>Ga0214473_10000061_pt1 | contig 155137 bp, 159 predicted proteins | sample RVTome_7_FD_203509 | JGI IMG/M metagenome (GOLD analysis project Ga0214473, IMG submission 203509) | Soil microbial communities from uranium-contaminated site in the Upper Colorado River Basin, Wyoming, United States - RVT98D197 | ecosystem: Environmental > Terrestrial > Soil > Contaminated >...
AGCGCCCCTACAGCAAAAATAAATTTGGACTTATACCATTCTTTCCATCTTTCAACTGATAATCATTAACTGTGAACAGCTTCTCTCGCCAGAGTAGATTCCGGCTTTCGCCGGAATGACGGACAAAGAATCACGACAGAAAAAGAAAAGATTCTTCATTGGTGCGAGAAATCCTCATTTTAGAAGAGCTTCATTCGTGCCAAGTTTGTAGGTGAAACCCACCTCCAATCTCCCGCTCAGGCGCACAGAGGGGGGACTTTAAAACGCGCGCGCGAGGGGGGCATCTCCCTCTTATTGACAACAAAGCTCTTTTCGTACAGGCTTTCTATATGGAAAAAAGGAGGGTCTCTTACCACTTCATAATGCTCATGGGCGCGGTGAGCCTCTTCGGGGACATAACGTACGAAGGGGGAAGGAGCGTTACCGGCCCTTTTTTCGCCTTTCTGGGGGCAAGCGCCGCCGCCGTGGGGGCCGTCTCGGGGTTCGGGGAGTTTCTGGGGTATGCCCTGAGGATTGTCTCGGGCTATGTGGCCGATAAGACGAAGGCCCACTGGCCCCTCACCTTCATCGGGTACGGGATGATGTTTGCGGTCCCGATGCTCGCTTTTTCGGGCAGGTGGGAGGTCGCCGCCCTCTTTGTGATACTTGAGCGGGCCGGAAAGGCGATAAGGAGCCCCGCCCGGGACGCCATCCTTTCGCACGCCGCCAAGGAGGTGGGCAGGGGCTGGGGTTTCGGCCTGCACGAGTTCTTCGACCAGCTTGGGGCCATAATGGGCCCCCTTATCTTCACATCGGTACTTTTCCTCGGGAAAAGCTACAGCACGGGGTTTAAAATACTTTTCATACCCGCTATGGCGGCCCTTGTCTTTCTCCTCCTTGCCAGGAAAAAACTCCCGCACCCCGAAAAGCTCGAATGCCATGTCCTCCGGGGGGCAAACCCCGGCGAGCTTAAGAAGATATTCTGGCTCTACACTGTATTTACTTTCGCCAGCGTGGCGGGCGTGGTCCATTTCCAGCTCATATCCTATAACTTGAAGGTCGCAAAGATCGCAACGGACCCGCAGATACCGATATTTTATTTGGCCGCGATGGGTGCGGACGGCTTAATTGCCCTTGTTGTGGGGAAGCTTTATGACAGGAAGGGGTTCAGGCTCCTGTTGCTTGCGCCTCTTTTGAGCATCCTCCTCCCGTTTGCCGCCTTTTCGGGCTCTTTCTGGATAGCGGCCGGGGGTGTCATCCTGTGGGGGCTCGTCATCGGCGTGCACGAGACCATAATGCGGGCGGCCATAGCCGATCTGGCCGAGCCGAAGAGAAGGGGCACCGCTTACGGCATCTTCAACACCGCATACGGGCTCGCCTTTTTTATCGGGAGCGCGCTCATGGGGGTCCTTTACGAGGTCTCGCTCCATCTGCTTTTCGGGTTTGCCGTCTTCATGGAGGCCCTTTCGATATTGTTTTTCTTACGGTTCCATTCCTATTTCAAAAAGATAACCCCCGCTTGAAAGCCTGAGGGGATTCTGTTATTTTTTCATCATGGACATATTTGAAGCCTTGGAGAAGGCCATAGAGAACGAGAAGGCCGCCCACGCCTATTACAGGAAGTGCGCCGAAGAGGCCGAAGACCCGCAGACGAGGGCCATCTTCGAAACACTCGCCGAGGACGAACTCAGGCACCAGAAGGTCCTGAAAGAAAGGCTCCTCGCCGTAAAGCTGAGGAAGCAGAAGTCCGGGCTGTAGGCACAGCCAAAATAATCAAAAACTCTTTTAAGATATAAGAACCTATCTCATAATTAGTCATGCCCCGGCCCCGGCCTGCGCCAAGCCCGGAATGACACAAAAAGAATAAGAAAAATCAATTTTTAGATAGGTCCAAGTTATTGTTCTCGGCCTTTTGGACATGCTCTGATTTCAATTACGAAGTTTTCTCTTAATTGAAATATTATCTAAAACAATCTATAGGACAGACTCGGGCTTTATATTTTATAAAACGCGCTCGCGGCCGCCATCAGGACTATAACCCCAACGAGGGCGAGCGCCCAGGGGAGAATCCCTCCGTATCTATTTTCCTTGATGGCCTTTGCGCTCTTATGGGTCCCGATAACCACCAGTAGCGATAAAAGCACTATTAAACCGGATTTCAAGGAGAGCGGTATGGAATGGAAGGCCTCCTCTCCCGAGAGTGTCTTCCAAACGTTGAGCCCGTAATAGAGGACGATAAAGAACTCCACGAAAGAGGCGGCTATGGCCACACTCAAAGACTCTTCCTGAAGGAGCACGTTCTGCCTCATAAGGGACGTGATCTTTTCCTGAAGCCCCACGCTCTCCCGCCCCCTCGCAAGCTCCACGCGCGTTTTTATCACCTCTATTGCGCTCCTTGCGTTTGAAAGGGATAGTGCGAAGTCTTCATGGATTTTTTTGAGGAGAAGAATAAAATCTCGTGCTCTCTTTAAATGGAACTCACGGATAAAGCCCTCATTTAAAGGAACGACACCCTCAAGGCTTTTTTCAAGTTCCTCTATGAGGGTCTCTATCCGGGATTCCGCCTCTCTCATAAGAAGTCTGTAATTTGCGAGTACGCCGTAAATCGAAGAGACCTTCTCGATGTCCATTTCAAGCTCTTTAAGTTCCTTTCCTCCCTTTTTGAAAAGGACCTCCCCGGATTTTTTTTCAAGCTCATCCCTTGTCTTAATAAAAATTTCTTTCTGCTCGGAATAGAATGCTATCTCTCTCTGGAGCCTGTATAAGACCATATCTACTGTGGGGAGCCATTTTTTTATGAGCGCGGATTTCTCCTCTTCGTCCAGGACGTAATATCTCTTGTAAGGGTTGTCAGCCTCCAGGAATACCTTGATCCAGGAGCCATTAATATTTGTCGGTACAGGTTTTCCCGGAAGGAACGCGGCATCTCCCTCTCCCGCGAATATAAAGGACTCCCCTATGACGGGGCCGGGAATTCCTTTCTCATCGAGCGTCTTGCTCTTTTCTCTTAACAGGGAGTAATCCTTTTCCCACTCGGTTGTGAGGAGGGAATATTCGAGTACGCCTACAGGGCCTGATCTATAGAGTTCGAGGCTCGAATCTTCCCCTTTTGCCTGGAAGGGGGTCCCTGAGGCCGGAAGGTCATAGAGCGAGAGCACTTCGGGCCATGCCTTTTCGGTTGCCTCATCTTCGCCGAAAAGGAAATAGAGGAGTTGAACAATAAGCGGCATGAAATTATATTAGCATCCCTATTCAGTTACTTCGAGGGTCCCCCGCATGCCCTGGGACTTATGGCTCGGGAAAAAAAGCAGTTTCTTGTCGCAATAAAACTCATATTTTCCCGTTTTGACGGGCGTAAAGCGGATGCTTTTGGGTTCCGCACCGAGTTTCACATTAAAATCCATCCCGGCCCCGGGGGAGTGCATGACAAAGTTGTGGGGAGTTAGCGTGCGGGCCTTTTTCACGACCAGTTCCACCGGCACGTTCACTTTCACGATGATGTGGTCGGGCTTGAAATAATAACTGCCTCCCGTGATCTCCACCCTCTGGACGCCCTCAGGACCTGTGGTTGCGGTAAAAGGTTTTTCCTCGCCCGAGGTACTCAATGCCGGAAGGGCGCATAAAAAGAGCAGCGCAAGTATGGCTTTCATTGGTTTAAAGTGGGTCATTTTGTCCTCCTCCTGATGTTTTTATTACATTTAATCACCACCGGGACGCCCTTGCAATAAAAAGCCCATAAGACCGGCAGGGTGACAAAAGCGTTTCAAGTGCTAAAATCAGGGTAGAAAAGCCTTTCAGGGAGGCGGTATGGAAAAGCTGAGTTCGGCTGAATTCGGGCGCAAGGAGAAAGAGGTCTTCGACCTGAAGAAGCTTATAAAGTTCTATCCGGAAAAGATCTCGCGGGAGATGATCGGGGAAACCCCCGAGATGAGAGTGGCCCTGATGTGCCTTGAGCCCGGGCAGGAGCTGGCGCCCCATAAGGCCCCCATGCAGCTTTTGATGTATGTGGTGGAAGGGCGCGGCGTCTTCAAGGTGGGAGAGGACGAGATAGAGGCGGACGAGAAGACGGTCATCCTCTGCGCACCCATGGTCCCGCACGGCTTTAAGGCATCTTTGGGCGAAAGGCTTGTCGTAATGGCGGTGGTAACCCCGGCGGAGGACTAAACGCCGGGTTCTCCATAAACCCCCTTCATTCCTGACCCTCCTCTCCGGAGGGTCTCTTTTTTGGGCGGTTCAGCTAAGGGCGCAAGAGAGAGCCTTGATACTCATTATCTCTTCTTGCATAATATGCATGTGCGGGTTAATTCCGGGGGTCGGTTTGTCCCCCAGGGCTAAGAAGCCGAGAATTTGCACTCATGCTTTCAAGGGGAAGGCCTTCAAGCCCGCCGGTATTCCCATGACGGAGCTCGAATGCATCACGCTCTTGAGGGACGAACTGGAAGCGCTCAAGCTCTGCGATTTCGAGGACCTGACCCAGGAAGAGGCCGGCAGGCGGATGGGGATTTCGAGAGGGACCGTCCAGAGGGTCCTCTCGAGCGCCCGGAAGAAGGTGGCCCAGGCCCTTTCGGAATGCAAGGCCCTCGTCCTTGAAGAGATCATCTGTAAATAGGTTTCCATAGCCATCAAACCTTAATCAACTCTAAAATTATAACTTGACATTCTGTCCGCAACCTTCCTATAATGTGCATATGCACAAAATAAAAGGAGGCGTATTATGCGGCTTTGTTTTCCGGTTGAAAATGATGAAGGCCTGGACAGCAAGGTATTCGGGCACTTCGGCTCGGCCCCGGCCTTTCTGATCGTTGATGCCCAAACGAAAGAGGCTAAAACAGTTATAAACGGCGACGCGCACCACGCGCACGGGATGTGCAGCCCCTTACGGGCACTGGGGGGCGAACGGGTGGACGCCATTGTTGTGTGCGGGATAGGGGCCGGGGCATTGGCAGGGCTGGCCCGAAGCGGAATAGAGGTGTTCAGGGCCTTTGACGGGACCGTCAGGGAGAACCTGAGGCTGTTTGAGCTAAACAGCCTTTCGCGTTTCAATCCGGGGGGAGTTTGCACCGGTCACGAAGGCTGCGCCCACTGAAAGGAGATATTTGATAAATGCAAAAAAAGTTCGTGTTCATAATCACCCATTCCTACGACAGGCCCGACGTGGTCGCGGGAGCCATGCAGGTAGCCGCGAATATGAGGGCTTTCGACACGGAAGTTGATTTTTTCCTCATGGACAACGGCGCTCTGCTCGCTAAAAAAGGCTTCGCCGAGACGCTTACATGGCAGAAAAAAGAAGGGTTCTCGCCCATATCGGAGCTAATGAAGACACTGGCCGAGCTTGGGGTGAAATTCTACGTCTGCTCTGCATGCGTGAAACAGCACGGGCTTGAGAATGTCGAGCTTGTCCCAAATTCCGAGATAAAGCCCGGCTCGTTCCTCGCGGAGATGCTATTAGAGAGGCAAAGCCTCTCGTTTTAAAAAATAAAGGCAGAGTCTCTCTTTTTAATAAATTTGAGGCAGGGCCTGACATCTTAAATGGCTAAGGAGGATGATAGGATTCTGCTCTTTTTAAATCAATGAGGATATGCCCTGTAGCAACATTCATTATACATGCGCTCGGCCTCGCGGTACTGATCGGAAGTGATCTGTCCGCTTTTCCAGGCGAAGTATGCTGCATTGTAGGCCTCCCATGCGTATGAGCAAGGGCCGATCTGGCCCTGCTGGCTCAAACGATAACTATCTTCGTTTTCATAAGGATTTCTTGTAGGGCCATAATCCACCCGGGTGGGCCCCGACTCATGAGCAGGGTCGCAATCAGCGCCGCAACAAAGTATAGTTAGAAGCGCGAGCGCCAGAAAGGGCCTTGTCTTCATAATTGTGATCTCCTTTCAGCTTTTATATTTAAGAAAATCAGCCGTCTCTTCTTTTACGGTTGCATTATGCTCTCTCAAGTTGTATAGTCCGGCCTTAAATATATGACATCGGGAGATGCGTGTCAATTTGGGGAAAATTGTTTGGGGAAAATTGTTAAAATATTCGATGCCTGATAATCAAAAGCGGATTCTCATAAGGGGCGTGAACTGGGTGGGGGATGCCGTGATGAGCATGCCGGCCATCTCCGCCATAAGGAGGGCCTTTCCCGGCGCGAAGATTTCCCTTCTTGTAAAACCCTGGGTGGCGGGGCTATTCGAGAAAGACCCCAATGTTGACGAGATAATCCTTTATGAAGACGGGCATAAGAGCCTTTCGGGCAAGTGGGAGCTTGCCCGGCAATTAAAAGGAAAAAATTTCGATGCGGCAATCCTCCTCCAGAACGCAATTGACGCGGCGATCATCGCATTTCTGGCAAGGATCCCCAGGCGCATAGGCTATTCGAGGGACATGAGGGGAATTCTCCTAACGGACAAAATCCCTTATAAAGGTGAGGACAGAAAAGAACACCACATCAAATATTTCCTTAACCTTTTAAAAGAGGCCGGAATTTCCGCCGAACCCGTAAACAAGGCCCCCTGGATTTACCTCGATATGGAGGAAAGGCTCAAGGCACGTTCTCTTATAAGAAATTTGAAAAGGCCTGTTATCGGATTAAACCCCGGCGCTGCCTTCGGCTCTTCCAAGAGGTGGCCGCCGGAGAGGTTCGGGGAGGTCGCAAAAAAGATCGCGGGCGAGCTTAAGGGGAGTGCTTTGATATTCGGCGCGAAGACCGAGGAGAAAACGGCGGAAGAGATAATGAAGGTTGCCCCAGGGACGGTTTCCTTTGCCGGAAAGACTACTTTAAGGGAGCTTGCCGCGCTTATCTCGGAATGCGATGCGCTTATAACGAACGATTCCGGGACAATGCACGTGGGATATGCCGTGGGGACCCCTCTCGTCGCGCTTTTCGGCTCTACATCACCTGGATTAACAGGCCCGCCGGAAGGCGATATCGTCATTAAAAAAGACATCTCCTGTTCTCCTTGTTTTAAAAGGGAGTGCAAGGAAAGGAATATGGAATGCATGCTCGCAATCACCCCGGATGAGGTCTTCAGTTCCCTTAGAAGAATCCTTCCTTTTAACAGGGCCGTGTTTTTCGACCGGGACGGGACGCTTTGCAGGGACGCCGGTTTTCTAAAAACATGGAAGGATTTCGAGGTCTTTGAAGATATAGAGGAGCTTAAGAAATTAAAGGGGCTTGGCTTTAAGCTCATAGGCGTAACGAACCAGTCGGGGATCGGGCGGGGCATCGTCGAAGAGGGCTTCGTAAATGAAGTGAACACGTTTTTCATGGAGGAGCACGGCTTCAATGCCTTTTATTACTGCCCTCACCTGCCCGAAGATAGATGCCTGTGCAGAAAACCTTCTCCGGGGATGCTCATAAGAGCGAAAAAGGATTTCCGCCTCGACCTCAAAGGCTCGTATATGGTAGGGGACAAGGAAAGGGACATTATCGCGGGCGAGGCGGCGGGCGCCAGGGGGGTCCTCATTAAAGAGGGAAGCGAAGTGAAAAACCTTAAAGAGGCGGTAGAGTTTATAATAAAAGCCGAAAACGATTCCAAGGAGAAATAAGAGATAAATGAGCGAGAGGACGCTGAAACTTAGAGAAGAGCTTTACGGGGCCGTGATGGACTTCATGAGGGCGACCTTCCCCGGCATGATAGACCGGGCATACGAGTTTTTCTGGGAGGAAGAGGAGCCCGAGCAGTTCCTCTCCGGATTGGCCCTCGAGCTTGCTTTTGTGAATTTCGAGGACTGGTTTGTCTGCGATTACCGGGAGCCCGAGGGCTCCGTGATCGATATTTATCTCGAAAAGAGCGGTGATGAGGACCCGGCCAAGTTTGAGCCGCTTAAAAATTCCATCATAAGCGCTTTTCTCGTGAGAAAGGTCGGGGAGAACGAGATGGAGATAGAGGACCTCCTCCTCGGCGGGTCTCATAAGTTAAGCCCCGTCCCCTTCGAAGGCATAAAGGAGGGGGATTTTTTCGCCTCGCGCGTACTTGCCATTGAGGGCAAACCTGTGCTCGGGGCCTGCATATATCCCTTCGGGGAGGGGATGCGGGACGCGGTCCTCACGGCGATAAACAGCCAGCACATAAGATACAAAAAGAACAAAAACCCCGAGGGCACGGTAAGAGACTTTCTCAAGGACGAGTCCTATTCCTTCAACATGATATGGATGAGCAGCATTTACAAAAAAGCGGATTAAAAAAGGCCCTCGTCGTAAAGCCAAGCTCCCTGGGGGATGTCGTACATTCCCTCCCGTTTCTTCATTCGCTGAAAAAATGCATGCCCCATGTGCGCGTCCACTGGGTGATAGCGGAGCCGCTAAAAGAATTGCTTGAAGGCCATCCTTTGATAGAAAAGCTCTGGGTGATAAAAAAAGACAACTGGAAAAAACCCGCAAAAATCTTTGAGACCTTAAGCGAGTTTAAAGCGCTCTCAAGGGGACTCAAGGCCCAGCGCTATGATATCGCCTTCGACCTCCAGGGCCTCTTAAGGAGCGGCATTATCACAAAAAGCTCCGGCGCAAAAATCAGGGTCGGCTTCAAGGAGGCGAGGGAAGGGGGCCACTTCTTTTACACTCACAAGGTGGAAGGGGGAAAAGGCATCCACGCCGTGGAAAGGTATTTAAAGATAGCGCGTTTCATTGCACTCGATGTCCCATGCGAGCCAGAAATAGAATTCCCTCTTATAAGGGTAGAGGATTTTACCCCTCCCTTAAAAGAGTATGCCGTGCTTGCCCCTGGGGCGCGGTGGGCATCAAAGAGATGGCCGGCCAGGGACTTTAGCAAACTCGCCTCGATGCTTCCGATAAAGAGCCTCGTAATAGGGAGCAATTCGGAGAAAATTCTTGCCGATGAGGTCGCGGCGGCTTCAGGCGGAAAGGCAGTTTCATGGGCGGGGAAAAGCGGCGTCAAGGAGCTTATCGAAATTATCCGCCATGCGAGGTTCATGGTAACAAACGACTCGGGCCCCATGCACATAGCGGCGGCCCTCGGCGTGCCGGTAATCGCCGTTTTTGGCCCTACTGACCCCGTCCTGACCGGCCCCTACGGGAAGGGGAAAAGGGTCGTTGTCAGGGATAAAACGGAATGCGCCCCCTGCCGGAGGCGGGAGTGCCCGGATATGAAATGCATGCGCGCCCTCACGCCCGAAAGGGTTTTAAACGAAATAAAAAAGGCCATCGCCCTTTCAAGCCCTTCTTAATTTGATATAATTTTCAAAAGCTTTGAAGGAGGCCCCCATTATCAAGGAGAATAGTCTCCAATTGACAGAGAACGCCCTGAAGGTGCTCCGGGCACGGTACCTCATAAAGGACCAGCGGGGCAATGTCGTCGAGACCCCGGAGGAGATGATGCGCCGCGTGGCCCGGCACATCGCCCAGGCGGAAAAGCTCTACGGCGAGGACGCCGGACATTGGGAAGAAGAGTACTATAACCTCCTCGCCAGCCTCAAATTTCTCCCCAACTCCCCCGCCCTGATGAACGCGGGAAAGGAGTTCGGACAGCTCGCGGCCTGTTTCGTCCTCCCCGTGGACGACTCGATGGAGAGCATCTTCGGCACGCTCAAAAACGCCGCCTTGATCCTCCAGAGCGGAGGGGGGACCGGCTTCTCGTTCTCCCACCTGAGGCCCCGCTCCGATATCGTGCGCTCCACTATGGGCGTGGCGAGCGGCCCCGTGTCCTTCATGAAGATATACAACATGGCCACGGACGTCATAAAGCAGGGCGGGGCAAGGCGCGGGGCCAATATGGGCATCCTCAGCGTCCACCATCCCGATATCCTCGATTTCATCAAAATAAAAAGGACGTCCGGAGAGCTTACGAATTTCAACATCTCCGTGGCCGTGACGGACGCCTTTATTCATGCCCTGAAAAATGACGGGGAATACGACCTCGTAAACCCCCGCACCGGGGAGAAGGCGAAAACCGCAAGGGCAAAAGATGTCTTTGACGAGATAGTGGGAAGCGCCTGGGAGACGGGGGACCCGGGGCTTGTTTTCATTGATGTAATAAACAGGAGCAACCCCACCCCCCACATCGGGCGGATCGAAAGCACAAACCCGTGCGGCGAGCAGCCCCTCCTCGCGAACGAGGCCTGCGTCCTGGGCTCTTTGAACCTCTCCAAATACGTTATCAAGCAGAACGGCAACCCCGCCGTGGATTACCCCTCCCTCGAAAAGGACATATACACGGCCGTGCGTTTCCTCGACGACTCCATAGACGTGAACCATTACCCGCGCCCGGAGATCGAGGCCATGCACAAGGGCAACAGGAAGATAGGGCTTGGCGTGATGGGTTTTTCCGACATGCTTATTTTAATGGGCATGGTATACGACAGTCCCAGGGGGTTCGAGTTCGCCCGCGAGATAATGAAATTCATGGAGGAGAAAAGCCACGCCGTCTCGATTGAGCTTGCCGCAAAAAGGGGCGTCTTCCCGAATTTCGGGGGCTCGGTATACGACAGGCCGGGCGGGGAGAGGCTGAGGAACGCCACGGTGACCACAATCGCCCCCACGGGCACAATATCCCTCATCGCCGACTGCTCGAGCGGCATAGAGCCGATATTTAAAATCGCCTTCAAAAGGCTGATCCTCGACACCGAGCTTTTCGATATGAATAAATATTTCGTCCGGACCGCCAGAGAGCGCGGCTTTTATTCGGACATGCTCATGCAGGAGGTGGTCAAAAAGGGCACTTTAAAGGGCATAAAGGGCATCCCGGCGGATGTGAAAAAGCTTTTCCGCACGGCCCACGAGATAGCCCCCGAAGACCACATAGAGATGCAGGCCGCCTTCCAGCAATATACCGATAACGCGGTCTCAAAGACAATTAACCTCCCGCAGAGGGCCACGAGGGAGGACGTGGCACGCGCCTATCTCCTGGCCTACGAGAAAGGCTGCAAGGGCATAACGGTCTTCCGCTACGGCACAAAAAAGAGGGGCACGCTCGTCCGGCTCACCGAGTTCACAAACTTGGCCGATCTGGTCGACTAACAAGTGGCAAGTGACAAGCAGCAAGGGACAAGATTACTAAGAGGCTCATAAGTATGATTACATTTGTCATTCCGGCTTGTCCGGAATCTTTCTTCAGAAGGACTCCCGACAAGCGGGAGTGACATACTGTATATGAGTAGCTGCAACCTCCATTGCGCTATATGAACGCGCTATATGAACGCAGGCTAAAGCCTGCGGCTACCTTACTCGGACAGGCTCCGAGAGCAATATGATGATCCCTTAGAAGCATTTCTTCTCAATGACAAGCGGAAGGAAGGAAGAAGCCTCACGACCGTTTCTGTGGTAAGATAATTTCCATGCCTGTTCTATGCGTGAACATAGACCATGTGGCCACATTGAGGCAGGCGAGGGGAGGGCTTGAGCCCGAACCCGTCATGGCCGCCACCCTTGCCGTCTTAGGGGGCGCGGAGGGCATCACCGTCCATTTAAGGGAAGACAGAAGACATATAAACGACCGCGACTTGGAAATCCTGAAGAAGTTCGTCCCCGTGGAGCTGAACCTGGAGATGGCCGCCACCCCGGAGATGATAAAGATAGCCCTATCCATAAAGCCCGATATGGTCACCCTCGTCCCCGAAAAAAGGCAGGAGCTTACAACCGAGGGGGGGATCCAAATCAAGAAAGAGCAGGGCAAGATGAGGGAGGCGATAAAGAAACTTAAAGGGGGCGGCATCCCCGTGAGCCTCTTCATAGACCCGGACGGGGAATCCATCCAAAAGTCCGCCGATGCCGGGGCCGATATGGTGGAGATACATACCGGTTATTACGCAAACGCCAGAGGCATCTCGCAAAAGGCCCGGCTTAAAGAGGTCATCGGTTCCGTGGAGGGGGCCTTGTCCTTGGGCCTTCTCGTCAACGCCGGGCACGGCTTGAATTACCGGAACGTAAAGCCGGTGGCCTCCATACCCGGCCTTAGGGGGCTCTATATCGGGCACAGCATCGTCTCGATGGCCGTCCTTGTCGGGCTGAAAGAGGCCGTAAGAGAGATGAAGGCGCTTATCGCGGAAGGCGTTGCGGGAAGATGATCGAAGGCGTGGGCGTGGATATCGTGAAAGTAGAAAGGCTCCGGGAGGCCGCCGGGCGCTGGGGCGGGAGGTTTCTCAAGAGAGTTTTCACGGACCGGGAGATCGCCTACTGCATGGCGAGACACGAACCTTACACCTCCCTTGCCATCCGGTTCGCCGCGAAGGAGGCCCTGATAAAGGCCCTGGGAGGCGATCTGTTCCGGCTCAAAGAAATAGAGGTGTTGAACCGGCCCGATGGGAGCCCTTTTATAAACCTCGGAGAAAAGCTGAAAGAAATTCTTTCAATTAAAGGGGTGAAAAAGATACATCTCAGCATGAGTCATGAGAGGGAGTTCGGGATAGCTTTTGTGGTGACGGAGAGGGAAGGCTTTTAAGATGAAAAATCCTATTCTGGTATTTTGTCATTCCGGCTTGTCCGGAATCTTTCTTCTCTATGAGAAATTGTCCGGAAGGACTCCCGACAAGCGGGAGTGACAAATGGAGGAAATTGCGCTTTCGAAACAAGTAGCCGCAGGCTTTAGCCTGCGCTTCATAGGACGTTAATTTATAGGAGTTGATAGTTGCGGGACATAGAAAAAGAGAGAAAACGGGTCGCCGAAATTATCAGGCGGCTTAAAAAAGAGTACCCCAATCCCCGCACGGCCCTTAACTTCACCACCCCCTTCGAGCTTCTGGCGGCCACCATACTCTCGGCCCAGGCCACGGACGTGCTCGTAAATAAAATAACGGAAAGGCTCTTTAAAAAATACAGGAGCGTGGAGGACTTTGCCAAAGCGCCCCTCCCCCAATTGGAGAAAGACGTAAGCTCGATAAATTTCTACAAGAACAAGGCAAAAAACATAAAGGCCTCAGCCGAGATAATTTTAAAGAAGCACGGCGGTAAAGTGCCAAAGACGATGGAAGAGCTTATCGAGCTCCCGGGGGTGGCAAGGAAAACGGCCAATATAGTGCTTGCCAACGCATTCGGCATTAACGAGGGGATCGCCGTGGACACCCATGTGAAGCGCCTCTCTCAAAGGCTCGGGCTCACAGTAAAGATGGACCCGGTGAAAATAGAACTGGATTTAATGGAGCTTACCCCGCGCTCGGAATGGAGCAATCTGTCCCATCTTCTCATCCTCCACGGGAGAAAGATATGCACCGCCCGCCTCCCCATGCACAAGGAATGCGTGGTCGCGGACATCTGCCCTTCCAGAAATATTTAAATAAGAAAACCCGCTCATCGTATAGGGGGGAAGCTGGGGGTGGCGGGTCTCAAAATGAGCTGAAAAGGTTCGTAAGGAAACGAAATTCGGAGAGAGGGCGAGGGTGTCCGCACAGAGCGGGAGCATGAGGAAAGCGGCGTAAAAAGATTTCAAAGAGAGCTGGTTGCCTTTTTACGACATGGAACGAAAGCCCCAGAAAATCAAGTAAGAGCAACTTGCCGCGGTTATGCACCCCGCGGCTGAGTGGATGCCCTCGCCCTATTCGTTCCCTTGCTGCCCCATCTTTCTTTTAAAGAGTCTTCCTTACTTGCCCAAATAGACTCTTTTCAGGCAGAATATCTGATTGAAATTATGAAGAAAATTGCAGTAATCGGGGCGGGTTATTTGGGGAGGCATCACGCGCGCATCTATTCGGGCCTTGAGGGGGCCCGCCTTGTTGCCGTGGTCGATATCGACCGGAAGCGGGCCGAAGAGGTCGCCTTCTCCTGCAATTCGCGTCCTTGTACGAATTTCCGTGAAATTCTCCCGCTCGTTGACGCCGTAAGCATCGTAACCCCCACCGAAACCCATGCGGCTATTGCCATCGAGTGCCTGAGGCAGGGCAAGGACGTGCTGGTCGAAAAGCCCATCACGGGCGGGCTCCCCGAGTCGGACCTCGTCATCAGGGAGGCGGAGGAGCGGGGGCTCATACTCCAGGTGGGGCACATAGAGCGCTTCAACCCTGCGGCAGAGGAGCTTTTTTCCGTCCTCGAAGAAAAAAGAGAAAGACCCCTCTTCATAGAGTCCGAGAGGGTCTCGCCCTATCTCGGGCGCGCCATAGACGTGGATATCACCTTGGACCTCATGATCCATGACATCGACATAGCGCTCTCCCTGTTAGGGTGGCCCGCGCCCGCCAACATAAAGGCCATAGGGGCCAGGCTTATCACAAACAGGCTGGATTACGCGAAGGCATGGGTGGAATTCTCAAACGGGGCTTCCGCCCTCTTCACCGCAAGCCGGGTTGCCGCCACCAAGAGGCGCATAATGAGCGTCCTCGAAAGGGAGAGGTTCGTGGAGGTGGATTTCATAACGAGGAGGCTCTCTGCAAGGGGGCCCTCCGGCGAGCACACCTTCGAGGCCGACGACCGGGAACCTCTCGAGGAGGAGCTTAAGAGCTTTTTGGCCTGCATAACGGAAAGGAAAGAGCCGCGCGTAAAGCCGAGGGAGGCGAGAGAGGCCCTCGCCCTCGCGCTTGCGATATCCGAAACGGCCCGGAATGAAAGAGGCCCAAATTGTTGAGAACCGGATATTTCTCAGTCATTCCGGCCCCGTATCAAGTACGGGGTAAACTCCAGCCGGAATCCAGTGACGTTAAGATGTTTCAAGAGGCAAAAAGTCGCTGGATTCCGGAGCCTGCCCCGTACCCGATGCGGGGTCGAGCCCGGAATGACAAATTAAATAAAAAAGGATTGCGTGAACGATGATACCAATGCTTGACATGAGGAAAGAGCTTGAGCTTGTCAGGGACGAGATGCTTTCCGCAATGAGGGAAGTGGTCGAAAGCGGGCAGTACATCCTGGGCAGAAAGGTGGAGGAGTTTGAAAGGGAGTCGGCGGCCTATCTGGGCGCAAGGCACGCCATCGGCGTGGCCTCGGGGACGGATGCCCTCCTCCTCGCCCTGAGAGCGCTCGACATAAAACAGGGGGACGAGGTCATAACTACGCCCTTCACATTTTTTGCGACTGCAGAGGTTGTGATTCATTTGAGGGCCACCCCCGTATTCGCCGATATCGACCCGGCGACGCTCAATATCAGCCCTGAATCAATCGAGAAAAAGCTTACGCCAAAGACCCGCGCCATCATACCCGTCCACCTGTTCGGGTTGCCCGCCGATATGGAAAAGATTTTGGAGATGGCGCAAAGGCACGGCTTCAAAGTGCTGGAAGATTGCGCGCAGTCCTTTGGGGCGGGAATAGGCGGGGAAAAAACCGGGAGCATCGGGGATGCGGGCTCATTCAGCTTTTATCCGAGCAAAAATTTAGGTGGCTGCGGAGACGGCGGTCTTATCTCCACCAATGACGGCGAGCTTGCGGCGAGGGTACGGCTCCTCAGGAACCACGGCTCGAAGGGCGGATATATTCACGAGGCCATCGGATATAACAGCAGGCTCGATGAGCTTCAGGCGGCCATACTCCTCGTGAAGCTAAAAAGAATAGACGAATACAACAGGAAGCGAAGAGAAAAAGCCGATCTTTATTCCAGGCACCTTAAGGGCGCGGTCCTTTGTCCGCCAAATGACAAGAACGGTTTCACGCACGTATTCCATCAATATACGATAAGAGACAAAAGAAGAGACGTGATAAGGGAAAGGCTCAGGGAGGAGGGGGTCTCTTCGATGGTCTACTACCCGGTGCCTTTGCACCTTCAGCCCGCGCTCAAATTCTTGGGCTACAAGGAGGGGGATCTGCCCGCGGCCGAAAAGGCCGCCAAGGAGGTCCTTTCGCTCCCCATCTACCCCGAGCTGCCCGAGAGCGTAATAGAGCGCATAGCCCGGATCATTCAAAGCGCCTGCTCATGAGCGGTGAAATAAAGAGCGGTGAAATAAAGAGCCTTCTCATAGTCTCCGGCGAGTCATCGGGCGAGCTTTACGGGGCCCTGCTTGCCCACGAGATAACCGCGAGACATCCGGACGTAAAAATATTCGGCGTGGGCGGCGAGAAGATGAAGAGTGCGGGCGTGGACGTCTTCCGCCATGTCTCTCACACATTCGGCATAACCGAGGCCCTTCATACCCTTAAAGAATTAAAAGAGACTTTCAAAGAAACCCTGAGGCGGGTGGAGGAATTGCGGCCCCCACTGGCGGTCCTCATAGATTTCCCGGACTTTAACTTCAAATTGGCCAGGGAGCTGAAAAAAAGGGGCGTAAAAGTCCTCTATTATGTGAGCCCGCAGGTCTGGGCCTGGAGGCGCGGGCGGGTGCGGAAGATGAAAGGCTTCGTGGACTGGATAGGGCTCATACTCCCGTTCGAGGAAGCGCTTTACAGGAAAGAGGGCGTCCCGTGCGAGTTTGTGGGCCATCCGGTCATGGATGAGATAAAGAGGATGGGCGAGGTAAAAAAGAGCGACCTGGGGCTCCCTGAGGCCCCGCTTATCTCGATACTCCCCGGGAGCAGGCCGGGGGAGCTTAAACTCCACCTGCCGGTCATGGCCGAGGCCCTGCCCCTGATTAAAAGGGAATTCCCGGAATACAGGTGCTTCATCCCTGTGGCGCCGAACCTGGATATCAGGCCCTTTAGCCGGGAATGGGGGGAGTTGCGGGACCTGGGGGCCGTAATAAAGAAAGAGAGCGCCTTGAAGGCGCTGGCCGTTTCGGAGGCCGCCCTCATAGCCTCGGGGACGGCCACCCTGCAATCGGCCCTCCTCAAGACCCCTTTTTGCGTCTTTTACAAGCTCTCGCCCATAACTTTCCTTGCGGGGAGGCTACTTGTAAAGGTGAAATACGTGAGCCTTTTGAATATACTTTTAGGGAGGCTCGCGGCAAAGGAATTCCTGCAAAAAGAGGCCAATGCCCCTAATATCATGGCCGAGCTTAGAAGGCTCTTGAGGGACCATCCCTACAGGGACAGGATGAAGGCCGACTTTGCACGGGTGAGTTCCCTCTACGAGGGTAAAAATGCTTCTTCGAGGGTTGCCGAGCAGGCTGTTAGGATGGCGGGCTGGAGCTGATGTTTTTCCTTTACGCCCTCGTCTATACGCTGGCGCTTTTTTTCGCCTTCCCCTTCGAGCTTAAAAAAAGGCCGAGGGAGGTCCGGCTCGACTGGCTAAAAGAAAAGCTCGGTTTTATTCCGGCGGAAAAAATAAAGAATGGGGCAGTCTGGGTGCATGCCGTAAGCGTGGGAGAGACCCTGGCCGCCATGCCCTTTATTAATGCCCTTAAGGAAAGGGGCCTCGATGTTATTGTTTCAACCATAACCGATACCGGGCAGAAGGTCGCGCGGGAGCGCGTGGGAGCGGCAAACGTGATTTATCTCCCCTTCGACCTGCAAATTTTTTTCCGGACCGCGATAAAGGACTTGAACCCCTCGGCCTTCGTCCTTGTGGAGACGGAACTCTGGCCCGGCGCGATAAGCATGATGAAAAAAAGCTCCGTCCCGGTTTTCATCGTAAACGGGAGGATCTCCGAAAAATCCTTCAAGAATTATTTCAAGGTGAGATTTTTCATGAAGATGGTCCTTGCGGGAGTGAGCGCCATTTGCGTTCAGGACGAAACGTACGCGATGCGCGCGATGGAGCTTGGCGCGCCGAAGGAGAGGGTGAGGGTCACGGGCAATTTCAAATTCGATATGAGGCCCAGGGAGACTCCCCCGCCCCCCTGGACGAAGGGGCTCGGCTCTCCCGTGCTTGTGGCGGGGAGCACGCATAAGGGCGAAGAAAGCCTCATAGCCTCCGCTCTAAAAAATCTGAAACCCGATTTCCCCTCCCTTAAGGCCATATTTGCGCCTCGCCATCCCGAAAGGACAGAGGAGGTGGAAGGCGTCCTGAAAGCTGAAGGTTTTACTTTAAAAAGGAGTTCTGAACTATCTGATTATAAAGGAGAAAATCTGCCGGATGTTGTCCTTGTGGATACGGTTGGCGAGCTCTTCCAAGTCTACTCCGCCGCCGATGTGGCGATAGTGGGAGGCAGCTTCATCCCGCATGGAGGGCAGAACCCCCTTGAGCCCGCCTACTGGGGAAAGGCCATAATCTCCGGCCTCCACATGGAGAATTTTCCCTTCATGGAGGAGCTTGTGAAGGAGGGCGGGGCAAAGTGCGTCCCGGCGGACGCGCTCTACCGCGAACTGAAAGGGCTCCTCATGGACGAGGACCTGCGCGTTCTCATGGGAAAGAAGGCCAGGGAATTCTACAAGAGGCGGGCGGGGGCCGTGAGTAAGACCCTCTCCATTTTCCTCGAAGAAGTTTTTCCCACTGGGGGAATCTAATTGGGGCCGTTTGAGTTCGTCTACTGGCTGGGATACAGGCTGGACCGATACATGGGCCGAAAGAAGGCGAAATCCCTTCCCGTTAGTGTAATAAGCATAGGAAACCTCACTCTCGGCGGAACGGGCAAAACCCCGCTCGCCATATCGCTTTCTCTTAAGGCGAGGGAAAGAGGGATTAATTCCTGTGTCCTCACAAGGGGCTATAAGGGAAACCTCAAGGGCCCGGTCCTCGTCAGGCCGGAGATGAGCGCGAAAGATGTGGGGGACGAAGCGCTCCTCATCGCAAAAAAAGGAATCGCTGTCGTAAAGTGCCCCGACCGTTACGAGGCCGGACTCTACGCACTTCGAAACCTGCATCCCGCCCCGGACCTCTTCATCATGGATGACGGGTATCAGCACTGGAGGCTCAAAAGGGACTTGGACATACTCCTGCTAAACGGGGTAAAGCCGTTCGGTAAGGGTAAAATGCTTCCCGTAGGCGACTTGAGAGAGCCGATAAAGGAAATAAAAAGGGCGGGGATAATCGTCCTTACTAAGTGCGAACGGATCACCGATGCACTCCAGAAGGAAATCCGCGAGCATAATCCCAATGCCCCTCTCTACTCGGCACCTTACGAGCCCTTGCATATAGCGGACGCGAACGGCAAAACATATCCCCTCGAATGGCTCCGGGGGAAGGAGGTTATGGCCTTCTGCGGGATAGGGGAGCCCTCGTCCTTCAAGGAAACCCTCACGCGAGCGGGGGCCGTGGTCAAGGGTTTCAGGGCCTTCGGGGACCACCACAGGTATACCCCGGCTGATACCCTTGCCCTCGCGCGGAAGGCGAAAAAACTGAATGTCTTATGGATTCTAACCACCGAAAAAGATATAATGAGGCTTGCGGGAGGGCCGTTCCATGCCCTCGCGGCGGGGCTTAAACCCCCGGAGGCCTTCTATGACGAGGTCTTCGGAAAAATTGCGGAGGCCCGGTAAATGATCAAGTACATAAACGTAAAGAGCAGACAGCGCACCGAGTTCATCGACATCACGGGCGAGGTCCAGCAGGCATTGAAGGAGTCCGGCATCCAGGATGGCATCTGCTACATCTATGTGCCCCATACGACGGCCGGGCTTACCATTAACGAAGGCGCGGACCCTTCCGTGCAGCGCGACATCCAGCACATGCTCACAAAGCTCATCCCGGAGGACGGGGGCTATCACCACCGCGAAGGGAACTCGGACGCGCATATAAAATCGAGCCTCGTGGGAGTTTCCGCGTATATCCCCGTCGAGGGCGGGAAACTCACGCTCGGCACATGGCAGGCCGTCTACTTCTGCGAGTTCGACGGCCCCCGCCACAGGCGCACGGTCATAAAGTTCATCCCCGATTAATATGCGGAAAAAATACGACGTCATAATAGTGGGCGCGGGGCCTGCCGGGATCTTCGCGGCATTGGAGTTCATCGAAAAAGACGGCGTGAGCGTACTCATGATCGAAAAGGGCAGGGACATCGAAAAGCGCCGCTGCCCGATGAAGATAAAAGAGATCTCCTGCAACGCGTGCCCCGAGTGCGGCCTCCTTTCGGGGTGGGGCGGCGCGGGGGCCTACAGCGACGGCAAGCTCAGCCTCTCCTCCGAGGTGGGGGGCTTTCTCAAAAACTACATCCCTGAAGAGGAGGTGCAAAAGCTCATCTCCTACGTGGACTCCGTATACCTCCGGTTCGGCGCGCCCAAAGAGTCCTATGGCGAAAACCGGGAGGAGCTTGCCCGCATCTCGCGGGAGGCCGCCAAGCACGGGCTCCTCTTCGTGCCCTCCCGCATCCGGCACATAGGGACGGACAGGGCAAAAGGGCTCCTCAAGAGAATGAGGGAGCACCTGAACAAGAAGGTGGAAGTCCTCTTCGACACCGAGGTGGTGCAGGTGCTCCTCGACGGGACAAAGGTCAAAGGCGTAAAGCTCGAAAACGGGAAGGAGCTGGAAGCCGCCCATGTAATACTTGCGCCGGGGCGCGAGGGCTCCAAGTGGCTCGAGGACGAGATAAAGAGGCTTGACCTCTCGGTCTCCGCGAACCCGGTGGATTTGGGCGTGCGCGTGGAAGTGCCGGCCCCCGTAATGGAGCACCTGACGGAAGTCACATACGAGCCCAAGTTCATCTACTACTCCAAATCCTTTGACGATAGAGTCCGCACCTTCTGCGTGAACCCCCACGGCGAGGTCGTGAAGGAATACCTGAAGGGCATATGGACCGTGAACGGCCACAGCTATGCGAAGAAGAAGACCGCGAACACGAATTTCGCGCTCCTCGTGAGCACCACCTTCACGGAGCCCTTCCACGAGCCCACCCAGTACGGAAGGCATATCGCAACGCTCGCTAACTTTCTGGGGCAGGGCGTCATCGTCCAGAGGCTCGGGGACTTGATGGTGGGCCGCCGCTCGACATCCGATAGAATGAGTCGGAGTACAGTGCAAGCGACGCTCAAGGACGCCACGCCCGGCGACTTGAGCTTTGTCATACCCTACCGGTATCTTAGCGACATAATCGAGATGCTCGAAGCCCTCGATAAACTCGCCCCCGGCGTGGCCTCCCGGCATACGCTCCTTTACGGCGTGGAGGTAAAGTTCTATTCCGTCCGCCCGAAACTCACGAACCATCTTGAGACCGAGATCGAAAACCTCTTTGCCGTCGGCGACGGCGCGGGAGTGAGCCGAGGCCTCGTCCAGGCCAGCGCCTCCGGCATCATCGCCGCAAGGGAGATTCTTAAGAGGGCATAATATATATATGCTACCGCGCGCGTGCGCGCGCGTTTTTTTTGCAGTTCATTCTCCCTCTGCCTTTTTGCACGCAAGTAATTGAAATGCAGCTCTTTTCCGGAAAAGGCCGTGTTCATTCTCTCTCCATTCTTGAGCATTTATGAGGGCAACTCCTCGGAAATAAAGCTTCTTTTCAACAAATCCTGTTCATTCTTTAAAATCTGTTTTCTGTCGTGCCATGCGTCCTCACCGTGTGAAGTATGCCTTATAGGCAGGTGACGGGGTCAAGAGGAAATGGGACACTATTTTCATGTCCGGAAGTGGCAGCGCGACAGCGCGACAGGTCAGCACAAAAAGGATAAGCTCCCCCGTATAGAAGCAGATTATCTCAACAATGAACCTGAGGGTCGCTTTTAAGATGTCGAGGACGATATCGGACATGTGTAGAGTTTAGCGGAATTGAGCTGCATCAGAGAAAATGGTCGCTGTGAGGCTGTCCCAAAATTACTTTTTCCCTTATCGGCGGTTCCTTGTTGGTCATTCCCGCGCAGGCGGGAATCCATGTTTTTCAAGCCTTTAAGTGGACCCCCGCTTTCGCGGGGGTGACGGATTCTTGCCGAATTTCCCTATTTTGGGACAGCCTCACTGTCCCTGTTTTTTGCCTTTAATCTTTAATCACATTTAATTCTTTCAGTTTAAAGAAGCATTTAGCTGTGATGCCTGCATCGATTAGAGCTTGGTGTTTCTCTTTAATCGATATCGAAGCAGCATCAGCGTAAAAGCAAGTTTTGAATAATTCAGATAGGGTTGGATATTTGTATCCTCCCGAATACCGGGGGATCTTACAGAATTTTGTACCTACTTTCATAGTGCATATTTTCTTTTTTGATAGTAATTTTGGGTCCAAGCCATTTCGAATAAATTCGCAGGTTACAATGGGAAAATCAAATTCCATATTGTGGCAGACCAGAATTTCAGAATTACTTAATGCCTTCATAAATTCTGAATAAGCTATTACCAGGTCAATCCCTTTCTCTTTCGCAATCTCATTGGTTATTCCATGGATTTCAATTGCAGTTTGAGGAATATTTTTGCGCTGTTTTAAAATGTATTCTTTATGCTCAAGCATTTTTCCATATTCATCAAATAGGATCCAGCCGATTTGGACGATATAAGGCCAATTCTTAATGTCTTTAGGGCTGGCATCTCTATATTTCGGAAGACCTGTAGTTTCTATATCAAAAACTAAATACTTGCCCTTTTTGATTTCAGAATAGTCAAATGTAATGTCTAAAGTTTCACGCCTCTGCACCTTGGGAGTGGGTAGGAAATCATCAAATTCATCCCATCCGGTTCTTGGATTTGAAATTGATTCTTTCTTTTTATTTTTGATAAATGAGAATAAGTGCCTGACCAGGAGCGATTTTTTCATTTCCTTAAAGGAATGTTTTTTTCTGATAAAAATTTATAACTTTGGCGTGATATTTCAAATTCCTCCATAGGTTCAGTTCGCATCAACATTAATATAAAATACCGAACGCAGTCAATTACATTTATCTGCAATAAATAGGCCCGTTCGGAGAACGGGCCCTACGAAAGGATTACGTTTAAAAATATCTCCGGAAAGATTCCGGACAAGCCGGAATGACAAGTCGAAGACCGATTTAGAAGCTCTTAGTAGTCGCTGCCGACGCCGTAAATCTCTCCGTCCGTTTGATGCCACACTGTTGCCGTCCTTCCCTCCGAAGCGGCCCTGTCCATCCTCCCCCCTCCTTTCTCCGGGCCCCCCCCCGCCCGAAGAGTTGATTCCCGCCTTGCGCGGGAATGACGACCAGAAGGCGCCCGATGATAAAAAGAATTTTGAGATAGGTTCTAATCAGAATTTCCCGGCCATGCAGAGGAAGAATAGGCGACCACGGGAAACGAGGGTTTTAATTTTCTCACATGGCGATATAATTGAATCAAACCCACTGAAAACCCCTTTTAAGGAGGAGAAAATGCAAAGAATAAAACCGGTCTTCTTTTTTGCCCTGATATTTGTCCTGGTCTTCTCTCTCGCTTATGCGGAGAAAAGGGCGGGGATGAAAGCGGAAAAAATTATCCTTGCGCCCGAGGAAGTGAAGTGGGACGACCTCGTGAACCCGGACCTGCCGCCCGGCGCAAAGGTGGCGGTCCTCGAAGGAGACCCGAAACTGCCCGGCCCGGTGTCGCTGAGGCTAAAGTTCCCCGCAGGATATGCCGTCCCGCCCCATACGCATGATAAAGTGGAGCGCGTGACCGTGCTTTCCGGCAGGTTCGGCCTGGCAATGGGAAAAACCTACGAGAACCCGAGAGTCCTCTCATCCGGCAGTTTCTTCGTGCTGCCCCCCGGCACGGTCCATAACGCCGTGGCGGAAGAGGAAACCGTTCTACAGGTAAATACGACAGGGCCCTGGAGCATCATGGTTGTGAAGTGAACAAGTGATACATACGGCGATATATCTGCTTCTGGCCTTTGCCGTTGCTTACATATCGGTTGCGTATCTCGGCATGGCAGGGCTGGGGAGGGCGATGGTTCTTATAATTGCGGGGTTTATATTGGTCGGGGCCAGCGCCTTTACCTCTGCATACTCCAGGTGGTGGGGCGAAAAGGGCGGGAGGCTTGCCACCGTTATCTTGAGGAACCTCCTCGGCATCCCTCTATGGTTTGCCGGTTTTGTCCTCGCATGGCTTGAACCGGCCCCTTTTCTGATAAAGCCCAATATTCTTCTTAAACTCATTGGGATAGTCCTGATAATTCTTGGCTCCGTCCCCGTTATCCGGGGGCACATCGAGCTTGGCTGGAGGACGCACATGCCCTCAGTAAAGGACACTCTTGTGCGGCACGGGTTATATGCCCATGTGCGCCACCCGATCTATGCCGGGGGCTTTTTGATCGTTGCCGGACTGGCGCTTGCAAGGCCCACATGGGCTTTTGTGCCGGTCTGCATACTCGGCTTTATCTGGCTTGTTATCCAGGCACGGTTGGAAGAAATAGACCTCCTCGCGCGTATGCCCGATTATAGGAATTACATGAAAGAGGTGCCACGGTTCCTCCCGCGCCTCCGGAGATTAATCAAATAAAAAGGCCCGTTCGGGGAACGGACTCTACAGCTTGACCACGTCTAAATATCTTTTGACTTGTGTTAAGATAAAACCAGGTTAGAAGAGGAAATTTCAATGAATTGGAAAGAGCGCATAACGGTCGACCCGCTTGTATGCCACGGGAAGGCATGCATAAAGGGCACTCGCATCCCTGTTTCCGTAATCCTCGACAACCTGGCGGAAGGGGTGAGGGAGGAAGAAATACTTAAAAGCTATCCATCCCTCAAGCCCGAGGACATAAGAGCGGCCATAGCTTATGCCGCCGAACTGTCCCGCGAAAGACAGGTCTCCATTACCTCCTGAATGCTCTTCAAGATAGATGAAAACCTGCCGATAGAATTCGCCCGGCTGTTACTCGATGCGGGCCATGACGCAAAGACCGTAAATGACCAACGAAATACCGCCTCGTTGAGGCTTTTAAGCGCATTGTTCATTTAATGGAGCGCGAGCCGCTCAAAGAGCATTTATGGATAGTCGAGGAAGACAGGCTTAGAATACGCGATAAGTCGTGAGTTTCCATTTAAATTAAAAGGGCCGGGCATTCGCCCGGCCCTTATCAGTAATTACCGATTAATTTTTACGCGAAGACCTTTCTTAGAAACTCCGCGAGGGTGCTTATCTCGATGGCCCCGGGCTCCAGCTTCTGAAGGAGGTTGGCCACCGAGGGGTGCATGAAGCCCAAGAACGCATTGGGATATATGCCTATCCAGAGCGAGAGGGCCATCATGGGGGCCACGGCGAGTATCTCTCTGAAATTAATATCCGGGTGGCCCATGACCTTGGGGTTCGTCTCCAGGAAGAAGACTCTCTGGTAGAGCCAGAGCATGTAGCCCGCGCCGATTATGATGCCCGTTGCGGCAAGGATTCCGGCCAATTTGTTGGCTGTGAACCCGCCCAGTATTATAAGGAACTCCCCTACGAACCCGTTAAGGCCCGGGAGCCCTATGGAGGCCAGCGTGAAGAACATGAATATACCCGCATAGACGGGAAGCACGGTTGCCGCCCCTCCGTAGTCCGCGATGTTCCGGGAATGCGTGCGCTCGTATATCACGCCCACGAGCAAGAAGAGCGCTCCTGTTATTATTCCATGGTTCAGCATCTGGAGTATGCCGCCCTCCACGCCCTGCGTGTTAAGGGCGAAGATGCCCAATGTGACAAAACCCATGTGGCTTACGGAGCTGTAAGCGATAAGGCGCTTCAGGTCCGTCTGCGCGAGGCATACGACCGCGCCGTAGATAATGGCGATGACGGAGAGCGTGAGCATCGGTATCGTCATGGCCTTCGCGGCGTCGGGGAAGAGCGGGATGGAGAAGCGCAGGAAGCCGTACGCGCCCATCTTGATGAGGACCGCCGCAAGTATGACCGAGCCCGCCGTGGGGGCCTCCGTGTGCGCGTCCGGGAGCCACGTATGCACCGGGAACATGGGCACCTTCACGGCAAAGGCCGCAAAGAAGGCCCAGAAGAGCCAGAACTGCATCGTAAGGGGATATTTCATGTTCTGGAGGGCCACGATGTCGAATGTGCCCCCCGCGTACCTGTAAATGACGATTATGCCGATGAGCATAAGAACGCTTCCCACCAATGTAAAGAGGAAGAACTTGATGGCCGCATAGACCCTGTTGGGGCCGCCCCAGACGCCTATCAAGAGGTACATCGGTATGAGCATCGCCTCCCAGAAGATGTAGAAGAGGAAGAAGTCCAGCGAGCAGAAGACCCCTATCATGGCCCCCTCGATGAGGAGGATGGCCATGTAGAACTCCTTGACCTTGGTCTTTATCGCGGTCCAGGAGATGAGGATGCAGAGGATGCCGACGAGCGTGGAGAGGAGCACAAAGAGGATGCTGATGCCGTCCAGCCCCAAGTGATAATTGATGTTGAAGGACGGTATCCAGGGGGATTTTTCAACGAACTGCATCGCCGCCGTGCTCTTGTCGAAGGCGGTAAAGAGGGGGAGCGATGCGAGGAACGCCCCTATGCTCACGACGAGGGCCGTCCATTTTACGAGGGCCTCGTCCTTTCTCGGCATCAGGGCAACGAGCACCGCACCGGCAACCGGCAAGAATATGAGGAGGCTCAGTATGTGAATCCCGAATATCTGCATTTATCCTCCCGCCGCCAGGACGAACAGGGTTACCGCGATGAATATGAAGAGGCCGAAGGCCATCATCGCGGCGTAGTTCTGAACGACGCCGGTCTGGACCTTCCGTATTATCTGCCCGAATACGCCTATCTCCCTGGGGACTCCGTTCACAATGCCCTCGATTATCTTCCCGTCCGTGGTGTCAACGATGACGCGCTTTGCCACCCAGAAGGCGGGCCTTATGACGATAAGGTTATAGAGCTCGTCCACGTAATACTTGTTCCACAGGACGGTGTATATGGACTTGAAGGCACTCCCTATTTTTTTGGGAAGCTCCGTGTTGAAGACGTACATGTAGGCCGCGCCGCTTATGCCCAAAATGCCCACAAGGACGGATATGCCCATGACCATCATCTCTTCGGATGCCGTGCCGTGGGCCTCCGGGTGCCCCACCACGTGGGAGAGGAAGCCGGCAAAGAGGTTCGAGTTCTCCGTGCCGAAGAGTTTTTCTCCAATAAGCGTTGGTATCCCCACCCAGCCGGAGGCTATCGCGCCGACAGCGAGAATTATTAGCGGCACGGTCATGGACCTGGGCGACTCGTGCAGATGGTGCTCCTGCTCGTGCGTGCCCCTGAACTTCCCGTGGAAGGCGAGGAATATGATGCGGAAGGAATAGAATGCCGTAAGCAGCGCAACGAGCGTCCCTATGGCCCAGAGGACCCTTCCGTACCCTCCGTGGGCATAGGCCATCCAGAGAATTTCATCCTTGCTGAAAAAGCCCGCAAGCCCGGGGATGCCGGCTATGCTCAGGGAGGCCAGGAGGAATGTCCAGTACGTCACGGGCATGTGCTTTTTAAGTCCGCCCATCTTCTGGATGTCGAGTTCCCCCGCCATCGCGTGCATAACGGAGCCCGCGCCCAAAAAGAGCAGGGCCTTGAAGAAGGCGTGCGTATAAAGGTGGAATATGCCCGCGCCATAAGCGCCCACGCCTGCGGCAAGGAACATGTAACCAAGCTGGCTTACCGTGGAGTAGGCGACTATGCGCTTAATGTCGTTTTGCACAAGTGCGATAGTGGCCGCAAAGAGGGCCGTAATGCCTCCGGTGAGCCCCACGACCATCATCGCGGTGGGCGAGAGATTAAATATGGGGTTGGCCCTCGCCACCATGAAGACGCCCGCCGTGACCATCGTGGCCGCGTGTATCAAGGCGCTCACGGGTGTGGGGCCTTCCATCGCGTCCGGAAGCCAAACATGGAGCGGTATCTGGGCCGATTTGCCCACCGCTCCGCAGAAGAGGAGTAGGGCTATGAGAGTGGGGAGGGTCATCTCCACACCGGCCACGTTCACCATTTGGCCCGCAATCGTGTTTACGGCGCCGAAGACGGGCTCGTAATGGAGCGTGCCGAAGGTGAGGAATATCATTATCACGCCAAGGCCGAAGCCGAAGTCGCCGAATCTATTTACAATGAAGGCCTTTTTCCCTGCGTCTGAAGCGGATTTTTTCTCGTACCAGTAGCCGATGAGGAAATAGGAGCAGAGGCCCACCGCCTCCCAGCCGAAATAGAGCTGGAGGAAATTGTTGCCCATAATCAGCATGAGCATCGAGAAGGTAAAGAGGTTCAGGTAGGAGAAGAACCTGTAATAGCCGGGGTCCCCGTGCATGTAGCCTATCGAATAGATATGCACAAGGAGGCTTACGGTGGTCACCACAATGAGCATTACGGCGGTGAGCTGGTCGATCAAAAAGCCCACCGAGACCTTGAACCCGCCCGATGTTATCCACGTGAAGAGGTCCGAGTTGATGTGGGCCCCGTTTATCACCTGGGCCACCGTATACATGGCTATGGCCCAGGAGCCGAAGACCGCCGCTATGCCCACGACATGGGCCTTCGTGCGGATGAATTTCCTGCCGAAAAGGATGTTTATGAGGAAGCCCAGAAGGGGCAGGGCCGGTATGAGCGGGTACAGGTTCATCCTTTCATCTCCTTTATCTCCTCGATCTGGACCGTCGCCCTGTTGCGGAAGACCGCTATGAGTATGGCAAGCCCTATGGCCGCTTCAGCCGCCGCGACTGTTATCACGAAAAAGGTGAGGATGTGCCCCCTCAGGTCCTCGAGGAACGAGGCGAAGGAGACCAGCGAGAGGTTGACGCCGTTCAGCATGAGCTCTATGGACAAAAACATCATTATGATATTCCTGCGCGTCAGGAACCCGAAGATGCCTATCATGAACATCCCGAGGGCGAGCCATATATACCATTGGAGAGTTACCATTCAGTCACCCCTCAGTCCAGTTTCTTCTTCGCGAGCACTATCGCGCCCACTATGGCCACCAGGAGTATCAGCGAGGCCACCTCGAAGGGGAGCATGTATTCCGTGTAAAGGAGCTTCCCCAATGCCTTAGTGTGCGTCTCGCTGGCCAGCACTTGGGCCGTGACGGTCCCTTTGCGGCCGATGAGCACGGTGTCCGTCATTATCAGCGTGAGGAGGAAGAGCCCGGCCGCGAGTATCAGCCCAATGGGCCACCCGCCCGAAAACCTTTCTCCTTTCATCTCCTGCCTTATGTCGAGCACGAATATGACGAAAAGGAAGAGGACCATGATGGCCCCCGCATACACGATTATCTGTATGGCCGCAAGGAACTCGGCCCCGAGCCCGAGATAGAGCGAGGCCAGGTGGAAGAACATGAGTATCATCCAGAGGACCGAATGCACGGGGTTCTTGCTCGTGACGACGAGGAGCGAAAGCCCCAGTATGGCCGCCGCAAGGTATCCGAAGATGAGGTTCGTCATTTCGGGCCGTCCCCTCCCTTCGTGCCGGAAGGTCTAAAGACGGCCTGCCCCTCGTACTCCCTGAAGTCGTCAAGTGTGGGATGCCAGAATTTTTTGAAATACTCCTCTCCCTTCGGGCCGGCCATGAATTTGTCCCAGTTGGCAAGGAGCCTCTCTTTGGTCATGTAAAGGGCCTCGCGGGAGTAATCCGCGTACTCGAAGTTCTCCGTGAGGACGATGGCCCCCACGGGGCAGGCCTCCACGCAGAAGGCGCAGTATACGCACCGGAGGAGTTCTATCTCATACCGGTCAATTACCTTTTTATTGTCCTCGCCCTCTTTTGTGTAGATATATATGCACTGGGAGGGGCAGATCGCGCCGCAGAGCCCGCAGGCGATGCATTTAGGGTTCCCGGTGGCTTCATCGCGCACGAAGGCGTGCTGTCCCCTGAAGCCGGGGGCGGCGGGGCGCTTCTCCTCCGGGTACTGCCTTGTCACGGCAGGGGAGACCATGGACTTGAAGGTCAGCGCAAGCCCCTTTGCTATCTCCGTAAGAAAGACGGTTTTTATGATCTTTTTTATCATCTCGTTACCTCTCTATACCAAGACCTTTATGATGCCCGTGAGCACTATGTTCGCGAGCGCAAGCGGGATCAAGAACTTCCACCCGAGCGCCATCAACTGGTCGTACCTGTAGCGGGGCACCGTGGCCCTTACCCAGTAATAAAGGAATATGAAGAAGTAGACCTTGAGGACGAGCCAGAAGAAAGGCACATAGGGGATATCGAAGGGCCCGTTCCAACCGCCCAAGAAGCAGATCGAGGCCACGAAGGACATCATGAACATGCCCACGTACTCGCCCACGAAGAAGAGCCCGAAACGCATCCCGCTGTACTCGGTGAAGTAGCCCGCCACGAGCTCGCTCTCGGCCTCCGGGAGGTCGAAGGGCGTCCTGTTCGTCTCGGCGAATGCGGCCACCATGAAGACGAAGAAGCCTATTATCTGGGGGATGAGATACATCCCCATGGGATAATTCTGCTGCGCCTTGACTATTTCGGTAAGGTTCAGGGAGCCCGCCATCATCATGACCCCCACAAGGGAGAGCCCCATCGCTATTTCATAGCTTATGACCTGGGCCGCGGACCTGAGCCCCCCCAGGAACGAATACTTGGAGCCCGAGGACCACCCTCCGAGCACCACGCCATAAGCCCCCAGAGAGGACATGGCAAAGATGTAAAGAAGGCCGATATTAATGTCGGCGATCACGAACCCCTCGAAAAAGGGGACCACGGCAAGGGAACTCATCGCGGCAAAGACGGAGATGACCGGGGCAAGGAAGAAGACCGGCTTGTCGGCGTTTGCCGGGATGATGTCCTCTTTGAAGAAAAGCTTTATGAAGTCCGCTATCGGCTGGAGGAGCCCGTGAGGGCCCACGCGCATCGGGCCGAGCCTCACCTGCATGTGCCCGATGCTCTTCCGCTCGAAATAGGTGGCATAAGTGACGTGGAGCATTATCACGGACACGACGACGACAATCTTCAGGAGCATGAGCGCGAACCGGACCATGAAATCCATGCTGCCCGGCGCAAGGAGAGTTTCCAAGAGGCTCATATCCGGACCCTTTCCACCTTTATGTTGTTTGCGATAGGCACGGGGGTCTTTGTGCCCGGATCGAGCTCATACCCGAATAAGGACATCGCCCCGGCCTGCTTGAAATTGTTGCCGAGGAGGATGACGCCCTCGGGGAGTTCCTCGTCCATCTGGACTTTGATAAGCACGCTCCCCCTGTCGGTGGACACCCTCGCGAGACAGCCGTCCTCGAGGCCCAACCCTGCCCCGGTCTTAGAGTTAAAGCCGCCCACGGGCTCTCCCTGAATGGCAAGGAGGGCCGCGGAATGCCTGGAGAGTGTTCCCGAGTGGAAGAGAGGCCTCCTTAATGCTATCGAGAGCCCGCCGTTCATGCGCGTCTTGAAATCGGCCGCGGTGAGCTTTGCCGGCTTCGAGGGCCCGTGCCTCAGGGGCTCTCCCTTGTACGGCCAGAGCATCCCCTCTTCCAAATCGCCGTATGAAAGCCCCGAATGGATGGGGGAGACCGCCGCAAGCTCTTTCATAATGTCTTCGATGCCGTTATAGTGCATTGCGGCCCCAAGGCGGGTCCCCAGTCCGGCAAGTATCTTCCAGTCCTCCATGCCCTCGCGGAAGAGGGCCTTCCGGAGGAGCTGCATCCTCTTTTCGAGGTTCACAAAGGTGCCTTCTTTTTCCGCCCAGCCGAGGGCCGGAAGGACCACATGGGCCATCTCGGCCGTCTCGGTCATGAATATGTCCTGCACGACCAAGAGGTCGAGTTTTGCCAGGGCCTCTTTGACGAGCCTTGTGTCGGGCAGGTTGAAGGCGGGGTTTTCGCCCATGACATACAAAGCCTTTAGTTTACCCGCATTTGCGGCCTCGATCATCTCCATGAGCGAGAGGCCTTTTTCGGCCGGGAGCTTCACCCCCCATGCGTCTTCGTATTTCTTCCGGAAGCTTTCCATCTCGACCGGCCTCTCGCCGGGAAGCATGTCGGGGGCGCAGCCCACTTCCGTAAGGCCCTGCTCGTTCGGGCGCTCGGAAGAGAGGAAGAGCCTCCCGTTAAGGATATAGGAAAGCGCGGCAAGCACATGCATATTGGCCCTTCCGGAGGTCTGGGCCATGAGGTCCCGTCCGACCACGATGCTTGTCGTGGCGGAATCTTTTAAGGAGGAGGCAACCGCCTTTATGTCTTCATAAGATATGCCGGAGGCTTTTTCTATCCGCGCGGGGTCGGGGAGTTCCCATTCCCTTACGGCGTCTTCGAGGACCGTGTTTTCGCCGGGCATTTTTCTTTCGCTTAAAAGCTCTTTTAAAAGTCCCGCGAGGACAAGCCCTTCCGTGCCGGGCCTTGCGGCGAGACTCCGCGTCCTGTGCCTCTTAAGGCCCGGGGAGTGCCCTATCGTGACTACATTCTTTCCGGCCCGGGCGGCGGCCCGCACCTGCAAGCCGAGCACGGGGTTTGCCCGTGTGGGGTCGACGGCGGCCACTATCACCGAGTCGGAATGCACTATGCCGGACATTATATTGGCCGCTATGCCCTGGCCCAGGAGGTCTTCCAGTATGTCCTGCGCCGGCAGGAGCCCCAACCGGGCTATGGAGTCTATATTATTTGAACTAAGGCCCGCTCTCATCATTTTCTGGAGGAGATAATTTTCCTCGTTCGTGCAGCGGGCCGAGGCTATCGCCCCTATCGCTTCTCCGCCTTGGGCGGCCTTTATGTCGAGCAGTTTTTTCGCGATGTAGTCGAGCGCTTCGCTCCAGCTTGCCTCTCTCAGCATGCCGTTTTCCCTTATGAGGGGCTCTTTGAGCCTTTCGGGGTGGCTCGTGTATTCGTACCCGAAACGGCCCCTGCTGCAGAGAAGGCCGTTATTCACCCCGCCCCCGAACTGGGAGATGACCCTCTTTATCGCATCGTCCCTCACCTGGAGGACAAGCCGGCAGCCCACGCCGCAGAAGGAGCAGACCGTCTTCACGGTCCTGTCCATCTGCCAGGACCTGTACGAGTACCTGTGGAGCCTGCTCATTATGGAGCCGACGGGACAGACCGAGATGCAGTTCCCGCAATATTCGCAATTGTACTTGCCGCCCGAGAAGGGCTCCACGAAGGAATGGTTCCCCCTGCCCACGACCTCTATCGCGGAGGCCCCCTGCACGCCGTCGCACATCCTTACGCACCGGGTGCAGAGGATGCAGCGCTCCATGTTGCGCACTATGATGGGGTCGTCCATGTTCTCGGGGAATTTCCTCTTCCCCTCGGCGAACCTGCCCCCGGCCGCTCCGTATTTTACCGTGAGGTCCTGCAAGTCGCATTCGCCGGCCTTGTCGCAAACGGGGCAGTCTAACGGATGGTTGATGAGGAGGAACTCAAGGACGGCCTTCCTTGCCTCGGCCACCTTCGGGGTCTCGGTATAGACCACCATGCCGTCCGCGGCGACCATGGTGCAGGAGGTCTGGAGCCTCGGCATCTTTTCCACCTCCACGACGCACATCCTGCACCCGCCCCACTGCTCGAGCACGGGGTGCTGGCAGAACGTGGGTATCTTTATCCCGTTCGTCCGTGCGGCCTCAAGGACCGTGACGGGTTTTTCGAGCTCTATCTTCTTGCCGTTTATGGTTATGGTTATCATCAGGCCGTCGCCACCTTGTAGGAGTAATCCCCCTTTATGTGGTCTTCGAATTCCCGTTTAAAATGCTTTATGAAGTTGAGGACGACTGAGGCGGCCCCGTCGCCCAGGGGGCAAAAAGTCTTCCCGGCTATGTTCAGCGAGACGTCTTCCAGGAGATGTATGTCCTCGGGACGCCCCGCCCCGTTCTCAATGCGTTCGAGTATCGCCCTGAGCCAGCCCGTCCCTTCCCTGCACGGAGTGCATTTGCCGCAGGACTCGTGTTCGAAGAATTTTAGTGCGCGCAATGAGACCTTTACGAGACAGGTTGAATCATCAAATACCATGACCGCGCCCGACCCGAGCATGCTCCCGTGCTTGGGAAGCGAGGTGAAGTCCATCGGGACGTCGATCTTGTCGGGCGGAAGGACCGGGGTGGAGATGCCCCCGGGTATCACGGCCTTGAGCTTTCTCCCGTCCCGCATGCCCCCCGCGTGCTCATAGATGATCTCTCTCAGGAGGGTGCCCATCGGGAGCTCATACACGCCGGGCTTATTCACATGCCCGCTTACGGAGAAAAGTTTCGGCCCCGGGCATTCCGGGTTCCCTATCTTCGAATAGGCCCCGGCCCCGATCTCTATTATTAAGGGAATATTGGAGAGTGTCTCCACATTATTTACAATCGTGGGCTTCTGGAATGCGCCCTTGTTGACGGGGAAGGGGGGTTTTATTCTCGGTTGGCCACGCCGTCCCTCGAGCGAATTTATAAGGGCCGTCTCCTCCCCGCAGATATACGCACCGGCCCCCTGGTGCACCGAGAGATGGAACCTGGTGCCGGAGCCGAGCATATTGTCGCCGAGATAGCCTTTGTCATAAGCCTGGGATATGGCTTTGTCGAGGACATCTTTAGCCGCCGGGTATTCCCCTCTTAAATAAATGTATCCGTATTCGGCCTGAAGGGCGCGCCCGGATATGGCCATGCCCTCAATTAATAAATGAGGGTTCTTCTCCAGTATCGGCCTGTCCTTGAATGTCCCCGGCTCTCCCTCGTCGGCGTTGCACACGAGGTATTTGGGGAACTTGGGGTCGCCGGCCGCGAAGAGCCATTTCATCCCCGTGGGGAAGCCCGCGCCGCCGCGCCCCCGGAGGCCCGATTTCTTTACCTCGTCTATTAATGCCTTGGGCTCTATCGAGAGGGCTTTTTTAAGGCTCTGGTAGCCGCCTGTGCCCTCGTAGACCGCGATTTCCGTCGAGCGGGGGTCTTCTATGTTCTTAAGGAGATAATTAGCCATTATTTATAACCCTCTAAGATGGAAAATATATTGCTTTCCGTAAGGCCCGGGTGGAAGTCCGTGTTCACGAGCATCGCGGGCGCCCTGTCGCATGCGCCTATGCACTCCATGATCACGAGCGAGAACCTTCCGTCAGGTGTTGTGCCGCCGGGGGTCACGCCGTATTTTTCCCTCAGAAGGTCCACGAGCTTTTCCGCCCCGAAGAGCATGCAGGAAACGTTCGTGCAGAGCTGAATGAGGTTGCGCCCCACAGGCTTGTTCTTGTACATGGCATAGAAAGTGGCGGTCCCCCTTACGATGGACTCGGGGAGGTTCAGGTGGCGCGCCACGGCCCTCAGGGCCTCGGGGGAGAGCCACCCGTATTCCTTCTGTGCGATGTAGAGCGAGGGCAGAAGGAGCGCGCGCCCGCTCGGGTATCTTACTCTTAAAGCTTCTATTTCCGCGATTGCGCCCTGTGCAAGTGTCATCTGTCGCATTCTCCCAAAACTATGTCTATTGTTCCGATATTGGCTATAACGTCAGCTACAAGCGAGCCCTCGCACAGTCTTGGGAGAACGGAGGCGTGGACGAATGACGGCGCCCGGACCCGCATCCTGTAGGGTTTTCCGGTGCCGTCGCTTACTATGTAAAATCCGAGTTCCCCTTTGGGCGCCTCGCAGGCCGAGTATATCTCGCCTACGGGGGCCGTGAGCGGGCCTTTCGTTATGAGGACGAAATGGTGTATGAGGGGCTCCATGTTCTTAAAGAGGTTTTCCTTGGGCGGCAGGATGAATTTCGCCGCGTCGGGGGCGAGCACGGGACCCCTGGGCAGTTTCTCTATGCACTGCTTTATGATGCGGTTGGCCTGCCTCAGCTCTCCCATCCTCACGCGGTAGCGGTCGTAGACGTCCCCAACCTTCCCGAGGGGGACCTCGAAATCCACCTTGTCGTAGGCGTCATAAGGGAACGCCTTGCGCACATCATAGTACACGCCCGAACCCCTGAGGGTGGCCCCCGTGAGGCCCCAGTTCACGGCCTCCCTGGCCGAGATGACACCTATGCCCTTGGTCCTCTGGAGCCATATCCTGTTCTGGTCTATCAGGGTTTCGTATTCTTCTATCCTTTTGGGGAACTCCAGGGTGAACTGATAGAGCCTGTCTAAGAATTCCTGGTTCACGTCGTTTCTTACTCCGCCGATGCGCGGATAGCTCACGGTGAGCCGGGCGCCGCAGAGCATCTCGAATAAATCCAATAACACTTCTCTTTCCCTGAACGAATACAGAAAGACCGTCATTGCGCCGATGTCCAAGGCGTGGGTGCCGAGCCATATGATGTGGCTCGATATCCTGTTCATCTCGGCCACTATCGTGCGGATGAACTTTGCCCTCTCGGGGGCTTCTATGCCGAATAACCGCTCAACGGCAAGCGCGTAAGCCTGGTTGTTGCACATGGATGAAATATAATCGAGCCTGTCGGAAAGCGGCAGGGCCGAGAGGTAGCTCTTCTGTTCGGCCAGCTTCTCCACGCCCCTGTGCAGGTATCCCACATAGGGGGTGCATTTGACGACGGTCTCGCCGTCCAAGTCCAGAACGAGCCGGAGCACGCCGTGCGTGGCCGGGTGCTGGGGCCCCATGGAGAGCGTTATCTCTTTTGTCTGGAATTTCCCGGCTTCGGGCTCAGTCAGTTCTTTTTCTTCCATTCCACTCAAATTCCTTTAATTTTTCAGACAGCTCCAATACCTCTTTATAGCCGTGCCAGTCTTCCTCTATCGGGGGACCCTCGACGGGGTAGTCTTTCCTCAAGGGGTGGCCTTCCCAGTCCTCGGGGAGGAGTATTCTCCGGTGGTCCGGGTGCCCCTCGAACTTTATCCCGACCAGGTCATAGCATTCCCTCTCGTGCCAGTTGGCCCCGGCCCATATCGGGACCACGGAGGCTATCGCGGTATCGTTCTCGGGGACCTGCACCCTCAACCGGATGCTGTGGGCGTGACGGATGGAATACATGTGATAGACGACCTCGAAGCGCGGGGCCTTTCTTCCCAGGTAGTCCGCCCCGCAGACATCCACAAGATAGTCGAAACCCATGTCCGGGTTGTCGTGGAGGAAGCGGCAAATGGCGAAGCAGTTCTCTTTTTTCAAATGGACGGAGACCTGGCCCCTGAACTCGGTCACGCCGAGGACATCCCCGGGGAACTTTTCCTGTATCGTATTGGCTATCTGAAGCGGCTCCATCTGAAATGCTCCTGTCTTATTTTTTCCTGAAGCTTGAGTATCCCCTGCATGAGGGCCTCGGGCCGGGGCGGGCAGCCCGGTATGTAGACGTCAACCGGCAGGAAGTTGTCCACGCCCTGCACCGTGCTGTAGGACTTGAAGATCCCGCCCGAGCAGGCGCAGCTCCCCATCGCCACCACGTACCGGGGCTCGGGCATCTGGTCGTATACGCGCCTTACTATGGGGGCCATTTTCTTGGTCACGGTGCCCGCGATTATCACGAAATCGGCCTGGCGGGGCGAGCCCCTGAATATGACGCCCAAGCGGTCCAGGTCGTAATGCGAAGACCCCGTGGTCATCATTTCTATGGCGCAGCAGGCAAGCCCGAATGTCACGGGCCACAGGGACGAGAGCCTCCCCCAGTTGATGATCTTGTCCAGGGAGCCGATTATCGTATTGGCCCCCGGTATCACCTTGAGGCCCTTTTCGACCTCGAGGACACCCGATTCATTAAGGACAAGCCTGCCCGGCTTCTCTTTAAGGAGAAGGTCCGGCACGGCCCCCGGCTCAGTCCCAGGTAAAAGCGTCTTTTTTCCAGGCATACACGTATCCTATCAGTAGAATTGTTATGAAGAGCATCATTTCCACGAACGCGTAAAGGCCGATCTTGTCGAAGACGACAGCCCAGGGATACAAGAACACCGCCTCCACGTCGAATACCACGAAAAGCATCGCGATAATATAGAACTTGATCGAGAACCTCTGCCGGGGCTCCCCGATGGGAGGGTTGCCGGACTCATACGAGGTGAGCTTTTCCGCATACGGCCTCCTCGGCCTTAACAGTATGCCCACGAGCAGTGTTCCAAGGCCGAACCCCAGCGCTATCATCATTAAAATGACAATAGGGAGGTACTGCGGAAGCGTAACTGTATCTGTCATGGGAGTGCCCCTGATGAAGTCATAATGTTTTTTTATACATTAATTAAGAGTTCTGTGTCAACCATTTTTTCTAAAATTTGAATTTGAGAGCGAAAAGCGAAAAATATTGAAAATCGGCAACTTAGGCGTACCCCTTTCCTGCTGGACGGGGAATTTGTTAATCTGTTAATATAAACGTCCACGCCCCCTTAGCTCAGTTAGGATAGAGCACAGGTTTCCTAAACCTGGTGTCGCAAGTTCGAGTCTTGCAGGGGGCGCGTTTTCATTAGAACCTGTCTCAAAATCCAACTTTCTCATCATAGGGCTTTTGGTTGTCATTCCCGCGAGAGCGGGAATCCAGGTTTTTTCAAGCCTTTCTGGATGCCCGCTTACGACATGCGGGCATGACAAATTACAACTTCAATTTTGAGATAGGTGTAGCCGCAGGCTTTAGCCTGCGTTTAATGCGCAACCTGAAGGTTGCGGCTACAAACATATCGAATATTTAAAAAATACCGATTCTACTTCCGCCCCTCCACGTAAACGCTCGTCACATAGTCCGCGAGAGGACCGGCGTCCCCCAGTCCCTTTAAAATGGAGCTGCCGATGGGGTCTTTTGTGTCGGGCTTGATGCAGCTTGACTCTCCCTTTATGGTTATCTTTACATCCTTGAGCCCCGAGGCTGCCGCCAATTTCCTGTATTCTTCAATGAGGACCGCCCCGCCCACGCACCCTATATAGGCCTCGATGCTCTCCCGAACATTCAGGGGAAGCTCCTTTCTCAAGGCGATATCGGATATGGCGACCCTGCCGCCCGGTTTTAAGGCCCTGTAAATCTCCCGGAACACCTTTTCCTTTTCCGCCGAAAGGTTAATGACGCAGTTGGATATGACAACGTCGACGGAATTGTCGGGCACGGGGAGCTTTTCTATTTCTCCCAGGCGGAATTCGACATTCCTTATTCCGCTCTTCCGGGCGTTTTCCCCCGCCTTTTGGACCATCTCGGGCGTCATATCCACCCCGATGGCCTTTCCCTTGGCGCCGACCCTTTCTGCGGCAAGGAAGCAGTCGAAACCCGCGCCCGAGCCAAGGTCGAGGACGGTTTCTCCCGGTTTCAGGGCGGCTATGGCAGTGGGATTTCCGCAGCCGAGGGCCAGATTGGCCTCACGCGGAATTTTTTTGATCTCTTCTTCCGAGTAGCCTATGGACCTGGCGAACTCATCCGCGCCCGTGCCGCATGTGCCGCATCCGCACCCCTCCTGCACTCTCGACTTGAGGGCGATCTTCCCGTAGGCTTCCTTAACGGTCCTTTTCGTTTCTTCTCTCTTCATTTCGTCCTCTACTGTTTTGAGGTTAGGTCCTTCATCATCGGCCCGAGCATCACCTTGACCATCCCGGCGAATTCATCCGCCTTTATAAGGGAGATGCAGCAGACATTATCCGCTTCGCCCCACGTCACAAGCGCAAGCTTGTCCCCGGGGCGTATGTTGGCCTTTTCCCTTACCTCCTTGGGGAGTATCATCTGGCCCCTCTCGTCTATGCTTATTACCGCTTCGACCCTGCAGCAGTTCCCGATGCCTTCCCGGGGCCCGCAGCAAGCGGCTTTTTTCTCTTTCGCCATTTGTCCTCCTTATCAGCATAATCTGAATTCTCAGAATAATCAGATATTACAAAGGAACTGCAGCACTGTCAAGGATTTTTTTATGATTTGACAAATAAATACAAACCATACATACTGATACATATAAAATCCATTAAGGGGGCAACGGTGAGGACCACGCTCAACATAGAAGACAAGCTGCTTGAGAAGGCGGCTAAATTGACCGGCGTCAATGAAAAAACCGCCCTTGTAAGGCTCGGCCTCGAAGCGCTTATAGCGAGGGAAAGCGCCAGAAGGCTCGCCAAACTCGGGGGGACGGAAAAGAAAGTGGAGGCGGTCCCCCGCAGGAGGCCTGCGGACATTTAAAATGGTCCTCGTGGACACTTCGGTGTAGGTCCTGCACCTGCGGACCGGCAGTGTCGGGCTTGAAACGCTCTTGAACGAGGCCCGGGTCGCCTGCCATCCGTTTGTCATTGGCGAGCTCGCCTGCGGCAATCTCATAAAGAGGGCTGAGATCCTTTCTCTCCTCGGGGCGCTCCCCAGGGCAACCCATGCGGAACATGAAGAGGTGCTGCTCTTCATAGAAAATCATCGTCTCATGGGAAAAGGGCTGGGGTATGTTGACGCCCATTTATTGGCGTCTGCCTTTTTGACCGATATTCCGCTATGGACACTCGATAAAAGACTTAACGAGGTTTCCTCAGCGCTAAAAATATCATACTGAGATGGCCCGCTCCTCTCCCTTGCGGACGGGCCTGGTTCCTGCTACTCTTTTATAGGTGTTCCAGGCTCCAAATCTCCTTTTAAACGCGAGGACTCATGGAAAAAGAGGAAAAATTTGTCGGCCTCGTAGGGCTCGGCTACTGGGGCAAAAATATTCTCCGGAACCTTTACGGGATGGGCGTCCTCCATACGGCCTGCGACCTTGACCTCGCAGCCTGCAGGGAAAGGGAGAAAAGCTTCCCCGGCATACAGTATTTGAATGACTGCGGATGCCTCTTCCAGGACGAGGGGATAAAGGCCGTGGCGATAGCCGCCCCGGCCGCCGCGCATTACGGGCTTGTAAAAAAGGCCCTTTTAAGGGGAAAGGACGTCTTTGTGGAAAAGCCCCTCGCCTCGAGGGTGGAGGAGGGGGAAGAGCTCGTGAGGCTTGCCGAAAAGAGGGGCCGCATACTCATGGTGGGCCACATCCTCCACTATCACCCGGCCATGCGGGCCCTTAAAAAACTCATCAGGGAGGGGCGCCTCGGGGAACTCCGCTATATCTATTCCAACAGGCTCAATATGGGGAAGCTCCGGAGCGAGGAGGACATACTCTGGAGCTTCGCCCCCCACGACATCTCTCTAATCCTGGACCTCATGGGGGAGGAGCCCCTCCGGGTCTCCGCCTTCGGAGGGGATTACGTGACGAGGGGGATAGCGGATATTACGGTCACCGCGCTCGAGTTCGCAAACGGCAAAAAGGGCCACATATTCGTAAGCTGGCTCAACCCTTTCAAGGAACAGAAGCTTACGGTGATAGGATCGAGGGCCATGGCCGTCTTTGACGATGTGAGCGAGGAAAAGCTCTTTGTTTATCCTTATAAGATCGAATGGAAGGAAAACAATATTCCCGAAGCGGGCAAGGCCGGGTGCGAGGTTGTCCCTTTTGAGGGGGCCGAGCCGTTGAGAGAAGAACTGGAACACTTCCTTTTCTGCGTGAGGACCCGCACAAGGCCCCAAACGGACGGGCATGAGGGGCTCAGGGTGCTGAAGGTGCTGGCAGAGGCGCATGAGTCGCTTTTAAGGGAAAAGAAAAGAGGGCCGCAAAAGAAGGCCGAAACAAAATACTTCGCCCCAAAATACTTCGCCCATGAGACGGCCTTTATAGACGAGGGGGCCGAGATCGGGGAGGGCACGAAGATATGGCACTATTCCCATATACTTCCCGGCGCAAAGATCGGCGCAAATTGCGTTATCGGCCAGAACGTGATGATAGGGCCCGATGTGGTGGTCGGCAATAAATGCAAGATACAGAACAACGTCTCTCTTTATAAAGGGGTTGTCCTCGAAGACGAGGTTTTTTGCGCCCCGTCATGCGTTTTTACGAACGTTTACAACCCACGGGCCTTCATAGAGAGAAAAAACGAGTTCAGAAAAACCCTCGTAAAGAGGGGGGCCACGATCGGGGCCAATGCGACAATCGTCTGCGGGGCGACCATCGGGGAGTACGCCTTTATCGCTGCAGGGGCCGTAGTTGCCGGAAACGTGCCCCCGTATGCGCTTATGGCGGGCGTGCCCGCAAGGAGGATAGATTTTGTGTGCAGGTGCGGCACATCGCTTAAAAGAGAGGGCTCTTCAAACGGGATGAGCGTCTGCTCCGGATGCGGCAACAGGTATTCGTTCGAGGCCGGAGGAGAGGAAATAAAGGTCCTTTTGGAGGAGAGGGCATGAATGAGGCTTTGAGGGAAATGAGGGAGGTCCCGCTGCTCGATTTAACGCTCGAATACGAGTACATGAAAAAGGACATAGACCAGGCATTGGAGCGCTGCCTCCTCCACCAGAAATGGATACTCGGGCCGGAGGTGAAGGAGCTTGAGGAGGCCATAGCGGACTACGTGGGGGCGCGCCATTGCATTGGCGTTTCCTCCGGGACCGAGGCCCTCGTCCTCGCGCTCCGGGCCCATGCGATAAAGACAACGGGAAAGGAATATTTCGATAGGGACGATGAGATAATCACCACCCCGTTTACATTTACTGCAACGGGAGACGCGATACTCAGGGCCGGGGCCACGCCCGTTTTTATCGATATCGAGCCGGAGAGCTTCAATATAGACGCGGACAAGGTCAGGGAATACGTTGAATCAGGCCATTCTAAAGTTAAGGGGATAATCCCCGTGCACCTTTACGGCAAGCCTTGCGAGATGCACGAGATACTCTCCATCGCCCGCGAGCACGGCCTCTTTGTGCTCGAAGACGCGGCGCAGGCGTTCGGGGGGATGTACGCCCGGAGGAAATTGGGTTCCCTGGGCCATGCCGGGGCGTTCAGTTTTTTCCCCTCCAAGAACCTTGGCGGATTCGGGGACGGCGGGATGGTGGCCGTCGATGACCCCGAGACGGCCTCCCTCGTGCGAATGCTCATGAAGCACGGGGGACGGGACAAGTACAACGTGGACCATATCGCGTATAACGCAAGGCTCGACACGATCCAGGCCGCGGTCCTCCTGGCCAAGCTCAAATACGTGGACGAGTTCAATGCCTTGAGGAGAAACGCGGCTTCATTTTATCAGGCGGGGCTTGACGGCATGGAGCAGGTCTCCCTGCCGGGGCCCGACCCCGAAGACTACCATGTCTATCACCAATATACGATAAGGGTGAAAAACGGGGAGCGTGACGGCCTTCAGAGATACCTTGTCGAAAACGGGATAAGCACCATGGTCTATTATCCCGTCCCGCTCCACAAGATGAAGGTATTCGAGGGCAGGTGCAGGATGCCGGAGCCGCCCGTTCATTCCGAAAGGGCCGTGGAGGAAGTGCTCTCGCTTCCCATAGAGCCCCTCATGAAGAGGACGGATGCCGAGTATGTGGTCGAAAGGATAAGGAGTTTCTTTCTAAAGGGGTAAAAGTAAAGTTTTCAAGCCTCGGGTTTCAGCTTCTCTTTTATCGGCACGTGCTTTTTAGCCGCGTGCTTTATCCCGTAGCCGAAATAAATGACAAAGCCGATTATAAGCCACACAAGGAGCCGGAGCCATGTATCCCTCGGGAGCCCCAGCATTAGATATAGGCACGAGAGGATGCCCATGACGGGCGTAAAAGACCCGCCCGGGGCCTTGAATGGCCGGGGGACATCGGGCTGGGTCTTTCTAAGTATCAGCACGCCCCCGCAGACGATCACGAAGGCAAGGAGTGTCCCGATGCTTACAAGCTCCCCCACAATGCCGATGGGGAAGAGGGCCGCCATGATGGCTGTCAGCACCCCGGTTATTATTGTATTTATATACGGCGTCCTGAACTTCGGGTGGACCTTCGAGGCCCAGTCCGGAAGAAGCCTGTCGTGCCCCATCGAGTAGAATATCCTCGTCTGCCCCAATAGGAGAACGAGCATCGTGGAGGTAAGGCCGGCCACTGCGCCTATTTTCAAAAGCGGGGCGAACCAGTTAAGGCGCATTGCGTCGAGCGCGACCGCAAACGGCGCCGGGTCCTTGAGCTTCGAATAATGCACGACGCCCGTCAAGACAAGCGAGGCGGCCACATATATGACCGTGCAGATAAGGAGGCTTCCGAGGATGCCTATGGGCATATCCTTCTTCGGGTTTCGGGCCTCCTGGGCCACCGTGGAGACCGCGTCGAAGCCGATATAGGCGAAGAATATGACCCCCGCCCCCCGGAGCACCCCGCTCCAGCCGAATACCCCGAAGGCGCCCGTGTTTTCCGGCACGAAGGGCTTCCACAGGGACGGCTTTATGAAGAAGACGCCGACAAGGATGAAGGCAAGTATGATGCATACCTTTATGAAGACCACGGCCGTGTTCAGGTTGGCGGACTCCCGGATGCCGAGGACAAGGATAACCGTGATAAGGACAATGACGAGGGCCGCCGGGAGGTTCATTATCGCCCCCGTTGTGGACCAGCCGGAGGCGGGGTCGAAGTTCAGGGGAGGGGAGGTGAGGGCATCGGGGATATGGATGCCGATGTTTTTAAGGAAGCTCACGAAGTACCCCGACCAGCCTATGGAGACCGTCGTGGCCCCGAGGGAATATTCGAGCATGAGGTCCCAGCCGATTATCCAGGCGAAGAACTGCCCCATAGTGGCGTAGGCATAAGTGTAGGCGCTCCCTGCCATGGGTATCATCGAGGCGAACTCGGCATAGCAGAGCCCGGCAAAGGCGCACGCGATGCCGGAGAGGACAAAAGACAGAACTATTGCGGGCCCGGCGTTCGTTGCCGCCGTGTTGCCCGTAAGCACGAATATCCCGGCCCCTATTATCGCGCCGATGCCGAGCAGCACCAGGTCAAGGGGGCCCAAAGACCTCTTTAACCCGTGGGTTTCGTCAAAAGCCTCTTCCCTTATGTCCTCGATAGCTTTTTTGGATAAGAGCCTTTTTTTCATTTACGGCGCCTCGTCAGCTTTTTAAAATTCATATAAGATAATATTTTGAGGGGATTTTTTGAAAGCCTGAACGGGGACGGTTCGATAAGGGCCTGTCCGCTCTGCTATAATTTGCCGATGGAAAAAGGGTTTTTGCATATTTATACGGGGGACGGGAAGGGGAAGACCACGGCCGCGGTGGGGCTTGCGCTCCGGGCGAAGGCGAGGGGCATGAGGGTCCTTTTCGCCCAGTTCATGAAGACGGCAAGGGGGAACGAGCTTGACCTCCTCGAGAGGCTCTCGGTAAAGGTGGTGCAGTACAATGAGGTCCTCTCCCCTTATTTCCATCCCGAGGCCGGTAAAGAGGAACAGAAGGAAAAGATAGAGCGCGCCCTTAATGAGGTCCGAGGGATTATGGGCGAGTATGACCTTGTGGTGCTTGACGAGTTCATACATCTCATCAGGACGGGACTTCTTTCAGAGGAAAAAGCGCTTCACCTTATAAGGGAAAAACCGGAGCAGGTTGAGCTTGTCCTCACCGGAAGAGGAGCCACAGAGGCACTGATCGCAGCCGCCCAGTACGTGACCGAGATGAAGGACGTAAGGCATCCATTAAAGGAAGGGACAAGAAAGGCCAAGGAGGGGATTGAATTTTAGCGCGACAGCGCGACAGCAGGGGCGGGGCTTGCCTCTTTATTTTAATAATGTAGCCGCAGGCTTTAGCCTGCGTGTGCGCAACCTGAAGGTTGCGGCTACAACATGGGGGTTATCTTGCCCCGCTTATGAGCACCAGCCCTATGAGCATCAGCGCGGCCCCGAAGAAGCGCTCCTTTATCCGGCTCTCCTCGAACATTATCCGTCCCAAAAGGACCCCGAAAAGTACCGAAGTTCGCTTTACGGCTATCATGTAGGCCACCTTGGCAAGGCTCAGCGCCGTCATGTGCGCCACGAGCATCACCGAATAGAAGAGGCCGGCAAGTACTGTGTACTTTAAAGTGGCCCGTGCCGGAAGTCTCATCCCCCCGCGTTGCTTTAAAAGCATAACAGGCGTGAAGACCGCGCCCACTGCCGTAAAATACGTGGCCCCGAAAAAGAGGGGCGAGGAATGCATAATGGCGGCCTTCCCCAGGGCGGAAGTGATGCTGTAAATAAGGGCCACCATGATCATGAGGATGGAGCCCCTTTCCCTGAAGACGGCCTTGAAGGGCTCGAATATGCCCTTTTTTAGATGGGAGAGGTTCAAGGTATAGCTTCCCGCCGCCATGAAGAATATCCCCATGGCGCCCCTCGCGCTCACGGCCTCGCCCAATATCAAGTATCCGAAGAGGACCTGGAAAAGGGGCGTAAGGGCAAGGAACGGGAGCACAAGGCTAAGGGGGGAACTCTGTATGCTCTTCGTAAAGAGCACGAGGGCGAGCACCTCAAGAGGCAGGGATATCATGAACACCCTGTAAAACTCCGCATCGAGGGGCGGCTTCTCTATAAAAAACAGGGTCATAATGAGGAGCGGCAGGCTGAAGACCAGCCTGAGCCACGCCATGTAGTACTCGTTTCCGTCCGCAAGGGCCTTTTTAAGGAAGGCGTCGCTTAAGGCCAGAAAAAGGGCGGCTGAAAGGGCAAGGCTGACCCAGAGCATCTCTTATTTTAGCGCGAATGCCCTGCAATCGGCGTGCTAAAATAGAGAAGACCCGCCTTTCATTGACAAGCGAATGCGGGGTCGTGTTAAATATATATTCCGAGCGGGCGGATAGCTCAGTTGGGAGAGCGCAGCCCTTACAAGGCTGAGGTCACAGGTTCGAGCCCTGTTCCGCCTACCATGACGGTTCTCACTGGAATGGGGTGGTAGTTCAGATGGTTAGAACGCCGGCCTGTCACGTCGGAGGTCGCGGGTTCGATCCCCGTCCACCCCGCCATTTTCTATTGGAAAAGGGCGTCAGTTGCAGATATTTCGAATAGTTTTCGTCCTCATTCTTGCCGCTTCAATATTCTCCTGTTCGCGCGCGCCTCATTATCCGTCCGTTCACATTAAAGGGGAAGATGCACTTATAGAGGAAAAGGGGCTTGTAGATGAATTTCCCAAATTCATGACGTACTCTTATAAGAATAGGAAAATAAACTTCTTTGTCCTGAAGCACGAGGGAAAAGTGCTTGCGTTCCTCGACGCCTGCGCCAGGTGTTATCCGGAAAAGCTCGGGTACAGCTTTGAGGGCGGACGCTTCATCTGCCGGAAGTGCAACATGAGCTATTCCGCAGAAGATATAGAGAACGGCGCCGGGAGCTGTCACCCGATAAAATTAAAGGGGGAGTTGAGGGGCGGAGTGTACCGCATCCCCCTTGTCGAACTCCGGAAACATTCCAATAAATTTTAAAAGAAAAGACCTCTTTTAAAGTAAAAGAAAATTAAGAAACCCGTCATTCCGGGCTTGACCCCGTATCAAGTACGGGGCGGCATGACCACTGCCAAAGAAATTTATTTTTAGATAAAGCGGGGAGCCGGAATCCGATAGAAATGTAGCCGCAGGCTTTAGCCTGCGTTCATAAAGCGCAACCTGAAGGTTGCGGCTACAACATATTGGGTCCTCAAATCAGGAAAATAATATTTGTCGGACAGACCCTAAGAGGAAGAACAAATTAATTTCTTCCCCTTTATAAGAGAGTTCTTTAGCCTTTCAATGCCCCCGTTTTCATTCTTACAATTTCCCCCACAAGAATGGCTGCGGGATAGAGGACGTCCTCTTCCAATTTGGCATGGATGATGATCCTTTCGGCCAGCCGCGAGTACTCGGCCATGTTCTCTTCTTTTGCGGCATCGATTAGATTCCTCAATTCGGCCACGATGGCCTCGTGCTCTTTAAGCATCAGGCCGTATTCGGCCTTAAGGCGGTCCGTCATCCGGAGGACATCGGACATCTCGGGCGAGACCTTGCCACGGGCGATATCCACGAGAAGCGCCAGGGGCGGGAGGGCGAAATCCTCCTCTTTCTGGAAATGCTCGTGAAGGGCCCTCGCCACGGCGCGCGCAGCGTCCCCCACGGGGCCGGGGAGCCGGGTGGCGTTGGCAAGCTCCTCGTGCAGTTCTTCGTGCTCCGTTTTTATGGGTGAGGGGATCCTGAAATGCATGTTCTTCCTCCTTAATCTGGCCTTATAAAAGGATATTTCTTAATCTCCTCTCGGCTCCAGAGGGAAAGCCCGGCCCTGTCGTTAAGCGTCTCCACGGCGATGACGTAATCGGGGTCCTCGAAACTCACCCGCGCGGTTTGCCCCTCGCGCCCCAGTTCTTTCAGGATGAAGGTATCGAGGAAGCGTTCCTCGTCGAGGCTTGAGAGGGTCCCCTTGAAGCCCCGCCTGTGCATCCTTACATGGAATTTCTTTCCGGCAAGGAGCGGGACCCATAGCATCACGGCCTCGCCTGCCCGGTCCTCGAATTCATCGGGGCTTGTGAAAAAAAATGTCACGGTCACGGGCACGAGGCGGGAGACGAAGTGCAGATAGTCCGGCTTTACGGAGACCCGCTCCCTCAATTTCTCAAGAAAGGCATTTATATCGTCAACCCTCATTACAAGGACGTTGTAAAAGTCGGTCCTGTCCACGCGCCCGAACCGGCGCAAGGCGTTCATGGCCTCAGTGAAGCCCCTTTCCTTCACGCTTATAATGACGTTCCAGTCTTCCATGCTTAGATTTTACCAAAGGATTTTCCCATCCTGCCGAAGACCTGAGGGATTTCCTATCTTTTCCATCGGTAGAATCTTTTTTAAATTCCGGAAGGGGCCTGATAACCTTTAATCAGGATGAGTGGCGGAGACTCTTTTTTAGATAGGGCGAAGGAGGGCATTTCAGGCGGACCCTTTATGCCTTCCGGGGACGAGGTTCTTCTCGTGGAGGAAGACGCGGCCCATGCCGCGCTCCTCACCGAGATGCTCGAAGGGCACGGTTTCAGGGTGGCCCTGGCGCCCGGGGGCGCCGAGGCGTTAAAGAACATATCGGCGCGGGAGCCCCGTGTGGTGCTCTCGAGCGTGAGCCTTCCCGACATCGACGGATACGAGCTATGCCGGCGCATAAAGAACAAAAAAGAGCTTAAAAACATACCCGTCCTCCTTTTTGCCGGGCTTTCCGACCCGGGGGACATCCTGAAGAGCCTCGACTGCGGGGCGGACAATTTCTTTTTAAGGCCCATCGACAGGAAAGACCTCGTAACCCGGATAGAATTCATCCTTTCCAACCTCCGGCTGCACGGGGTCAACTCCCCGCCCCATTCCGGCGTGGAGATATTCTTTGAAGATAAGAAATACGTGATCACCTCCGAGCGCCAGCAGATACTGAACCTCCTTATCTCCGTTTACCGCATGGCGGTGGAAAAGAACAGGGACCTTATTACGGCCCAGGCGAAACTCAGGCTCGTGAACGAGCGCCTGGAGGAGATGGTCCGGGAGAGGACCGCCGAGCTTATGGAGGAGATCCGGATGAGAAATGTCCTCGGCAGGAGACTCAGGGAATCCCATGAGGCCCTTAAGGGGGCCAACAGGGCCCTTAAAATTTTGAGGGCCTGCGACAAGGCCAGGGTGAACGCAACGGACGAGGTCCGCTTCCTCCACAACATCTGCAGGATAATCGTGGACGGGGGATACAGGCTCGCCTGGGTGGGCTACCCGGAAGAGGGCGGCACGGTCCTCCCCGTGGCGCAGGCGGGCTACGAAGACGGGTCTCTGGATGCGATGCGGCTTACCTGGGCGGAAGATGACCCTGGGAGCATCCCCGGCGGGGCCGTGTTCCGCACGGGAGAGCCCCTGAGGGCAAGGGACATCCGGGAAAACCCCTCCTATTCCGGATGGAGCGAGGAGGCCCGGCGCAGGGGCTATTCATCCTCGCTCGCTTTGCCCTTAAAGAAAGAGGGGAAGGTCTTTGGGGTTTTAAGCATCTATGCCTCGGAGCGCGAGGCCTTTGACGACGAAGAGGCGAGCTTTCTTCAAGAGCTTGCCGAGGATATCGCCTACGGCATAAATACGATCCGCTTCCTGCCTAAAAAATAAAAAAATCCTTTTCGCCCCGGTGCCTCCGCGCTAAAATTTAGTTGAAAGGGGTGATTTTAACCCTTCCTCATCTTTCCCTTGTAAGGGGGAGTAATGTAGCCGCAGGCTTTAGCCTGCGTTCATATAGCGCAACCTGAAGGTTGCGGCTACAACTAAGGCGGGGTGAACCGAAAACGTAAATGACCTGTTAAGGGGAACGACACGATTCCATGAAAAAGAAATTTTCCTTTAGACAGGCTTCCCTTGACGGGACAGCCCCCTTACCAGGTCTCCCCTCCCTTGAGGGGAGGGGTTTGGGGAGGGTGAAGAACTGGGGAGGGTGTTATCTGATAAGGAGGAAGACATGAGAATTTCCTTTTTTCTCTTAACTGCTCTTTTTCTTTTCGCCGGGGCAACCGAGGGAAAACTCATCGCAAAAGATGTCGATTACAGGGAGGGGGACACTCCCCTTCAGGGCTATCTCGCCTACGACGACTCCTTCAAAGGGGTGCGCCCCGGAGTACTCGTCTTTCACGAATGGATGGGGCTCGGGGATTACGAAAAGGGCCGGGCAAGGGAACTTGCAAAGATGGGATACATCGCGTTTGCGGGCGATATATACGGCAAAAGGGTAAGGCCCAAGACACATGAGGAGGCGAGGACCGCATCGGGCGCTCTAAGGGCTGACCGGGCGCGGATCAGGGCGCGCGCAAAGGCCGCGCTCGATATCTTGCGCGGCCATAAGCTCACGGATAAGAAACGAATCGCGGCGATCGGATACTGCTTTGGCGGAACTGCCGCCCTTGAGCTTGCAAGGAGTGGGGCGGATGTCCTCGGAGTTGCCACCTTCCACGGGGTTCTCGATACGCCCAATCCTGAGGACGCAAAAAATATAAAAGGCAAGGTGCTTGTCCTCCACGGGGCGGACGACCCGGCAATCCCTCCAGAGCAGGTGCTTGCCTTCCGGGACGAGATGCGCAAGGGAAGGGTGGACTGGCAGATGAACGTCTACGGAGGCGCCGTGCACCGGTTCACGGTGCCGGGGGCGGGCAATAAGCCCGAAACCGGATCGGCCTATAACGAGAAGGCGGACAGGCGTTCCTGGAAGGCGCTGAAACTCTTTTTCGAAGAGATATTCAAATAGGGACTCCGAAGTTTTTAGCTTTACAGGTGCTGTATTTCGTCCTTTTTCTCCGGTTTCAGTCTCTTTTTAATGTATTCTTTTGCGATCTCCTGCCCTCCGATGCCGAAGGCGAGGGCGAGGGCGAATACGACGCCGCCGAAGAGGATGGCGAACGCTATCACTATGGTCTGCCTGCCTATGCCCATCTGTTCGAGTGCCATCGTGAGGGCCAGGAGGAATATCGCCCATTTTACTCCCTTCCCGATAAGGCCGGAGGTCTTTAAACCCGCGTTCACCGAGGCGATGAGGGCCGCGCGCCCGAAGATGTTGCCGAGGATATACCCGATGAATATCAAAAAAGCGCCGACGAAGATATTGGGCAGATAGAGCATGAACCTTGCCGTTACCTGCTCTATGGCCGGAATTTCGAGGGAGTGCAGGCCCAAGAATACGAAGACGAGGACGCCGAGCCAGAAGACAAGGTTTGAAAGTATCTCCGAGAAGGGCTCTTTCAAGCCGGCTTTTGCAAGCACTTCCTTCGCGCCGTATTTTTCCGCCCTCCTGTCAAGCCCAGCGGCCTTTGAAACCTTATGGACGAACACCTTGAGTATATACGCGAGAACGACCCCGAGAAGAATTATCAGGACAAGGCTAAGGAGCTTCGGCAGAAAACGCACGATCTCCTCGAAGAACCTCTCAAAGGGCTCCGATATGGCATTCTCTATGAAACCGTTCATAAATCCTCCCTTTGGCGTCAATCCCAGCCGTTTACAAGAAAAGTTTTTTCCCTCTCGAAGACATGGCAGAGCCTTTCGATCTTTTCCTCTACTTCTTCCGGGCCGCTTTCCCCTGTCTCAAGCACGAAGGATGCCGTCTTTCCTAAATATAGCGGCGTAAAAGAGCCGAGGAGGTCGCCCCTCCCCATGACCCTCTTATGGGAGGCGATCGCGAAGGAGTAGACTGTTCGCGCCCATACCTCGTCGGGCAGATGGAAGCGGGCGGCATCAAGTCCCGTCGTGCCTTTAAGGAAAGAAATGGTCTCTGCCGGGAGTACCTTTTCCCATACCCCCGCAAGCTCCGCGACGCCAAGCCTGTACTTATCCAGCATCCTTTCAATATTCACCTGCACGGGCTCCACCCCCACCGCGTAATGGAAACCGAAAGTGGGGACGGGCTCGCTTCCCGCTCTTTTCTTCCATACGTGATCATAGGTGTCCATGAGGTCGAAGGCCGAGCCCACAACCTGCATGAGCATCGTCGTGAGGTCCGCGGAGGGGTCTTTGGGGTCGTGAATTTTCGCCCCCAGGAAGGACTGGCATACCTTGAAGCCGTTGGCGAGGGCCGTTGTGGTCATCCATATGTCTATTCCGTAGCGGGCCACATCGGTTTCCCATACGTCCTTCGTGAGGAAGAAAGAGGCGAGCCCTCCGGAGAAACCAAAGTCCCCGCCTATGGGCTGCCTCACCCGTTTTCCGTAAAGCGCCCTCGTGAGCGGGTATACGATGCTGTTTGTGATGGTGCCGTCGTACTTGTGCCTTCGATAAAGGGGGGCCACATAGTCGAACCCCCCGTCGAGGACCGGTTTCAAGAGGAGTTCTATCCACTCGGGGGTTATGCTCCTCAGGTCGGAGTCTACGACGGCGCAGGCCTTTATGTCCAGTTCCCTCGCAATTTCGAAGATGGTGCGGAAGGCGCTCCCCTTCCCGGGCATCCCGTGGTAGGGGAATGCCGCCGTGAGGAGCGCTCTTGCCTTATGGGAGACGAGGAGGGGGCTCAGGTCGGGAATAACGGCCTCATTTACCTTTAATGTAGTCCCGTCCGTGGAGCCGCCGTCCGAATTGACGAGCACGGCCTTCAAGTCCGGAAAATACTTGGCGAGCCCCGCCTGGACGGCCCGCACCACATGCCCTATCGTGCGCGCGTTATTGTAGCTCGGGACCCCGACAAGTATATCGGCCCTGCCGGTCCGGCTTATCCAGTCCCTGACCTCGTCCCTGAGAGCGGCGTCAGGCATTTTTGCATCCCGCTCTAAGCGTTGTCTTTCTCCACGGCGGATTTTATCATGCCGAAAATATCGGGTATGGCGGCTGTGACCCTGTCCCAGCTCGATATCAGGGGCACGCCGAGGGGCTCTTCGAGGACCGCGCCCGCCGCCCTCCTGATCCCCCTCGTGAAGGTCTCCACAGCGAGGCTTTCGGCGTGCCTGTCGAATATGAGGCCGTTTACCGCCGCGTCGTCCTCGTATCTTTTCAGCATGTCCTGGGCCGTCCTGATGTATGTCGCAAGAAGGGTGCGGAAAAAGCCCTGCGAAAATACCACGCCTTCGGCGGCAAGCATGGTGAATATGGATCTGCAAATGTCCACGCACATTTTATGGAGTCCTTTCGAGGCGTCTTCGGGGGAGAGTTCCTGGTGCTTGTGGTCGTAGTTTTCCGCTATGTCTATCTGGCAGACCCTCCTTATGGATGTGTTCCTGTAGACCTCGGAGAGGACGCCCACCTCGAGGCCCCAATCGCCGGGTATGCGAATGACCCGCGAGAGGTCCACGTCCATCGAGAACTCCCCGGCAAGGGGATAGCGGAAGCTGTCGAGATATATCAGGAGAGGCTGGTAGCCGAGTATGCGATTGAGGCCCCGTATGAGGGGTGTTACGAGGAGCCTCGTCATCCTCCCGTGGAGCCTGTCTGTAACCCTGCTGTAAAAACCCTTGCAGAAATCATAGTCGAGGCTCGGGTTCACAACGGGATAGCAGAGCCTTGCGAGGAGGTCCCTTTTATATGTGAGTATGTCGCAGTCGTGGAGCGCTATCGCATGGAACTTCTGGCTTGCGAGGATATACCCGTAGGCCATCCAGGCAGAGCGGCCCTTTCCGGGCTCTCCGATCTGGAGCTCCGCATCCTCGATGGCCTTGTATATGCCCTGCATCCTGGGCCCGGAGTTCCATATGATGGTCGTCTTGTGGGGCAGGGCGGAGAAAAATTTCTTTGCGTGTTCGAATTCCTTATCGGAGGCGGGCCCGAGCGTTACAACCACCTCGCTGATGTAACCGGCCCCTTTGAGCTCATCGACTATCCCCTTGAGGGCCTCGCCCTCGAGTTCGCTGTAAAGGGAGGGCAGGATAAGGGCCAGAGGCCTGTCTTTGGAGTATTTCGCGAGTTCGGCCTCGATCTTTTCGATATTTTCTTTTCCGAGGCGGTGAAAGGTCGCCACCAAGCCCGTCTGATAGAAATCCGACATAAATTTCTCCTTAAAAAGGTTTTCGCAAACGAAAGGACCGCATAAATAGAGTCGATGTCAAAAGGCCTCCTTCAGGAGGAAAGGTGAATACGAATCCTGTCAGGTGAATTTATTCTATATGAGCTTCGGGGGCATGTCAAGCCTAAGTTCTTAATTTTATTATATAATTGGGGTGATGGAGATCACATCTTCTCCCGAAAGGAAGGCCCTGAGAGAAATCTTCGAGGCGGCTGTGGATGCGGCAAACCCCTACAGTCGCGTGAGGGAGCATGGGGACCCGATAAAAAAATCCCTTTTAAAAGGTGAATATAAAAGCCTCATAGTTGTGGGGTTCGGGAAGGCTTCGGTCCTCATGGCGAGGGCGGCTGAAGAAGAATTGGGAGAATTTTTAAGGGAAGGCGCCGTAATAACGAAATATGGGCACACAAGGGAAAAACTCAAAAAGGTGCGCCTTTTTGAGGCCGGACATCCCATTCCCGATGAGAACGGGGTAAAGGGGACGGCAAAAATAATCGAGCTTATTGAAAAAGAAAAGAGCCCTGATACCCTGATACTCTGCCTTATCTCGGGCGGCGGGTCGTCCCTTTTTGTCTCTCCTTATAAGGGGATTACCCTCGAAGAAAAGCAGAAGACTACGGTCCTGCTTTTAAGGTCGGGGGCATCCATAGACGAAATAAATGCCGTTCGAAAACATATCTCGCAGGTTAAAGGGGGCAGGCTTGCCGAGCTTGCCTATCCGGCGGGGATTATTTCGCTCATCCTTTCCGATGTCGTCGGCGACAGGCTGGATGTGATCGCCTCCGGCCCGACGGCCCCGGACGGCACAACCTATAAAGACGCCCTTTCAGTGCTCAAAAAATATCAATTGATGGAAAAGGCTCCGAGGCGCGTCCTTTCTCTTTTAAATGAGGGGGTAAGAGGAGAGCACTCCGAGACTCCTAAAAGGGAAAGCCCCGTGTTTCAAAGGGTTCAAAATATCATAGTTGGAAATAACCTTATGGCCCTCGAAGCGGCAAGAAGACAAGCCTTTAAAATGGGGTTTGATGCCGAGGTTATCTCATCCGAAATCACGGGAGAGGCCCGGGAGATAGGAAAAGAACTCGCAGTTAAAGGGAAGGAATTGAAAAAAGAAAAAAGGAAAAAGCCCCTCTGTCTCATATCAGGCGGGGAGACTACGGTGAATGTGAAAGGAAAAGGACTGGGGGGAAGAAATATGGAACTTGCCCTCTCTTTCGCAATCGAAATAGCAGGCACGGGAGGGATAGCCCTCCTTTCCGCCGCAACGGACGGCACGGACGGCCCGACCGATTCCGCAGGGGCCTTCGCGGACGGGAAAAGCGCAATTAAGGGAAAGGAAAAAGGACTGGAAGCGGATGATTTCCTTCAAAGGAATGATTCCTACGCTTTCTTTACCAGGACAGGGGACATTTTCATTACAGGACCGACCGGCACAAATGTCATGGACATTCAACTCCTCTTAATAAAATGAAAAAATTCATCGTCTTTACCGACCTGGACGGCACCCTCCTCGATTCGAAGACCTATTCCTTCGAGGAGGCCTTGCCCGCCCTTGCCCTTTTAAAAGAAAAGAATATCCCCCTCATACTCTGCTCCAGTAAAACGAGGGCCGAGGTAGAGCATTGGAGGACCCTTCTGGAAAACGAAGACCCCTTTATCTGCGAAAACGGGGGAGGCGTTTTCATCCCTAAAGGATATTTTGCCTTTGACTCTGGCTATCCGGCTGAGGATGCGGGAGATTATATCCTGCTCCGGCTTGGGGCTTCTTACGGCCATTTAAGAAAGGTTTTTAAAGAACTGGTCAATGAGGGCTTCCCTGTAAAAGGGTTCGGGGACATGAATGCCGAGGAGATATCAGGGCTTACGGGCCTTTCCCTCGAAGAGTCCGTCATGGCGAAGGAAAGGGAGTTCGACGAGCCTTTTATCTTCGCAGGGAGCGAAGAGGAAAAGGCCAAACTCTTCGGCGCCATAAAAAAAAGAGGACTCAATTATACCCAGGGCAGGTTTTTTCATCTTATCGGGGAGAGCGACAAGGGGCGCGCCGCGGCTATCCTCATCGGGCTTTATAAAAAAGCCTCGGGGGAGATAACAACCGTGGCCCTCGGGGACGGGGTGAATGATATCCCGATGCTCTCGCTTGCGGACCATCCGGTCCTGGTGGCGGACAGATCGGGGAAATATGACGAGCGGATAAAAGTGGCTTCCCTCATTCTTGCCCCCGGCCCCGGACCTGCGGGCTGGCGGATGGCGATAATGGAACTGATCGGTAAGCAATTTCCGTAGTCCCGCGTTTTTTAAATTCTTTCTTTATAAACAAGGACTTGCTTGCTTTCTTTTTATACCCGATGGTAAAGAAAGTTTTTTATAGACATAATTTTGTCTTTTAAATAAAATAGGCGGGGAAAATACAAGGTTAACTACTGCATAAAATTTTAGGATGGAGGGGGAAAAATTGGAAAGGGTCAGGTCGCGGAAGTATTTTCTCTTGCTGCCGGTATTTGCTTTATTCCTCGTAATCTTTCTCTTCGCATCGGGTATGGAGAACAAGGATGCGCAGGCGGCCCCAAAGGAGTCCTGCGTCACGGAGAAATGTCACAGCAGGATGGGCAAGGACAAATTCGTGCACGGCCCCGTGGCTACGGGGGATTGCGGGTTCTGCCATAAGGGGGAAGGCAAACATGCGTTCAAGCCCATAAAGAACGTGGGGGCCCTCTGCTATGAGTGCCATGACAAGCTAAATGCCCTCAAAGCCGTGCACAAGCCCGTAAAGGACGGAAGCTGCACCGGCTGCCATAACCCGCACCAGTCTCCGAACAAATTCCAGCTCCTGTCGCAGGGGGCGGACCTTTGCTTTCGCTGCCATGATAAAAAGCTCGCAGGCGGGAAATTCGTTCACGGCCCTGTTGCCGTCGGAAGCTGCAGCTCATGCCATAACCCTCACCAGACGGATTTTCCCAAGATGCTCCTCGCGGCGGGCAGCGACGCTTGCTATGCATGCCACAGCGACAAGCAGGACGAGTTCAAGAGCAAAAAGAACATACATGCCCCCGTACAGGGCAGGTGCGCGGGCTGCCATAACCCGCACAGCTCCGATTTCAAGTTCTTCCTCTTGGCCGACAGCAAGAGGGACCTCTGCTTCACCTGTCACGTAGACAAGAAGACGGAGATAGCGGCCGCCACCGTAAAGCACGGGGGCCTCGAGACGGAGAACAAGTGTGTCTCCTGCCATGACCCGCATGTCTCCAATTTTCCGAAACTCCTCGCGGCCGCTCCGGCGGACTCGTGCATGGCCTGTCATGACAGGGAATACACGAAGGGCGCAACCAAGGTGGCCAACATGAAAGAGTTCCTTGCAAAGAACAAGGTTGCGCACGGCCCCATCAAGCAGAAGGACTGCTCGGGTTGCCATAACACTCACGGCTCGAACAATTTCAGGATGCTGAGGGACTATTTCCCGGCCATATTCTATGCCCCCTATGACGAGGCAAACTACAAGCTCTGCTTCATGTGCCACGAGAAGAACCTGGCCAGGGAAGAGTTCACCAATACGATGACGAATTTCCGCAACGGCAACCAGAACCTTCACTTCGTGCATGTGAACAAGTTGAAGGGGCGCACGTGCAGGGCCTGCCATGACGCGCACGCGACCAATAACCCGAAGCACCTGAGGGATGCCGTGCCGTTTGGCGCCTGGGACCTCCCGGTCGGTTTCACGAAAACCGAGAACGGAGGAAAGTGCCTCCCCGGATGCCATCAGCTGTTCGTGTATGACCGCTCGAAAATGTTTACGAACCGCTAAAGGGGGTTTTGGATTGATCAGGACGGCGTGGCGGATGAAGTCTGGTTTATTGAAACCGGTATTGAAACCGATGTTGAAACCGGCGTTGAAACCGATGTTGAAACCGGCGTTGGGGCTTCTCATACTTCTCATGTTTCAGTTCTTCCATGCTCCGGCTTCGCTCCGGGCGGATAACCCCGGAGAGGCCGCTATAGGGCTTGAGAAGGAGGCCGTGGGCCTCGCCCGTGAAGGCAAGCTCGATGAAGCTATGGGGAAAATAAGGGAGTCCCTTAAGTGGGACCCCGGGTACGCCTCGGCCCATACGAACCTCGGCTACTTTCTTATAAAAAAAGAGGCCCTCGATGAGGCGCTGGTGGAATTCGAGGAGGCCCTGAAGCTCAATCCCACATCCCACGCGGCCAAGACCGGTAAAGGCATAGTACTTTCGAGGAAGGGCGACCTGAAGGGCGCCGAAGAAGTGCTCAGGGATGCCCTTGCCCTCAACCCGGACCCGGTGCGCACGCATTATGAGCTTGGAATGATCTATGAGAAGCAGGGCGACTTTGAAAAGGCCCTCGCCGAATATAAAAAGGGCGTGGCTAAAATTACACAGGGGAGGAAATGACAAGAGACCGGAAGACGAAATTGGGGAAAATAGGCTTGCTGGCGATGAGGGTCATCCCGCTCGCGGGGGCCGTCATGGTCATCGGGTCCATATTCCTCACGGTGCCCACGGCGGCCACTCTCCAGAGCCTCCAGGTGGGCATGGAGGCGCCGGATGTCGCCGTGAAGGACGCCCAGGGACTGGAGAAGACTTTCAACGACCTGAAAGGGGAAAAGCTTACGGTCCTCGTGTTCTGGTCAAGCTGGACGAGAAAATCCGAACCCGCGCTCCTTGCCATGCAAAAACTGCATGAGAAATACAAGGGACAGGGGATAAGCATAATCGGCATAGCCGTGGACGGGATCGTGGTATCCGAAGAGGCGCAGCAGGAAATAAACGCCATGGTGGAAAAATTGAAGGTCACCTTTCCGAATTACATAGACCATGGGCTCGCGGCATTCCATGAATACGGCGTCATCGCCATCCCGAGCACGGTGATACTGGGCCTGGACAGGGTCATAAAATACGAGCTCTCGGGCTTTCCCCTTATAGGAGCGCAGGAGATGGCCGATTTCATAAGCTCCACGGCCGAGGGCAGGGAGACCGCCGTGGCGGCCGAGGAGAAGGGCGGCTACAAGCCCGATAAGAACGCCGTCCGCATGCTGAACATGGGCAGGAATACGCTCAAATCGAAGAGGATGGCCGACACCGCCGAGTCGTGGTTCAAGAAGGCCATAGAGACGGACCCCAAGTTCGTTGCCCCGCATATCAGCCTCGGCAAATTCTATGCGGAAAGGGAAAACCTCCCCGCCGCGAAGGAGCAGTTCGAAGCGGCGCTTTCCAAGGAGCCGGAAAACGTCATAGCAATGTGCGAGCTTGCAATGCTCGCTGTGGACGAGGGGAAACTGGCCGAGGGCAGGGGCATGATCGAGAAGGCGATCAAGCTTGAGGAATCCTATACTCCTTGCTACTATTACCTTGGGTATGTACTTGGGAAAGAAGGCAACATCGAGGAATCAATGAAGATGTTCGACCAGGCCCTCGAGATAAACCCCCTCGATTACAGGGCGCATATCTACAAGGCCAGGCTCTGTGAAGAGCTAAAGATGACAAAAGAGAGCGCCGACTCCTACAGGAAGGCGTTCGAAGTGGTTTTCAAATAATTTTTTTTATGCGGGTCCGGGTTTTTATTGCGATAAGCCTTCTTTTGTCTTTTTTCCTGCCGGGTGCGGCATCGGCGGGCAGGATGCAAATCCTTACCCCTTTCGGGAAGAGTTATCTCAGCGTTCAAAGGGCGAGCGTGGTCGTCAGGCTGGAAAAGAACGCCTTCGATAACGTAAAGGTCTACCTGAACGGCAATGAACTCGCCGCCTTCGGCGACCTGGGCGAAAAAACGAACCTCTGCTCAATCGTGCCGCTTATTCCCGGCCTGAACAGGATAAGGGTAAGCGGCTACAAGGGCGGGCGCGCCCTCGAAGACGGCGAGGTGGCGATATTCGCGAAATCGGTCCTCTCGAGCGTGGTGAGCGCCCCCATCGGGTTTCAGAAATATACGTTCCACGCGAGCGGGGCCGAGAAGAATTGCATGCCCTGCCACAGGGTGGAGCCCGGGCCCTCGGACATGAGCCCTTCATCCCCCGAAAAGTCGTCCTGTTTTTCCTGCCACAAGGGCATCACGGACCTGAAATACGTCCACGGCCCGGCATCGGTCTGGGCCTGCCCGACCTGCCACAACGTGAACACGAAAACACGGATAAACGGGGTCCCCTGGCCGGAGGAGGCCGTCTGCCATCCGTGCCACGGCGAGGCGATCGATGAATGGAAAGACCTGAAGTTCAAGCACGGCCCTACGGCTGTCGGGCATTGCAGCGCCTGCCATAACGCCCACGGCTCCGATTATCCGTTAAGCCTGAGGCTCCACACCACGGACCTCTGCCTCTCATGCCATGAGGACAAGGCGAGCGGAAGCCACGTGGTGGCGGGCTTTGCATCGAGGGGGCACCCGGTGCGGAACAGGCCTGACCCGAGGGACCGCCAAAAGGAGCTTACCTGCGCATCGTGCCACAACCCGCACGCTTCCAAAACCCGGGATTTCCTCTCCTACGAGCGCGATGACCCGGAATTATGCCTCGACTGCCATAAGTTTTAAATAAATAATCCTCTGGTAAATAATCCCCCCTCGCCCCCCTTTAGAAAAGGGGGGAATAAAATCCGTCTGAAAATCCCACTTTGTAAAGGAAGATTCCAGCATGATTTGCGTCATAGCCGCGCATTCTTTTCCCATTTAAAATAAGAACAGTTAAAGAAATAACATGGAGGTTTGAAATGAGAAAGGACATGGATATCAAAGAGGATTGCCCGTCCTGCCATAGGGCTGGTTTAAGCATCGAAAAAGAGCGCCTTGAGGTCCGGCCCCAGGTGGAGGAAGAAAGGCTCCTCAGGCAGTGGCCCATACAGATAAAGCTCATAGGGACGGTGGCCCCCTTCCTGAATGACTCTGAACTCCTCGTGGCGGCCGACTGCACGGCCTTCTCGATAAAGGGTTTTCACGAAAGGTTCTTAGGCGGAAAGAAGCTCCTTATAGGCTGCCCCAAATTAGACGGCGGCATGGAATACGTGGAGAAATTTACTGAGATGTTCGCCAACATCCCGATAAAGAAGGTCACCGTCCTCAGGATGGAAGTGCCCTGCTGCGGCGGGATGACGGCCGTCCTCAAGGAGGCCATAAACCGTTCGGGAAAGGACATTCCCCTGGATGAGATAATTATCGGGATAAAGGGCGGAGTGATCGCCGAAAGAGCGGTAAATTATTAGAACCTATCTCAAAATTAATAACAATCAGTGTCGTCATGCCCGCATGTCGTAAGCGGGCATCCAGAAAGGCTTGAAAATGCTGGATTCCCGCCTTTCGCGGGAATGACGAAAAAAAAGGCGCAATGGTATGAAGATCGATTTTGAAATAGGTTTCAGTCGTCTATTTTAATGATGCCCCTGCGGATGGCGAATTTGATGAGCTCCGTCCGCGAGTGGATATTGAGCTTCTCGTAGGTATTGGTCTGGTGGGCTATCACCGTTTTTACGCTTATATCGAGGAGACCGGCTATCTCCTTTGCCGTGTTCCCCTCGGCTAAAAGCTTCATGATCTGTTTTTCCCTGTCGGTGAGTTTCTCGTATACGTCGTCGGATATCTCTTTTTTGCCGAGATAACCGTTAATCACCTGAGAGGCTATGGAGGGGTAGAGGTAAAATTCGCCCCTCGCCACGGCCCTTATGGCCGAAAGGAGGTCCGTCCCGAGGGCGTGCTTTAAAATGTAGCCCGATACGCCTGCCTTTATGAGCCTCCCTATGTATTCGGTGTCGTCATGCTGCGAGAGTATGAGGATTTTGATATCGGGATAGAGTTTTTTTATCTCGAAGGTTGTTTCTATGCCTCCCAGGCCCGGCATGGCTATATCCATAAGGATGATATCCGGCCTCAGCCGGACGGTCTTTTCTATCGCCTCCTTGCCGTTTGCGGCCTCCCCCATGACCTCTATATCGTCCTGCATCCGCAACAGGGCCGAGATCCCCTCGCGCACGAGTGCATGGTCGTCCACTATCAGAATCTTTTTCTTCATGGAAAGTAGATCCGGGCTTAATTATAAAAGAAAAAACTTTTTTTATAAAGGCTAAAGATAATTGGAAGGAGCTTAGAGAGGGACCGTCACGTGAATAGTTGTCCCCTCGCCGGGGTTCGAGTTGATCGTGAGTTCTCCGTCTATAAGCGCGATGCGCTCCTTCATGCCTATTATGCCGAAGCCGGAGTCTTTTTCGGGGTTGTGGGCCCGGAGCATCGCTTCGGGATCGAAACCCTTCCCATCGTCCACGATGTCCAGCTGGATGTTGGAGTCATTGAACACGAGTGTTACGTGGACGTTTTCGGCCTGGGCGTGCTTGCTTATATTGATTATGGCCTCCTGGACGACCCTGAAGAGGATGAGTTCCCTGTTGGAATAATCGAGCATCCAGCCGATGTCCTTCTGTGCCCTCGATGCGTTATTGAAGGTCTCGAAACGGAACCGAATATTCTTTTCTCCCAAGTGCTTCTCGAGGACCCATTTTATGGCGTATTCGAGCCCGAAATCGTCGAGGACGGGCGGGCGCAGGTCTTTTATCATCTGGCTCACCCCGCTCAAGACCATCATTACGTGCTCCCTCGACTGGGTGAGCTTTTTTGAAAGCTCCTCGTTCTCCGAACAGGACATCTTGAGGAGGTCGAGCGAGAGGAGGAGGGCGCTCAGGGCCTGGCTTGTCTCGTCGTGAAGCTCCCTCGCTATCCTCTTCCGTTCCTCTTCCTGCGCAGTGATTACTTTCTTAAGGAGGGTTGAAAGTTTCTGCCTGTTCCGCTCGAGGTCAAGGGTCCTCTCCGCCACTCTCTCTTCCAGTTCCAGGTTGTGCTTTTTTATGCTCTCCAAGGACTCGGCGAGCTTTAGGCGCATGTTGTCGAAGCTCCTGGCGAGAATGCCTATCTCGTCCGAGCCCGAAATCTCCACCGGATCGGCGAGCTGCCCCCTGCCGATCCTTTTTGTGGCCCTTATAAGGGAATGGACGGGGTTCAATATGCTCCTCGAGAGGCCCACTCCGAGGAGGAGTGCAGTGAAAATCGAGATAATGCTGAGAAGGATAAAACCTTTCCTGAGCTGTATTGAGAGGGCGAAGACGTCCTCTTCGGGCTCCCGAACGGTTATGGCCCAGGGAGCAACGGAAAGGGGCGCCATGGCAAGGATGTCCTTTGTCTTGTCCTCGGGGTTGCCGTCCTCGTGGCACCTGTGGCAGGAGCCGACGAACTCCTTCTTGTCCCTGATCAGGTTCCCGAGCATCTTGTTATGGTCGCTCATGGTGAGGATGCGGCTCTGGTCGTTGGAGGAGATGATTATGCCGTGGCTGTCCAGGAGCTCTATCATCGTGGCCCTCGTTACGGGCATAGTCCTGATTATCTGCGTAAACACATAGTTTGTAGGGTTTATCTCGCCCCCCGCAATCCCGATAAGTTCGCCGTCTTTCCTCAAGGGCACGAGGGCGAATATGACCTTCTTTCTGGTCGGCTCCAGCGTGTACACATCGCTGATGAGGGGTTTTCCCTCGGAGAGGGTCTTGCTTATATAGGGTATGCTCAAGAGGTTCATGCTCTGGTCGCCCCCGGAGGGATGTGACAGCACCATGTTGCCGAACTTGTCAAGGAGGAAAATCCTGTCCGTAAAGATGGAGTACTCGTAGGCGCTCTTCAGTGCCTTCTTCTCGGGCTCCCAGTCGCCGTCCTCGAAATCGACCTTTGCGGAATTGGATATGTCGTAAAGGCGGGTCAGGTTGGTCTCGAGGATATAGTTTATGTATCTCCCGATGATATTGGCGAAGGAGACCCTTCTCTGGATCGACCTCTCGATGCTTTCATTTACGGTTATATAGCTTATTATACCGAGGCTCACAAGTATAACAAGCATGCTCAGGATAACCGAAAAGATTATCCTTCGCCGCATTTAGACCCGCGCGAGTAGAAGGTACATACCTCTATATTTTAGGGTAAGAAGCTCCCTAAAATAAAGCTCTTACTAATAAGTTCATTAGTAAGATGTCATTCCCGCTTGTCGGGAATCCTTCTGGAGAAAGACTCCGGACAAGCCGGAGTGACAAATAATTGTAATCATATTTATCACTTTTTAAGTAATTGCGGGGTCTTTTAACTCGGAGGCGCTTCTTTTTCCTTCTTTCCGTTCAGGATCTCCATGGCCTCTTCCTCCTCGTCATGGTGGGCTATTATCTCCTCGATGGGGACGCCCTCGAGACGGGCGAGCTCTATCGGGTGCTCGTGGACCATGCGCTCGCGTGAGATGTGCCCGCTCACCAGGATGCTCGTATCCAGGGGAAAGACCTCCGGGCTGAAGACGGAATTATAGATATGCCAGATGATTATCACGAGGAAGGCGAGCAGGGCCTCATTCGTATGGGTCGCCTTCGCCGCCGGTATCAGCTCGCCCGGCAGGTACCTTGCCACAACAGTGGGAAACCAGAGCGTGAGGCCGGTCATGATCATGAGGACGCCCCCCACCACAACGCCCCAGTACTCGAACTTCTGCTTGTAGTCGTAGCGGTCGCACAGGGAGGGCCTGTTGGTTATCCCGAAATAGTATTTAAGGTTGTCGATTGCGTCCGTGAAATCCTTTTTCGTGATGACCATGCTTGCGGGCCAGTTCCTGAGCGTAAGCCCGAAAAGGGCAACGAACACGTGCACGAGTATCGCGGCCGTGAAGACGAGGCCCGTGTAGCGGTGGATGAGCCGGACCCAGGTTATCCCGCCCAGGTTCATTATGATCCACTGCGAGAGCTCTAACTCGTGGAACCTCTGCGAGAGCCCGGTGGTTGTCAAGAGGCCGAAGGTGATTACGGCCATATAGTGCTCCGCGATCCGGAAGGGGTGGAAGCGCCTCACCTTTTTTCCGGGGTCCTCAAAATACCTTGCCATACAGTTCCTCCTTACCTGTTTACCGCATAGCGCCATATGTGCAGAAGAATCTGAAGGACGAGCCCGATGATCATGAAGGGGATGAATATCTTGTAGAGCAGGTTGATGAGGAAGACGAGAGGCGCGTTGGCGATCGTGGGCTTGTAATGGGATATCCAGCTGTCGGGAAAGTTCTCGGTGGCCCCCGCGTGGCATTTCCGGCAGCGCTTGACCAGGTTTGCCTTCACGAGCGAGGCGTTGGGGGCGGAGGTCTTCATTATGTCGTGTATGCCGTGGCAGTCCGTGCAGACGGCTATCGGCTTTACGCTGTGCGAGAGGTCCGCCTCGGAGAGCTTCCGTTCCCGCTTGTAGAATTTAAGCGTGATGCCGTGGAAGTCCTGCAGATATGTGTTCACGACCTCCGTTGAGAGGCCGTACTTTTCCATTATCTCCCGGTTCGCGTGGCAGCCCCCGCATATCTCGGGTACCTTTTCGCGGTAATCGAAGGTGCGCGGGTCCATGATGTTGTGTGAATTGTGGCAGTCCACGCAGACCGGCACGTCCTTGCTGTGCTTGTTCAGGAGGGCGCTGCCGTGCACGCTCTGGACATAGGTGTCGTAAATGGCGCCATGGCACCTCTGGCACCTCCTGGCGATGTTTATCCTCTCCTCGACGTGGCCGGAGATGGAATGGGCCCCGTGGCAGTCGGTGCAGACCGGGGCCGTCAGGTTCCCCTGTGTGAGGACAGTGTAATGAATGCTGTCCAGGGTCTTGATATATTTGTCGAAATGGCAGCGCCTGCAGGTCTCTATGGCGGCTATCGAATAATCCCGCCTCGTCTTGAAGTTCCTCGTGAGGTGCTGTTCCATCGAGAAGCCGAAATGGCAGTCCGAGCATCCGAGCTTCGCGTGGACGGAGGCCGCGAGTTCGGCGGCGTCCACCTTGAAGCGCATCTGCTCGCCGTCCCTGAACGCCACCGTAAGCTCGTGGCTGTGGCAGTTCAGGCAGTACTGGGCCTCGTCCGCGAAGGACTTGCCGCCGGCGGTCTTTTTTATCCCGTGGGAGCCGTGGCAGTCCACGCAGACGGGCTTGGCGCCCTTGCCGTTTATTATCGAAAGATGAATGGGTTTCCTCTTCAATTGGCTCTCCGAATGGCAGTTCCTGCAGCCTGCGGAGGCCTCGAGCGTGTACTGGCGGCGGCCGGCGAATTTTCTTTTCGGATGGTCGTCCGTCGAGAAGCCCGAATGGCAGGCGGTGCACGAAAGCATTTTATGGATGCTTCCCTTGAGCTCCTTTTCGTCCACATAGGCGGAGGCCTTCCCCCCGCCCTCAAAAGAAATGGTCAGGCTTTTATCGGCATGGCAGCCGAGGCATATCTCGTCCTCGCCCCCGCCCGGCCCGGCAAAAAGCCCTGCGGGCCCGTACAGGAAAAAAAGAAAGATAAAGCCCATAAAGATGAGCAGGCGGCTCTTCATTGCGACCTCCCGTTTAAAAAGGGCAATCCCAAGGGGCGGATAATCCGAAGGGGCGGACAATCCGAAGGGGCGGAGCCCCTCTTTGAAGGCGGGGCCCCTTTTTGAAGGCGGGGCCCCCCTTTGAACCGGACCCGGCTCATTCTTTCCTCGCGGCCTCTTCGTCCTGTTTTTCCTTCTTCGGCCCTCCCGCTTTCTTTTTGCCGGAGAGATAGGCCTCGCGGGGCCTCCACCTGAAAGATACCGAACTGCCGGCCATTTCGAGGACACCGGAGATGAGCTTTTCGGCTATGAGCTTAAGAAGCATGGCTATTCCGATGAAGGGGAGAAATGTCGCGTATACGAGCCCCAATGTCGGCCCGAGCACAAGAATCCCGACAGGGGAAAACTTCCTGTAGGTGGTCCCGAAATCCCCCGGGAGAACGCCCGCCGGGTCGGCTACGTTTACCCTGTGGCCGTTCGCGAAGTTCCAGTAAGTGCCCCTTCCTACCTCTTCTCCTCCTTTGTACTTCCTCAGCATCTTAGCCCCCTTTCTCTTTCGCACCCCTTCCATTGGGGATGCCCTGTTTACCCTTTTCTTTCTCTTCCCGGTTTAATCATAAAACAAGGGCGGGGCTGGTGGGAATTGGGAGAAGTACCTATTGAAATAGGAATTATTCCTTATTTTCAGGCGGAATTGCCCCCGTCGGGCCGGTTTTTTTTAATCCGGCGCTAATCGGCCATGCCTTCGGCTATTTTTATGAGCTCCAGGGGCGAGGTCCTCGCGACCACCCTCAGATGGTAACCGCCGTCTTTCCAGGATATCTGCCCGCACTGGATGTCGTAGGGGCCGGATGGGGGAGACTGGCAGGAGCCGGCCTCGAGGAATGCCTTTTTGCCTTTTATGTTGCAGAGGGCTTTTTCCTTTATCTCTGCCACCTTGATCTCCACTTTGGGGGCGAATTCAGGCGAAGCGGACTGGGTTATGATAAGGGCGGTCCCGCCGTTTTCAACATCTCTGAATTCCATTATCATAGCTTTGAAAGGTTTTTCCTGGGCGAATATCTTCGAAGGGGGCCACCTGAAGGTCTGCGGGAAGTAGTGGGGGGTGTATATCCTGCCGAAAGAGAGTTTTTTCTCCACCTCCCTCATGTCTCCGTATTCCCGCATAAGCCCCTTCTCGGCCACAAGGGGGACCCAGTTGAGCACCTTGAGGCCCGCTATCACAAGCCCCGTCATTATGAAGAAGCTTGCATATTTATATATTTTTTTCTGCGGCATCATTCCCCTACACGACAAAATAGCTTAAGGAAAGTATAGCTAAAAAAGTAAGGAAGAGTTTAAAAAAATGCCTTTCGGGCTTCCCCGCGGCCCTTCCGTCGGGGAGGCCCGAAAGTCGTTTTATCCTCGAATCGATGAGGAAGTTATGGCTGTATTTCTCAAGCATCCCCCCGATGGCTGTGATCCGGGAGAGCCCTTTTGGGGCATCTTCGGCAGGGTAGTGGAACCGGGAGAGGGTTTTAGCGAGGGCCTGCGGATTTCCTGTAATCAGTGTCGACCTGTCGTCGCAGATCTTCTCCTCTTCCTGCACTATGCGGCGGAATTCAAGGAGGATGACGGGGTTGAAGAACATGAGCACTCTCAAGACGAATATCAGGACGAGGGTGGGCCTCCTCGCCCTTTTAATATGGGCCATCTCATGGGCCAGGGCAGCCCGGAGCTCATCGGGGGCAAGCCCGTTCAAAAGCCCGGTCGATAGGAATATGGCGGGGGACCTCCCCACCCTTGAAAAAAGAAGGAGTTCATCCTCACTGAGGACATGCACCTCAGGCTTCTCACCGGGGAGGCCCTCCATGGCCTCTTTTATCCTCGGGTCCGGAACCGAAACGGCATATTCAAGCTCCGGCATCCTCCTCGAGAACGTCTGCTTGAGGACCGGGAGCAGTTCCTGGAATAAGAAAACAACCGAGGTGAGGACGAGGACCAGGACGAGAAGGGACCCGAACGGGACCGCGCCCATAAGCTCCAGGTTTAGCCACCTCATCGAGTCGAAGAGCGCCCCTGACCTGAAGCCCACGGAGCCTCTGTCCGGGTCCACGGCCTGAAAGAGCTGGTAGCTCACGGTCGGCGCCAATACCACGAGGAAATAGAAGCGCTGTTTCACGAGCGGGGTTTCGATGCGCCAGGCCCGCACGGCAAGGCTGATTATTATCATGGCGAGAAGGGAGTGCATGACCGATTGGACGACCCACATCCCCGAATATGAATTTAAAAACGAGTAAAGGCCCATTATTCCTGTTTGCTACTTAGTTTAGCATTTAAGGCGGCGACATTTTCATTTGCGCATTTGGCGTCTTTTGAGTAAAATTTTTAGTCTATGCAGGAATTAATAAAGGGCCTTTTGCAGAAGAACGCCTCAAAGATAGTCCTCCTTGTGCTGGACGGGCTCGGCGGCCTTCCGGTAAACGGGAAGACGGAACTCGAGGCCGCAAGGACCCCGAACCTCGATGCCCTCGCAAGGGAGTCCGCGTGCGGCCTCCACGTGACGGTGGGATACGGGATAACCCCAGGGAGCGGCCCGGGGCACCTGGCGCTTTTCGGCTATGACCCTGTAAGCTGCCTGATAGGGCGGGGCATCCTTGAGGCCCTGGGACTTGGCCTTGAGGTCGGGAAAAAGGACGTCGCGGTACGGTGCAACTACTCCACAATCCAGGGCGGAATAATCAGGGACCGGAGGGCGGGACGCCCCCCCACGGGGGAGAGCCGTAAATTAACGGAGAGACTCCAGAGGGAAATACCCGAGATAGACGGCGTTAAATTCACCTTCGGGGCCGGAATGGAGCACAGGTTCGCAGTCGTAATGAGGTTTCCGGAGCCACTCCCCCCCGGGGCGGCGGCTATCAACGACTCGGACCCCCAGGAGACGGGAAAGCCCCCGCTCTCTCTTGAGCCCGGAACTCCGGAGGCGGAAAAGGTCGCTGATATCGCAGCCAAATTCATAAAAAGGGCGGAGGGATTATTGAAAGACGAGCCCAGGGCAAATTATGTCCTCTTAAGAGGGTTTTCCACCCACCCCCGGATGCCTTCTTTCGAGGAAGCCTATGGGATGAAGGCCCTTGCGGTGGCCGCATACCCCATGTACAGGGGGCTCGCGAAACTCATAGACATGCGCGCGCCCGCCATCGAGGGCGATTTCCGGGAGGAGCTTGATTATCTAAAGGCAAACTGCAATGATTTCGACTTCTCCTTCATCCATTTCAAGAAAACGGACTCCTTCGGCGAGGACGGGAATTTCGAGGGCAAGGCAGGAAAGATCGAGGAGGCGGACTCCTTCATCCCGGAGCTGCTTTCGCTCAAACCCGATGTGCTTATCGTGACCGGAGACCATTCCACGCCCTCCGTCATGAAGGGGCACAGCTGGCATCCCGTCCCTGTTTTGATAAAAGGTCCGTATGTCCTCGGCGGGCTTTGCGGCGCCTTTTCCGAGCGGGAATGCCTAAAAGGGGAACTCGGGATCTTCCCCTCCACCGCCATAATGAGCATGGCCCTCGCCAACGCCGGGAGGCTCAAAAAATACGGGGCCTGATATCGCTCCGAGAGAGTTCGTGCCCCCCCATAAAAAAATGAGACCTCATTACATCAGAATAATTGACACCCATTGCCACCTTGATATGAGGCAGTTCGACCCCGACCGGGAAGAGGTCGTAGAACGCGCGAAAAAAGCGGGCCTCGAGGCAATCATCACTATCGGTTCCGATATTGAATCGTGCTGGAAGGCAATCGAGCTGGCAGAAAAATATGATTTCCTGTATGCCTCAATCGGCATCCATCCCCATGACGCGAAAGATTTCGACGAGAGGTCATACGGGGAACTCCGGGAACTTGCGCGGGACCCCAAAGCGGTGGCAGTAGGGGAGACGGGGCTCGATTATCATTACGACCACTCGCCCCGCGAAAAACAAAGGGAGGTCTTCAGGGCACATCTCGCCCTCGCCCGCGAGACGGGGCTTCCGGCCATCATACATTCCCGGGAGGCGGGGGCCGATACCCTTGCCATCCTTGGGGAGTCGGGGAACACGAAAGGCGTGCTCCATTGTTTCTCCGGGGATATGGAGATGGCCGAGGCCGCCATGGGAATGGGCTTTTATATCTCCATAGCGGGCCCCGTAACCTTTAAAAAATCCGTAAAACTGAGAGACATCGCGGCCCGCATACCGGACGATTACCTTCTCATCGAAACGGACGCCCCGTATCTTTCCCCCGAACCAATGAGGGGCAAAAGGAACGAGCCCGCCTACATCGTGAACACGGCCGGGGAGATAGCGCACCTGAGGGGTGTGAGCCTCGAAGACATCGCCCGGATAACCTCCCTTAACGCCAGGAGGCTTTTCGGCATAGGCGCGCTCCCCCTCGAAGGCGCCATCGCCTACAAGATAAGGGAGAGCCTTTACTTGAACATCACAAACCGGTGCACGAACGCCTGCTCCTTTTGCGTGAGGTTTTACAGCGATTTCGTAAAGGGGCACATGCTCCGCCTGAAAGACGAGCCCTCTGCCGAGGAATTGATCGCCTCGATAGGAAAAGACCCCGCCCGGTACAGCGAGGTCGTCTTCTGCGGTTACGGAGAGCCCCTTATAAGGCTCGATACGGTCAAAGAGGTCTCCTCCTGGGTCAAGGAGAAGGGCGGGCGAGTGCGGATAAATACAAACGGGCACGGGAACCTGATCCATAAAAGGAACATACTGCCGGAACTGGCGGGGCTCGTGGACGTCCTCTCGGTGAGCCTGGACGCGCATGACGCCGCCACTTACGAAAAGCTCTGCAAGCCGGTCTACGGCAACTCCTACCAGGCCGTCATCGATTTTATAAAAGAGGCAAAGAAATACGTCCCGGAGGTGCAGGCCACGGTGGTCGAGAAAGAGGAAGTGGACATCAAAAAGTGCGGGGAGATAGCCCGTGGCCTGGGAATACCGTTGCGTGTAAGAAAGCTCGACGTGGTAGGGTAGGCTTAGCGGGCTTTGGTCTTTTCGAGTGTTTCGAGAACGTCGGCCAGGAGCTTTTTGGGGCTGAAGGGTTTTGTGATATATTTTTCCACCCCGTAGCTCAAGCCCAATTTTTCTTCCTCTTCCTGGCTTTTGGCCGTAAGCATTATGATGGGTATGCGGGAGAGTTCGGTGTCCGCCTTGAGGGCCTTGAGTACCTCAAGCCCGCTTATCTCCGGCATCATCCAGTCCAGTATGATCAGGTCCGGCTCCTCGGCCCTGACCCTCTCCACCGCGTTCACGCTCTGCCTGTGCGTGACCACTCTCAAGCCGGCCCTCTTAAGTTTGTCCTCGATCATCATGAGGATGAAGGGTTCGTCGTCTATGATCATTACCTTGCTCATGCTCTCACCTTTAAAGGAGGTTTCTTATCAGTGCCAGACCTTCCCGATATCTCCCATAAGGGAGACCATTCCGCCAGGGAGCTGCATTTTTTATTATTATACATGTTCTCCGGGCACCAGGCGCCGCTTTCTCTAAATATCCCTTCTTTCTCCTCCATATTTTTCATATGACCGGGCCCTGTCGATGGCCATTCCGAGGATGCCCGCCACCATCTGGAGGAAGAAGATGTCTTCCTCCCCGGGCTCCCTGCACTGGCTGCCGAAAAAGGTCATGACCGCCTGCGCCCTTCCGTCCAGATGGACAGGGAACGCGTAAGCGGACCTGAAGTTCTTTTCGGAAAGGAGCGGCCCTGAAATGTATCCGCTTTTTTCGAGGTCCGGGACTATTACGGGGCCCCGTCTTTCAAGCGAGGCGTGTTCGATTGAATCCTGGTCGGGGGGGTAGACGGGCGTCCCTTCGATAAAGGGCTCGTCCGGGGCCGACTTGAGCACGAGAGTGCCGGTTTCATCCATCTCCAGGAACCAGGCGAATTCAGCCCTCAAATATTTTCTCAGCATGACGAGGGCCGTGTCGAGCATGTCCTTTGTCTCGACCGTTGCGGCAAGGGCGCTTGCGATATCGAGGAACTCTTTGTGCTCCTCGGAGCGCCTCAACCTCTGGTCCTGGTAGAGGAGACGCATCTTCTCGTAAAGCCTGATGTTTTCGAAGGCCATCGCGGTGATCCCGCCCACGGAATTCAGGACCCTTTCCTCTTCCTGCGTGAACAGGTGCGGGCTGAAACTGAAGATGCACAATACACCGATGGGCTTCTCCCTGCCGATTACGGGGAATGTAGCGCAGGCCCTTATGCCGGCGTGCAGGAATTTCGATTCGAGCGCCCTCGGGTCATTGAGGAGGTCGGGGCTCGTAAATGCCTGGCCTGTGGCGGCCACCCGCCCGGGGATATCCTCCCCCACGGGCATCCGCCCCGTCGAGTTTACATATTCCCGGGACAGCCCCTTGTGATAGCGGCAGGCAAGTTCCTTCCCTTCCTCATCAATGAAGAAAATCCCGCCCCCGTCCATCCGGAAAAGCTCTATGATCTTATCGAGGACGGGGGTGAATATCTCTTCGGCCCTCAAAGACCTGTTCAGGACCTTCGATATGCCAAGCAGGGCCGTAAGCTCCTTGTTCTTAAGCTCTATCTCCTCTTCGAACCGTTTTTTCTCGGTTATGTCCCTCGATATAACTATAGCGCTCTTTACCTGCCCCGACTCGTCCTTTATGGGGTATGCCGCCGTTTCCCTGTAGGAAAGCTTCTCCATCTCGAGGGACTCCTCCACTGTCGATGCGTGCTCGCCGGTCCTGAAGACCTCAAGGACCGGGCAATCCCTGCCGAGGGCGGCCTTGCAGTCCATGGGGACCGAATGGTAGACCTCGTAGCAATGCCTGCGGATAATGTCCCCGTGCGAAATTTCCCGGGCCGCCTTGTTGGCCATGAGGATTTTAAGCTCCCGGTCCACCACCAAGAGGACGTCAGGCATGCTGTCCATCATGACCCGCCTCTGGTCGCTCGCCTCCCTGAGCTCTTTCCTGAGCAGGGTCTCTCTCCTGAAGTCTTTCATTATCCCTATCCTGGCTATGACTTCTTCTTTCTCGGTGAATATCGGGGCGCCGGAGACGAGGACCGGCACCCCCTCGCCGTATTTGGAGAGTATGGAGACCTCGTAGGCGGATGAGTCGCCCCTGTCTTCAACCCCATATTCCTTCAACCCTATATTCCTCCTCAATATCCTCTCATTCTCCTCGTCCGCTAAATCGAAACAGGAAGAGCCGACGATCTCCTCCCTCTCGTACCCGAAGAGGCGGGTAAAAGCAGGGTTTATATCCATCACGGTGTTGTCGGTGTCAAGCACCCACAGGGGGTCCGTCATCATGCTCACGTAGCGTTCCTTCCAGATGAGTTCGTCCGTCTTTTTCCTGAGCGCCATGGCCATCTCGTTGAAGGCCGTCGTGACCTCCCTCAATTCATCGCCCTCTGCCGCTTTCAGGGCCACATCCAAATTGCCCTCTTTTATTGATAATGCACCTTTGTAAAGCTCCCTTATTGGTTTTATGAGCTTCCTGCCGAGGAGGAGTGAAATTAGAAAGGCCGCCATGAGCACATAAAAGCTCATCGATACGAGGTTGTCCCGAAGGGTATTTACGAAGCGGCCGTAGACGAGTTTCTGCTCGGGAGTGAGGGGCGAGAGATTATCAAGCTCGGAGATGAGGACTTTTGAATTCTGGTCTATGAGTAGTATTACGGGAAGAAGGAGCGCTACCGCGAAGATCAGGAGAAAGATGAAAAAATTATATATGAACCGGCGCTGCATGTTTAAAAGCCGCTTATCAGCATATACGCGAGAAAGGCGCCGGCAACCCAGGCCAGGAGCGCCGCCATAAACGGTTTAAGGCCTTTTTCCGATAAGGCTTCCAGGTCAACCGAAAGCCCTATCGCAGCAAGCGAAACGGCCAGGAGGAAATGGCTCGCGCCGGATATATACTTTCCTATGGGGTCCAGTTCAAACACATTGAATGCCGCCGAGAGCACGAAGAACAATACCATAAACCAGGGGAAGGCGAAAGTCCTTTCCCTTCTTTTTGAAAAGAGCGCCCCGAGCGCGAAAAATCCTATGGCCCCCACCCTGAGGAGCTTGATATCCATGGCGAGCGGGACGGAATCGGGCCCCCCGGCCGCCGAGGCTATCTTCACCATGCTCAAAGTCGGCAGCGTGGCCCCCGACATGAAGGCCATCTCGCGGGGGGTGAACCCGAGGGCCTTTGAAAGGAGCATGAAAAAGATCATCCCCCCAAGTCCCACCGTAATTATCGAAATTAGCGCGGCCGAGGTGTTTTCGCGTTTCGCGCCTGTTATGCCCGAAATGATTGCTATGGCGCTCACCCCGCATACCGAGATGCCTACGCCCAGAAGGAGCGCTATTTCCGTGTCAAGCCCGAAAGCGCGGGCCATGTAATAGGCCAGGAGAAAAAGGACGGGAAACAGGAGGAGAATGACCGGCCACAGGACTAAAATCTCCTCCTTGAAGATAAGACCCGCCCCGAATAGGCCGATCCCCAAGGGCAGAATGGCCTTCAAGACAAACTCTATCCCCGGTTGGAAGTCCTCTTTCCACGCATGGAGGCTCGAAACATTCGAAAGGATGAGGCCGATGAAGACGGCCATGATAAGAAAATCGAAAGAGGGGTGCAAGCCCGCCAAGAGGAACGAGACGAACGCTATCCCCAGAGAGGTCAAAAGCCCCGGCAAAAGAGGCCGGAGTCCGCCCATTCCTTTATCCCTCCTGAGCGGGCCTCAGAAAGGCAAAGGCCTCCGCGCTCTCTATTTCCCCCGATGAGCCCTCTTCAAGGTTTTTCCACTTGAGGACCCCTTTGCCCAGTTCTTCTTCCCCTATTATGAATACATATCGGGCGCCGAGCCGGTCGGCCTTGCGGAGCTGGCTCTTGAGGGAGGCTCCCTCATAGCCCATTTCAACCCACAGGCCTTTGGCCCTCAGCTCAACAGCCATTCTCAGGGCCTCGCGCGCGGCCCCCCCGCCGATAAAGGCGATAAAGAGTTCGGGCTTGGGGATTTCCACCCGGTCCTTCAGGAGCGCGGCAAGCCTCTCCATCCCGAGCGCGAACCCTATGGCAGGGGTAGGGGGGCCGCCAAAATCCTCTACGAGCCTGTCGTATCTGCCCCCCGCCGCGACCGCGTTCTGCGCGCCGAGCCTCTCGGTGGTGACCTCGAACGTTGTCCTCGTGTAATAATCGAGCCCCCGCACCATAAGGGGGTTCAATGTGAAAGGGATTTCCAGCATCTTTAAATAGTCCTGTAAAGAATCGAAATGCGCCCGGCAGTCCGTGCAGAGATAATCCGTTATCTTAGGGGCATTTCCTTTCAGGGCGGCGCATCCGGCCGCCTTGCAGTCGAGTATCCTTAATGGATTTTGCTCGAAGCGGCGCGCGCAGTCCGGGCAAAGCTCGTTCATTCTGGGCCCGAAGTATTCTTTTAATTTTTCCTTGTAGACCGGGCGGCAAACCTCGTCCCCTATGGAGTTCAATTCGAGCCTTAGCCCCTCGAAGCCGCTCTTTTTCAGATATTCAAGGAGCATGGCTATCACCTCGGCGTCCATCCTCGGCTCGGCCACGCCGAAGGCCTCGACCCCTATCTGATGGAACTGCCGCTGTCTACCCTTCTGGGGCCGCTCGTAACGGTACATGGGGCCCATGTAGTAATATTTCTGGGGGGAGGGGTTCGTATTCAGGTGGTGCTCGACAAAGCTTCTTACGACCGGGGCCGTGCCTTCGGGCCTCAGGGTGACGCTCCTTCCGCCCTTGTCCGTGAATGTGTACATCTCTTTTTCAACGATGTCGGTTGTCTCGCCCACACTCCTTACGAAGAGTTCCGTCTGCTCGATTATAGGGGGCCTTATCTCTTCGAACCCGTAAGCACCGAAGACCTCCCTCGCCCTTGCCTCGAGCGTTTGCCAGAGGTATGTATCGGGCGGGAGTATGTCCTCCACGCCCTTTAAGGCCTGCAGCCGGGCCTTCACTACGGGCGTCACTATGGGCTTCACCTACTCCTTGGCCTCGCTCTCCGGGTCCTCGGAGGCGTAATCGGCCCTATTTTCTTCCTCCTGCCCCTGGCGCTCCTTGTCGAACTCAAGCATCCTTAAATGGCCTTCGATAAGCCTCTTCAACTCTTCCTTGAAATGCCTCCTTATGCCCTTCAGGTCCACGATGTCCTCGTGTATCTTTATGACCCTCTCCTGGGCGTCTCTCAGCATCTCCTCGGACTTTATCTCGGCCTCCCTCAAGACGAGTTCGGCCTCTTTCCGGGCGTTCGTCTTGTAGTCGTCAACCATCTGCTGGGCGGTCATGAGCGTTTCCCTGAGGGCCGTCTCCATGTCCTTGTAGTCCTTAAGCTGGTTTTCGAAGCGCGAGACGTTTTCCTTCAAGGAGGCGTTTTCCCTGAGGAGCTCCTCCATCTCCTCCCTCACAAGCTCCAGGAACGCAAAGACCTCCTCCACATCGAATCCCCGGAACTTCATCGGGAACTGTTTCTGCTGGATGTCAAGGGGCGTTATCCTCATTTATCTCCTCCGGATGCTTCTTTTTATTTTAATCTCCATGCATGGCCTTCGAGGAAAACCAAAAATTGCCTTAAAACCATAATTATTAAAATCACTATTAAAGGTGAAAAATCAAAGCCCGCCCGACTGCCGATCCTCCTTCTGACAGGCCTCAAGACCGGCTCAGTTGCCCTGTACAAGAAGCGCACAATGGGATTATAAGGGTCGGCGTTAACCAGGCTTACAAAGGCGGACGCAATTATTATCCACATGTAAATATTGAGAGCTAAATCGAGGAACCCTGTTATCCCCTTTGCCAGAAAATACATTATCCCTTCCCCAGTTCGGCGGCCCTTTTCACGGCGGCCTGTATCATCTCATGTACAATGCCCTTGAAATTCTTTTCCTCAAGCGCCTTGAGCCCGGCGGCCGTGGTCCCTCCGGGGGAGGTCACCATCTCCCGGAGCCTCTGTGTGCTCACTCCCTCTTCGAGCATCTTGAGGGTCCCGGAGGCGGTCTGGAGGGCAAGCTCGCGGGCGCTCTCTTCCGGCAGTCCGGCCATTACCGCGCCCTCCGTCATGCCCTCAAGAAAATAAGCGATGAATGCCGGGCCGCTCCCCGAGAGCGCCGTCACCGCGTCCAAGTATTTTTCGGGCATCATCATGACCCGCCCTATGGACATGAAGATGTCTTTTATGATCCCTATCTCCGGGCCATGTATGCACTCGCACATGGATATTACGCTCATCCCCTCTCCCACGAGGGCGGGGGTATTGGGCATTACCCTCACAAGACAGCCGGTCTTCAGTCTTTCGGCCAGATAAGAGAGCCTTATCCCGGCGGCTATGGACACAACGGCCTTCGACTCGTCCACAGCCCCGGATATATCGCTTAAAACCTGATCCATAATCTGGGGCTTTACGGCAAGGACGACGATATTCGAAGCCTTGACCGCCTCGATATTCGACGCGGTCGTTTTCACTTTATAAGCGCTTTCGAGATACCTTCTCCTTTCTTCGCGGGGCTCGGAGACGATGATATCTTTTTTGCCCTTCCGGACAACTCCTTTTATAAGGGCCTCGGCCATATTGCCCCCGCCGATAAAGGCGATCATTTGGTTTTCTCCCCGAAGATGGCGGTGCCGACGCGCACCATGGTTGCACCTTCTTCGATGGCGACCTCAAAATCATGGCTCATCCCCATCGAAAGCCGGGTGAGGATATAACCCTTGCCCTCCATCTCGTCCCTCAGTTCCCTCAGGCGGCTGTAAAAGGGCCTTCCCAGCTCCGGGTCCTCGTAATAGGGCGGGATGGCCATCAGTCCCTCCACGGCCACGTTTTCCATCTTCGTGCTCTCGTATAGCAGGTCTTCAAGTTCTCTCTCCTTCACCCCGTGCTTTGCGGCCTCGGGGGAGAGTTTTACCTCTATAAGGGCCTTCTGTATTTTCCCCTCTATCGCCGCGTGTTTATTTATTTCGTAAAGCAGTTTTTTCGAATCGAGCGAGTGGACAAGCTCGAAATTATTTTGCACGGCCGTTTTTGCCTTGTTTGTCTGAAGGCGCCCTATAAAGTGCCATTTTATATCGAGCCCGCGAAGCGCTTTCATCTTCCGAAGGGCTTCCTGCACCCGGCTTTCGCCGAAGTCCGCGATGCCGGCCTCGTGCGCCTCCCTGATCCTCTCGGGGCCCACCGTCTTCGAGACCGCAACGAGGGTGACCTCTTCGGGGCTGCGCCCGGCTTTTCCGGCGGCCTCCCTTATCCTGGCCATTACCTCCTCTATGCTTTCCCTGACCGGGCCGCCCATAAATCGTATTATAGTATTACCAAATAAGGTAAAAATTCAATTAATCAGGCCCCTTCACATTTCTTTCATTTGACGCGCGTATCCTATCGGCATAGAATCTGCTTAGAGAGTTTGAGAGGGCAACCCGCGTTTTAAAATCCGAACAAACACAAAAATCCCTTTTAGGAGGAAAAGATGAGAATTGGGAATTTCTTTAAATTTTCGGCGGTAGTGCTTTTTTCTATAGGTCTCCTTGCCGCCTGCGGCGGCGGAGGGGGCGGGGACGGCGCGCCCGTTGCAAGCGCCACCATAACCGGCGAGGTGCTTGGGACCGCCTTTGTCGCGGTGGACAGCACGAACGGGCTCGAGGTCGGGAGGTCTATTGCCTCCGGCTCTCCCAAAAGGTTTTCCCTCCAGGTGCCTGTGGGAAGAGATTACATGTTCTTTCTCCTTGAGAACGAAGGGACTCCCTTCGAGCGGGCCTTTCCCGTTTATATGGACAGCGATAACGTCTTTTCCGTGCGGGAGCCCCAAACTGTAGACATGGGGTTCATGAGCACGGCCTCGGGCCTCGCCAGGCCCTCAATCACCCGCGCGGATATGATCGGAAGGGGAATGGAGCCCACCGGGCAGAACACAAGCATGGGGCCCTTTACAGGCATAGGGTTCACGGACGCCAATATGGAGGGCGCGTGGAACGTGCACGGGATGGAGGATGACGGCCACTGGTCCCACGGGAGCCTCACAATAAATAATGGCTCGGGCTCCTTCTCGAATTTCGCCTCGCAGGAAGGGGATGGGACCCCGCCCGATCTGCCCCTCGAGATGAACCCTGGCGGCGTCATCACGTCCCCTGCCGACCCCGATCTCAACGGCTTCATGGGCAGGAGGGGACAGATGATGGTCGTGACGGACGCCTTCACCGATGAGCACGGCCTCATGATAGCCCTGAAAAGCGCCCCCGGCACATTTGCCTCCGGTGACCTTACCGGCACATGGCAGGTGCACGGGATCGTGAACGGACCCTCATTTAAGGGGTGGATACAGGGCACGATAAATTTCGACACGGGTTCGGTAAATCTTGCGAGGAATGACGGCCAGGCTTTCACCGGGCCTTCGGGAACGGCGGGCATAAACGCGGACGGGACGGTCACTTTCTCCGGCACGTCCACTTTTAACGGCTCGATGAGTTCGGATAAGAATAAGATCGCGGCCACCATGACCGATGCCCCCGGGAACGGCGTACTCATGATGCTCCAGAGGCGCCAGATGATGATGCACCAGACGGGCGACCTCTCGGGCTCCTGGTTCATGCACGGCATGCGGACCGGCGCTGAGAACGCTCCCCAATTCGGCCCTGTCTCTGTGGGCACGGGCGGCCAAACGGGGATGCACCGTTTCCAGCAGGGGATGCCCTTATTTGAGGACATGAATTTCAATATGGGCCTGGACCAGCAGGGCCTGATGGGGCCCGGCAACATGACGGGCTTCCCTGGGATGATGAACTCCGCCGGGTTTATCGGCCCGGATAACGATGTCTTTGTCATGACGGTCACAAGCTCAGCCGACACCGTGGCGAACCACGACCTCATGATACTTCAGAAGTAGGAGAGGAGGGGGCCTTCTTTCAAATCACAAATTTCAAATTTGAAAGAAATGGCCCCTCTTCATTCAAACCGGGAATATCTGCACGAAAAAGCCGACCCGGATGCTTATTAGAATAAGCCAGATGCCGATGAATATAAGAATCCATCCCCCGGTCTTTTTTATAACCGGGGCTTTTTCTTTCAGTCCGGCTATCACTTTCTCCTGCGCGGCGGCTATAAGGGCCGAGAGGAAAAAGATCAGAAACACCATCGTAAGGGCGGCTGTAACAAAAGCTGCAAAGGCGGCGCCAAAACCGCCAGTCGCAAACCCGTATCCGGCAAGACCTGCCAGGATGGGGCCTGTTCAGCCGAACCCCGCAAGTATATACAGGAAGCCGAAAAGCGAATAGCCCAGCAAGGGCGCTTTCCGCCTTAACCGGGCGTCTTTCCTTAGAAGCGCCCCTGTCATCTTCTCTATCCCGTGAAAAGATATTGGGAGAAAACCCGCCTGGACCAGTCCGAGGAATACGAGAAGAACCCCTATCGAAATCCGGATTACCCGCCCCGCTGTGCTTGTGAAGACGACCCTTTCAAAAAGAGCCGCCCCGCCCAGCGCTATCCCGGCCCCGGTCAGAAGAAGAAAAACTGTTGCTCCAAGGGCAAGGGCAGCCGAAAAACCGAGGATATTCCTCAAACTCCCCGGATGCGGTTTTTCCTTCTCCGGCACTCGCGCAAGTATCGCCACTAAAAGCGAGAAAGAGCAGGGCGAGAAAAAAGATGCTGTCCCTGCCGCAATGGCGAGCACCAATAGTCCAAGTCCCGTTACGGGGGGCAGATGGAACCGGGGATAAATGGCATAGCCGAGATAACCCGCAAGGGCCAGGAGAATTACAACGAATATCAGGAGAACATAGCGGCTGAAATGGGCCTTTTCCCCGGACTCTGTCCTCATAAACAAAAGTTAGCAGAAAAACCTCTCGGGATTAAGTTTCCTCCTCCTTGTTCACCCTCCACCCAGAATGCCGACTTTTTAAATTTTTAATCCGGGTGTTAAAATCAATCTCATGAGAGTCTTGATGCACGTCTGCTGCGCCAACTGCGCGCTTTACCCTTACAAGAAATTGAAATCCGGCGGAATGAAACCGGACGTACTCTGGTTCAACCCCAACATCCATCCAACCCGGGAATACAATGCCAGGCTCGATGCCGTTAAAACCCTCGAAGGCCTCTGGAGGATGGATATCATCTACAAGGACGATTATGGCCTGTTGGATTTCCTTAAAACGGTAGGCGAAAACACGGAAAAGGGCGAGCGCTGCCGCTTATGCTACAGGATGAGGATGGAGGAGGCCGCGAGGACCGCCAAAGAGCTTGGCTTTGATGCCTTTACCACCTCTTTACTCGTAAGCCCTTATCAGAAATTCGATTTGCTTATCGAGGAGGCAAGGCGGGCGGAAGAGGTTTTCAATATGCCTTTCTATCTGGAGGATTTCAGGCCGGGTTACAAGGAAGGGGTCGCGCTCTCAAAAGGACTCGCCCTTTACAGGCAGAAATATTGCGGGTGCATTTTTTCCGAGATGGAAAGATTTGTGAAGAAGGGCAAATGAACGGGACGGAGATAGGCAAATTACTTTTATTCCTGGGCTTGCTCCTTATCGTTATAGGAGCTATTTTCATGCTCTCCGGCAAAATCCCCTAGCTTGGAAAACTCCCCGGCGACATCATCATAAGGAGAAAGAATTTCACCTTCTATTTTCCTCTTGCCACAAGCATCATCATAAGCATTATACTTACTCTGATATTCTGGTTTTTTGGGAGGAAGTGATGAAGAGAGTTTTCGCGGGAGCTGTCTTTGCCATGGCCTTTTTTATGATGAGTTTTTTAAATCTTGCCGGTGCAGAGACGATAAGGGTGCTCATACTGGATGACCAGACTCGCCAGGCGCCCGAGGGGACAGATATGGTAAAACTTTTGGACAGGACGGACGGGAAGCTCCTCCTCGAGGACCGCCCTTATACCGGCACTATCGAGGTCTGGCGCGGCGAAGAAGGGCTTTACCTTATAAATGAGATACCCCTCGAGGAATACATAAAGAGCGTGGTGAAATCCGAAACTGGCAGGGACTGGGACATCGAGGCCCTGAAGGCCCAGGCCGTGGTCGCAAGGACCTATGCCGTCTTCCAGAAATCGAAAAACGGCCATTTCAAGTACGATATCACATCCACAACGCTCCACCAGGTCTATAACGGGGACGTGCAAGACGAGAGGATATCCGGGGCCGTAAAGGCCACGGAGGACGAAATACTCACATACGGGGGAAGCCCCATAGAGGCCTTCTATCATTCCACTTGCGGGGGGCATACGGAAGACTCCGGCGAGGTGTTCGGGAGGTCCCTCCCTTATATAAAGGCGCAGGAAGTGAAATGCAACCTCTCTCCGCTGGCCGTATGGGCGAGGAAGATACCCCTTCAGGAACTTGGGGAGGCCCTTGAGCTTCAAGGCATAACGAATGTAGCGATAAAGTCCTATACGGCCTCGGGCCGCGTGCGCGAACTTGAAATAACGGCCTCTAACGGCCTCAACCTGGTAAAGGCCACCGAGATGAGGAAGATATTGGGCTGGAAGAGGCTTCCAAGCACCGCCTTCACCATCCAGCTTGAAGACGACGCCCTTGTAATTGATGGGACGGGATACGGCCACGGCGTCGGGCTCTGCCAGTGGTCCGCCCTCGAGATGGCAAGAGAAGGGAAGAATTATGCCGAGATACTCTTTTTTTTCTATCCCGGCACGCAGTTGGCGAAGTATGGACATCAGGGACTTTGATTTCCCCCTGCCGGAAGACCTTATCGCCTTGGAACCCGCCCCGAAGCGGGACGCCTCGCGCCTCCTTGTGCTCTCAGGCAAGGCGATAGAGCATAAATTTTTTTATGACCTCCCCTCTTATCTGAAAAAAGGCGACATGCTCCTTATAAACGATACGAAAGTGATGCCCGTCCGGCTTATAGGGAAAAAGCCCTCCGGCGGAAGGCTTGAACTGCTTCTTATAAGAGAAAAGGAGGAAGGCTGCTGGGATGCGCTCTGGAAGGGGCGCTATACCGGTCCCTTGAAAATCTCTGACGAGCTATCGGTTGAACTGAGAGAAGGCAAAGTTGCATTCCTTCTTGCTGAAAACCCCCGCCTTGCCCTTTTAAAAGAGGGTCTTATGCCTTTGCCGCCCTACATTAAGCGGTTGCCGCACGAGGGGGACAGGGAGCGCTACCAGACCGTTTTCGCCGAGAGGGGCTTTTCCATAGCCGCGCCCACTGCGGGGCTTCATTTTACTAAAGAATTACTTGAAGAAATCGCAAAAAGCGGCGTTCATATAAGGAAAATTACTCTTAATGTCGGAAAGGGGACTTTTATCCCGATAAGGGCCGAAAGGGTAGAAGATCACAGGATGGAGGGGGAGGATTTCGAATTCGATTCGGCGCTTCCGGATGAAATACGGAGGATAAAATCACAAGGAGGAAAAATCTTTTCCGTGGGCACAACGACCACCCGCGCCATTGAGGGGTTTTTATCCGGCAGGTCCGTAAATCCCGAAAATTTGTCCCGGAACGGCCGCGTAAGGGGCCGCACGGATATTTTCATTTATCCTGGGTACAGCTTCAAGGCGGTGGACTCCTTGATAACGAATTTTCATCTTCCGCGCTCGACTCCCCTCATGCTTGCCTCGGCACTGGCGGGGAGAGATAGGCTCCTTTCCGCGTACCGGGAAGCAGTCTCCGGGTTTTATAGATTTTTTTCTTACGGGGATGCTATGCTTATATTAGATTAGTCCGGGGCAAGGAAAAAAGCTGAATTTCCTTTCCGGTATAAGGAGTTGGAGACAATCACAACACAGATAGAGATAGACATAGAAAAGGAACTGGGCCTGGTCACCGGGAGCCTCCAGCCCGCTTTCAGGATGATGGAAGAGGAGATGGGGATACTCATCAGCTTCCGGGGGGACAGGCTCTTCATACAGGGCGATGAGGGTTCCGTCAGAAGGGCGGAGAAGATAATAGAAGAACTGAGGGGCATAAACCGCCAGGGTTATGCTATAAGGACAGAGGACGTGAGAGAGGCCATTCTCGCCCGCCCGGGTGAGGAAGCCCCCTCCCTTCAGGACCTCTTTACGGCCAACATCGAGGTATCCTCAAAAAAAAGGCCCGTAATCCCCAAGACCGAGACACAGCGCAAGTATGTGGACGCAATAAGGGCCTATGACATGGTGATCGGGATCGGCCCGGCGGGGACCGGAAAGACCTATCTCGCAATGGCCATGGCCGTAAACGCCTTCATAAGGAAAGAGGTAAGCCGGATCGTCCTGGCAAGGCCCGCCGTCGAGGCTGGCGAAAAATTGGGCTATCTCCCCGGCGACATCATGGAGAAGGTTAACCCGTATCTAAGGCCCCTCTACGACGCCCTCTTCGACATGATGGATGTGGAACGGGCACTCAAGCTCATAGAAAAAGGCGTAATCGAAGTGGCCCCCCTGGCCTTCATGCGGGGGCGCACCCTTAACGACTCATTCATAATACTGGACGAGGCGCAGAATACGACCTCCGAGCAGATGAAGATGTATCTCACAAGGCTCGGGTTCAACTCCAAGACCGTAATAACGGGGGACATCACCCAGATAGACCTCCCCCCCGGCAAGGTGAGCGGGCTTGTGGAGGCCGGGCGCATTCTCAAGGACATCGAGAGCATAAAGATAATCCATTTCACGGAGAAAGACGTCGTCAGGCACAAGCTTGTGCAGGAGATACTGAGGGCTTATGAGAGACATGAAAAACGGCCAGAAGATAATAAAGGCTAACGGCGTACCCAAGCCCGGCAAGCGCGAGGAGGAACATGCCTTCGATATAAAGAGGTACTTTTTCCTCGCGCTCTTCAGCATCCTCTCGTCCCTGGCCATCACGAGGAGCCTTACCTTTGGGAGCCTCCTTGGAGGGGCGCTGATATCGTTTCTCCTCTTCCTCGTCTTTTACAGGGACCTCCTGCGCTATAGGCCCAGGTTTCTCAAAGACGAAAAGAAACTGCTCCTCCTCGGTCTCCTCATAGCGGGCACCCTTATCTTCGCAAGGGGGTCGGAATACGTCCTTACCGGGATTTCGAGGGGGTTTGGCATCCCCCCCGAAAGCATAGTCTACGCCATTCCCATCGCGAGCGGGGCCATGCTCGCCATGCTCCTTTTCGAGTCGCATACGGCCATCATGTTCTCCTTCGTCCTGAGCCTCTTTTCCGGGCTCTGGCTGAGAGACCCGGCCTACACGATTTACGCCTTCATGGGGAGCCTTACGGGCGCCTTCGCAGTTATCCGGTGCAAGAAAAGGACCGAAATACTGAAGGCGGGTTTCTATCTTTTCGGAGTGAACGTGCTTACCGTGCTCACCATTCTGCTGTTCAAGGGAGAGCTTGCCTCTGCCAGGGGGGCCTATTCGGTCTTTTTCTCGATGGCCTCGGCCGTATCCGTGATAGCCATCGTCTCGATGGTCCTCCCCGTGCTCGAATACCTCTTCAACATAACGACCGATATAAGCCTCCTTGAGCTCCTGGACTTGGAGCACCCGATAATGAAGACCATGATGGTGGCGGCCCCGGGCACATATCACCACAGCATAATAGTGGGGAACCTTGTGGAGTCCGCCGCGGAGGCCATCGGCGTGAACCCGCTCCTTGCGAGGGTCAGCGCCTATTACCACGATATAGGCAAGATAAAAATGCCCGAGTATTTCATTGAGAACCAGAGCTCCGGGGTGAGCAAGCACGAGCGCCTGACGCCCCATATGAGCAGCATGGTCCTTATATCGCACGTCAAGGAGGGCGAGGACCTCGCGCGCGAATACAAGCTCCCGGAGGCGGTCGTGGACATAATACGCCAGCACCACGGGACAAGCCTCATCACGTATTTTTATCAGAAGGCAAGGGAGAAGGCCGAAGAACTCCCGGAGGACGAGTACAAGTATCCGGGCCCAAGGCCCCAGTCCAAGGTGGCGGCCCTCGTCATGATGGCCGACGCCGTGGAGGCGGCCTCGAGAGTGCTTTCGGACCCCACGCCCGCGCGCATCGCATCCCTCGTGAACAAGATAATTAATCATATTTTCCTCGAGGGGCAGCTCGATGACTGCGAACTCACGCTCAAGGACATCCAGCTCATAAAGAAGCACTTTATATACATCCTCACCGGGATCCTCCACAAGAGGATCGATTACCCGGGCTTTGATTTCAGGGAGGAGGGACCTGATGGAGGTCCTCGTGTCGAAGAGCCGAGGGCTGTCGAGGCCGGCAAGTCCCAGCCGGATAAAGAGAGACAGCGAGAGGCTGCTTCAACTGCTTGGACTCCGAGGGGCTGAGCTAAGCGTTATATTCGTGGGGGAAAGGAGGATGCGAGCCCTGAACCGCCGGTACCGCGGAAAGGACACCCCCACGGATGTCCTTTCATTCCCAATGGAAGACCTCTCACCCCCGATGCTCCCCCGCCTGAGAAAGCGCCCGTATATTCTCCTCGGCGATATAGTCATCTGCCCGCAAAGGGCCGAAAAAAACATTGGAGGGAAAAAGGGCAGGGGGCCGGCCCCCCTTTACGGGGAGATGCGGCTCCTCCTCGTTCACGGCCTTCTTCATCTAATCGGGTTTGAGCACGAAAAAGGCGGGCGGGAGGAAAAAAAGATGAAAGAAAAGGAGAGCGCGCTGTTAGATGCCCTTAAAGAGATGGATTGAGCACGCGGGGTACGCCATCGAGGGCATCCTCCACGCGGCAAAGACACAGAGGCACCTGAGGTACCATTTTTATGCGGCCATCGCCGTCCTCATGTTCGTCTTTTCGATAGGCGTAACGAGGACGGAATTTCTCATTTTATCGCTCGCGGTGATAATCGTCCTCCTTGCGGAAATGATGAATACCGCCATCGAGGCCACGGTGGACATACTCTCGCCGGAGAAGGCGGAAAAGGCCCGCATAGCAAAGGATGTGGCCGCCGGGGCCGTGCTTATCACCTCTCTCGGGGCGGCGGTCATGGGGGCTATCGTCCTCTACCCGTATCTCGGGGCCTTCTTCAGCCGGGGCTTCACTATCGCCCAACATGTGGGGCAGGATATCGCCATAATTGCCTTTGTGCTCGTCCTCATAACCGTGGTGCTCCTAAAGTCCTATTTCGGGAAGGGCCATCCCCTGAGCGGCGGGCTCCCGAGCGGGCATGCCGCGCTCGCCTTTTCGGTCTGGACCTCCATCACCTTGATCTCGGAAAATTTCTATATATCGGCCCTTGCGTTTCTGCTGGCCCTCGCGGTCGCGGCAAGCAGGATATCCAAACACGTGCACCATCCCTTCGAGGTCATAGCGGGGGGCGCAATCGGCGCCATTATAACCTTCGCCCTATTCAGAATTTTTTCGTAGGCGTTGTTTTTAGTTGATCTGCGATTTTCACCTACTATCTATCGCTTCGTGAAAGTCTAAAAGATAAGGATTTCCGATGAAAAGGCGCAGGTCTTAAAAAAGTAGGGCCCGTTCGGAGAACGGGCCGTCCTCATCCAGAAAATGGTCGCTGTTCCCCATTTTTCTTGTCCTTATTGAGGGCCTCTTGAGGTTTAAAGATAGTACTCTTTTAAGCTTGAAAGGAAGGTTTGCATATTTTGGATTTTATTTCTAAACTCTTTAGGAAAAGCTTTTTTGTTGTCCTCGGGAACGACCAAAATAACCCTTGCTGCTTCCATTTCCCTTAACTGGTTTTTTGATATTCCCTGTTGAAGCGTAAAAAGGTGCTTCGAAGGAATTCTGTCCGCCTCATTTAATATCTGGCGCCATCTGTCCTTGCATGTGGTTTTGGCTCCAAGGAATCGAAGTTTTTCATCTGGATATTTTAAATCATGATATCTTTGAATACTTGGAAAAATAAAATCAGGCCTCTTGTTCCCTTCTGTTATCATGCCCTGTGAAAATGGAATTGACCAACTCTTGAAAAGATAGGACAAATGGTTTTCCAATGATCTTCCGGCTCGTGATTTTCTTCTATTGAGTATGGAATTTGCAAATTCAATGAGTTCATCAACCGTCCTGAAAGGTTTTTCTATTTTTTTTCCGTAACGATCCTTTTCAATATATTTAAAAAGTTCATATTCGGTTTTTATCCAATCGAGAATCACCTTATCGGGCTCTTTTACATCTGTTTTTTTGGACCAAGTCATCCAAAATTCTCTTGCTTTTGAGCTTATGATTGAGGAATCAGGGAAAAAAGTGCGTACTGTTTGCAGCCATTCCCAAAACATTTCTTCCAATGTTTTTTCAATTGGCGTGGGATAAACTTGCAATTTATAAGCATCTGCGGGAGACAAATTAAAGCTGCTAAAAAAATCTTCAATTAGATCATCCGCAGAAAGCATAAAACCAGCAAAATTCTCCTGATCCAATTTGGCAAGGATTAAAATATCACCTACATTTTCATCAGTTAAGAAGGTAAAACCGCGAGTAAGCCTGTACTCACTTCTTGTGCGCTTGCCATACCAAATAAAACGGGATTCAGTTACGAAGGAATTATCCCAGTGAACCCTTATGTACTTATCCCTGTTTTCACCCTTTCTGCCCGGTTTATCGAAGAAAAGTGGCCATATATCTATAGGCATGTAAAAACCGGCTTGGTGTGCGCCTGTAGCACCCACATCATTAGCAGAAATAAATTTGAAGAAAAAGCCCTCTGATTTTGTACATGTATTTACAAGACCCTCAATATTTACCATGTGCCCTCAGGAAGCTCTTTATTTTTTCAATCTGCCTTTCAAAATTCTTTTCAAGTTGACATTCCCAAATTACAAGTAAATGCCAGCCCTGTTTTTTAAGGGCGGCATAGTTTTCTTGGTCTTTGGCAACATTGGATTGCAATTTATTCAACCACCATTTAGTTCTTGTTTTTGGCACAACAAAATACCTACACCCCTTGTGAGCATGCCAAAAACAGCCATTTATAAAAATTGCTGTCTTATATTTTGGGAGAAGTATGTCCGGTTTGCCAGGATACCTCCTATCATTTTTTCTGAAACGGAAACCCTCCCTGAACAGGTGTTTCCGTACGAGCATCTCCAATTTTGTTTCTGTCCCTTTAATGCGGGACATAACAAGGCTTCTTTTTTCTTTTGTGAAGACATCCATATTAGGCGTAAAGGGCTTTCAGGATTTCCTTCGAAATAGGTTTTACAATCGGTACCACAATTGAATTTCCGAATTGCTTGTATGCTTGGGTATTTGAGACTGGAATTTGAAAATTATCTGGAAAGCCCATTAGTCTGGCGCATTCTCTGGGTGTAAGCCTTCGTGGATTCATATTTTTTTGTTTTATTAATATTTCCGAACCGTCTTTATAATATCTGGCACTTAATGTCCTTGCAATATCCGCAGGCCCAAAAAGGCCATAACCAAATCCATTTCCTTTACTCTGGTGTTTTCTCTTGTAATCCTGTAAATATTTCCATAAATGATCTGAAAGTGTGAATTTGGGCTCCACAGATTCTTCCAAAATCGACCTTAATGTAGGTTTTTTATTTCTGATAACCGGAAAACTGAATTTGGCTGCAGCTTCAGGGCTCTTGAATCCCACAATAAATATCCTCTCGCGATGTTGAGGCACAACGTGACTGGCATCATAAATTTTTTCAAAAATTAAATAACCAAGTTCATCCTGTAAAACTGTTCTTATAACGGAGTATGTATTTCCTCTGTCATGATTTTTTAAGTGTTTCACATTTTCCAGAAGAAAAGCTTTTGGTTCTCTATCCTTTAATATTCGAGCTATTTCAAAAAAGAGATTCCCCTGTTTCTTGCATAGGAAACCATGTGGTCGATTTAATGCATTTTTTTTTGAGACACCTGCAATACTGAAAGGTTGACAGGGAAATCCTGCAAGCAAAACATCATGCCTCGGTATTTTTGAGCTTTGTATTTTGGTTATATCACCCGCAGGGGGCTCTTTGTCTTTAAAATTTTCACAATATGTTTTTTGGGCATATTTATCATATTCAGAGGTGAAAACGCATTTTGGATAAAATTTAAGGGAGAGACATGCATCCATGAAGCCGAGGCGGGTTCCACCTATACCTGCAAATAAGTCGATAAATTTTATTTCCTTATCTAACATAACCCTGTTTTGAATGTAGAATTATAAAACATTTTTTCCTCTTTAAAATACGGGGGGGGGCGCGGGCTCATTTTGATTACGAATTATAAGCTGTAATTCTAAGTTTTATGGTGAATATTCTTCAGGAAGAAATCCGGGCACAAAGTCGAACGGAGATGGCTTGCTCCCATTCGGCACGGACATCAAAGTAGTGACATCTGTCCTATAGACTGCTTCGTAGTGAGCCGGGTAAGATAACGCCGGTATGGTGAATATTCACCCCGGAATGCAGTTTGAACAGGAAACATTGGGAGATGGAGGTTGCAAGTGCTTGAAAAGAAACGCTTTTTGCCGAAGAGAAATGATTTTTTCAAACTTATTTGAACACGGAAATCCCGCAAATGGGCGGAAATAAAGGAGAATCGGGATGAAGGTTGAACGGCAAAAAAAACGCGCGCACGCGCGCGTTTTAATTCTATAATCCCTCATGCACAAAAAGAGCGCCGAGCTTATGAGAAAATTCCTCCGCCACCTTGAGGTGGAGAGGGGCGCTTCGGCCCACACCTTGAGGGCATACGAAAAAGATATCACAACCTTCTTTACGGAATGGGACATCCCGCCTGAGAAGGCAAGCCTTTCCGATATAAGGGCCTTTGTCGCTTCGCTCATCGGGAAAGGACTTAAAAAAAGCTCTGTCCTGAGGATGCTCTCCTCTCTCCGGGCGTTCTTTAAATTCCTGAACCGGGAGGGGCACCTCAAGACGAACCCTGCCAAGCTCGTGCCTTCTCCAAAGGCCGAAAAAAGGCTCCCGAGGTTCCTCTCCGTGGACGACGTCTTCGCCCTCGTGGAGAGGCCGGAGGCCGGCGGCTTTATACCCGTGAGGGACAGGGCGGTCCTCGAACTCCTTTATTCGAGCGGCCTTAGAGTGAGCGAGATCTGCGCCCTCGACGTGGACGACCTTAATTTGCGGGAAGAGGCGGTCAAGGTCCGGGGAAAAGGGAAAAAGGAAAGGCTTGTGCCGGTGGGGACGAAGGCGCTTGAGGCCCTGAGGCCCTATCTCTTGGAAAGGCTCTCCATCAAGCGCTCCCTTAAAAGAGAAACAGGGGAGGCCCTCTTCATAAACCGCACTGGCGGAAGGCTCACCGAGCGCACCATGAGGAGGATAGTGGTCAAGTATTCCCGCGAGGCCCTCGCCTCGCCCGTGAGCCCCCACACCCTGCGCCACACGTTCGCCACGCACCTCCTACAGTCCGGCGCGGATTTAAGGGTGATTCAGGAACTCCTCGGGCATTCGAGCCTCTCCACTACTCAGAAATATACCCACTTGGACATCGCGCATTTAATGGACGTGTACGACAAAGCGCACCCCCTTGCGAATGAGGAGGAATAGGGGATTATCAGGGGGGGGCGGGCGGGGTGTTGCCGCACCGCTCGCGAAATAACCGCTCCATGCATTTTTGTTCTGTTTTAAATGCTCTGTTTTGAATGTCAGCTGCACTCTGTGTTGTTTTACTTTGTCCGGAGGTCGCTTTCCTGATTTCGCATCGCTCCCGGCAAGCATCCCGCCCGCCCCGAAACCTTCTTTACCTCAAGAAGAAGCTCAGGCTCCAGTACAGCACAGGGGCCGAGATGAGCGAGCCGTCCATCTTGTCGAGTATCCCTCCATGTCCGGGGAAGAGCGTCCCGGAATCCTTTACGCCGGCGTCACGCTTGAACATGGACTCGATGAGGTCTCCCAGCACGGCCGTGGAGCCGAGTATGAAGCCGAGTATCCCGGCATCCATCCCCGAAAGGGGCATGGAAAGGAGCCAATCCGCGAGGAGGGCGGCAAGGACCCCTCCAAGGACCGATGCCACTCCCCCCTCAACCGTTTTTTTGGGACTTACGGCTGGATAGAGTTTCATTTTTCCGATAGAGGAGCCCACAAGGAAGGCAAAACTGTCTGCCGACCAGATGACGCCGTATAGGAAGAGGATCCACTCCTCTCCAAGCTCCCTCAAGAGCATCTGGAATACGAGGAGGCCCGGTATGTAGAGCAGGGCGGTCGCTATCAGGCCAATGTCTTGGGCCGCCGATTGAGGGTTCTTGATGAGAAGCCTCGCTCCGGCAACCGTGATAAAGCCGATGACCAGGATGTCGTATACGGCAAGCATATCGAAAATGGCTGCAAGCAGGAATAAGGCCCCCAGTGCGAGACCCGACATCCTCAGCACCCAGTACGTCCGGTACATCGAGAGGAATTCCCACAGGGCAAGAATGCCGGCCGCCGCTATCAGGGCCGAAAAATATACCGGGGGGAGCTTTGTTATATAAAGGTAGAGGAGGGGGAGGATTACGAGCGCCGTGAGGAGCCGTTTCAGGGGCATTTAGATATGCACTCGTACCGCGCCGAAGCGCCTCTCTCGCATCTCGTAGTCCCGAAGTGCATGGAGGAACTCGGCCTTGCCGAAGTCGGGCCAGAGGGTCTCGGTGAAATAGAACTCGGAATAGGCCGACTGCCAGAGGAGGAAATTGCTGAGCCTTTTTTCCCCCGATGTCCTGATGACGAGGTCGGGCTCGGGGAGGCCCGCCGTGTCGAGGAGGCCGGAAAAGGCCTCTTCCGTGATGTCTTCCTCCTTCAAGCCGGAGGAAAGGGCCTTTTTAACGGCCCTGATAATCTCGTTCCTGCCGCTGTAGCTAATGGCCGCGATGAGGGCCATGTCGGTGCAGGAGGCGGTCAGGTTTTCGGTCTTCTCTATGAGGGATTGTATGCCCTGGGGAAGACGCCACCTCTCGCCTATCACTTTAAAGGCGATGCCCTCTTTCTTGAACTCATGCATCTCGCTCCTCAAGTACAGGTCGAGGAGCTTCATGAGGACGCCCACCTCGGCCTCTGGCCTCTGCCAGTTTTCAATCGAGAAAGTGTAGAGGGTGAGGACTTTTATCCCGGCCTCCCTCGCCGCGCGTATGATTTCCTTCGCGCGCTCGGCCCCTCTCCTGTGCCCTTCCACGCGGGGGAGCCCCTTCAGCTCCGCCCATCTGCCGTTGCCGTCCATGATGATCCCGACGTGCCGGGGCAGCTTTCCATTGAGGATCATTTGCCCTCCAGAGGATATAAGGACAGGTATCTCGCAATCGGCGATTCTCCCTGCAGTATCTTCTTCAGCTCGAGGCCGAGCGGGGGACTGAAGAGCACGAGGAGCTTCTCCCCGTCCATCGCGAAATCGTATATGGTGCCGGGGACCTCGCTTACAAGGTCCATGACCTCAACGGAGAGGCCGTTCCATTTGAGCATTTTAATTCCGGACTCCTTGTACCCGATCCCCTGGACCACCCCCGTCAAGGGCTTTCTTTTCACGACGAAGGCATCCCTGCCCATGGCGTAAATTTTATCCTTGAAAGACCAGTCGCCCCTCTCCACCATCGCGGTGGGGGCCTCCCTCTTGTACTTTTTCTGAAAGCCGCCCATCCCTTCCCCGCTCCTCCAGACCAGGACCCCCTCTTCGTCATAAAGGTTAAGGAACGAGTCCTTGTCGAAGGCCAATATGGCTCTCTTCCCGCCCGCGCTTACAAGGACGAAGGCGTAAAGGTCCACCCCCGGGGGGACTTTTTTTTCTTTCGTGAGGTTGTCTCCGGGTTTTTCCGCGAGCTTTCCGTTCTCCCACGCCATCCCTCGGATATCGCCCTTGAAGCCCTCTGCCGGGTCATAATCCTGCGCGTACAGCTTCCCCTCTATGGGCCTCAGAAAGAGCTTCCCGTCCCACATCTCTTTGAATTTCCCGTCCTCGTATGAGTAAATGAAGGAGAAGACCTCTTTGTCGTCCTTTGTAAGGGCGATTACCTCTTCCCTGCCGTCGGAATTTATATCGAGGGCTTCGAGCCTCAGGAGTTCCCCGCCTTTTTTAATCTTTATTTCCACGCCGCCCAGCGCCGGCTCAAGCACCATGGATTTTATGCTGTAGAAGACGACCTTTCGGCCCATGCCCATGAGGAGTTCTTTCGTCCCGTCCCCGTCGACATCCGCCATCGCTACAAGCTCGGCCCCGAAGGGGACCTTGAAATTAACCGAGACGTCCTGCGTGGGGGTAAAAAGCTCCTCGCCCAAAGTAAGTTCCTTAAGTGCCGCCGACTCGATCACGGCGCCCGATTGAAGGAACTCCTTCGAATCGAGTCCCCAGAGGAGACTCTGTTTAAGGATGGCCCGGTTTTCTTCCGAGGCCTGGGAGAGTATGAGCACGGCATCGGCATTCAGCCTCTTTGCTTCCGTCATCGCAAGCTCTTCTTTTTCGCTCTCCGTAGAGAGGAGCTCAAACCTGTTCGATTCCTTCAAAATGCGGTAATATTCGTCGGCGAGCCCCCAGCTTACTTTTTCAAGCTGGTAGAAGAGGAGGCGGACCCGCGCTTTAGATATGCGGACGACATCGCCGGGAACGGGGGCGCCACCGAGCACCTTCAGCCTGAAATCCTGCGGGCCGGCCCCGACCACCTCGGCAACGCCGATATTCTCTTCAAGGCTTCCGAGGGGCTCTTTCGTGACCGGATGAAGAAAAGGCGTCCCTTTCCGCACCACCTTGAACCGCATGCCTTCCCTGAGAGAGGCGTTCGGGTCTATGGAGGCCGTTATGATGCCGTTCTCGATGCTCTTCACCTCTCCTTCTGCCGGGGTGAAAAACGAGAGGACCGCCTCCTTCATCTCCATAAGCGGCAGGTTCGGGTCCGCTTCTTTTTCCGCCCGGGCGGAGGCAAAGGGAGCGAAAGCAGCCAGGAGTAATGCTGTAATTACGAATGCCCTTTTCAAATCAGTATCGTAAAATTATAGCTCTGATTCAATCCTCACATTATAGCACAAGCCCTCTTTTTTAAAACAGAATCATTAATTTTTAAACTCCTTGCCGCACCATGCCGGTTATAAAGGATTTTTATTGTCCTATTGACAACTGTTTATAATCTGTATTATGCTTCTTTTGGTTTTCCCGAAATAACAAAAAAGCCCAAAAGGAGGGTTTTTTTAAATGCCCGGATTAAACGCACAGCTATGGATCATAGGGCCGGAGATTTGGATGGCTCTTGCGGCGTTCGCGGTCCTCTTACTTGACCTCGTGATCAAGAGGAAAACCTTTCTCGCCTACTTGAGCATTCTGGCGTCCCTTTTTGCGGTCTTCGCCATCTTCAATGCTCAAGGCAGCGCATTCGGCGGCATGTTCGTGGCCGACGGCTACGGCACCTTCTTCAAGCTCATATTTCTCATAAGCCTTATACTTACCATTCTTGCCTCGACCCGGTATCTTCCTATCGAGCGCATAGAGCACGGCGAATATTACAGCCTGATGCTCTTTGCCACAATAGGCATGATGACGATGGCCTCCGCCTCCGACCTCATAATGGTGTATCTGGGGCTCGAGCTCATGTCGCTTTCGGTCTATGTCCTGGCGGGCTTTAAAAGGCACAGCACCCGTTCGAGCGAAGCCGCGCTCAAGTATTTCATGCTGGGCGCTTTCGCCTCGGCCTTCCTCCTTCTGGGCATTTCCTTCACCTATGGGCTTACCGGCACAACGAACATCGCCGGGGTCGCCTCGTACATAAAGGAAAACGGGCTCACTTCGAACCCCGTCCTTGCCCTGGCGACGGTGCTTTATGTGGCGGCTTTCGGGTTCAAGATCGCCGCGGTGCCTTTCCATATGTGGGCCCCGGACGTGTATGAGGGCGCCCCAACGCCGATTACCGCGTTCATGTCCGTAGGCCCCAAGGCAGCAGGGTTTGCCGTCATAGGGAGGGTCCTCTTCGTTGCCCTCCAGTCCATGTCATACGAGTGGACGGGGCTCCTCATCGCGCTTTCAATACTCAGCATGGCGGCGGGAAATATAATCGCCATCGCCCAGACGAACATAAAAAGGATGCTCGCCTACTCCTCGATAGCTCACGCCGGTTACGCCCTCATAGGCGTGATAGCGGGCGGCGCCGAAGGGCTGGCGAGCATGATGAATTATCTCCTCATCTATGCGTTCATGAATATCGGGGCCTTTACGGTGGTCATCCTGATGAGGACCGAGGGGGTTAAGGCCGAGGACCTCTCGGACTACGAAGGGCTCTCGAAGACGCATCCGCTCCTTGCCGGGCTCATGCTCATCTTCATGTTCTCGCTCACGGGCATTCCGCCCACTGCCGGCTTTGTCGGGAAATTCTATCTCTTCGTTGCGGCCATTAACGCGGGGTATACATGGCTCACGGTAATAGCCGTCGTCATGAGCGCCATATCGGCCTACTTCTATCTGCGCGTGGTCATGTACATGTATATGAAAGAGCCGTCCGTGGAGCACAGGATGAGCGAGGCCCCGGCGGCGCGGGTAGCCGTCCTCCTCGCCGGCATCGCCGTGCTCCTCATTGGCGTCCTGCCCGGCAACGTTATCGAGATGGCCCGCACGGCAATCTCCGGCTTCGGCGGATAAAAAGGGAAAGGGCCACAAAACCAATCAAGGGCTGGCTCCGCCAGCCCTTTTTATTTTGTAATTGCCGTTATTTGACCTGACGGATATTTTCAGAAAAGGTTGCGGCTTCCCCGTTATTGCAGTCACAAACAGAAACCGTTGAATCTTTCATCCAGAAACAAACGCACGCTTTTTTAAATGGGTGTGAGTATTTCAGCCACAATGCGCGGGCAAATAGGCCGTAATAGTGCCTATTACTGGTTGAAATTGCCTCGTCAGATGACAACTTGCCTTTTTGTATCTTTTAGGATACAATATACTTTGTGATAGAGGTGCGCCAGACTGATAAATACTCAGAATGGTTTGCCACCCTGCGCGACAGGCAGGCCCGTGCCCGCATCAATACGCGTATTCGCCGCCTATCATTGGGCAATCCCGGTGATGTTAAACCGGTAGGCGAAGGTGTTTCGGAGTTGCGCATTGACTACGGTCCCGGCTATCGAGTGTATTTTATTCAGCGAGGCCATGAGGTGGTAATCCTGCTTGCGGGTGGAGACAAACGCACACAGGAAAGAGATATTAGAACTGCGCTGGAGTTTGCGCGCAATTTATAGGGGGATATCATGAAACGCAAGAAAATAGAGACTCGTCCATGGGATGTAGTGGAACATCTTAAAACTGAAGAAGACATGGCTGCCTATCTTGAGGCAGTTCTGGATGATGGAGACCCCGCCTTGGTCTCCGCCGCTCTGGGTGATATAGCCCGCGCGAGAGGCATGACGGAGATCGCCCGTGAAGCAGGACTGGGCCGGGAAAGTCTTTACAAAGCTCTTTCTCCGGAAGGCAATCCCGAATTCGCCACTGTGATGAAGGTTTTACGGGCGCTGGGACTGAAATTGCATGTCAAAGCTGCACACAGATAACTTCTAAGCAACGCATTCCGCATCTTCACCCGAAAGGAAAAGAAATATGGGAAGCGTCCCTAATTTTCCAACCTTTGAGCCTTATGGTTCTTCTGTGATGGATATCGGGGTCGTATCGCATGATGTAAAAATATCATTTAAGAGGCGGGCGCAGCAAGCAGCGCCCCTACGTAAATTGAAATACCACCCTGATTTTAATGCTTCAATGGAAATCCTCACCTATAAACAATTCAAAAAGGTAAAACTTGCAGGTGAAAGTCGCAGCCCGCTCCAAATCCGATTTTTACGCATTAGGAGGGGAATGCCCCGCAGTTATGCAAAAATGAAACTGCACGGGGGGGAAATTGTCAAGCCAGGCTCGGCCTTCCTACTTCAAGGATATAGGACAGAAGCTCTTCCGCCCTGTGGGCCGCCGTATGATGAGCCAGGACCCTCTCACGGGCCCTCCTGCCTATCTCCCGGTACTCCGTTTCCGGCAGGCGGGTGAGAATTTGCATCACGTCTTGAGGTGTCCGGACGAGGAGAATCTCTTTCCCCGGTTCGAAGAAGCTTTCAAGCCCTTTCCAGTAATCGCTTATGATGGGGGTGCCGCACCCTGCGGCCTCGAAGAGGCGCACGCTCGGGGAGAAGCCCGCTTTAATCATGTCTTTTCGCGTCACGTTAAGCGTAAAGCGCTGGCTGTTATAGAAATTCCAATGCTCATTTGGGGGCAGGTGTTCAATGTGCTCCACGTTGCCGGGCCATTTTATATCTTTGGGATAAAGGGGCCCCGCCACAACGAAACGCCCCTCTTTCCATGCCGTCGCGGGTTCGATAAGAAATGCTTTGAGGGCGGGCTGGCGGTCCTTGCTGTAAGTCCCTATGTAGCCCAGGTCCCATCTGGGCGCCCTTTTTTTATGTATGTATATATCCGGGTCAACCGAACAGTAAAGCGGTCGGGCCAGTTTCGCTCCGTAATGGTTTTCAAGAAAGCGTAGGGTAGGGCCGCCCGTAAAGGAAAGATAGAGGTCAAAAGCGGGTATCAAGTCCGGCGAGATGTATTCCGTATCGCCCTTCTCAAGCTTTGCGAGTGTAACCGGCGTGTCTATGTCATAAAAGGCCTTAATCCCTCGCCCTGTCTCCAGAATCCATTTTGCCGCCTCCACACCTTCGGGGACATAGGAGCCGATAATCACAAGGTCGGCCCCGCGCACATCCTGCCCATAAGAATCCCTGAGTTCCTCCAGGCTTTCATAAAGGGCGACCTTGCAGTAGGCGGGCCTTGGAAGGTCTCTATTTGCCGCATACCAGGGCACATCGCGCTCCAAAAAGAGCACCTCGTGACCGCGCCTTGAGAGCTCCCGCACGAGTCCCCGGTAAGTGGTCGCATGGCCGTTCCCCCAGGAAGAAGTGATCGAAAGCCCCAATATGACGATTTTAAGGGAAGGGGTCACCGGAGGACCTCTCCCGAAATTTTTTCCACGCCCAGAATAATTTCAAACCGGAGGGCCCTGTGGGCGTAAGTATGCTCCGAAAGTATCCTTCTTTTTCCGGCAAGCCCGATCTCGCGCGCCCGCTCCGGGGTGAGTGCGTCGAGCATGGCGGCCACCTCTTCCCCGCTCCCTGCAACAAGTATTTCCTTATCGGGCTCCATAAAGAACTCTATCCCCTCCCACCTGTCCGTAATGATGCATGCGCCCGCCCCCGCCGCCTCGAATACTCTTGTAGCGGGCGAGAAGCCGTACCGGGCCATGCTCTCCCGGCTTATATTGAGGACGCTGAGAGGGCTTGAGTTAAACGCGTTATGGTCTCTCGTATAGACGTGCCCTATGTACTTCACATTGGGGGGAAAAGCCTTATCGTGCCAGCCGTTGCCGCCCATTAAAAAAGTCCTATGGGGAAGGAGGCTTGCGGGTTTAAGGTAAAATTCCTCCACGCGCGCCTCCCTGTCCGGGAGCCTGTTTCCCAAAAAGGCCATATCGCACCAGAACCGGGTTTCAGGGGGGACGGGGTAGTGCGTCCTGGGGTCAAGCGCATTGTATATGGGGAAGCAATTTCTGGCCCCGAATTTTTTGTAGCCTCTCACGACAGGTTCTCCCCCCCCGTATGTGAAAATAAAGTCGTATTTCGGTATCAGGGGCCTGAAATGGTCATCGGGATTCCTCCCAACCCTGTCCAGTGTGGCGGGGGCGTCGACATCCCAGAAGGCTATCAGGTTATCCGGCTTCTTCAACCCCAGCACAGCGCCTTCCAAAAGTTGATCGAACACTCCCACCCCGCTCGCTTTAACTATAAGGTCGGCCCCGCCGGCCTCTTCAAGCGAGGAATATACGCCCTCTTCCGTGGCGGGATATACTCTGACAACGGCCCAGGGCGGGTCCGGTATGTCCCGGTGGGCCTGCCTGTCATAGGCGTCCGGCTCATAGAAGGTAATGCGATGGCCCCGCTCATAAAGGGCCGAAATTATGCCCCGGTAATATGTGGCCGCGCCGTTCCAGTAAGCGGAGACAAGGCTTGAGCCGAAGAAGGCTATATTAAGGTTTTTATCCGGCATTTCCATATGAACGCAAGCTAAAGCTTGCGGCTACATTGGTCGGATTTTCCTCTATTTCCATGCCCAGTTCCCGGCAGAAAGAGAACAGATCGTCCACCCTGTGGGCGCAGGTATGTTTGCCAAGTATAGTACGACGTCCATTAAGGGAAAGGCTTCGGGCCAATTCTGAATCTCCCAATACGGCTTTTAAATGCTCTTTCATCTCCCTTCCATTTCTCGCGAGGAGATAGTCTCTGCCCTCCGTGAATAGCCCCTCGGAGTCTTCCCACGGCGCCGAGATAAGAGGTATGCCGCAGGCCATCGCCTCAAAGGGCCGGATCGTGGGGATTCCGGGGAGAGACGCTGCGTAAGGGGCGCGAGGGATATGGACTGTGGCTTTAAATCGGGAAAACGCATACGGTACTTCATAGTTCGCTATCCAGCCCGCGTACTCTATCCCGGCCTCTTTAAGAGTACGAAGCGCGTAATCCGGGTAGCGGACCCCGTGGACACGGGCCTTGAGCTTTAATTCTTTTACGGGCCTTATAAGGAATTCATGAATTTCTTTTGTCCTCTCCCCATCCCCCCAGTTGCCGATCCAGATTACGTCTCCCTCTTTTAATGGGTTCTCCACCGGGCGGAAGATGCGCACATCTGCGGCCTCGTGCCATGTCCAGGCCCGTTTTGCAAATTTCTTTTCGAGGTACATATCCCTGAGGACTTTTCCGAAGGCGAGCACCCCGTCATAATTGGAAAGCTCGTATGCCTCCATATTTCCGGAATCCGTGAGGAGCCGGTGATGGGTATCATGAAAAAGAAGCCTCATCCCATTAAAACGAGAACGCAAGAGTCCTATCTTTTTCACGAGCTCATGGCTGTTCCATTCATGCACTATGACAAGGTCCGTGTCCCGGAGTTCCTCATCGGGCATGAGCGTATTCAAGTCATAGCGGACGCTCTTTAAACGCGGAAATACGGAGTGGAACTTGAGCACGGCCTTCTCGCCTTCTTCCCTTAGAAGGTTTTCCATGCACCAGGAATCTTCCGGCTCGTAAACGGCCACCTCGTGGCCTCTTGAGGTGAGTTCGGAGGCCACGCCGCGCAGAAAATGGGCGTTCCCGTGGTTCCAGTCCGATATCAGGGACTGATAGAAAAGGGCTGCCTTCAAGATATTCTCAGACGGACCTCGCAAGCTCGTCTGCTGGAGCATGCGGGTGTTCATTTTTCTCAAGCAGGAGCGAGTAGACCGAGAGATACCCCTCGGCCATTTTCCCCGGCGTGAACTCAAGGGCCCTCCTTCTTGCGAAGGCGGCCATTTTCGTCATCTTTGCCGGGTCTCCCATAAGCGATTCGAGGGCTTCTCTCAAGGCTTTTGCATCCTCCGGGGGGACGAAAAGGGCGCAGTCTCCCCAGATTTCCTTTAAACTCGGAATATCGCCCAGGACAAGCGCGCAGCCCGAAAGCGCCGCATCGAGCACGGAGAGCCCGAAGGGCTCGTACCGGGCGGGGAGGGCGTATATGGATGCCCTCGCCAGCCATCCCGCTACCGAACGGGAAGACATCGGGCCCAGCTTCCTGATATGTTTAAAACCGTTATAAAAACCGCCCGGATGCATAAAACCATCCGGATGCACGTTTGGGCCTGCCACATAAACAGGCCAGGGGAGTCCGGAGGCCGCCCTGTCCAGGGCGCCTATATTTTTCCCCTCGTCCCAGAGGCGTCCGGCGGAAAAGACGAATGGGTATTTCGCGCCGGGCAGGAATTGCTCGGGGGGGCGGCCGTTATAAATCACCCTCAGGTTGTCCTCCGGTAAACCATAATGCTTTTTGAGGCAGTCGAGCATATGCCTTGAAGGAGCGATTACAAAGTCCGCCCGGTGGAGCCCTTTTTTGACCATATCCCTGTATCGGTCCCATTTGGCCGGGAGCGGGGACGCATGGAGCCCCGGGAGGTGGCTGGCCACCGCTTCCCACCAGGAGGAAACGCAGGAATGCCCCACGACGAGGACGGGCGACTGCCAGGGGAGGACCGCATGGGCGTAATTATTCAGATGCACGAGATCGGGCTTGATAAGCGCATCAAGCTTCATGAGCCAGCGGCCGGCCTTCTCCACATCGTCCCAGGGCTCATCCATCCATTCGAGCCTGTAGGAGCTTTCGAATATTTGAAGGTTCGCTATCTCCCGGGCCTCCGCCTTCTGCAGTTCCGAGAGCGGGGCCCCCATCGCGGCAAGGGCCACTTCAATTTCGTGCGCGGCCAGCGCGCGCGCGAGTTCAAGCGAATAGACCCACACGCCCCCGAGGGGGTCGGCGGTCATCAGTACGCGTATTGCCATTTTGGTCTCCTTAATTCAAGTTCTTCGAGCGCTTTGGGGGTATTTTCCTGAATATCGCTGAATTCGGAGTACGTGTCAAGATAGAAAGAGTGCGCGCGCTCCCAGGCCGTCTCATCGGGTTCTCCCCACCGCGCGCGGTATTCCGGGGAGCCCGGATACGGGAAGAGCGGCACGGGCTTATTGGCCCAGACCCCGTGCTCAAATAGAAACGACCGCCAGGACTCGGTCTCCCGGGGGCTGTCCACGTTGGCGAAAAGGAGGTTGGCCTGCACGAACGGGACGCGCCTTCCGGCATGGATAAGGAGGCACGTGATCTCGGCATTGGAAAGGCTGCATCTCTTGTTAAAGAGGAGCCGCCCCTCCTCGCTTATGCTTTCCACGCCCGCCTCGATCGAGACGCACCCGGCCCTTCCGAGGAGATCGAGCGACTCATGGTCCCATATGTCTATGCGGGTCTGTATGCCGAATTTAAGACCGCGAAGAGCAAGCTCCATGAGGAGTTTCCTATCCGGAGTAAAAAGTTCGTCTATGAAATAGAAGTATTTGACCCTTTCTCTGAGGAGGCCGTCCAGCTCGGCCAGCACTTTTTCGAGAGGCCGCTTTCGGAACCCGTTTCTGAAATTCTCCTTTGCGCAAAAAGAGCATTTGTAAGGACACCCCCTCGATGCCTCTATCTCGGCCCCCGGCCCCGATGGGGGCCTATCGAAACAATGGTGGTGATGAAGGTGTTTTTCTATAAAGTCAGAAGACCATATAAGGGAAGGAAGGTCATCGAGGTCGGCCACAGCGGGATCAGGTTTTTTTTCGGAGGAAAAATCTATATTATAAAGCGAAGAAACCGATCCCCAATCTCCGGCCAGTTCCGGCAGCACTTCTTCCGGCTCGCCAAGCAGGGCGGCATCGGCATCGAGTTTTTTTATTGTTATAGACGGGGTCGTTGAAGCATGCGGACCGACAACGATGAGCTTCCCTCGGACCCCTTTAATTGCAAAAGCCGTTTCCTGGGGGACTCTCAGTTCCGGGGGAGGGCACCTCCAGAAAAGATAAGAGGGCGCGGTCGCAAGGACCGTGAAATCAGGCCCAAAAGCCTTAAGGCGCGAGCGGACCGCTTCAGGAGAAAGCCCCTCAAGGTGGGCGTCAACGAGGAGGCACTCGTGTCCGGCCCTTTCGAGGATTTGTTTCGAGTATCCGAATTCGAGCGGGAGGTGCGGCTCCCGGCAGCCAAAATATATGCTCCCCTCGAAGGACCAGTTCGGGTTCAAAAGAACGTATTTCAATTCCGGGTCCCCGCTAAAGGGCTTCCTTTGCCGCGGTAGCCTGTTCCGATTGGGATGCCTCCAATTGGGATGCCCCCCGCGTTTCGAGAAGCCATTCATACAGGACCCTTACGCCCTCCCCAAAACTCACCTTCTGTGTCCAGCCCGTAAAGGTCTTGAATTTCCTCAGGTCGGAGACATAATAGCGCTGGTCGCCCGCGCGCCATGCGTCGAAGCGCAGCTCCGGCCGCTTGCCGTGGAGGTTTTCGATCATATTTAGAAGCTCAAGAAGGCTCGTCGTATTTTCCGGCCCGCCCCCGATGTTGAAGGCATGTCCCGAAACGGAATCGATGTTGTCCATTGCAAGGAGGAAGGCCCCTATCAGGTCGTCCACGAAGAGGACGTCCCTCACCTGCATCCCGTCCCCGTAGATGATAATGGGCTTATCCTCGATCGAGCTGATGAGAAAATGAGCTACCCAGCCCTGGTCCTCGGTGCCGAACTGGTGGGGCCCGTAGATGCAGCTCATCCTGAATACCGCCGCCCTTATCCCGAAACTGCGCGCGTAATCGAGCACGTACTGGTCGGCCGCCCCCTTTGAGCAGCCGTACGGGCTGTGGAGCTCTATCGAGCGGTCCTCCCCTATGCCGTATGCGCCGAGGCCGGGGTCGTCGACCTCGTACCTTGTCGTGTTGCTTCTTATGGTGATATCCCGAAGGTCCCCGTAAGTCTTGTTTGTGGAAGTAAATATCAGGGGCGGGGGCGTCTTCATCGAGCGCAGGGCCTCGAGGAGGTTCAAGGTGCCCCGGGCGTTCACCTCGAAATCGGAAACCGGGTCCGTCATGCTCGTCGTGACCGCCACCTGCGCGGCCAGATGATAGACCGAGCCGGCCCCTTTCACGGCCTTTTTCAGTGAAAAGGGGTCGCGCACATCGGCGATATCGATAAGAAGGCGCAGGCCGTGCTTGTCCCTGAGCCAGGCAAGGTTTTTCTCCACGCCTGGCCTCGAAAGGTTGTCGTAAACCAGCACGGGTTTGCCTTCCGACATGAGCCGCCGGGCCAGATTGGTGCCTATGAACCCGGCCCCGCCTGTTATAAGGGCGTATTTTTCAACTGCGCTCATACCATAAGCCCCCTTAAAGATAGTTCTCTCTGTGCCAGGGTTATCCTGTCCACCGCGGCCTGGTCCTCAAGCCATCCGGTGAGCTCAAGGAGACCGTCCTCAAAGCCCGTCTCCGGCCTGTATCCCAGGACCTCTCCCGCCAGTGTTATATCCGCGAAACAATGCCTTATGTCTCCAACCCGGTATTTGCCTATGATCTCGGGCTTTATGTAGTGCCTGTTCAGGCCTATCGCCATTTTTTCCGCCACTTCCGTTATGGTCCGGGGGGCCCCGCTCCCGATATTAAAAACATGTCCCGGAGCATCCGGGCCAAGGAGGGCGAGCACCGAGGCCCGGGCCACATCCTTCACATGGACGAAGTCCCTCATCTGCAGCCCGTCCTCGTAAATAAGGGGAGGGTTGTTGTTCAAGAGCCTTGAAGCGAAGATGCTCAGCACCCCTGTATAAGGGTTCGAAAGGGATTGCCTTGTCCCGTAAACATTGAAAAACCTGAGTGCCACGGCAGGGATGCCGTATGCCGCCCCCACGAGGAGGCACATCCGTTCCTGGTCGTATTTCGAAAGGGCGTAGATGGAGGAAAGAAAGGGCTTCTTTGTCTCGGGCGTGGGCAGCGGCCGGAGTTCCTCATCCGTGCCGTTCCTCGGTTCCCATATCCCCTGCTTCAGATGCTCGATGCTTCTTTGGGCGCTCTCAAACAGTTCTCCCGATGGGGACCTGTATAGCCCTTCGCCGTATACGCTCATGCTGGAGGCCACGATCAGCCTTTCCACCGGGCGCTCGATAAGGGCCTCAAGGAGAACGGCGGTCCCCAGGATATTAACGCTCGTGTAGCCCGCTATTTCGTACATGCTTTGCCCCACTCCCACGGAGGCGGCAAAATGGAATACCGCGTCTATTCCGTCAAGCGTCTCTCTCACCACTTCGGAATCCCTTATGTCGCCCACGATCAGTTCCGCTTCCCGGGCAAGATAGGAAGGCCTTTTACCCCCGGCCCCATGCACCTGGGGGGAAAGGTTATCGAGTATCCGGACCTCGTGGCCCCGTTCGAGAAGCTCATCGGCAAGGTGCGAACCTATGAAACCGGCCCCGCCCGTGATTAGAACTTTTTTGCTCATGGTTTTCCCCCTGCCTAAGCAATCTGGTTTTAGCCCCCGCGCCCGGACCGGCAGACTAAAGCTTGAAGCAGTGCTTCAGGATGGCCTTTTATGCAAAGGGCTTGAAATGCCCTGCGGGGTCAGGGGTTTTTGTTTTAAAAAGCTTCGGTATTTTTAAAATAACCGCATTTAATTACTTTCTATCAAAGTGGCTGACCCTTGTCAAGGTGTATAGAAGATGCTTCAAAAAATCGCTTTTCCGAAAAGGATTAAGCTATGTTCTCGAAGCGTTCTTTTTTCCTTTAAGGAGGGCATTCAAAAGGGTGATCCCTTTTGCAAAGAAGCCGTTCTTCTTTCCGGAGATGAGCTCATAAAGGTTTTCCTCTATAATGGGCTTCGCGGGATCGAAGATGGGCGTTTGGGGCCTTATGGCGCGTAGCAGCCTGCTTTCATCAAATATGGATTTGAATTCTACATGGCGAAGGCGGCACATGCGCCCGTCGGCCACTTGATGCAAAAAATCAACCAGGCCCTTTACGTTGCGGAACATTCTTCTTGCCTCAATCCCCCGGAGGCCCGTACTTTCCGCCATGAGGCTGACCCGCACGTGGCGGATGGATTTTCGGAGGGGCCGGTCCTTTTCGGAGAGCGCTTCCCAGGAGATATTGAGTTCCGTGTCGAGGCCCAGGCTCCGGTTTGTGGTATTGGCCGACCCGATAGTCAAGAACCTGTCATCCACGATGAAGAGTTTTGAATGTATATAGGTGGGCGACTCTTCATTTTTTTCATTGAGCGGCGTGGAATAAAAGGCACCGAAAGAGTGGCCCGTCTCAACCGCGGTCTCCTTGAGGGACGAGAGCAATCTGGCCTGTGCATCCCCCAGCCCGAATTCTTCCACAAATGCCTCGGGCTTATGCGGGAGGAAAAGGATAATTTGGAGCCGGGGGAGGTGCTTCTCCCTCATCCTTTCCGCGAGCGCCCGATAAACCTCTTTCGAGGTGAAGTATTGGTTTTCTATATATATGAGCTCTCTTGCCGCCCTGATCGAATCCGTGTACAGGCGCCTTATCTCGTAAACGGGCTCCGGGAGGGCCAGCGTGCGGGGCAGTATGCGGCTCAGGGCGGCCTTTTTTGATTCTATCGGCACACTCGGCTTGAAATTCATGAGAGGGTAGTCCGGGACGGCAGGCAAGGTGATTTCGCCCCCGCCGGATGCCGTCCAGCGCTCCTTGAATAGTCCTTCGAGCTTTGCCGCGATCGGGCCTGTCATATAGGCCTGGACCTCATGATAAGGCCCGTAGAAGTCATCGCCGGGCTCTATCCTCTCGGGGTTATGGGCGGCATGCCGCCTGTCGTCCCAGCGGTTTGCGCATATGTCGGTGCCGCCCGCGAATGCGAGCTTGCCGTCAATCACAATGAATTTCTGATGATGGGAGCCGCCTATGGCATTGCTCGAGTCGAAGCGGAAGAGTATCCTCGGGCACGAGGTCCACTCGAATATGTACTCCTGAAACCACTCCCGTTCGAGCGAAAAGATAACGCTGAAGTCCCAGGCGAGAATATAAACCTGGAGAAAAGGATTTTTCGAGCAAAGCTCGTTCAGGAAGGGGAGAAACCTGTATTCCCCTCCGGGGGCCGCGTCCCTGCCTCTCAGTATGCGGGTGTCGCTGTCGAACTGCCAGCCTGCTATAAGTATATATCTTTTGGCCTTCGAGGCAGACTTGTAAAAGGCCATGTAATAGTCGCGCCCGTCTATAAGCACACCGGACTCGCTGAGAGGGCTTATCTCCATGCAATTCCTCCCCGGCTTCAAAATGGGCTTGATTGCGTTCACAGTGTTATCTCCGCCACCACGGGGAGATGGTCCGAGGCTTTGACCGTGAGGGGAGTGCGGGGGACCTCAACATCTTTTATGCCGAACTCGCCGCTCAAGAATATATGATCAAGCCTGAAAACGGGGAAAAAGGCGGGAAAAGTCTTTCCGGGCGGCTTTCCGGGAAGCGAAAGCTGGGCGTCCCGGAACCGGGAGTTCAATTTCTTGTAGACGGGGGAGTAAGCGCCCGTGTTGAAGTCTCCGCAAATAATGATGGGGGGCCGGCATTCGGGGTCCCCTATCCACTCCGGCCCGAGGAGGGCATTTGCCTGGGAAAGCCTTTCCGTCCTGTTAAGGCCGAGATGGGTGTTTATCACATTTATCTCTCCCCTCACGGTCTTTACGCGGGCCCAAAGGGCGCTCCTTTGCTCAAGGTCCGTCCTCTCGGGAAGCGTGGGGAGCGGCCCGGCCCTCATAAGCTTAAGTTCGAAACGACTGAGCACAGCGTTCCCGTACTTCTCCTCCTCCACCTCGAGGGCGGGCGAGAAATGAAAGTACATTTTCAGGTCCCGCGCTATCAGGCGGGGCTGGTCCACTATGCCGCTCCTTGCGCGCTTCACATCGAGCTCCTGGAGCGCCACTATGTCGGGGCTGTACAGGGCTATCACTTTTGCTATCCTGAAGGGCGAAAGCCTTCTGTCCGTGCCGAAGCACCCGTGCACATTCCACGTCATTATCCGAAATGTAAGCGGCAATTTTTCTCCCCTGAGCCCCATCCTCCTAAAATTATAGCCAAAAATATCTGCTATATTTATAAGAAGAGAAATCCCCTTCGAGGTGCCGGTTTTTGAACACTCTTAAAAAGATCCCTCTAAGACCTTTAATGTTCATATTTTTCGTGGTTGCGGTGCTCGTCCTCGTGCGCCTCACGGGGCTGGGCGAGCACCTGACCTTTGAAAGGATACAGCGCGAAAGGTTCATCTTCAGGGAATATGTGAACAGGCAATATCCGGGCGCGGTGCTCACCTACATAGCCCTCTTCATCGGGACGGCCTTTGTCCTTCCAGGGGCGCTTGCCCTCATCATAGCGGGAGGGTTTCTTTTCGGGGCACTGCCTGCCGTGCTCTACGCCAACCTGGGAATGCTCACGGGCGCAAGCCTCGCCTTCGTTTCCTCGAGGCACGCGCTCGGCAAATGGGTGCAGAGCAAATACGGGGCCCCCCTTAAAAAGTTCAATGAGGAAATAAGAAGGAACGGGCAAAGGTATATTATTTTCCTGAGGATCCAGCCTGTCTTCCCTTTTTTCCTCGTCAATTATTTCGCCGGGATCACGAAGATCTCCTTCAAGACCTTCTTCTGGACAACCGTGGTGGGCATGGTCCCGGGCTCCTTCGTTTACGCCTTCGCGGGCCAGCAGCTCGGCAATATCCGGAGCAAAAACGACCTCTATTCCCCCGGCGTGGTGTTCCCGCTCGTTGCCATGCTGGTCCTCTACCTGATACCTCTGGTCCTCACCTATAAAAAGGCCCGGAAACCGGCCCGTTAATGGAAAAGCTTCAGGCGGTAATTGGCCCCATCTTTAGCCCCCCAATTGTATTTGTATTTTTCACTTCCCCGGAGGAAATCGAATTCCCTGATGCATTCCTCGATGCATTGCCTCATTGCATATTCGATTGCAAGAGAGCCCGGGCTCATGCGATCCAAGGAGGGCTCGAAGCCGCCCAGATAGGCATAAAAACGCCCTCTCGATGCAAAGCCGTATATTATCGCGGAAAGCCTGCCGTTGACTCTAAACCCGTATAGACGGAGCATCCCCAGCGCGAGGAGATTACGCGCCGCTTCCCTGTGAAAGGCCCTTATCTCTTTCCCCTGGAGCACCCCTTCCGAATGCCTGAGCCCGCTCCACCATTTCTCGTGAAGGCTGAAGAATTCATCGAGGAAATCGCCTGTATTTCCGGGCGGGGCGGATTCGAAGAGAACATCGCCTGTCTTTAAAAGAGATTTCCTGGCCTTCTTAAGACTTTGACGCAGCGCCGCCGAATAATTATCTTTCAGCTTTTCCGGGTCCTCCGGCAGGGCAAGTACGGGGCAGACCGACATGGGCGAGAATTCGTGGCCAAGTCCTCCAAAATCCGTTAGATGAAAGAAAGGCGAGTTTTCCCTCAATTCCTCAAAGTGGCATATGTCCCATTTGGAACGGGCCCCGTAAATTTTTTCGAGGACCAAACGGGCGCTTTCTCCCGCCATCCCGGGTTCGGCTATCATGTCCAGGTAATCCGAAATCCCCGTCCCCATAAAAACAAGCCGCCTCGTTTTTTCCTTTCCGAAGGCGGGCTCTATTAAAAGTGGGGCAAGCGCAACGAGCCTTCCTTCCGCTCTTATCGCTACCGTGAATATCTCGTTCTCGCCGCAAAAACATTTGCACCATGGGACTATCCAGCCCGGGAGCTGAAAGGGTGTTGCGGTCGGGCACCTGTCCCACAAGCCGCCCCATTCGGCGGAAAGGGAGTTGAGGCCATCTAAAGATGTGATTTCTTCTATTTTGATCAAAAGAATTCCTTTATGTTCTGCATAGGAATTGACTTCTCTTCGTCATTCCCGCGCAGGCGGGAATCCAGTTTTTCGGGCTTTTCTGGATGCCCGCTTTCGACATGCGGGCATGACAAAAATGATAATATTAATTTTGAGAGGGTATTTTTAATGGACTCTTTTACCGGGCTTTTATCTATTGTCCTGTCCCATAAGTTCTTTGCATAAATCCTTTTATCATTCTCATGGACAGCATTTCCATTTTAAAAGGAAAACGCAAATCTTTTGGCAGTCATTCCGGCAGTACTTAAGCCGGAATCCAGCGACTTTTGTCTTTCAACATTTTAACGTCGCTGGATACCGGCTTTCGCCGGTATGACATTGACAGATTTATTCAAGGTTACTTATGGGACAGGACACCATAAGGGTCTTTTCCCTCCGAGAGCTTCCGGTAAAGCGCAATATAGCTCCGGGTCATCCTCTCCGCGCTGAACCTTTCCCGCGCCGTCCTGCGGCACAGGCCGGGGTCTATCAGGTGAGCGTTCAGGACCGCATGGGCCATCTCTTTTTCATCCCTTACGAGGAACCCTGTCTTTCCATCCTCTACGGTATCGGCGAGGGCGCCCGAGGGAAATGCAAGGACGGGCGTGCCCGAGGCCAGGGCCTCCCTTGCCGTAAGGCCGCTTGTTTCCGGCACGAGGCTCGGGGCGAGGAGACAGCGCGCACCGGCCAGGAGCCTCCTCTTGCGCGCGAAATCAACCGGCCCCACGAATTTAATTTTTTTATCAAGCATCGGGGCTATTTCCTCATTGAAATACTTCTGATGCGCCTCGTAAGGGAACACCTCGCCCGCTATGATGAGCGGCACCCCTGCGAGCTTTGCCGCTTTTATGGCTATATGAAATCCCTTTTCCGGGCATATCCTTCCCATGGCGAGCGCATAATTTCTTTTCGTTATCGGCAGGAAAAATCTTTCGACAGGCACCCCGTTTTCTATATCGGGAAGGAATTTCAATTCCTTGCTTTTTGAATAAATCTCCCTCTGAGAGGCCGATACGCAGTTAAGGTAAGTCATGGGCCTCGTGGGATTGAGTGCCCGCTCCGGGTACCAGGCAAGCGGGAGGTGCAAGGTCGCAAGCAGCGGGATTTGTTTTTCCTCATAAGAGGGAAGATATGAATCGAAGTCAACTCCGTGCATGTGGATTACATCTATCCTGATACTCTCCACCGCCTCTTTTATCCTCTGCCTGAAAATTGCATGTGTTCCGGCGCGGGCCTTTTCGTCAATTGTCCCGTTTACCCGCCCGGCAGGAATGAGAGTCCCGTTCGGCTTTGAGCCATGAGCGGCTATCAATATGGAGTTCTGTCCCGCTCTTACGAGGGCTTCATCTATTTGATAAAGGACCTGCTCGGCCCCCCCTGCCGTGTCCTCCCTTACAGGCGCAAAAGGGTAGGCGATGCTTAAGACGGCAAGCTTTTTCAAATAGCCCCCTTTATATGCAATTCTTCCAGGGCCTTCCGGGCAAGCTCCCTCCAGGGCGCGCCCATTATGCCCCAATTGTAATTCTCATAATAGAGCTTTCCTTCATGCGGAGGGCGGGTGAAGTCGTATAAAGGGGCCTCGCGGAACCGCTCGACATTCAAGGGGAAAGGCGCAAGTACTTTCTCCTGAGTGCGGAAGCAGGCCGCCATTTTTTTCTTTAATGCGACTTCTTCAGGCGAAAGAGTGTTTTCCACTCCATAAGATTCTTCTCCCCTTAAAAAATCGAACCGCATTTCCCCGTCCGGCCCGGCGTAATAGGATGTGAACTCCACGATCGGAGGAGGCTCGAAGGATTCCCCTTCGAGGAGCTTTCTTGCCGCATGTACGCAGAAGGCCGTGGAGTCGTGGTCGGGATGGCCTCCTTCATAGGGCATGGTGAGAATTATTTCCGGGCGTATCTCTTTTATAAGAGAGAAAATTATTTTTGCGGTCCCGGCTAAATGGAAGCAGGCTTCTTTGTCGGGCACTCCCATCTCTATCAAACATGGGGAAATAAGGCCTGCCGCTCTTAAAGCGGTTAAAAGCTCTTCGCGTCTCGCCTGGGCGTATTCTTGCCGGGTTTTGAAACCGTGCGCCCTCGCGTCTTCCAAATCCCGGGGGGCCCCGTCCGTAATCTCTATGAATACGGGGTTTTGGTCCCGGAGCCTTCCTATTAAGGCCCCTGTGCCGATTATCTCGTCATCCGGGTGGGCCGAGAATACGAGTGCCCTTTGCAAGCCCTGAAAATTCCCTCTCAAGGCTTCAAGCAGGAACTCCTTATTTGGAAGGCGGGCCGTCTCAAGCCGCATACCTTTTGACCATCCGTACGCAAAATTCGGTGAACTCCTCGAGATTTAATGGAGGGCTTGTGTGGTGGGGGGCGATACCCTTCTCTTCAGGAGTAAAACAGAAGGTGAGGGTAACTTCAAAGGGCTCGAGGGCTTTCATCTGCGCGTCAAACCATTTCTCGGCATTGGGGCGAAGGCTGTCCGCCCAGGAGAGGCCCGTCCGGATATAGCTTACCCCCAGTTCTTTCATCCATCTTACGGAATCCTCCAACCTCGGGTCCTCGAAATGGAACCATTGGCAGATGCCGATTTGGGGCGTGCAGTCGTAAAAATGATTGAGGGCCTTTTTCGGAGTGCCGTTCTCCCGGAGGAGGCCCATATAGAAATGCCTGTAATATGCGGAGCCCTCCGCCTCCTTGTGCCTGGTTGTGGCCGGCCACGCCTTGGGGAGGTCGTAAAGGCTGTACCAGTGTATCCGCTCCGAGCGCCCTGTCAGGAGTTCGACGGTCTTTTTCAAGCCGAATTCCTGCACCTCTTCCGCCCCGAATGTGGACACCCCCACTTCGGATATCCAGACGGGGAGGTCCGTTACGGCCCCGATCTCGGCCAGTTTTTCAGGCCATTCATGGATCGTCCAGTGGTTCCAGTCGAGCGGAAAGCCGTGGACGGCCACTGCATCCAGGTCATCGAGGACGCCCTGGTCTTTCATGTTTTGAATGAAATTCGGGTCTATCGGGGATATGCCGCCAAGGACCCTTAAAAGCCGGGGGTTTTCAGACTTCACCGCCCGAGCCGCCATTTTCGTCATCTTCGCGTAGAGGCCCCAGTCCGTGTCAATATAAAAGTCCCAGTGGGACTTGTTGTTGGGCTCGTTCCAGAACATGACGGCCTCTATCACGTGCTCATCCCTCCCTTCTCTCTTTTATCTCGAAGGGGAGGACATCGCCCACGGCCTCTTTTTCGAGCGGGACCGGGCGGCAGATATAGACCTCCTCTTCGGGGCGGCCCAAGACCTCGAAACCCGCGCTCCTCAAGAGGGCCTCGGCACAGGCCCGGTTAGGTATCCACCAGTTCGTGGGGTCCCCGGAATATTTTTTCTCTATGAAATGCAGCCTTGGGAAATCAGCCCTGTTGAAGATGTCCTCCTCCAGGAAGTGATAATCCTCCTTGAGTTTCATGACCTTATGCGCCCCCCGGAGCATTGATTGAAATACCATCAACTCCCTCACGGCGTATTTTCTCAAGAGGTCAAGCGCCAGAAGAGGATACCTCAGGTGATAAAGAACGCCCATGAAAAGGACGATATCAAATCTCTCTCCGAGAGAGGCTATGTCGTAAACCGAGAGGTTCATGAACTCGATGTCTTCTCCGCAGACCTCAGCGGCAAAACGGGCCTGCGCCAAATAATCTTCGTCATTGTCTATTCCAAGGACTTTTTCTGCGCCCCTTCTCTTCATTTCGATGGAGTAAAAGCCGGCATTGCAGCCCACGTCGAGGACTGTCTTTCCCGCAAGGCGGGCGGAGATGCTCCCCGCGAACTCGCGCCACTTTACGGCCGGGTAATCGCCCAGGAAATGGTCCGGTGCCGTATAAACTCCGTTTAGATTGATATTGTGGAACCACGTGCCCATCTCGCGGACCCGGGCCCTTATCTCTTCGGGTGTCATTTCTTCGCGCTCAAAAGACTTATCGCCTCCCGATAGCCGTTGATGGTGCCCACATCCACATAGGACCGGCCCGCGCGTACCCCGACGGCCATCCCCCCGTTTGCGATATATGCGTTTACGAGCGTGCCGAAATATTCGTCCGGCGGCTCCCGCCTGCTCCACAGGGCATGAAGCCGGGCCAGCACGCGCCCGGGCATCTTGAACGCCCCCCATATCCAGTTCGAGGAGGCGTTTTCCTTTTTCACCTGTATCTCAAGCACCCTCTCCCCGCCGTCCGTAACTACCGCATCGAAAAATTCGGGCCTCTCCACGGGGAAGAGAAGAAATGAGAGCACATGGTCCGGAAGGGCCGCCAACGCGTCATCGGGGAACCATATCGTGTCCGGCAGGCCTATTATCACGGGCTCATCCGGGCTTATGAACGGCAGGCCGTGAAAGATCGCATCGCAGAGGCCCGAGGGACGCTGTTGAACGGCATAGCAGATATGGGCCGTCCCAACACTACCGCCATAGTATTCGAGGATGTCGGATTTTCCGGGCGAGATGACGATGCAGATTTTTTTGGCCCCGCCCAGCACCATCCTCTCAATAAGGTACTCGCTGACCGCCTTGGGCCTTTCGATCCCGCCGTCGGTGCGGCTTCCTACGGGGAGGAGCTCTTTTGAAAAGGCAAGCGGCTGTATCCTGCTTCCCGCCCCGGCGGCGGGTATGATCCCCCACATCTCTTTCTCCTGTTTTTTAGCCCGTTATTTCTTCTCCGATTATTTCTTCGCCGGTTTGGGCCAAGGCATCCTCGAATATTTCTTCAAGCTCTACGGCCCTGTGCCCGGCCGTATGCTCCTGGAGGGCGCGCTCGCGGGCGGCGTCCGCTATTTTCCTTATCTCGCTCCCGCTCATCCGGAGGGCCTCTATGGCGTCCTCCGCCCGCCTGCCGATAAGTATTTCCTTTCCCGGCTCGAAGAACTCCTCCATTCCCTCCCAGTAGTCGCTGAGCACCGGGGCGCCGCAGGCCGCGGCCTCGAAGAGCCTCCCCGAGGGGCAGTGGCCCATCTCCGCCATGGGGCGGCGCGTAATGTTCAAGGAGAGCTTCGAGGAACAGTAAAAAGCCGGGTGCTCCGGGGGCGGCACGTGCCTTGCAAAATAGATGTTCCGGGTCCAGGGAAAATCCTCCGGGTAAAGCGCCCCCCCGATCAGGAATTTTTTTTCTGGAAGCCTCCTGGACGGCTCAATAAAAAGCTCGTTCAAGGCGTCCTGCCTGTCACCGGAATATGTCCCCAGATAGGACATATCCGCCCTGTAAGCCTCACAAGGCTTCACGGGGCGGTGCGCTTCCGGGTCAACGCTCCCGTAAAGGGGATAGACCCGCTTGGCCCCGAGTTTTTTTCCCAGTTCGCCAAGCGCCCTCCCGCCGGTAAAACTCAGGACGAGGTCAAAATCCTTAAGCCCCCTCTTGCCGATATATTCCACAGGCTTTCCGGAGCTGAGCCTGTCCAGTGTCACGGGCGTATCCAGGTCGTAAAAGGCCCTGAGCCTCGCCCTCGAAGAAAGTACGAGGACGGAGGCATGAATAGCATCGGCCGAGTAGGACGTGACCATCCCAATGTCGGCGTCCTCAAGGTGCCTTTTGGCCATAGGGAGCACGCTCTGCCAGTCCGGATAAAGGTAAAGCTCCACCCCGGGGATGCCGCCAAAATCCTTGTGGGAGGCGTAATAGGGAACATCGCGCTCGAAAAAGAAGAATTTATGCCCCCTCCGGACAAGTGCCTTGGAAAGCCCTCTCCACAAGGTCGCGTGGCCGTTCCCCCAGGAGGAACTCATAGTAAGGCCGAAGATGACGATTTTCATATGGATTTAAGTCAAAGGTGCATTTAATCAAAGGTAAAAGGGACCGCTTTACTGAATCATATCGCATTTTGAGGAGCTTCGGAAGACGTAAACTTTTTCGGGCGTAATGGGCGTCACATCTTTTCCTGCGGGATTCGTTTAATTTAATTCTGTGGTCTCAAAGAGCAGCAAATTCTTCCGCGCCCTCCATTTTATACGTCCTTACAAACGGTGGGTCGTATTCATCCTGGGGCTTGTTTTCGCGGTTGCCGCCTTCGATGCCGTGGAACCTCTTCTTTTAAAAGTCCTTTTTGACAAGCTCGAAAAAGGGGGCAGGGGGCAGGCCCTTATCCTGGCCGTATCCGGCCTCTTTGCCATAGGGCTCTGGCGCGAGGCGCTGAACGGGTTTTCCAACTGGCTCACGTGGAAAGTAAGGCTCGGGGTCAATTACGGCCTCCTTTCGGCCACGGTGGGGAGGCTCCATTCCCTCCCTCTCCAGTACCACAGGGAGGAGAGCGTGGGGAGCATAATGACAAAATTGGACAGGGGCATAAACGGCCTTGTGGAGGCCCTGTCCGAGATCGCCTTCAGCATCCTGCCGGGGTTCGTTTATCTCATAATCTCTCTTTTTGTGATGTTCCGCCTCGATTGGCGCCTTTCCCTTCTAATGATGCTCTTTGCGCCCATGCCGGCCCTTATAGGAATGTGGGCGGCAAGGGAGCAGACGACGAGGGAGCGGAACCTGCTCGACAGATGGGTCAAGATTTTTTCCCGGTTTAACGAGGTCCTGGCAGGGATTGTGACGGTCAAGAGCTTCGCCATGGAAGGGGAGGAGAAGAGGCGCTTTTTAAACAGCGTGGAAGGCGCAAACGGAATGGTCTTGAAGGGCATAGGCAGGGACACGAGAGTGGGCGGGGCGAAGAACCTCGTAATACTCGTCGCCCGCGTCTCCTGCATAGGACTGGGCGTGCTCTTTATTTACAAAGGCCAGATTAGCATCGGGACCCTTGTGGCATTCCTCGGCTATCTTTCGGGCCTCTTCGGGCCCGTGCAGGGGCTGACCCAGGTCTATCAGACGGTGAAAAAGGCCTCCGTCTCTCTCGATACGGTCTACTCCATCCTCGATGCTCAGGACAATATGAAGGACGCCCCTTCGGCCCAGAGCGTCAAATCCATTCGCGGAGAGGTGATATTCGAAAACGTAAGCTTCGGGTATGACGAAAGGCGCGCCATCCTCGAGGATTTAAACCTCCATGTCAGGCCTGGAGAAGTCGTAGCCCTCGTGGGGCCCTCCGGCGCCGGGAAGACTACTATGATGAGCCTCCTCCAGAGGTTTTACGACCCGACGAGGGGCTCCATAAAAATAGACCGGAAAGACCTGAGACTATTAAAACAGCGCTCCCTCAGGGCGCGGATCGGGGTGGTATTTCAGGATGCGCTCCTCTTCAACGACACGGTGCTCGCCAACATCGCCTACGGAAAACCCGGCGCGACACGCGCCGAAATCGAAGATGCGGCAAAGGCCGCAAACGCACACGAGTTCGTCATGCGGCTTCCCGATGGGTACGAAACCCCGGTAGGCGAGAGGGGAGGGAGGCTCTCGGCGGGCGAGAGGCAGAGGATAAGCATCGCGCGCGCCCTCCTCAAGGACCCGCCCATCCTCATTCTCGATGAGGCCACCTCGGCCTTGGACGCCGAGTCCGAGGCCCTTGTGCAGGAGGCCCTTGCCCGCCTCATAAAAGGAAGGACAACAATTATTATCGCCCACAGGCTTTCAACGGTGGTGGGCGCGGACAGGATACTTGTCCTTAAAGACGGCGGCATCATCGAATCGGGCTCCCATGAGCGCCTGATGAAGCTTCAAGGGTATTACGCCTCCCTCGTAAAGCGCCAGACCCGCGGGCTCCTCCTTACGGACGCGGCCTGAGAGTCGAAGAGGCTGGTTATTCCCGCGCAGGCGGGAATCCATTTCCTAAAAATTCGTCATTGCGAGCGGAGTGAAGCAATCTCGTTTTTACTTTTTGAATACGGGATTGCCACGGGGGTAAAGCCCCCTCGCAATGACTGCACAAGCGGATTCAAGCGGCTGTTTCGACGCGCAGTTTTTCTATTCTTGAGCGGACTCCCCCTTTTCTAAAGGGGGCGAGGGGGATTACCGGAAAAAATTTTGTCGTGCAGTAGGGGCGGGGCTTGCTCCGCCCTGAGTTTTTCAGAGGAAAATGGGATGTGTCCCTCCGGTTTTTTGTGGTGCTGTTCCTATTTTGCGTGCCCTTTTATACGGGAATCTCGAGCATGATCTTGTCGTAATTCACCCTCGGGGTGGTTTTCTCCCTTCCGTCTTTCGTTTTCTCCAACTCTATGAGGCCCAGGTCGGCAAGGTAATGCACGTCGTCCGAGACGTTCTTGAGGTCCCTGCCCAAGAGCTTTGCAAGTCCATAAATGGATGCGGGGTGTTTTTCCTTAATCACCTTAAGTATCCTGACCCTCTCCTCGGTGATTGCTTTCCTCATCGTATCAAGGTTCTCGAAATATATGCCTGCTTTTTTTCTGCCGACTTTCTCTCCCCGCTCGATTCGCTTCATGACATCTTTGGCCTGGTCAAGGACTTCCTTTGCGCTTTTTATGCCAATGGTAACGTTTTTAACTCTCATCTTTTTCCAACCTCCTTACATCTCCGTAAAAGTCTTCGAAAAGCTTATCGATGCCCTTAAACTTATACGGTTCTTCTTTGTTTTCGTAATGCCTGTGGTCCCCTTTGCCTTCGCTGTTGTCGTATCCTACAACTCGCTTGCCCTCTCTTATGTACGCGAGGGAATATTTATACCCGTGCGGCCTGTCAAATGTTTCGGATACAATCCAGATTTTGACCTCAATAATGCTGCCGTCCGGCCTTATGGTCTTATCATGCAGAACAAGCTCTGCCTTGCTCATATAGTGGTCTTAATATACCATATATTCAAATATTTAGCAAGTTAAGCTCAAAAGTTAAATAGAACCATTTATTCCCTTTCTAAAAAGAGAAAAATCAGGGACGCTTCCCCTCTTGGGAGGGGTACGGGGTGGGTTCTCCCTCTCCCATCGGCCATGGCTCGTAGAGGAGAGGGCTCGGGTGAGGGAGCAAGCTTCCCCTTAGTTAAAGGGGGATAAGAGGGGGTTACTGGGGTGACATAAAAAAAGTGACCTCTGTCATATAGACGCGGCCATCCTTGTATGTATTAAGCTCTTGTTATGAGCAAATACGATAAATACCGGCTTAAACAGGTAAGAGAGAAAAATAAAGGGGAGAGGACGGTATCCCCTCCTTGGAGGGGATAGGGGTGGGTGTTCAATCTTCAAGCGAGAATGAAAATTATGGAGTGGCGGAAATCGGCGAAAGAACAGGAGAATCCGCCCGAATGAAAGGGGGAGAATGAACGCCAAAAAAAAACGCGCGCGGCAGCACATAGTTCCTGTCCCAGAAGTTCTTTGCATAAATCCTTGTCATTCCCGCAAGCGAAGCGCGTCGGGAATCCTTCTTGAAGAAAGATTCCGGACAAGCCGGAATGACAAAATTATCCGGGAAAGTACAATATTAACAGGGCTTTTACCGGGCGCCGCCGGTTTATGTAGTATAATCATTAACTGATAAGTGAGATGAGAAAAATCTATTTCGACCATAACGCCACCACCCCCGTCCACCCCGAGGTGAAAGAGGCCATGCTGCCCTTTCTCGATGAGAAGTTCGGGAACCCCTCCTCATCGCATTGGGCCGGGAAGGAGGTAAGGGGGTACCTCGAAGAGGCGAGAAAGAAAGTTGCCGCCCTCATTAACGCAGAGCCCCATGAGATCGTATTTACGGGCGGGGGCTCCGAGGGGGACAACATGGCCATAAAAGGCCTGCTGTTCAGGAACCTTAAAAAAGGCGGCCATATAATCACGACTACGGTGGAGCATCCCGCCGTGATACGCTCCTGCCGGTACATGGAAAGCTTGGGCTTCGAGGCCACATACCTCCTTGTGGACAACTACGGCATGCTCGACCCCGACTACGTGAAAAAGGCCGTCCGCAAGGACACGCTCCTTATAAGCGTGATGTACGCCAACAACGAGACCGGCAATATATATCCGATCAGGGAAATATCCGAAATAGCCCGCGAATGTTCAATAGCCTTTCACACGGATGCCGTCCAGGCCGTCGGGAAAATCCCGATAGATGTAAAGGATCTCGGTGTTGACCTCCTCACGGCCTCCGGGCACAAGTTCAACGCCCCAAAAGGAGTGGGCTTTCAGTTCATAAGGAAAGGGCTTGAGGTGCACCCCCTCATCACGGGCGGGCATCAGGAGAAAAGTCTGCGCGCGGGCACGGAGAACATCCCCGGCATAGTCGCCCTCGGCAAGGCCTGCGAGATAGCCGAAAGGGACATGGCCCAAAAACAGGCCGCACTCGGAAAGATGAGGGACAGGCTCGAATCTTCGATACTCAAGCGCATCCCCCAGACCCTCATAAACGGGCACCCGGAAAACAGGATATACAACACCTCGAACATAAGCTTCAAGTACATAGAATCGGAGGCCCTCCTTGTCCTCCTCGATATGCAAGGCATTGCGGTCTCCACGGGCTCGGCCTGCTCGTCGGATTATTCCGAGCCCTCGCACGTCCTCGAAGCCATGCACCTGGACCCCCTCTGCTCACGGGGGGCCCTGCGCTTGAGCCTGGGATACGGGAACACGGAGGACGAGGCGGACTATGTCCTCGAAGTGCTGGGGCCGCTCGTCGAAAGACTGAGGGGGATATCGCCTTTTTACGCACGAAGCCTCGCCGAGTGATCGAATCAAAGGAGGTAAAAAAACTTGGGGAAAATATATGAAGACATTACAAAGACCATCGGCGGCACGCCCCTTGTAAGGATAAATAAACTCTCGCGCGGCCTCAACTGCGAGCTCCTTGCCAAGCTCGAAAAAGCCAACCCGATGGGGAGCGTAAAGGACCGCATAGGCATTGCCATGATAGAGGCCGCAGAAAAAGAGGGCCTTATAAATAAAGGCACGGTCATAATAGAGCCCACAAGCGGAAACACGGGGATAGCCCTCGCCTTTGTCTGCGCCGTAAAAGGATACCGCCTCATACTTACGATGCCCGAGACCATGAGCATGGAAAGGAGGGCGCTTCTGAAAATTTTCGGCTCGGAGCTTGTCCTCACGGAGGGCGCAAAAGGGATGAAAGGGGCCGTGGAAAAGGCCGAAGAGCTTGCCGGGGAATTTCCCGAATCCTTCATCCCCCAGCAGTTCGAAAACCTGGCCAACCCGGCCATCCACGCAAAGACCACCGCCATTGAAATCTGGAACGACACCGACGGCAAAGTGGACATGCTCGTCTCCGGCGTGGGCACGGGCGGCACCATAACCGGCGTCTCCCAGTTCATAAAAAATAGGAAACCCTCGTTTAAAGCCATCGCCGTGGAGCCTGCCGCCTCCCCCGTCCTTTCCGGCGGAAAACCCGGCCCCCACAAAATCCAGGGCATAGGGGCGGGCTTCATGCCCGGAGTCCTCGACATGAGCCTCGTCGACGAGGTAATCCAGGTCACCCACGAAGACGCGGGCAGGGCCGCTAAAGAGCTTGCCGGAGAAGAAGGCATCCTCGTCGGCATCTCAAGCGGGGCGGCCTTTCACGCCGCCCTCCAAGTCGCAAGGCGCCCCGAAAGCAATGGGAAGGTGCTTGTTGTCATCCTCCCCGATACCGGCGAGCGGTATCTCTCCACCTGGCTTTTCGAAGAGTACATGAAGTAAAGAGCACATGAAGTAAATATAAGGCCGGGACGGGGCGGGCGGGGACATCCGCCCACCTGTCATAGTAGAGGGGAAGATGGGGGTGGCGGGTCTCAAAATGAGCTGAAATGGCTCGTATGGACTTTAAAGATCATAATGATTCGCGGGCTCTCACCCGCTCATGACTTGCTCGCCGTCACCTCACTTTTCGCCCCATCCACCCCCATCTTCCCTGCGAAAAGGGAGCGGAGCCCCCCTTTATTTCACATAGGCTTCTTCCACCCTGCCCACCGCTTCCGCCGAGGGCTTCATGGTCTTTTCTCCGGGCTCCCACTTCGCGGGACAAACTTCCTCCGGATGCCCGGACTTGTAGATATTGGCCTTGAGCACGCGCAGGAGTTCCCCGGCCTTTCTGCCCACGTCCAGATGGCTTACCTCGATGGACATGAGTTTCCCTTCGGGGCTTACGATGAAGGTCCCTCTGTCCGCAAGCCCGCTCTCTTCGTCATAGACGTTAAAGACCCGCGCGAGTTTTCCGGCGGGGTCTGCGCCCATGGGGTATTTCACATTACGGAGCATGCGCTCGTTTTGCTGCCAGGCAAGGTGGACGAATTTCGTGTCGGTGCTTATTGTTATGAGTTCCGCGTTATTTGCCTTGAAGTTCTCGTGCTGATCCGCCAGATCAGCGAATTCCGTGGCTCAGACGAATGTAAAATCCGCCGGGTAGAAGAAGAGGACCGTCCACTTCCCCTGTTTTTTTAGTTCGGAAAGCGAGATTTTCCCGAAGTCCCCCCTCAAGGGCTCAAAGGTGTCGATCTCGAAGTCCGGGACCGTATCCCCCACCCTCAGACATCTCCGGCAAGCTTCCATATGGGCCTCCTTTTTAGTGCTTGATTTCAGTATCGGGCAGACCGCGCCGGCAGTCAATACCCGCTCTTTGATGTCCACCACATCATAAAAGTTAAAATGAAAAGAATTTATGACCTGTGTCATAAAGGGAAAAATCCGGAAAGATTAGAATAAAAGCTGTGGACCGGAGCTATCTGAAAAGGTTAAGGGCGGCTGTCCAGTGGGCCATATTTGCCCTTGTAGTCTATGGCGGGTGGAGGCTTTATGCCTTCGTCAGGCACTTTGAGGCGGGCGGGCCGTATGTAGAGCGCGCCCCTCTTGTGGAAGGGTTTCTGCCGATCGGCGCCCTCATGTCTTTGAAGGTATGGCTCACTGAGGGAGTCTTCGACAGGGTGCATCCCGCAGGGCTTGTGATATTTATTTCGGCCATCGCGCTCTCTCTTTTTTTCAAGAAGGCATTTTGCAGTTGGATGTGCCCGGCGGGCACGGTCTCGGAGCTTCTCTATAAAACCGGGGCCAGGGCTTTTGGCCGGAACTTGAGGTTCCCCGGATGGCTCGATTATCCCCTCCGCTCCCTTAAATACGTCTTAATGGGCTTTTTCCTTCTCGTGGTTATACGAATGCCTGCCGGGGGGCTTCAATCCTTTCTCGGCGGGGCCTACTGGAAAGTTGCCGACATAAAGATGCTCTGGTTTTTTAAAGAGATGAGCGAGCTTACGGCCTGGGTCATGGGGATTCTTTTTCTCGGCTCGCTCCTCTACAGGAATTTCTGGTGCAGGTATCTCTGCCCCTACGGGGCGCTCCTCGGCCTTTTAAGTTTCTTAAGCCCCGCGAAGGTCACAAGGGACGAGCGGGCCTGCATTCATTGCGGAAAATGCACGAGGGCCTGCCCCTCGCTTTTGCCGGTTGAAGAGAAGAAGAGGGTTCGCTCCCCCGAATGCACGGGGTGCCTTGGCTGTGTCGCAAGCTGTCCCGCCAAAGGCGCCCTCGACCTGCGCACGGCCGGGAGGGCCGTGCACCCTCTCATCCATGCCGGGCTTCTACTTCTCCTTTTCCTCGGGATTTTATGGGGGGCCAGGCTTGGCGGACACTGGCATTCCTCGGTAAGCTACGCGGAGTACAGGGATTTGATATCGGTTGCGAGGGGACTCGAGCACCCCTGAAGGGGGGGGCTCAGATGCCTTTCAGTCTTCTTATGTCCTTCAGCCATCTGCCGCACTTGGGACAGCGGTCGACCGAGAAAACTTCTATCTTGAAGAAATTTCCCATCCGGACCTCTATCTCTATGAACGGCACGTCTATAAAGATGGAACAACAGTGCTCAAGCCCCGTATCCACAGGCTCGTACCTGTAGAACTCCCTCCATAACTCGTCCGAATCCTGTTTGTTTAGTTTTTTCTCGTCCGGCTCTCTATTCATGGGGATTACCTTAAGACAGACTCGGGATTGTAGTTTTACTGAAAGTTGCTCTTGCTCCTACCTCTGCTTGATTTTATTTTATCACTCAAAACCCGGTTGTCTACCCGTAAAGAAGAGCAGGGAATTTGATAAAGTATTTGATTTATTATAAGTTTTATGTATGTGCGAAATCGAAACCGACGAGTTGGGCCCCTTGAAATTCATCCGTCTCCATTCCGAAAAAGCCGCTCTCCGCGCCTTCGTGGTCATTGATAATATCGCTCTGGGGCCGGCCATCGGCGGCGTGAGGGTTTCGCCCTCTGTGACCGCAGTGGAGGTCCGGAGGCTCGCCCGCACGATGACCCTGAAGAACTCTATAGCGGGCCTCGCGCACGGGGGCGCCAAGGCGGGCATTGCGGCGGACCCGAAGAGCCCGCGCAAGGAACGCTATTTCAGGGTCTTCGCGAAGCTCATAAAGGAACTCGTCGAGTTCATCCCCGGCCCGGACATGGGATCGGACGAGGAATGCATGGCCTGGATTTATGACGAAACGGAAAGGGCCTTGGGGCTCCCCGAAGAGCTTGGGGGGCTCCCTCTGGACAAACTGGGCGCAACCGGGTTCGGGCTCGCACAGTGCGCAGAGGTCGCCTGTCCTTTTGCGGGGCTCGACTTGAAAGGGGCCCGCGTGTCCATACAGGGGTTTGGGAGCGTGGGGAAGGCCGCCGCCCGCTTCCTCTCGCAAAAGGGTGCGGTCATTATAGCCGCAAGCGATACGAGGGGAACTGCCTATAATCCCGATGGAATGGAAACGGCCGCACTTATAAAGATAAAGGAAGAGACCGGAAGCGTTGTGAATTATTCCGGAGGAAAGCGTTTGGGAGTGGACGAGATATTCGCCCTTGAGACCGATATCCTTATCCCGGCGGCAACGCCGGACGTCATCACGATTGAAAACTTGAATTCCTTAAAGGCTAAAATGGTCCTTGAGGGGGCCAATATCCCGGTCACGCGGGAGGCCGAAAAAGTCCTCCATGAACGCGGCGTCCTCTCCGTGCCCGATTTCATCGCCAATGCCGGGGGCGTCATCATGGCCGCATACGAGTACGAAAAGCGGAGCGAGCGGGACGCGTTCGAGGCCATCTCGGAAAAGATAAGAAAAAATACGCTCTTAATATTGGAAAAAGCAAAGCAGGAAAACCTCCTGCCGCGCACTGCCGCCGAGGGCCTGGCCCTGGAACGCGTCCACCAGGCCCAACGCTATAGGGATTATTAGTCGGGGACGATTACGACCTTGAGGGACTCTTTTGCTTCCGAGACGAGCCTGAACCCCTCCGCGATTTTAGAAAGCGGCAGGCGGTGGGTTATCATGCCCTTCACATCTATCACGCCTTTCTCCATCAATTCCATGGCTTTTTTCAAATCTTCGGGGGCGGCCCCGTAGGAGAAAGTCACCGTGACCTCGTCCCGCCAGAACCGCATTGAAGGTATTGCGATATCCCCTTCGGGGACCGCGAAGAAGAGGATTATCCCCTTTCTGCCCACGGAGGACAAGGCATGCGCCACGGCCCCTCTTGCCCCCGTGCAGAGAATCACGCGGTCAGCAAGCCTCCCTTCGTTTACTTTCTTTAGAAGGTCGGGGGAATATTCTGCCCCGTTGAACACATAATCCGCGCCGAATTCCCTCGCCTTTCCAAGCCGGTATTCATTTACATCGGTCGCGATGACGCGCGCGCCCTTCAGTTTGGCCAGTTGGATGTGAAGGAGCCCGGAGATGCCGGAGCCTATGACGAGGACGGTATGGCCCTTTTCGAGTTCAAGCCGTTTTTGGCCGAGGACCGCGCAGGCCACGGGCTCGATCATCGCGGCCTCCTCGTAGGTCATGTTGCCGGGCAGGGGAAAGGTCCCGTAACGGACATTCTCCGAGGGCACCCTTATATATTCCGCAAACCCCCCCGGGTCGTAATTTCCGGCATGGAGGGATTCGCAGGCGGTGTAATTGCCGTGGCCGCAGTAATGACACTCGCGGCAGGGGACATGGTGGGACACGAACACCCTGTCGCCTTTTTTAAGCCCCTCCACATTTGCCCCCGCCTCTGCGATCTCGCCCGCCATCTCATGGCCCAATACGCGCGGGCCCTTCAAGCGCCTGTACCACTCCATCACATCGGTCCCGCAAATGCCCGAGGCCTTCATGCGCACAAGGACCTCGTCATCGGATATGCGGGGGACTGGACGCTCCTCTATCCTTACGTCTTTATTGCTGTAGTAGACCGCCACCTTCATATGCCGTAGCTACACCTTTTCCATGCTCTCGTCTATTTTAGGAAGCTCCGCCGTTTTCGACTTCTTCGTTTCCTTGTACATTTCGAAGGCGTCCCTGGAGGAAACACCCTTATGGACGATGGCCCTCACGGCTTTTATCATCCCCACGGGATTCGCGCTCTGAAAGATATTTCTTCCCATATCCACGCCCGAAGCGCCGGCCTTTATGGCGTTTTCAGTCATCAAGAGGGCGTCCATCTCCGGGAGCTTCTTCCCTCCCGCTATCACGATAGGCACGGGGCACCCTTCGACCACGGTGTCGAAATCTTCCGAGTAGTAAGTCTTGACGAACTGCGCCCCGATCTCCGCCGCAATCCTGCACGCAAGCCTTAGATACCGGGCGTCGCGGGCCATCTCCTTGCCCACCGCCGTTATGGCGAGTACAGGCATCCCGTATCTTGCGGCCTCGTTCACAAGCTTTCCCAGGTTCGCTATCGTCCTTTCCTCGTTCTTTGCCCCCACGAAGATGGACATGCCCACGCCCGAGGCATTAAGCCTCAGGGCCTCCTCCATCGAGGTCGTGATGTCCTCATTCGACAATTCCCCCAGTATGCTTGGGCCGCCCGAGACCCTGAGGCAGATGGATGTGCCGGTGCGGGGGTCGATGGAGCTGCGCAGGATGCCCCTCGTGGCGAAAAGGCAGTCCGCATGGGGGATGAGGGGCAGGATGTTTTTCATATCCCTCAGCCCTGTTGTCGGCCCCTGAAAATAGCCGTGGTCCACGGCCAGCATGACGGTCTTGCCGGTCTTCGGGTTGAATATCCTTGACAACCTGTTTTTCATTCCAAAATCCATGGCTAAAACCCTCCTTCTAAGCGGTTTCGGGCAGAATTGTATTTTCTATAATACCAACTGGGGGATTATACTACAAAAGGGTTTTAGAAATATTAGAGGGCAGGGTTTTTTTTAGGGAGAGTACAAGGAGCAAGTAGGAAACTTGCCCCTTGTCACTTGTTTTCTTGTTACTCGCAGGTGCAGTAGAATACGCTCGGTTCCTGCTGGGTTGTGCCCGTGACCTCGATCGGCTTGGCAACGCATCTTGACTTGTTGTTCCGGGAGGCCACCTTATCGCATATCTCCTGCGCTTCCGCCGGCGAGCCCGCGTTGAACTTCTCGGTCTCATTCCCCGTAAGCGCGGGCGCCATTTCGCCTCCCGGCGCGGCGGGCGCGGTCATTTCGGTCCCTCCTCCGCCCCCGGTGCCGTACTCCACGGCAAACCCCGAAGCGGCAAAGCCCAGGACGAGGCAAACTGCAAGGAAAAGCACCAACCTTGTTTTCATGGTCCAGACCCTCCTTTTTTGGCCATGTTTATACGGATAATCAAAAGTTGCCGGATAATCAGGGATTTCTTGAATGGCACCGACCTTATCCCCTTTTTAGCAAAGGGAAGGCCCCCTGTCAAGTTTGATTTTATCTCAAATCTCAAATTTCATCATACCTGTCCAAGATAAATTTCTCGGACAACGTTTCAATTAAAAGGGAAAAGCGAAATAGTTCGTCATTCCCGCAGGTAGTAAGCGGGAATGACGAGGCCCCGGCGACTTTTGGATAGCATTTGACACCTGATTCCGGAATGGGATACAGAACCTGTACAAAAGGTTGAGATTTCAATAGGTTGTTTTCTCTTAACGGAGCCTTTTCTTGACACTAAAACCGGTTTGAATTAGACTGCGCTTAATAAAGGGGGGAGAAAAAGCCGATGCCCGAAAGAATTGTCGCCTCCTGCGAGTTCAAGTTCCTCCAGGTGCTTGACGAAGCTGGAAATGCCGACCAGTCCCTGATGCCCACCCTCTCCGATGATGATATAAAAAAGATATACGAACTCCTTGTCCTCTCAAGGGCCTTTGACGAGCGCGCCCTCGCCCTTCAACGGGAGGGGAGGCTCGGCACATACGCCTCCATTCGGGGGCAGGAGGCGGCCCAGGTTGCAAGCGCTTATGCCATGAAAAGCTCCGACTGGGTCTTCCCGTCCTTCAGGGAGTCCGGGATGCACATCGCGCGGGGTTATCCCATACACATGCTTTATCAATTCTGGGCCGGTGACGAGAGGGGGCAAGCGTGCCCCCCCGACCTGAATATATTCCCGGTGTGCATTTCCGTTTCAACACAGCTCCCCCATGCGGTGGGGGCCGCGCTCGCCGTTAAATACAAGAAAGAGAAGATAGCCGTCATAACCTTCTTCGGGGAGGGAGGGACATCGAAGGGGGATTTCAACGAGGCGTTCAATATCGCGGGCGTGAACAGGGCCCCGGTGGTCTTCATCTGCCAGAACAACCAGTGGGCCATCTCCGTCCCGCTCTCAAAGCAGACCGCCTCGCGCACCCTTGCCCAGAAGGCTTTTTCCTACGGCTTTCCCGGAATACAGGTGGACGGGAATGACGTCTTTGCCGTTTACAGGGCGGCAGGCGAGGCCCTCGAAAGGGCGCGCTCCGGAGGAGGGCCCACCTTCATAGAATGCTTTACATACAGGATATCGGACCACACTACCGCAGACGACGCAAGCCGCTACAGGAAAAAGGAGGAGGTGGAGGAATGGGAGAGGCGCGACCCAATCCTGAGGCTCCGCCTCTACATGGAAAAAAAAGGCATGGCCGTGGAGGAGGATTTCCGGAACATCGAAGAAAAGGCAAGGGAGACGATCGACAACGCGGTTAAGAAGGCTGAAGAGGCCCCACCGCCCGACCCTGCGGACATATTCACATACACATATCACGAGCTTACCCCCCGCCAGATAAAACAGATGAAAGGTCCTGGCCATGCCGGTGCTTAATATGGTGCAGGCGATAAACATGGCCTTACATGAAGAGATGATGAGGGATGTTGATGTTATTGTGCTCGGCGAGGACGTGGGCAAAAACGGAGGCGTCTTCCGGGTCACGGATGGCCTTTACGATAAATACGGCCCGGAGCGGGTGATGGATACGCCGCTTGCCGAATCGGGGATAATCGGGGCCGCTATCGGGATGGCCGCGTTCGGGCTGAAGCCGGTGGCTGAAATACAATTCATGGGGTTCATTTATGCGGCAGTGGACCAGCTTTATACGCATGCGGCAAGGCTCCGCTCGCGGAGCCGGGGAAGGTTCACATGCCCCTTTGTCGTGCGCACGCCATACGGGGCGGGGGTCAGGGCAATAGAGCTTCACTCCGAGAGCACGGAAGCGCTCTTTTGCCATATGGCGGGCCTGAAGGTGGTTGTCCCATCTTCGCCGTATAATGCCAAAGGGCTTTTGGTCTCGGCGATACGGGAACCCGGTCCGGTGATATTCCTCGAGCCGACAAGGCTCTATAGAATGATTAAAGAGGAAGTGCCCGAAGGCCCGTATACGGTCCCGCTCGGAAAGGCGAGAAAGGTAAAAGAAGGGAAGGACCTGACCATAGTGGCCTGGGGGAGCATGCTCCACAGGGCGGTCGCGGCGGCGGAGGATTACAGCGCGGACATAATAGACCTTATGACGCTCAGGCCCTACGACGAGGAGGCGGTAATCGAAAGCGTAAAAAAGACGGGCAGGCTTCTCATAGCGCATGAGGCGCAAAAAACAGGCGGCCTCGGGGCCGACATTTCGGCAACTATAGCCGAGGAAGCCATATTCTATTTGAAGGCCCCGGTAATGAGGGTTGCCTCGCCCGACGTCGTCCTGCCCTTCCCCAAACTGGAGGACTATTACATGCCGGACACGGTGCGTATAAAAGAAAAAATCGAAGAGATATTGAGGTATTAAATACATCTGCATAAGTAATGCGATGGCTTCGTTTTATGTCATTCCGGCTTGTCCGGAATCCTTCCCTTACTGGAGAAGGATTCCCGACGCGCTCCGCTTGCGGGAATGACAGCATTTATTATTGAATACAGTGCTTTTACAGATATTTTTAAATTATTGGAGGTAATAAATGCCATACGAATTCAAGCTCCCGGACCTGGGAGAAGGCATAAGCGAAGCCGAGATAAGGAAATGGCTCGTAAAGGAGGGGGACGAGATAAGCGAGCACCAGAACGTGCTCGAGGTGGAAACGGACAAGGCCGTAGTCGAAGTCCCCTCGCCCAAAGCCGGAAAGGTCTTAAAGCTCAATAAAGAGGAAGGCGATACCGCTAAAGTGGGCGAAGTGCTTATGACGATAGCCGAAAAAGGCGAAGAGGAGAAAGCGCCCGTTCAGGAAGAGAAGCGAAAAGAATCCGTGACCGTTGTGGGCGTCCTCCCGGAGGCCCCCGAGGAGACGGTGCTTGCCGCACCTGCCGTGAGGGCCTTTGCAAAAGAGATGGGGATAGATTTGAAAGGCATAAAGGGAACAGGGCCGGGCGGCACGATCACGAAAGAGGACGTGCTTAAAAGAAAAGCCCCTCCCGAGAAAAAGCCCGAAGACGAGTTCGGCCCCGTGGAAAGGGTCCCGTTAAGGGGGTTAAGGAAAACCATAGCGCGAAACCTCCTCAGGACACAGAAGATAACGGCATCAGTAACAGTGATGGAAGAGGCCGATATAACCGAACTCTGGGAACTCCGGGAGCGCGAGAAGAAGGCCTTGGCCGAAAGGGGCATTCACCTGACCTTTCTCCCCTTCATGATCAAGGCCGCGCAGCATGCCCTTGCCGGGCACCCCCGGCTCAGCGCCTCGATGGACGAGGAACGGGAGGAAATAATTCTCAAAAAGTATTTTAATATAGGCATAGCCGTGGACACCCCCGAAGGGCTCATGGTGCCCGTAGTGCGGGACGTGGAGAAGAAAAAGATTATCGAGCTTGCGGAGGAGCTTCAGAGGTTGGCTGAAAGGGCGAGGGAGCGGAAGATAGGCATGGAGGAACTCAAGGGGTCCTGTTTCACGATAACCAATTACGGGCATTTCGGCGGGACCTTCGCCACCCCCATAATCAATTATCCGGACAGCGCCATACTCGGCATGGGACGCATCGCCGAAAAGCCATGGGTCAGGGAGGGGAATATTGAGATAAGGAAAATACTCCCCCTCTCCCTCACGTTCGACCACAGGGTGACGGACGGCGCGGACGCCTCCCTGTTCCTCATGAAGCTTGTAAAATACATCGAAGACCCGGCGCTTATTTTCATTGAAAGTGCTTGAGGCCCTTTTTTCCCCCGGAAAGATAGCCCTCGTGGGCGCGGCCCACACCGAAGAGAAATTGGGGGGCGTAATACTTAAAAACCTCCTCCGCTACGGCCCGGAAAACATCTATCCCGTCAACCCCAAATACAAGGAGCTTATGGGGGTAAGGTGCTATCCCACCCCGGGCGACATCCCCGTCCCGACCGACCTCGTCATCATCATACGGCCCGCCGACGAAGTGCCGAAAATTCTCCGGGAGTTTGCCGGGAAGGCAAAATGCGCGGTTATCGCAAGCGCAGGGTTTTCCGAGGCCGGCAGGGTTCCTTTGCAAGAGGAGACGGGGAGGACCGGCAGGGAGGCGGGGATAAGGCTGCTTGGGCCCAACTGCATGGGAGTGTACGCGCCTCAAAAGAAATTAGATACATTTTTTCTCCCCCCAGAAAGGCTCGCGAGGCCCAGGGCCGGAAACCTGGGGGTCACAACCCAGAGCGGGGCCGTCCTCGCCGCCATCTTCGAGACCCTTGCGGAATCCAATACCGGGATTTCAAAGGCGGCCCACTACGGAAACGCCGTGGACATTGACGAATCCGACCTTTACGAGTATTTTGCCCGCGACGGCCAAACGGAAGTCGTCATCTCCTATATAGAGTCCGTGCGGGACGGTAGGAGGTTTATCGAGAAGGCAAGGGCCCTCGCGCAGGAAAAGCCCCTCATAATTCTCAAGGCCGGAAAGGGCGCAAGCGGCGCGAGGGCGGCATACTCCCACACGGGAAGGCTTGCCGGAAGCTATGAGGTCTTCAGCTCCATCCTAAAGCAGTTCGGATTGAAGGAGGCGGGGGATTTTGAAGAGCTTATGGACCTCGCAAAGGCGCACTCCTATCAGGTCCCGAAACCCGGGCGGGGGAAAAGCGTCCTCATACTCACGAACGGCGGAGGGGCGGGTGTCCTTGCCGCGGACGAGTGCCTCTTGCAGGGGCTTCAGGTAAAGCCCCTCCCGGCCGAAAAGATGGAAAGTCTTAAGGCCCTTTTCCCGCCCTTTTACGGCGTGGGAAACCCCTTTGATTTCACGGCGCAGGCCACAGACGCCGATTACGCGGCCGCCTTTAATGAACTCAAAGACGACTATGACGGGTTCCTTATTATCGCGCTCTCAGCCGTGATCGGCATAACCGAAGGGATAGGGAAGATGCTCGGCTCTTTCAGGGAAGCCGGAAAGCCTCTTTTGCTTTTAACCGGCAGGGACAGGCTCGGCAAACGCATAGCCCGCATCGTAGAAAGCGCGGGCATACCGGCATACCCTACGGCAGAGAGGGCCGTCCGGGCGCTCGCGGCCCTTTTAAAATGAAGGAAAAGCTGGCTGAACTCATAAGAAAGACGAGTGGAGAAAAGGTCCTCCTCGAACACGAGGTGAAGGGTTTTTTGAAAGAGATGGGCCTTTCCGTTCCCCGTGGTGTTTTCTTAAAAGACGAGTGCGATATTTCACGCGCGAAAATTCTAAAAAAACCCCTTATAGCAAAAACGGCCACAAGGCTCTTCGCCTCCAAAAGCGACATCGGGGGGATAAGGGGAGACATAAAAAACTTAAGCGAGCTTAGAAGGGCATTTAAAGAACTCATGCGCATTCGCGGGGCCGAGGGCGTTCTTGTGGAGGAGCTGGCCGCAGGAAGGCTCGAAGTCATAATTGGGGGCATCACAGACCCGCAATTCGGCCCTGTGGTCATGTTCGGGCTTGGAGGGTTCTTCGTGGAGGTGATGAGGGACGTGGTCTTCGCGCTTGCGCCGCTTGCGAGAGAAGATGCCCTTGCCCTTATCAACCGCATAAAGGGGATAAACCTTCTGACCGGGATAAGGGGAAAGCCCCCGGCGGACCTGGAGGAGATTGCGCGGGCGGTCTCGATAGTGTCGGAAATAATAAGTACGGGGCTTGTGGAGGAAATAGACATTAACCCATTGATGGTTTTTTCCAAAGGGGCGATTGTGCTCGACTCCAAGATGAGTTTAAAGGAAGAGAAAAGGGAGTCTTAAACAAAAAGATCAGGTTTCGCTTGAAAACAGGCCGCCTTTTGATAAGATTTTAAAACAAGAGATTTTAAAACCGGACGAAGGGGGCTCCCATGGCGGTGCTTGCCGATCGGATGATCAGGGCCGCAAAGCTCGATATCAAACTCTATGAAGAAGTCGAGGCCGACAAAAGCGCACTCCGGCAGGCCATGCTGGTCGTGGTCATTGCGAGCATCGCCGCCGGGTTGGGCTCCGTCGCCACGGGAGGTGTGGCCGGAATAATCACGGGGACATTGGCCGCCCTCGTGGGCTGGTTCATATGGGCCTATCTCACGTATTTCATCGGGACGAAGCTCCTTCCCGAGGCAGGGACAAGCTCAAACCCCGGTGAACTCCTTCGGACAATAGGTTTTGCGGCCGCACCGGGCACAGTCCGCATCCTGGGCGTGGTCCCCTTCCTGCGCGATATAGCATTCTTCATCGCCGCCGTCTGGATGCTCGTTGCCATGGTCGTGGGGGTCAGGCAGGCCCTCGATTACAAGAGCACCCTCCGGGCGGTGGGCGTCTGCATCATAGGCTGGCTCATACAGGTCATCATAATGGGGATATTCCTCTTTGCCTTCGTACGTCCGGCCCTCCAAGTCTGAGTAAATTACCTGACGTAAACTGTCCGCTTCAAGTATTCGGTTTTAATGACTTTTTATGCTGTTGCGCCATTTTTTGGCGTCTGCGCAATTTTTGCTATTGACAAAAGAAAACCCGTGTAGTAAAAAACAACCGTCAGGGCTCTTTGAAATTTTTTTAGTATGTTTCCGAAAAGGTAAACCCGGAGCGATCCGGGGGCACAAAGCCATGGGTCCCACGCGGACAGCCAGGCCGCCGAAGAAACTGCGCTGGTTTGCAATGCGACAGGTATCATCATCGGCGGTGCCTGTCGCCAGGGATAACAGCCTGTTTCTGAAGACGAGAAACAGGCTTTTTTATTTGGAGCGGAGCCAATGTCCAAAGAGGATAAGAAGAGAGCCGGGTCTCTCGAATCCACGGTCGGGATAGGCATCGAGGAATACGTGGTCATTACCGAGAGCGCCTCAAAAAAGCCCATGATCACAACCTATATTTATAGGCAGGGAGAGTTGATCAGGACCGAGCGGGCCGACCACAGCGGGCAGGAGGAAGGCGGCTTGAACGTCCCCGAACTCATGCGCGCACAGCACGAGAAAACCATTAAAACGGTCCGGCAGGAGTTTGGGGCAATGGCGAAGCAGGCTTCCGATTATGCCCTGGAGCTGAGAGAGCTGGTAAGGAAAAAGGCCTATGAACCCGCGTTCCATCATGTGAAGGATGGCCTGGCGCTCTTTCCCGAAAACCTTCCCCTCATCTCTTATTACGGCTTTCTCGCCGCTATTGTGGAAAAAGACCTCAAGGAAGGACTTCAGGCCTGCAGGCAGGCGGTCAGGTCCATCCACAGGGACCCCGGAGAGGAATCCTTTTATCCCATGCTGTACCTGAACCTGGGCAGGGTATACACAATGCACGGGAAAAAGGCCGAGGCCATAGAGTGTTTCAGAAAAGGGCTTTCATTGGAACCCCGTAACCCGGAGCTTTTTTCGGAGATGAAAAAGTTCGGGCTCAGGAAAAAGCCCCCAATTTCCTTCCTCAGCCGCGCCAACCCCGTGAATAAATATCTGGGCATACTGAGGAGCTATTTGAAGGGATAAAAGTTTTAAGGCCCTTTATGTCTCTTTAACGCCTTCTCCAAAAGTTCCACATGGGTTTTTTCATCCCCTGTAAGTCTCTGGAAAAGTTTTATCACCTCCGAATCCGTCTCCCGGCTCAGCAGGTCCGCCAGATAACTCTCTGTGGTCATGAGCTCGGTAGTCAGGCACATTTCAAGGACTTCCGGAAGGGTCAATTTTTCAGTTTCCATTTTATTTCTGAGTTTTTTTAATGCTGAAAGCGTAAGTTCGATCAGACCCATCGAATGCGGCAAAAAAGACTCGGGCAGGGCCTCGAGCTTATGAAAGCTTCTGCTCATTATGAGTACGCGGGTGTGCGCCTCCTCCGCTTTCGCGAGCTTTTTCCATAACTCTTTCTCTTCCGGGAATTTTTCTGCGGCGAGCCTGTATAAATCGGCGCAGACCTGTTCGACTTTGATGCAGGCTTTGATCCTGTCTTCGGTGGTGGCTTCCGGCATGGCCTATTTGGACCTCGTCAATAAAATCATAACCCGGTATCGGGAAAACCTATAACGGCCCGGAATCAAGGGGCTGGCTGGGAGAGACCCGGCGCCCCTCACCTTTAATCAAGGTCGGACTAACCCCCGTCAGTGCCTCAGCATGGGTTCGCGCACGGGGCGCCCGGATCTTGATTTAATTCTCTCTCAGGATGTTTGTGGAAGCAAGAAGAATTCGCATCCTGAATTCGGCCTCCTCCGGGCAAGCCTCTCCGACGGCTCCCTCGTAATATTGTGGACGCTCCCGATGCTTATATCGAGCGCCTCCGCGACCTCTTTGTAAGTGCTCCCCGCCAGAAGCAATGCCCTCGCCAGGTCCCGTTTGTCCTCCGGTATCTTCTCCTTCTTTTTCTTCTTTACAGGCAACGTTAAATCGAAATCCATGTCCTCCTCCTTTCTACTACCCACCCCTGCGCCCCTCCCAAGAGGGGAAATAGGCCCGATATTGAGCCGGTAAGAGTTTAGGGCAAAAAGCCGGACGGGGTCTATATGACGCAGGTCACTATATACATGTCAAGGAAAATAGCGCGACAGGGCGGCAGCGGAGATTCACCTCCCCTCACCCCTCCTTGGTAAGGAGGGGAAGTAAGGATAGCCGGAAATAGAAGATAAATAAAAGAAATATTGACCAGTAGGGTGGGATGGCAAATGTTAATGCTTTTTTTCTGAATCTTTGTATAGACGGTAAATACCTGTGTTTGTTATTTCTACTTTTGCATTCAGTATATCCATATAGTAGGCTTCATCATCAACCAACTTAATCATTAACCGTGCTTCAGTTCCGATTTTGTTCTTATCTATATCGCATTCTAATTTAAAACCTGTTTCCAAAGGCAAGTTTTTATATTTTTTAAAAAATTTTTGAATATCCTGTCTTTCCTCTCGGTCGATTTCACAACTATTTTTATTATTGGGCGCAAATAATAGCTTATCGTCAAGATATACCCGGACATTCACTTTCCCCATTTTATCGTCTATTCCCCACCCTCTTATTGTGAACTTACCAGTTTTTTGATCTCTTGGAGCTGGAAGATGAGCGGGAAGATCAACATTTCCAATTGGAAATGGAATTGGGTCAAAGTAGTATGCATAAACAAACTTAAGATCAAATAAAGCACCAGGGCCATAAATATCCTCATGCCTGTATGCCACATTGAAAAGCAATTCTGGTTCCATAAGACCTCTTCGAAGTAAGGTCCCTAATGGCAGACTTTTAGTGTGTGCAGGATAGGACTCGTCAGTAAAATTCTTAATCAATTCAGAGGCTGTTTTTGTTTTTTCCAAGCCAAAATATTTCTCTTGAACTTCTCTAATTGAATATAGAATTGCCAAGGAGATTATAAATGCAGCAATCGCTAACAAAAAACTTGAACATGATGCGATAAAAGCAAATTTGTCTAAACAATCTCTTTTTGGTCGTTGATTTGGTTGCTGCTCACTTGCACTTATTTCTTTCGGTTCCTGCAAATTCATTTCCTCTTCAAATCCTAAGTTATAAGGAAATAATTTCTTTTATACCATATTTCTACATCAGAATGGAATAAAAATATATCTAAGCTCTCAAAAAGGCTTCTCATATTCGGTCTCCTTTTCGCAAATCGAACAGAAAATTCATGCAATTCGCATTCCGGCAATCCGAGAACGGGTATAGTCATCCCTGTTCTTATAAAGTTCTAAATTGTAATCGAGAAGTTCCTGATTCCGGCTGTAATATTTGTAGAAAGCACTTACATAGTCTAACCATCCGATTGGGCTTTTATTCAAGATATAAGTCTCTCGCGGGAAACCAAATCCGAAATGGTTATACACCTCAGGGTATATAGGAAGTAGTACAGAAGCCGAAGGGTTTTTACCAGTACTTCCGGATGCGTTATCCATTCCCAAAATTTCAAGTATTTGCCCCACTATGTGGAGATAAACGGGGTCTGTACAATGGTTAATAGTATAAAAGAGCCGTTTCTTTTGCCAATTGGCTTCTATAAAATCTGCTACTTTAATATTAAGATTCTTTTCCCGTTTCCTCATTATTGCCATAGTGTCTTCGTAATTGCGGGCCATGAGTTCGGGGCCTAAAGCCCCTTCATTTATTCGGGTAATCACCTGTTCAACCGAGAGGCCGTCCTTGAAGGACCGCATAATAAAGAGGTCGTGGTAATCGCAAGGACCCCCCGTCACAGCCCTATGGGAGCCCGGTGCCCTTAAATAAACAGTTTGGGGATGATAACCAAGGAAATATATTATGCACATAGTGAGGACTTTAGCATCCGCCCGTACCTCTTCAAGGATATGGGATGTACTGAAAATACCCCATACATCGGGTACGGGCTGATAGATAACCACATCCGCATTTCTTACGGCCTCATAAAGTGCGGGCAAATCTTTTTCTTCTTGGGTATGCACGGGTTTTGTGGGAAGGATTTGGAAATGTTTATTAAAAGAAGGATGGGAGGAGAGGATTTTTTTTACATGGTCCGTCTGGCAGTTTCCATAAATGAGAACTTTAGTGGCCTCCATATAGCCCTCTTTCCTGTTATTATAAATCCTCCGCCAGATGGAAAGGAAGGCAATTTTTAAATTCCCTCGTGGATGAAGTACAAGTAATTAAAACTATGAAGATAAACAAGAGATAAACAAGGGACGCTTCCCATATTTTTTTCTTGACGAGCCGGGGTGCCCGAGAGTAGTATTCCCTATGCCAAGGATAGCGCGAATATGTGCTGTTGGTTATCCCCATCATATTACTCAGCGTGGAAATAATAGGGAGAAGGTTTTTTTTGACAATGAAGACAGGCGTTTTTACCTGCAAACCCTTCATAGATACAGCCATAAATGGGCTATTGAGATATGGGCTTACTGTCTTATGGGTAACCATATTCATCTCCTTGCCGTACCCAAAAGCGAAGAATCCCTGTCAAAGGGAATGGGGGCTACAAATCTTGTGTACACCCAATACGTAAATGGCAAATATGAAAGGAGCGGGCGCCTTTGGCAGAATCGGTTCTTTTCGGCCGTAATAGAAAAAGAGCGCTATCTGTGGGCTGCGGCGCGTTATATAGAAATGAATCCGGTCAGGGGTAAGCTCGTTAGAAAGGCGGAGGATTATCCCTGGTCCAGTGCCCGAGCCCACATATCAGGAATTAAGGATGAGACCCTTTCCGGAAAAAGTTGGCTTGATAAAAGAGATTTGCTTGTATATCGCGAATTTTTAAAAACTGAGCAAAAGGAAACGGAGCAAACGATCAGAAAGGCCACATCAGCCGGCAGACCGGTTGGAACCGGAACCTTTTTAAAAAGGCTTGAGTGTCTTCTAAATCGCGGCATAGTGCCGCGCAAACCAGGGAGGCCGAAGAAAATTAAAAAATACGGGAAGCGTCCCTAATTTTCTTTACTGCCGAACTTGGGTTTGGTGTTGTTGTAGTGAGGGATGTCCCGGCAACCGTGTGCTCACAATGCGGAGCGGATTGGATCAGGGACGATATTGCCGCCAAGCTTGAGGAAATCGTAAATGAGGCAAAGCAAAAGCCACCATACAGTTGAAATAACCAGCTTTGCTGCTTAAATCATCTTAAAACCAGGATTTAAAGCCCGCCCAATCCGCTTCGACCCCGAATTAAAGCTATAGAGACTTTTCCCCCCCGTGACCCCGGTCACATTCAAAAATTGCTCTCCGGTCTATCTTGAGGGCGTGGAAAGACTCATTCAGAAATTGATTATCTATAAACTTCTTTGCGGTTGGCGATGGACAAGACTTTTACAATTTTCTCTTTGTCATAGACGGAATAAACCACTCTGAAATCTCCGACCCTGAACCTGTAATAATCCGTATCTCTTAATTTCTTAGAGCCGAAAGGCCTCGGATTTTCTTCCAGTGCAAGTATTCTTTTTCGGATCCGATTCCTTAATTCTCCTTGCAGTTTAAGAAATTCTTTCTCGGCTTTAGGGATGATCTCAACCGTATATTTTGGCTTCAATTTTCATGTTCTTTCAGAAAATCTTTGAACCGCCTGCCTTTGCTCTTTACCCGGCTCTCCGCAATGGCAATGTCAATCAAGTCTTCCCGAAGGCGTTCATCTTTCAGGACCTTCATAAGGAAGACATTCTGCTCCTTTTTAGGCATGGTTTTAAAAGCCTCGTAAAAAATCTCTGCGGTTGCTCCTTTTGTTTTCACGACGCCACCTCCGTTCTAAAGTATTATAGCACCTCTCTACTTATCCGAAGGATGAGGGTTGAACGCCAAAAAAAAGGAGCCTTTGGGGGCTCCTTTTATTTTTCTTAAGACCGGATTTTCAAAGCGCGCCCAGAGGGATTCGAACCCCCGACCTGCGGATTCGTAGTCCGTCGCTCTATCCAGCTGAGCTATGGGCGCTTTTGGGGGGAAGTGCATTTTTATTGTAATGGGTAGGGCTGCGGGATGTCAATTTAAAGGCCCGCATCTACTCATTATAAAAGGGTTTTCCTTTACAGCAGGGCGGGTTTTATGCTACATTATCCTAATTAAAGGAGAAAAATAGGAGAAAAATTGCAGATGGCAATGGACAAGGAAAAGAAGCAGGGCATCATAGGGACCTACAAGGTCCACGAGAAGGACACGGGTTCTCCGGAGGTGCAGATAGCGCTCCTCAGCGAGAGGATAACCTATCTCACGGAGCATTTCAAGACCCACAAGAAAGACCACCATTCAAGGAGAGGTCTTTTAAGTCTTGTCGGCAGGCGCAGGAAACTTTTAGACTATCTCAAGTCTTCCAATAAAGAGCGCTACTCGAAGATCATCGAGAGCCTCGGCCTCCGCAAATAATCCAAGGAAAAGAAGAGGAAAATATGGTAAACAGCGTAGAGGCCGTTCTCGGTCAAGGCAATCCCATCATCATCGAAACAGGCGAACTCGCAAAGCAGTCCGACGGCTCGGTCGTCGTGCGGTGCGGGGACACGGTGGTGCTCGCCACGGTAGTGGCGGACAAAAAGACGAGGGAGGGGCTCGATTTCTTCCCCCTGACAATAGATTACCAGGAAAAGGCATACGCCGCCGGAAAGATACCCGGCGGGTTTTTCAAAAGGGAAGGAAGGCCCTCCGAAAAAGAGGTCCTTACCTCAAGGCTCATAGACAGGCCCATAAGGCCGCTATTCCCGGACGGCTTCCGTTCGGAGACCCAGGGCATCGCCTCGCTCCTTTCCTTCGGGGAGGAGAATATCTCCGACATGCTCGGCATAATCGGGATTTCGGCCGCCCTCATGATCTCGGACATACCGTTTGACGGGCCGGTGGGCGCCGTCAGGGTCGGATACCTTGACGGTCGGATAGTGATCAACCCGGACCTCAAGACCACGGACTCGCTCGAGCTGAACCTGGCCGTGGCCGGCACCGAGGACTTCATAGTCATGGTCGAGGGCGGGTGCAGGGAGGTCTCCGAGGCCCTGCTTCTGGAGGCCATAGACAGGGCCCACGAGGAGATCAAAAAGCTCTGCCGCGTCCAGAAGGAACTCCGTCTGAACGTAGGGCGGGAAAAACGGGCCCTCCTGCCCGTCGAGATAGACCGGGAACTCATGCGCTCCGTGAGCGACCTTGTCCTCGACCGGGTGAAGGAAGCCATCAAGATACCCGACAAGCTCAAAAGGCAGGACGCCATGAGCGCCTTGAAGAACGAGGCCGTGGAAAAATTCAACCTACCGGAAAAAGACCGCTCGGGCGAGATCGCCAGTGCGTTTTACGAGATAGAAAGAAGGCTCGTAAGGGACTTGATCCTGAACGAGAACATCAGGGCCGACGGCAGGAGCGCGGACCAGATACGCCACATTTACGGCAAGGTGGGCCTCCTCCCCCGGACGCACGGCTCCTCGCTCTTCGTGAGGGGCGAGACACAGGCCCTCTGCGCGGCCACGCTCGGCACGACCGAGGACGAGCAGAGGATAGACGCCCTCGAGGGCGAGTCCTACAAGACATTCATGCTCCATTACAACTTCCCGCCCTTCAGCGTGGGAGAGGTGAAACCCCTCCGCGGGCCGGGCAGAAGGGAGATAGGGCATGGGGCGCTGGCCGAGAGGAGCCTTAAGCCCGTCATGCCCACCAAAGAGGAATTCCCCTATACGATAAGGGTGGTCTCGGATATATTGGAATCCAACGGCTCGTCCTCGATGGCCACCGTCTGCGCCTCAACCCTATGTTTGATGGACGCCGGCGTCCCCATAAAGGCCCCCGTGGCGGGCATCGCCATGGGCCTTGTAGTGGAAGGGGACAGGGTCGTCATCCTCACCGATATATTGGGGCTTGAGGACCACCTGGGCGACATGGACTTCAAGGTCACAGGTACGGAAAACGGCGTCACCGCCTTTCAGATGGACGTGAAGACCTCGGGTGTCGGCAGGGCCATTATGAAAGATGCCCTCGATAAGGCCCGTGAGGGCAGGCTCCACATACTGGGCAAGATGAAGGAAGTCCTGGCCGCCCCCCGCGAAAACCTGGCCCCCCATGCACCGCGCATTTATACCTTGCAGATAAAGCAGGACAAGATACGCGAGGTCATCGGCACGGGCGGCAAGATCATCCGGGGCATAATAGAGGAGACCGGCTGCAAGATCGACATCGAGGACTCCGGGCTCATAAGCATCGCCTCCGCCGACGAAGAGAGCGCGATGAAAGCCAAAGAGATAATACTCAACATAGTGGCCGAGGCCGAGGTCGGCAAGGTCTACATGGGCAAGGTCGTGCGCATCACTGACTTCGGCGCATTCATCGAAATACTGCCCGGCGTGGACGGCCTCCTCCATATCTCGCAGATCTCCGAGAAGCGCATCGCAAAGGTCACGGATGTGTTCCAGGTGGGCGACGAGGTGGAGGTCAAGGTCGTAGAGATCGACAGGCAGGGCCGGGTCCGGCTCTCAAGAAAAGAACTTCTAAAGGCGAAGCAGTAAAAAGCCTGATTAAAAGGGCGCAGCAAGCAGCGCCCCTACATAAAAAGAATCAATTTTGGTTGTTTTTTTTGGTACGTAGGGGCGGCTCAGCCATTTTAATAAATAATAACCGCGCTCTCTTTTTTAAGGGAACAGAGGAGTTTGGAGGTACGTAGGGGCGTTGCCCAAGGGAGCTTCAGCTCCCGTTCGGAAAAATTCCGCCCTGTATTCTTATCATGTTCAAAAAAGAAAAGCTCGATAACGGGATAACCGTGGTGATGGAGGAGGTGAAGGGCGTGCGCTCCTTCACGGCCGGCATCTGGATAAAGGTCGGCTCCCGGAACGAGCACCCTTCCAAAAACGGCGTCTCCCACTTCCTCGAGCACATGTTCTTCAAGGGCACTAAAAAGCGCACCGCCCGCGATATCGCCTTCGAGACGGACAGCGTGGGAGGCGACATAAACGCTTTCACCTCGAAAGAGAACACGGCTTTTTATGTTAAGGTCCTCGACGTCCACCTCGAAAAGGGGTTGGACCTCCTCACGGATATCTTCTGCCACTCCCTTATAGACGAAAACGATATCGAGAAAGAGCGCGGCGTCATTCAGGAAGAGATAAAGATGGTGGACGACACCCCCGACGACTTGATCCACGACCTCTTCAGCCGGAACACCTGGGGCATGGAGGGTCTCGGCCAGCCCGTTTTGGGGGACAAAAAAACCGTGAAGGCCCTCTCCCGGCAGGACCTACTTGGCCACATAAGGAGGTTCTACGGGACAGTGGATACGATCGTGTCCTGCGCCGGGAGCTTCGAGCACGACCGGGTGATAAAACTCCTTAACGCAAAGCTCGGCGGGCTGCGGAGGGGCTCCGAACCCAAGATCGATCATTACCCCGGCTTCAAAAACGAGGTCCATCTCCATTCAAAAGACCTCTCCGAGGTGCATGTGTGCCTGGGGGTCGAGGGGTTAAGGCAGGCCGTCCCGGAAAGGTACGAGTATTACATCCTGAACACCATTTTAGGCGCGGGCTTGAGCTCCCGGCTTTTTCAGGAGATAAGGGAAAAGCGCGGCCTTGTCTATACGATCTACTCGTACATATCCGCGTATTCGGATGCGGGGCTCTGGGGCGTATACGCCGGCACGGGGAGAAAGAAGATCGAAGAGGTCGTGGCACTTATACTCAAGTTCCTCAAGGAGCTTCCGGACGACCTTCATGAAAGCGAACTCACGAGGGCCAAGGAGCAGTTGAAGGGCAACCTCCTTCTGGGGCTTGAGTCCACCCAGAGCAGGATGCAGAATATCGCCAAGCAGGAGATTTATTTCGGGCGCTATTTCAGCCCCGCCGAGGTCATCAGGGAAATAGATTCGGTCACTTTGAAGAAACTCAAGGAGCTGGCCGAAAGGCTCCTCAGGGGCAAATCCCCGGCCCTCTCGGTCTTGGGGCCCGTTGACACAAAACTATTCGGAAAATCCCTGCCGCCCCTCTAAGGAGCCTGTTCGACAAATACCTTTTCCTGATTGAGGACCAATATGTTGTAGCCGCAACCTTCATTGGGCTATATGACCGCGCAATATGAACGCAGGCTAAAGCCTGCGGCTACATTACTCGGACAGGCTCCTTAGTTTCCCATTGGTTCTTCATTCATTGCCCCCCATAAATCCCATGAATTTTCTACTGGAAATATTCTATTAGCTTTACTTATAAATTCTATAAGTTTTATTGCAATTAGAGGGGGTTGATTGTTAAAATAAAAAAGTATTAAAATCTAAGTCTTTATCTAAGAAAAAGTGAGTGAAAATGGCGGAGAAAACTGCAGAAAAACCCCAATTTGTCCTTGAAGGCTCGAATTTAGAGCAATTGCGGGATATTTGCTCCCGGTATGGCGCGGAAAAAGGCACCGTCATACCCATATTACAGGAGCTTGAGAGCTCTTTCGGCTATGTGCCGGAGGAAGCTGTAAACTACATAGCGGACGAGACCGGCATCCCGAGGAGCCATTTCTTCGGCGTTGCCACTTTTTACGCCCAGTTCCATTTCAAGCCCCGGGGAAAAAACATCATAACGGCCTGTTCCGGCACGGCCTGCCACGTGAAAGGCTCGGAAAGGCTTATAAATGCGCTTGCAAGAGAGCTTGATATCCATGACGGAGAAGATACCTCCCCCGACATGCTCTTTACGCTCGAAAAGGTGAACTGCGTTGGGGCATGCAGCATTGCGCCCGTTGTCATCTTCAACAAGGTAGTCCACGGGAAGATGAGCACGGACAAGACGCTCAAAGAGATAAAGAAGATGAAGGGCGCCGGTGCGGAGAATAATGAAGATGAGGACAATGGACAGGGTTAGCGATATACAGGTGAAGGTATGCATGGGCACGGGCGGGCTTGCCGCCGGCTCCCGGGACGTCTTCCAGGCCTTCGAGACCGAGTTCAGGGAAAAGGGCATCGAGGGCAGGGTGGAAGGCAAGGTAGACAGAGTCGGGTGCAGGGGCTTTTGCGCAAGAGACGTGCTTGTCGATATCATCCGGGACGGCACGAAGACGACGTATCAGTTCATAAGACCCGATATGGTCCCCCGGATAGTGGCCGAGCACATCCTGGAAGGCAAGCCGGTCGAGGAATGGCAGGCGGGGGAAGACTACAATACGTTCCACGGCAGGCAGGTGAAGGTCGTCCTCTCGGACTGCGGCGAGGTGGACCCCGAAGACATAAACTCCTACATCGCGCGGGGCGGGTACGAGGCCGTGAAGAAGGTCTTCGCGGGGATGAGCCCCGAAGAGACGATCGATACCATAAAGAAATCCGGCCTCCGGGGCAGGGGCGGCGCGGGCTTCCCCACCGGTGTCAAATGGGAGGCCGCAAGGAAGTCCCCCGGCCAGACCAAATACATCGTCTGCAACGCAGACGAGGGCGACCCGGGCGCATTCATGGACAGGTCCGTCATAGAAGGAAACCCCCATTCGGTTATTGAGGGCATGCTTATCGCGGCCTGGGCCGTGGGGGCGCATTATGGCTATGTGTATATCAGGGCGGAGTACCCGCTTGCCGTTGAAAGGTTGAAGATCGCTTTGAACGAGGGCAGGAAGCTTGGATATCTCGGAACGGACATCCTCGGCACGGGGTTCGATTTCGATATTAAGATAAAACTTGGCGCCGGCGCTTTCGTATGCGGCGAAGAAACTGCGCTTATAGCCTCCATAGAAGGCGAGCGCGGGATGCCGCGCGCCAAGCCCCCGTTCCCTGTCGTGAGCGGGCTCTGGGGCAAGCCCACCGTAATCAACAACGTCGAAACCCTCGCAAACGTCCCTTACATTATAAGAAGGGGGGCCGACTGGTTTGCGTCTCTCGGGACCGAGAAATCAAAGGGCACAAAGGTCTTTGCCCTCACGGGGAAGGTAAAGAACACCGGGCTCATAGAGGTCCCGATGGGGATACCGCTCCGGGACATTATTTATGAGATAGGCGGCGGGATAGAGAACGACAAGAAATTCAAGGCCGTGCAGACCGGAGGCCCCTCGGGGGGCTGCATCCCGGAGGCCGACCTCGACGTGAAAGTGGATTACGAGAGCCTCATGGCCCTGGGCGCGATAGTGGGCTCCGGCGGCATGATAGTCCTCGATGAGGACGATTGCATGGTGAACGTGGCCAGGTACTTCCTGAACTTCACGCAGTCCGAGTCCTGCGGAAAATGCGTCCCGTGCCGCGTGGGCACAAAAAGATTGCTTGAGATTCTCACCCGCATAACCAAAGGGGAGGGGAAAGAGGGCGACATAGATCTCCTCCAGAAACTCTCCAAGGACATCAAATTGGCCTCTCTCTGCGGGCTCGGACAGACCGCGCCCAACCCGGTGCTCAGCACGATCAAATATTTCCGGCACGAGTACGAGGCGCACATCAAGGACAAGAGATGCCCCGCCAAGGCATGCCGCGACCTTGTCACCTTCACAATACTCGAAGAATTCTGCAAGGGGTGCGGCGCGTGCTTGAGGGCCTGCCCCGCAAAGGCAATAACCGGGGAGAAGAAAAAGCCTCATTTAATAGATCAATCTCTTTGCATCAAGTGCGGAAGCTGCTTTGATGTGTGCAAGTTCAAGTCGGTGGGGAGGGAATAACCAGATGATAAACCTGACCATAGACGGAAAACAAATAGCGGTCCGCGAGGGGACGACCGTACTTGAGGCGGCAAGAAAACTCGAAATAGAAATCCCCACCCTGTGCCACCACCCGAAGCTCACCCCCTTCGGCGGGTGCAGGCTCTGCATAGTGGAGGTGAAAGGGGCGCCCCGGCCTCTCACGTCCTGCACAACGCCCGCAACAGAAGGCATGGAGGTCACGACAAAAAACGAAAAACTCGAAGACCTCCGGAAGACCGTCCTCGAGCTTATACTCTCGGACCACCCCAACGACTGCATGGTATGCGAGCGGGCCGGGGACTGCACGCTCCAGGAGCTTGCCTATCAATATGGAATAAAGGAGATTTCCTTAAAGGGGGAGAGAAGGACCTACGCCAAAAAGGACGGAAACCCGTTTATCGAAAGGGACATGGAAAAGTGCATCCTCTGCGCACGGTGCGTCAAGGTATGCAGGGAAGTGCAGGGTGTAAGCGCCATAGACTTCGCCTACCGGGGTTTCCAATCCAAGGTATGCCCCTCCTTCGAGCATGATCTGGATTGCGAGTTCTGCGGCCAGTGCGTTGCCGTCTGCCCCACGGGGGCCCTCACGGGGAAGCGTTGGGCACTTAAAGGCAGGCAGAAGGACATAAAAGAGGTAGACACCGTTTGCCCCTACTGCGGCACGGGGTGCAATATCACGCTCCATGTCAAGGGCAACGAGGTTATACGCGTAAGCTCAAGGCCCGACACCTGGAACGAGGGCTGGCTGTGCGTGAAGGGCCGCTTCGGATACCAGTTCATAGGAAGCCCCGACAGGCTCAAGACCCCCCTCATAAAAAGAAACGGCAAATTCGAAGAGGTCTCCTGGGACGAGGCACTCTCCTATACGACCGAAAGGCTCTCCGAAATAAAGAAAAGATACGGGCCGGATTCGATCGGGGGGCTCTCCTCGGCAAGGTGCACTACGGAGGAGAACTACCTTTTCCAGAAGTTCATACGCGCGGCGGTCGGCACGAACAATGTCGACCACTGCGCGCGTCTCTGACACGCGCCCACGGTGACCAGTCTGGTCACCATGTTCGGCTCCGGGGCCATGACCAACTCCATACGAGAGATCGACGGCATGGAGGTCATATTCATCATAGGCTCCAACACGAAGGAGACCCACCCCGTTATCGCCAACAAGATGATAAAGGCGCACGGGAAGGGAGCGAAGATAATCGTCGCGGACCCCAGAAAAGTGCCGATGGTCAAGTTTGCGGAAGTCTTCCTGCGGCTGAAACCCGGCACCGACGTTGCCCTCTTGAACGGGCTTGCCCACGCGATTGTGAAAGAGGGGCTCCTTGACCCCGCCTTCATAGAGGAAAGGACGACCAATTTCGAGGCATGGAAGGAATCCATAACGACCTTCACGCCCGAGCATACTTCCCGGATAACGGGGATACCCAAAGAGGAGATAATGAAGGCCGCGCTCCTTTACGGGCGTTCGAGAAAAGCGGGCATCTTCTACACGATGGGCATAACCCAGCATACGCACGGCACGGCCAACGTGGCGGCCATAGCGAACCTGGCCCTCCTTACCGGCAATATCGGCCGCGAGCATACGGGTGTCGCCCCTTTGAGGGGACAGAACAACGTGCAGGGGGCGTGCGACGCGGGCTGCCTCCCCAATGTGTATCCGGGGTATCAGCCTGTAAACCTTTCTCAGGTGAAGGCCAAGTTCGAGGAGGCCTGGGGAAGGCCCCTTTCGGACAGGATAGGGCTCAAGTCCACGGAGATGATACCCTTTATCAACCAGGACCTCCTTATGGCCATGTATATAATGGGCGAAAACCCGGTGATGACCGACCCCAACATGAAGCACACAATAGAGAGCCTTAAGAGGCTCGAATTCCTCGTCGTCCAAGACATATTCATGACGGAGACGGCCGAGCTTGCCGATGTGGTCCTTCCTGCGGCCTGCTTTGCCGAAAAGACCGGCACCTTCATCAATACCGAAAGGAAGGTCCAGCTCCTCCAGAAGGCAGTCGAGCCCCCCGGAGAGGCGAAAGAAGACACCTGGATAATATCCCAGCTTTCCGAGAAGATGGGTTACCCGGTGAATTATGCCTCGGCGGAGGAGATATTCGAGGAGCTTGGGAGCCTGTGGCCCGCGCTTTCCGGCATAAGCCACGGCAGGCTCCGGAGCGGCGGCATTCACTGGCCCTGCCCCACAAAGGACCATCCGGGGACCGAATATCTTTACAAGGGCGGGTTCCCGAGGGGGAAGGTCCGTTTCGCGCCGACCTATTACGCGCCGCCCGCCGAGAACACGGACGATGAATACCCGTTCATCCTTACCACGGGCAGGAACCTCTTCCAGTACCATTCGGGCTCGATGACGCGCAGGGTGGCCCCGATAGAGGCCCATGCCGGGAAAGCGTATTTCGAGATAACCAGTGAGGATGCAAGAAAGCTTTGCATATCGGACGGGGAAATGGTGAAAATAGTGTCCCGCCGGGGGAGCGTTAATATCCGGGCGAGGATAACGGGGAGGGTGCCCGAAGGCAGCATTTTCATCCCGATGCACTACAGGGAGGCCGCGGCCAACGTGATTACCAACGACGCCGCCGACCCTTATGCCAAGACACCCGAGTTCAAGGTCTGCGCCGTGAGAATCGAGAAAGAAAAACAGGGTCTTTGCACGACCCGCAAGGGGGAGCCATGATCAGCATTGCCGAGTTGAAGAAGCAGGTCCTGTTCGAGGACATCGAGCCCGCTCACCTCGAACACCTGGCCGGGATAATCAAGGAAGTGTCATTGAAGAAAGACGACCTGCTCTTCAAGGAAGGGGACCCCACAAAGGGGCTCTACCTCATCAGGTCGGGGAGGATCGAGATATCCAAGATTACCCCGGACGGCTGGAGGCAAACGCTCGCGGTGATCCTCCCGGGGAGTTTTTTCGGCGAGCTGTCGATAATCGAGAGGCGCAACCACGAGGCCACGGCCAAGGCCCTCGAAAAGACCGAGATACTGAAACTTCTGAAAGACGACTTCGACCGCATGGAGAGGCAGAACGTGGAGCTTGCGCTCCAGATATTGAAGAGGATGTCCCTTGTCATGAGCAATAATCTCCGGCGCATGAACGAGAGGTTCCTTAAAGCGCTCATCAATTATTAAGGCTTCATAAACCAATTCACGGACAGGAGGATTTTTCGTATGCCGCTCGACCCAACCAAGTACGCGGACTGGCAGATAGCAGAAGACGCTGAAAAGACAATGAAGACCGTGCACCAGCTCGCTGACGAGCTGGGCCTTGAGAAAGAGGAACTCCTTCCTCACGGTCATTATGTTGCGAAGCTCGATTTCAAGAAAATACTGGACAGGTTCTCCGGCAGGCCGGACGGCAAGTACGTCAACGTCACGGCGATTACGCCCACCCCGCTGGGAGAAGGAAAGTCCACCACCACGATGGGCCTCACCCAGGGGCTCGGCAAAAGGGGCAGGAAGGTCATAGCGGCCATAAGGCAGCCCTCCGGCGGCCCCACGATGAACATAAAGGGCTCGGCGGCCGGGGGCGGTCTCTCCCAGTGCATACCCCTTACGCCTTTCTCCCTGGGCCTGACGGGCGACATCAATGCGATAATGAACGCCCACAACCTTGCGCTGGTGGCCCTCACCAGCCGCATGCAGCACGAGTTCAACTACACGGACGAGCAGCTTGCCAAAAGGAAATTGAAAAGACTGGACATCGACCCGAGGAACGTCGAGATGAAGTGGATAATGGACTTTTGCGCCCAGGCCCTTCGGGATATCGTCATAGGGATCGGCGGCAAGCAGGACGGCTTCATGATGCAGTCCGGGTTCGCCATCGCGGTCTCCTCCGAGATCATGGCAATACTCGCTGTGGCCAAAGACCTTGAAGACATGCGCCAGAGGATGGGCAGGATCGTCGTGGCCTATGATAAGAAAGGCAACCCCGTAACCACGTCCGACCTGGAAGTGGCGGGCGCCATGACCGCCTGGATGGTCGAGGCCCTGAACCCTAACCTTATGCAGACCATCGAGGGCCAGCCCGTGCTCGTCCACGCGGGGCCCTTCGCAAATATCGCCATCGGGCAGTCCTCGATTATCGCCGACAGGATAGGCCTTAAGCTTGCCGACTATCACCTTACCGAAAGCGGCTTCGGGGCCGATATCGGGTTCGAGAAATTCTGGAACCTGAAGTGCCGCTTCTCCGGGCTCGTGCCCCATGCGGCGGTCATAGTGGCCACCATCCGCGCCCTCAAGTGCCACGGCGGGGCCCCCATACCCGTGCCCGGAAAGCCCATACCCGAAGAATACGGGAAAGAGAACGTGGCTTGGGTCGAGGCAGGCGCCGCGAACCTTATTAAGCACATCGAGACCGTGAAGAAAGCGGGCATCAACCCCGTCGTTTGCATCAACGCCTTCTTCACCGATACCGATAACGAGATAAAGACTGTTAGGAGGCTTGCCGAAGCCGCCGGGGCGCGCGTGGCCCTCTCCAGGCACTGGCAGTATGGCGGAGAAGGCGCACTGGAGCTTGCTGACGCCGTCGTGGACGCCTGCAACGAGAAGAACGGCTTCAAGTTCCTCTACGAGCTTTCAACACCCTTGAGGGAGCGAATCGATATGCTGGCCAGGGAAGTCTACGGCGCAGACGGGGTGGACTATACGCCCGACGCCCTCGCAAAGGCCAAGCGCATCGAGGCCGACCCCGAGATCGCGAAGCTCGGCACCTGCATGGTGAAGACCCACCTGTCGCTCACGGACAACCCGAACCTGAAGGGCGTGCCCAAGGGCTGGAAGCTCCTCGTGCGGGACATCCTCACTTACAAAGGAGCGGGTTTTATTGTGCCCGTGGCGGGGGCCATCAAGCTCATGCCGGGCACAAGCTCCGACCCCGCCTACAGGCGCATAGACGTGGACACGGAGACGGGAAAGGTGAAAGGACTCTTTTAAGAGAAAAAAATAGGGGAGAAAAGGGCTGGTGCAATGCACCGGCCCTTTTTTTGGTAATCTCCCCTCGCCCCTCTTTAGAAAAGAGGGGGACAAAAAAGAAACAGGGCGGAGCAAGCCCCGCCCTACATCCAAAATAATTCCTTTTTTAAAAACATTAAGAGGAGCTTTTTCGCTTGGGCTGTAGGGGCGCGCCTTGGTGCGCCGGGATCAAGGGGATTATAGATATGCTATTCTTTCCGCGTCAATTCCATGAACTCGCGCATCTTCTTTGCGAGTTCCCGGATGGCATCGGGGAGGGACATCCCCTCTTCCATCCTCTTCCTGATAAAGGATGCCTTGGCCAGCTCGTTCACGATGCGGACCGAGTCCGCGTCAGCCATGCAGACGTTCTTCCCCGTTTCGATCTGCTGTGTTATGCAGCCCTCTATCTGATCGGGGGAGTACTTTCTGGCGAGTTCCCTGATCTCCTTAAGGTCTATCAAAAATTTCACCCTCCCCTTCATCCCCTCCCGTCAAGGGAGGAGAGGCGTGGCGGTTTAGACCGCCACGACTTCCTTGACCTCGGGGACGCGCTCCTTGATCCTCTTTTCGATGCCCATCTTGAGCGTCATAATGGACATGGGGCAGTGCCCGCAGGCGCCCAAGAGCTTCACTTTCACGATGCCGTCCTCGGTGGCCTCAAGGAGCTCCACGTCGCCGCCATCGGCCTTGAGGTAGGGCTTTATCTCGTCAATTACGGGCTGGACCTTGTCTTTGAGCATTCCTCGTTCCTCCTTAGTGGTATACATATATCTTAACACGCCAATATCGGGTTTTCGATGATTGTAGCCGCAACCTTCATTGCGCTATATGAACGCGCTGTATGAACGCAGGCTAAAGCCTGCGGCTACTCCTGAGCAACCCTCTTTTAAGGGATTATGGGAGGTTATTATTTCACGGGAGAACTGAAGACGTAATCGTTGTCTTTACGGGTGGCGTGGCAGTCGAAGCATTCTTTTTTGGGGTCTTTTACGAAATTTTCGGAGGAGCCCGCCTTGAACGCGCTAAAACCCCAGCCGCCCGTTTCCATGAACCTTGCCGAGTTCTTTTTCATATAGGCGGTGAGCTTCTTTGGGCCTTCGGTTATCGCGTTATTTTCCCTTTTTGCCTCGTATAGCTCGAATACGAGTATCGCGCCGTCCGGGAATTTTTGCTTCCTGTACCCCGATAATGCCCTTTTGTTCGCGTAAATATGATGAATGCCTCCGAAGGGACCGAAAAGGGGATGCCCTTCCTCTATCACCATCGTCTTTACATGGCTCCAAATATGATAATCGGCCCTGATATCGGTCCCCCTCTGCCCGAACGCTATTCCGGCCGCGAGGAGCAGCATTAGCCCGATAAACAGGAGAAGCCTTGTTCTTTTCATTCCGTCCCTCCTTTCCCCTTATCGTACCAGCTTCCAATCGGGTGTCAACCGCGCGCAGGTTATCAGAATCGGCAATTGCAATAGGCTTAAAGTAGTACAGGAAGAAAGTCTAAGTAAGTACCAGTAAGTAAAGAATAAAATTAATTAGAGGTTTCTTCGAGGCGCTTGTATAAATCGAGGCCCGAATAGGATTTGAGATAAGAGCGCATGCGTTCGTTTACGGAGGCGCCTTCGGCCCACACCTCGCAGAGCCAGCGCTTGTACTTGTCCTGCTCCTGGGCGCGGATCCTGACGACCTTCTTCTCTATCAGTTCCGAGAGATAGGCCTTTGCTTTTTCCCCTTCGGCCTTCTCGGGGCCTTTTCTTTCGGGGGCATTGTAATGGAGGAGCCGACAGGTATCTTTTACGGATATGTTCAGGAGGGCTGCATTAAAGGAGAACGTATCGCCGTCCATGACCTTTTCGACCCTGGCCTCGAACTCATAGGCCTCTGCCGGAGCGGCGAGGATTAATAAAAAAAAGATTATGGCCGCCATAGGAAAAAGTATATAGCAACCTTTAGTTGTTGTCAATCGCACACAGGTTGTAAAAAGCGACCGGGAAAGATGTGAGGAAGTGGTAAAAAAGGAGGGAGATACAAACGTATCTCCCTCCTTTTCGTTTTGCAGCCTTGCTTTCCTATTTTGTGGCAGGAGGCTGTTCAGCAGGCTCGGCAGGAGCGCCGGGGGCGGGCTGTTCAGCCGGAGGAGGAGCAGGCTCGGGGGCCATCGCCGGGGGCGGCGGGGCCTCTTCAGGCGCTTTCCTCTTGCATGCGGAGAGCGAAACCATCGAAAAGGCAAGCACAAGGCTTAAGATCACCGAAAGCAGTTTCCTCATCACTAATCCCTCCTTCTTGCCAAGAGCATTTATTTTGGTGTGGCTCTTTCCATGATTTTTGGGCATAAATCCTTAATAGGAGATTAGCAGAATAAAAAGGCAAGTCAAGTTGAATTACTCCGGGGGACCTAACCCCCCATTCACAAGGAATGGGGGGTTTAATTCCCCTCTCTTTACGGGTTCGGGGCGAAGCTGGCCGATATTGTGCGGGGCGTGGTCACGTTCGTGAATGTGTAAGAGGTCACCGCGCCAACCGATACGCTGTCCACCAGCACGTCTGCCACGTGGTAACCCGTATCCGGGGTGATGCCGTAAGTCTTGCTCCCTCCGGGTGCGACTGTGCTTGTCCCGGTAGGGGTAATGTGCCCATTCGCCCCCGCGCTTGCGGTTATCGTGGGGCCAAAGGTCACGCTGATTGTGTGGTCGGCCTGCACGTTGTTAAAGGTATACGCCGACGAGATCCCCTCCACGCCGTCAACCGTCCTCCTCCATACGCCGTATCCGTAGTTGGGCGTGAAAGTGAAGGTCTGGTCCTCGCCGCTTGCGACCGCGACAGTATCTGAAGGCGTAATCGTCCCGTTCGGTCCCGCCGTGGCAGAGATTGTATATGACCCAATATCAAAGGTAGCTGTCACGGATTTGCTTTCATTCATCGTGACAAGGCACGATCCCGTCCCCGTGCAGGCCCCGCTCCAGCCCGTAAAAACGGAGCCGTTTCCGGCGCTCCGAGAAAGTGTCACAAGCGTCCCTGCGTCATATCCTTCCGAGCAATCAGCCCCGCATTCGATCCCTGCGAGCGAACTTGTGACCGTTCCAGTTCCCGTCCCCTCCTTACTAACATCTAAGGAATATTGAAGTACACTTGGGCCGAGCTTCATTATAAAAAGGTCAGCACTACCTGCATTAGTATTCCCGTCAAGCCCGGCATCTGTCCGACCAGTTACATATGCATTCCCAGCCATGTCCACAGCTACGGAATAAGCATGATCAAAGGCCGAAGTACCTTTCTGCACCGTCCAGAGCTTATTTCCATCCGTGTCGTATTTGACCAGGAAAAGGTCATAATCACCAGCATTGGTGTTCCCGTCCAGCCCGCCGAGTGTATTGCCAGCCACGTAGGCGTTTCCTGCGCTGTCGACCGCTACGGAACGGGCTTCATCATAATTTGAAGAACCAAACTGCACCGTCCAGAGCTTATTTCCGTTTGTGTCATATTTGAATAGCAAGAGGTCATAGCTTCCTGCATTGATGTTTCCATCAACACTGCCATTTGTATATCCGGCAACATAAGCATTGCCCGCCCCGTCCACTGCTACCGAATAATCTTCATCATAAGAGGGAGACCCCATTTGCCTGGTCCAGAGCTTGTTTCCGCTTGCATCATACTTGACTAGAAAAAAGTCATCGGAGCCGGCATTGGTGTTTCCATCAAGACCACCAAATGTATGTCCGGCAACATAAGGATTACCGGCTTCATCAAGTGCTACTGAATGTGCAACATCATAATCTGATGAGCCTAACTGCTTTGTCCAGAGCTTATTCCCATTTGTGTCATATTTGACTAGAAAGAGGTCATAGCTGCCCATATTCGTATTCCCGTCAAGCCCGCCTAGTGCTCCGTCAATCTCCAAATGATGGGTAGAGCCTTTTCAATTTCACCCTCGCATCTCCGGTTGTAAATCTCCAATCAATGGTTGCTGCTTTTTCGTTGCGGGCGGTTTCCCATGCCGCGATC
>Ga0214473_10000062_pt1 | contig 153443 bp, 113 predicted proteins | sample RVTome_7_FD_203509 | JGI IMG/M metagenome (GOLD analysis project Ga0214473, IMG submission 203509) | Soil microbial communities from uranium-contaminated site in the Upper Colorado River Basin, Wyoming, United States - RVT98D197 | ecosystem: Environmental > Terrestrial > Soil > Contaminated >...
GTCCGAAACGCTCCCCTGCCAGACAAGGACCGTATAATCCGTCCCGGGGATCTCGGTCAGAGCGATCGGCCAAGAGAATGTCCCGGCCGTGGCGGCAGGCGTCCCGAGGATCTTCTGCCAAACCCCGCCCCTGTAGAGGTCGATCGTCACTGTCCCCGTCAAGCCCGTCTGCGTCCAAGTGATATCATGGCTCGAGCCTACGACCCAGCTCTCGCCTCCGTTGGGCGAGGTAACTGTAACGGTTGGCCCGCTGACCGGCGTGGCCGCGTAATCCTGTCCCGTCAGATTCGTCATGACCGTCGCATAGGTCCGCGAGACCGGTGCGAATGTGTAACCTGCCAGCGCCGGCGTCACCGTCCCCGACCAGCCAACCGCCTCCGTGCCCGTGTAAATACCCGAGGCGTTGGTCACCGGGCTCTCTGTAAACCCGGACATGACGACGCCGGCCAGCGGCGAGGCCCCCGACAGAACTGTGCCGGTCACATGGACGACCTGGACCCAGGCCACCGCCGTCGCCTCCGTGCTGTACGGACTGATGACCACGTTCGGGTTGATCATGTGCGCGTCGGTCCGCGTCTGGACGACAAAGTAGTACCTCTGCCCCGGCGTAAGCGATGTCACCAGGAGCGACGAAACCGTCTTGTCCGCCGTCTGACCGACGAAGGTGTAGCCGCTCCCAGGGGTCTGGGAGATGTAGAGCATATAAGCGCCGGTATGGTTCGAGTACGCGATCGGCAGCCACGAGACGAGGATGTTCGCGCTGCCGATCGGCGTCGCCGTCATGCCGCCCGGCGCTACGGTCTGCGTCGCAGCCCAATCGGCGTCCTTCGAGTTCAGGAAGGCGAGAAGCGCTCCATCGGTCGTATAGAGTCCGTTGTAGCCGAGGTCTGTCGTCGCCGTCCCCAGGCTGGTCAGGCCTGTCAGGGACGTCGGAACCGGCCCCAGCAGCTTGTTCGCATAGAGCACCAAATGCTGCAGCGCCGTGAGGCCCCCCCACTCCGTCGGGATGACTCCCTCGAGGTGGTTCCGGCTCAGGTCGAGCTCCGTCAGGCTCGTCAGCCCGCCGAAGCTCGCGGGCAGCGTCCCGGTCAGCCCGTTGTCGTGCAGCCGCAACCCAATCAGGTTGCTCAGGCTTCCCAGGCTCGTCGGGATCGCCCCGCTTAGGTTGTTCGTATCGAGATAGAGATATTCAAGCGCCGCCATGCTCCCCCACTCCGTGGGGATCGCCCCGCTCAATTGGTTCTGGTGCAAGACCAGAGTCGTCAGGTTCGTCAGCCCGCCGAAGCTCGCCGGCAAGTCCCCGCTCAGCAGGTTGTCGTGAGCGTCCAGCGTTTGCAGGCTGGCCAGGTTCCCAAGCTCCGTCGGCAGAGCCCCCGTGAACGCGTTGTCGTACAGGCTCAGTATCTGCAGGCTCGCCATCGTGCCCAACCCGGCCGGGATCGAGCCGCTCAGCTGGTTGGTATGCGCGTCGAATTGAAGAAGATTCGTCAGATTGCCCAGCGTCGAGGGCAGCGCCCCCGTGAACGCATTGTCGTAAAGATGGAGCACGGCCAGGTTCGTCAGATCGCCCAGGCTGTCCGGCAGGGCCCCGGTCATCAAGTTCTCGTCCAAAAGGAACGAGGTCAGGCTCGTCATCCCGCCGAAGCTCGCCGGCAGCTCCCCGCTGAACTGGTTAGCGTGCAGGTCCAGCATCTGCAGATTGACCAGGTTGCCCATTTCCTCCGGCAAGGAGCCCGTGAAATTGTTGGAGTGGAGCCTCAGCTCCAGCAGGTTCGTCATCGCCCCCATACTCGCCGGAAGCGAACCGCTCAGATCGTTGTACTGCGCGTTGAAATACAGGAGGTTTGTCAGGTCCCCCACGCTCTCCGGCAGCGTCCCCGTGAAGGAGTTGGAGTAGAGATGCAGCCGGATCAGGCTCGACAGGTCCCCCAAGCTTTCCGGCAGCGCGCCGCTCAGCTGGTTCGAGTGGATGTTCAACGCCTCGAGTCCAACCATGCTTCCGATCGACGCCGGCAGCGTCCCGATCAGGTTGTTCGTGGACAGGTTGACAATGGTGACAACGCCGCCAACGACGGTGAGGCCGTTCCAGGTGGTCTCCGTGCCAGGCAGCCCGAAGCCGTCGGTGTACAGCGGCGGAGTCTTCCAACCCGAGTTGTTGGTCCAGTTGTCCCCGCCCGTCGCGTTATAGAGGTCGATAAGGGCCTGGCGCGACGAGATCGGCGCGTAGGCCGCCGTATAATCCTGGGCCGTTTGGTCGACCGTGAGATCCGCGTAGGTGCGCGAGACGGGCGTGAAGGAGTAGCCGAAGAGCGTCGGGGTCACCGTCCCGTCCCAGCCGGCGGGCAGCGTCACGTCGTAGAAGCCCGAAGCGTTGGTCGTCGGGTTCCCGGGCAGCCCGGACATCGCGACTCCCAGAAGCGGCGCGCCCCCTCCCAGCGTGATCGTCCCCATCATCCTGACGGTCACCTGCATCCAGGCCGTCGCCGATACTTCGGCGCTGGCCCCGCTTTCGACCACGTTCGCGTTGTTGGCATGGGCGTTGGTCTGGGTGCGCACAACGAAGTAGTACGTCTGACCTGGCGTGAGGCCGGATATCTGAAGGAGATTCGTGGTCTTATTCAGCGTATGGCCGGCCAGGGAGAACGGCCCGCCGGCGGTCTGCGATATGTAGACATTGACGTAGCCCGCATCGCCGACGTAGGTGATCGGCAGCCACGAGACGGTGATAATGGCGTTGTTGAGCGCCGTGGCCGTCACCCCGGTCGGGGCGATCGTTTGCGCCGCCGCCCAGTCCGGGTCTTTCGAGTTCAGGAAGGCGATGAGCGCCGCGTCGGAGGTATAGATGGCGTTGTAGCCGATGTCGGTCGTCGTCAAGTTGACCAGAGCGACCAGCGAGGTGGGAATGGGACCCTCCAGCATATTCGAGTTGAGGCTCAGCTGCTGGAGGTTGGTCAGGCTGCCCAGCGAGGACGGGATCGCCCCGTTGAGCTGGTTACGATGAAGCGTGAGGACCCGGAGCTCGACCAGGTTCCCCAGCCCGGGCAGGATCGCGCCGGTGAGCTGGTTATTGTCCAGGTGGAGCTCATTCAGGTCAGTCAGCAAGCCGAGCGCCGTGGGCATCGTTCCGCTGAGCTGGTTGGACTGGAGAGAGAGATAGACCGCGTTCGTCAAGCCGCCCAGCTCGACCGGAATGGAGCCCGTCAGCAAATTGTTGCCAAGGGACATCTGCTGAATGCCGGTCAGGCCGCCGAGCGCCGCGGGGATCGCCCCCGCCAGCTGGTTGTTGTTCAGCCAGAGCTGCGACAGATTGGCCAGGCTCCCCAGCTCGACGGGGATAGAGCCGGCCAGCTGGTTGTAGCTCAGCCAGAGCTGCTGAAGATCGGTCAGGAGCCCCAGCGCGACCGGGATGGAACCCGTCAGCAGATTGTTGTTGAGATAGAGCGTCAGAAGGGAAGGCAGGGTCCCGAGAGACGCGGGGATCGAGCCGCCGATAGCGTTATGGCTGAGATTCAGTCCCAACAGGCCGGTCAGATTTGCCAACGAGGCCGGGATGGTCCCGCTCAGGCCATTGGTATTGAGGTCGATCTGGGTCACCCTCTGGCTCCCGGGATCGACCGTCACGCCGTGCCAGGTTCCCTCCGTCCCGGGCATGGCGAAGCCGTCCGCGTAAAGCGGCGCGGTCTTCCAGCCCGTGTTGTCGGACCAGCCGTCCCCGCCCGTCGCGGTGTAGAGATCGGTCAGCGTCTGGCGGTCAGGATACGAAGCGAATACCGCGGCGTAGTTCTGGCCCGTTTGGTTGGTCGTGAGGTTCGCATAGGTTCTCGAGGCGGGAACGAACGTGCTCCCAGCCAGCGTCGGCGTCACGGTCCCCGACCAGTCAGCCGGGACCGTCACGTCATAGACGCCCAGCGCGTTGGTCGAGGGATTCCCCGGGAGTCCGCTCATGACCACTCCCGCCAGCGGCGTGATCCCCGACGTCACCGTCCCCGACACATGAACGTTCACGAGCGTCCAGGCCACGGCCCACGCTTCCGCGCTGTTCGGGCTGAGGATCTGGTTCGTGTTGATAACGTGCGCGTCGGTCCGCGTCTGGACGACGAAGTAGTACGTCTCCCCCGGTGTCAGCGACTGCACCTGGAGCGACGCCACCGTCTTGTTCGCCGTCTGACCGACGAGGTCGTAGGGGCCCCCGGCGGTATCGGACATATAGAGCAGATAGGCCCCGGTATGGTTCGTATACGCGATCGGAAGCCAGGAGACGAGGATCGTCGCGTTGTCGAGCGACGTCGCCGTAACTTCGCTCGGCGCCACCGTCTGCGTCGCGGCCCAGTCGGCATCCTTCGAGTTCAGGAACGCGAGAAGCGCTCCGTCCGTCGTGAAGAGCCCGTTGTAGCCGAGGTCGGTCGTCGCCGCCCCCAGGTTGATCAGCGCCGTCAGGGACGTCGGCACCGGCCCCTGAAGCTTGTTGGCGAGAAGAGCCAGGCTCTGCAGGGCCGTAAGGCCCCCCCAGGCCGTCGGGATGACTCCCTCGAGGTGGTTCCGGCTCAGATCGAGCGCCGTCAGGCTCGTCAGGCCGCCGAAGCTCGCCGGCAAAGTGCCCGTCAGCTCGTTATCGTTCAGAGTGAGGTTGACGAGGTTCGAGAGATTCCCGAGCTCCGACGGGATGGCCCCGCTGAGGTCGTTCGCGTGCAGGTAGAGGCTCTGGAGGCCGGCCAGGCCGCCGAGCGATGCCGGAATGGATCCTCCGATAAGGTTGTATTGGAGCGATAGGACCTGCAAGCTGGACATCCCGCTGAGCTCTGAGGGGATCGGGCCGGTCAGCTGATTGTGGTGGAGGCTGAGCTCGACGAGGCTCGTCAGGTCGCCCAACGCCGCGGGGATCGTGCCCGACAGGGCGTTGTTTTCCATGTATATAGTCAGAAGACTGGAAAGGTTCCCAAAGCTCTCCGGGATGGGGCCCGAGAGGGCGTTACTGTCAAGATGGAGCTCCTGCAGTAGAATCAAGTTCCCCAGCTCGGTGGGGATATTCCCGCTGAGCCCGTTGCTATGGAGCCGCAGGCTCTGAAGGTTGGTCAAGCCTCCGAAGCTCGCCGGGATGGAGCCGGTGAGCGAATTCGAATAGCAGTTGAGCTGGAGCAGACTCGTGATATTCCCGAGCTCGGTCGGCAGGCTGCCCTCGAGGTGGTTGATCTGCAGATACAGCTGTTGCAGATGGATCAGATTGCCAAGGCTGGCGGGGATCGATCCAGTGAGCTCATTGCCGTAAAGCTGAAGCTGGGTGAGATTGATCAGATTGCCCAGCTGCGAGGGAATGGAGCCGGCAAAATCATTATTATATAAGGTGAGGAGGGTGAGATTCGTCAGGTCTCCGAGGCGGGTCGGGAGCGACCCGCTGAGCTGATTGCCGCGGAGGTTGAGCCCGGTCAGGTTCGTCAGGTCGCCGATCGCCGAAGGCAGGCTGCCGACGAGGTTGTTGGCGGACAGATTGATGGCCGTCACGACCGTGTTCGCCGGCGCTGTGATGCCGTACCAGTCATCCTCCGTCCCGGACATGGCGAAGCCGTCCGCGGCGAGAGGCGGGGTTTTCCAGCCGGTCTTGTTAAACCAGGAATCGCCGCCCGTCCCGTTGTACAGGGCGATGAGAGCCTGGCGCTGAATGGTGGGAATGGCCGCGTGCAGAGACGCGCCTAAGATCACCATCGACAACAGGACGAGCCCGACCTTGCGATAACTCATGAAATCCTCACTTTAGAAAGAATCCCTTTTCCCATTGAAACGTGCCCCTATTTTTCATATTTTTCAACAATTTGTCAAGGGATTATGGCTCGCCAAAGGGGGTGATTTTTGCCTCCCCTCTAAAGGGGGGGAGCCCTCCCCGGCAGGGGGTAACCCCTAGCATGGGACAGGGCGCAAGATTCTGGGTCTACATTAGGGAGCAAGGGGACTTCTCCAAGGAGGTGGGGGCCGGGAAAGAAACCAGATAAGGCAGGAAATTCGGGGGAGATATTCCGGGGCTGAGGATATTCTGGCGAAATAGGAGGATTATAATGAGGAAGCTTCTTATTGGACGCAAGGGGGCCGCGCTCATCGGACTCATGGCCTTTGGCCTTGTGCCGGGACTCTGGGGCCAAGACATCGTCTGGAGGGTCCCGACCGACTTTACGACGATCCAAGCGGCGATCGACTCGCCCCTGGTCCTAGCCGGACAGACAATTGTCGTAGGTCCAGGAAATCATGCCGGCGCCTTTGTCACCAAGTCCGTCGAGGTCAGGGGCGAGGGCAACGCCGTCATCGATTCGGGTCCCGCGCACTCATCGGGGTTGATCATGGGCTTTAGACTCATGGCCGGCAGCGACGGCGCGTCCTTGAACCATCTGATCTTCGACGTCGACCTGGCCGTCATGAACGGAGCGGCCGTCAACGACGTCACGGTCGACCACTGCGCGTTCAAGAACGCTATTCAAGCCGTTTCGAATTGGCGCGGCAGCGGCTGGGTCATCAGCCACAACGACATCACCGACCTGCGGACCAGGGACGGCGGCGGCATCGGCATTCTGATCGGCGATTACGCCGGGGGTGTCGTGCACGACAACCTTGTCTCCCACAACAAGATCTTGGGGACCTTGCATGTGAGCTCGACGGACGGCGGCGGCTATAGCGGAACCGGGATCGTCCTCTATGCCGACTTTCGCTGGGGAGCCGCCGGGGCTTCGGCGATCCAGAATAATCGGGTCGTCAAGAACAAGATCGGCCTGGCCAGCGATAATCCATCATTGGTCGAGGTTGTCGCCATAGAGCTTACTGACACCAGGGACGATCCCTTAATCATCCCGGTGCTTTTCGACAACGCCATCGGCTTCAATGATCTCCGGGAGACGCTGCTGCAGATATCGCTCAGTCCGCTTAACCTGGACCAGTACAACGCCATCTCCAAGAATCTCGGCGAGAATCGGGGCCACGGGCTTCATCCAAAAGCCTTCCTGCGCGATTAGCGGGGCCCATAAAGCCGGCGAGGGGGATTGCAAGGGCAATCCCCTTTTTTTTGTAGTCCGATTTCCGTTCAAGGCCGGGGGGGAGCGCCGAGCAGGCTATTTTGCTTGGGACGTTTTTGCTGACAGCCTATCGAGACTTGATGTACATTATCAGGCACAAATGGGTCACCGAGCGGCCGCCCTCATTCTATCGCTTTTTCTCTCCCTGGCCGGAGTCCGCTGCGGGTCCGACAGGATCTCCCCAGGGACGATGGCGCAGATCCGGCAGGCCCATGCCCGGATGTTGACGGTGGACGGATGCATCTCGTCGGAAGGAAGCGCGAGTATCATTTCCCGCATGAAGGCCGGCGGGCTCGATGCCGCCTTCTTTGTCGTCTCCGTGCCTCAGGGGGAGCCGACGCCCGAAGGGTATGCGGCGGGGCGCGGCGAGGCCCTGGACGCCATCCGTCGAATCAGGCGGATAGTGGGAGAACGTCCTCGGCTCATTAGCCTTGCCCTGACGCCCGAAGACGCCTACCTTCTCGAAAAGGAGGGCCGGCACGCCGCTTATTTCGGGCTCGAGAATGGTTACGCGCTGGGCGCCGATCTCTCACTCGTTTCCGAATACTATAAGGAAGGCGTGCGCTATCTGGCCCTTTGCGGAGACTCGGACAACGCCATCTGCGATTCGGCCTTCGGCCGGAGTGGCCCGGAAGATGGGGGCCTCAGCGATTTCGGGCGAAGGGTCGTCGCCGAGTGCGATCGCCTGGGGATGATCGTCGACGTGGCCGGCTGCTCGGAAAGGTCGTTCTTCGACGTCCTTGACGCGAGCCTCGCCCCGGTGATCGTTTCCCATACGGCGGCCCGGGCGCTTTGCGGCCGGCCCGAGAACCTCACCGACGAGATGATCGGGGCTGTCGCGAAAAGGGGCGGTGTCGTCATGGTTTCATTCGAGCCGGAGCGGCTCGTCGCCCGGGATCGGGCCTCGCGAGCGGCCACGGCGGACATCGCCGATCATATCCAGCACATCGTCAAGATCGCCGGGATCGACTGTGTGGGGATCGGCTCGGGGTTCGGAAATGGGGGAGGCGTTTTCGGACTCCGGGACACGGGCGAGATCCTGAACCTCACCTTGGAGCTGCTCAAAAGAGGCTACGGCGAGCATGATATCGAGTCCATATGGGGGGGAAACGCCATGAGGGTCTTCAAAGAAGCGGAGGCGCGGGCCGGCGAAAGATAGGTCGGAGAGGCGGAAAGATGACAGGACGTGCGGAAAGGAGAACGGCTTCTCTCATTGCCGTCCTGTCCTTGTTTGCCGGAGTCCCGATGCGGGCGGCGACCCTCCGGGTCCCCGCCGATAATCCGACCATCAAGTCGGCCGTGAACCACGCTTCGGACGGCGATACCGTGCTCGTGGACGATGGGACCTATCTCGAAACGAACATCGACATCACCCGGGACATCCTGGTCAGATCGAAGAACCTCTTCGGGGCCGTGATCTATGGTTCCTCAAGGGGCTCGGACGCCATCTTCAGAGTGAAGGCGGCGGCCCGGATCGAGGGTTTTGTCCTGAAGGGGAGCGCGTGCGGCATTATACAGCGCGACAGTCCCGACGTCCGCTGGGAAGCGCGGGATCTCGTCCTGTTCGATTGCGGGACCGGTCTCTCTATCAATGACGTCGAGGCGAACAGAGGATCCGCGGACATCCGCAGGGTTATCGTGTTCGGCTCCGAGGGATCCACCGGCATATCCACGAACGACGCGCATAGCGTCGATGTCTCCGGCTGCATGATCATAGGATGCGAAGTCGCCTTCAACGGCTACAATCATTTCTCCTTCCGGGTCAAGGACGCCGTGGCCCTGGATTGCGTCCAGGCCGTGCTGGAAAGCACGATCCATCGGCCTGTAAGCCCGGCGACAAGCCGGATCGAAACGGGCACCGGCCTTCGCGTTTGGAGTTCCCTGTCATTGAAGGAGCCGCGCCGGCGCGAGGAGCTCCTGTCGTTCCTCCGGACATCCGCGCTGAGTCCGGGTTTCGGCGACGGCGCGCCCGGCGGCGATCGAGCGGCCCGGGATTCCGTCTTGGCGCTGACCATGGCCAGGGCTTCGGCGGGTGCGGGGGATCGCGAGGCCGCGGGGAAAAGCTGCGAGGCCGCCCGGACGGCCGGAGAAAGGGCTGTGAGCCGGGAACTGGTCTGGCAGGCCCTTTGGGGATCTGTGCGGAATGAGGAATCCCGGGGAGCGTACGACGAGGCGCTGCGGCGAGGCCGCGAATCGGTCGATTATCTCGAGCGATGGGTTCCGCGCGTTCCCGCGGGGATCTACAGCGTCAACTTTCTCGAGGACAAGGCGCCCGTTTTCGAGACGGTCATAGGCCTGCTCCTCGACCGGCATTCACGCGATCCGCTCGGCGGATACGACCGTCAGGCTTTCCTCTATGCCGAAAGAGCCAAGTCCCTGGCCGGGCTCCTTCCCGCCAAGGCCGGGGGACGTCCTAATGGCGCGGGGCAGGGCGGCAACCACGACAAGAAGGCCGCGGGAGATAAGATCTCCGCCGCTCAGCTCAGGCTGCAGAACCCGGATATGACAAGGCAGGAGAAGGAGCGCTACGTCTCCCTCCTCGAAAGGGCCGAGGATGATTTCCATGCCGCCCTGATCAAGGAAGAGCGGGCGCGGGCCGGGCCCTCCGCCTTCTCCCCTCTCGACTATCCCGGCTTGAGGGAGAGGCTGAAAGGGCGGGCACTCCTGTCCTTCTTCCTCGGCGCGAAGAGGTCCTTCGCCTTCCTGGCGACCGGGGAAGCCCTCCGGTGCGCGGAGCTTCCTGCCGCCGGGGAGATCGAAGCGAAGGTGGGGCACTACCTCCGTTTCCTTCAGATCGAGGATGGGCGGGATTTCGGCGGTGAGAGGGCCGGGAAGCTTCTCTTCGAGATGCTGCTGTCCCCCATCCTCGAAAAGGCGGAGGAACTGCCGCGACGGCTCGTTATCGTCCCGGACGGCCGGCTGTTCTATCTGCCGTTCGAGGCGCTCGTGCGGGGGGGCGGGGGCGAAGGCGGGGACGGCGCCGGAGGCGGGACGGGTTTCTGGACGGCGGACGTCGAGATCAGCTATGCGTCCTCCGCGACCCAGGCGCTCGCCGGCCGGCCTTGGGGCATGGCGGGCAGACGGGCGACGAGCCTTCTGGCCGTGGGGAATTCGGGGGGCATCCGCTGCGACAACCGCTCGAGGGACCTGAAGCAGTTTTTCCTTCCTCTGGCTCACGTCAGGAGAGAGATCAGGGCGTTGGCCGGCTCCTATCCGTGGCTCAAGGCGACCGTCCTTGTTGACGAAGAAGCCGGCGAAGGGCGTTTCAAGAAAGCCTTGGCCGCGGGATACGACATCGTCCACCTGGCCGCTCATGGCGTCATCGATGACGCCAACTGGTGGCGGTCAGCGCTTCTGCTGAGGCCCGAGCCGGGACTGGGCGAGGACGGTTTCCTTACGGCCCTGGAGATCGCCGACCTCGACATCCCGGCCCGCCTCGTCGTCCTGTCCGGGTGCGGCACCGGCGCCGGCGTTCTCTTTCGGGGGGAAGGCATCAAGGGGCTGAGCGGGGCGTTCCTGGGGGCCGGGGCGGACTATGTGTTGGTCAGCCTGTGGAACGCCGACGACAAAACGACGGCCGCCTTCATGGAGAGCTTCTACGGGTTCCTCGCCGGAGGGGAGCCGCCGGCGCGCGCGTCCGCCCGGGCGAAGCTGGGCTTGATCCGGTCGGGCCTGCGGAACCCTTTCTATTGGGCGCCGTTCGTGCTCATCGGCCGCGGGGGCGAGGGGGACTGAGAATCGGAAGGGGGCGATCCGCCCGCGAACCTATTCGATGGTGAAGGATCCCGACTTGGAGGTCACCAGGTTTCCGTCGGCGTCATGGGCCGATATGGACCAAACATAGGTCCTGCCTTTGACGAGCTTGGACCGAACACCCGCGGGAAGCAGGGCTTCGGTGATCAGGAAAGTCGAGAGGATGTGCACCCGTCCCAGGCTGTCGTCGATCAACTCGAGCTTATAGTCCTCCGCGTTGAGGACGGGCGTCCAACGGAAGACGCTCGGAGCGGCGGAGACTGAGCCGACCGGCGCGAGCAGCGTTATCTTGAGAGACGGGCTCCTGAGCTCGGAATGCTTCTGAAGTCTCGTCAAGGTGAGATAGGCGCCGGTCGTTACGACGGCCAGGACGGCGACGAAACCGATGGCGAACCGGAGCCCGGAGAGCATGCCGAACGGACTCATGAGCGCAGGCGAAGGCGTGCCATGGGGCCTGGGAGCGAGCGACCGGATCTTCTGACCCGCGGCGACCCGGAGGAGCGAGGCCCCTTCGTCAGCGCCAAAGGCGCCGGCAAACGAGTCGACTTGCGGCTGGAGGTCCCGCTTGACCTGCCGAAGGACATTGAAACGGACCGTGCAGCGCGAGCAGGCGGCCAGATGGCGGAGAAGCTTCTCCGCTTCGCGGGGCGGCAGCTCGTTCATGAATAGCGCGATGAGCGCGCCGTCTTTGGGGCACTTCCGTGTCATGTTCGCTTCAGCTCCAGCCGGGCGACACGGGCTTTTTTGTCGCGCCGGGCGATGAGGTCGCCGGACTGCTCCGAGATCCTGGTTTTGACCTCGTCGAGCCCGCGGTAGAGGAGATGGCGGACGGCATTGGGGCTTTCGCCGAGGGTGACGGCCATCTCTTCGAGGCTCAGGCCCTGGAGATGGCAAAGGACGGCGCCCTTGCGGCGCGAAGGAAGCGCGTCGATGGCCCGGCCGGCGAGGGCGAGCAGCTCCTTCTCTTCGAAGAGATACTCGGGCGAAAGGCTATCGACGCAGGAGCGCAAGGGCGGTTTTTGCGATTCCAGGACCTCGTCGATGCAGAGCGCCGGGCTCCTGCGGGCGATGACATCGAGGGCCGTCGAGTAGACCATCTTCCATATGTATGACCGCAGATTGCCGATCTTTTTCCCGCGGACGGCCATTCTTAGGAGCTTGAGCTTGACGTCCTGATCGATCTCCTCTTTTTCCTCCTCGGAGAGGCCGGGGAAATTGGCGAAGATGATCTTCTTGACGGAGAGGGAGATCTCGTCGAGAAAACGGCCGGCGCTGAGGACGTCTTTGAGATCCATCACCTTGGCTACGGGTGATGATAGGGCAAGAGGGGCGGGGAAGTAAAGGTCTATTTAATGGAGGGGGCCAGGGGCGATCCCGGGAGATCGTGGGGGATCGTGGGGATATGACATCGTGGGGACATGTACTCTTTGTACGTGTCCCCATAGGGGGATCATTACGCGGGAAGATGTGGTCGTTGCGCGTGCCCCCCTCCCCTATTTCCCGGGCTTGGCGGCGGAGAAATTCGAGCAATCCGGGAGATTGAACGGGAATTTTACTCAGTATTGGTGTCTTCATAGAGATGGGAATCGGAGGGGGCACTCTCCAGCTTAGGTTCTAATCTGATCAGGAGGTTAGGAACATGAAAAGATTGTTCAGGCTCGTTGCGATATTTTTTTTACTTATCCCCGTTTTGAGAATGCTCACCTATTCTCAAGACGAACTGCCATATGAAAAAATGAGCAAGAGTGAGTGGATTTTTAAGCAAAAGACTTATGACGAAGTGTGGAGTGCGGCAGTGAAATCCCTGATGCAGCTGAAATATCAGGTTGATTCTTCCGACAAGGAAGGAGGGATCATTTCGGCTCGTAAGGGGAAGAACTTCCTGAACAGAAAAGTTGACCAACAACAATTGGAGAACTTCCAGGTTCTCTTGGAAAAGGCCGAAGTGGGCATCAAAGCTAATTGCGAGTTCACGAAGAAGGCGGGAAGCATGTTCCAATCGGATCAGTCTAAGTATCTTCTGGCGAAAATAGCGGAAACCCTTTATGGCAAGACCGAGAAAAAGAAGGGGAAGGATTAGCTCGTCAGGAATGAAACCGGGGACACAACATTCGGTCCCCATTTCTTCTGACAGTGTTTACTTTACTTAGTCAGCTTGAAATTTGGAAAAGGGTATAGTGTCCCCGATTTTCTATCCCACCCAGTCCGCGTTCCTTTAGATCCTCAGTCGTTCATCGCGTCGCGGACGGCCTTGAAGTCCTCTTTGAGGTCGAAGAAGACCTTGACGATCTCGGGATCGAAGTGCGTTTCGCTCGAGGACACGATGATGCCCACGCTTTGCTCATGCGAGAAGGCGTCCTTGTAGCAGCGCTGCGTTTCATGACCTTGAACTCCTTCTCGAGCTCCTGCTGGAGATGCCAGAGCTTCAGGTGCGTATTGACCCGGGCCTGGACTTCGTCGAATTGGAGCGGCGGCCGCGGTAAGGCGGATGCTGGAGAAGCGGCCGCCTAACGATAAAGCACGGTTCTTCGATTACTCGGTTAGCAAAACCGGCCTCGTCGTCACGGTCTGCGAGATTGATCTTGCTTGGCTGTGTCATCTTATTGATAAATAATTAAATAGGACTGTGGTTGTTCGCCCTGTTTTGATATATTTCTTGACAAACCATTCTTTTGTAGCTATATTTGAGTTGCAATTGTAGTCACATAGGAATACGACATGCGATTCATCAATGTTCGGGAACTTAAAAGCAAAACGTCGGAAATACTCCGGGCGGCGGCAGGGGAAGACATCATCGTCACCAATCACGGAAAACCCGTTGCCGTCGTTTCCGGAATAGATGGGCGGGATTTTGAAAAGATCGGTTTTCGCAGCGGCGCGAGCCGGGTCCGCGAGACTCCCGCCCCCTACCGAACGGAGGCGGTCGATCATGAGAAGCCGGAAGCGGACAAGCCGGCGCCGGCCCCGGCTGGAAGATCGGCCTGGAATCCGTTGAAAGCCGTATTCTGGGACTATCCGGAACTGACCGAGGAGTCGACGCTGAGCCGAAGGATCCAAGAGGCCCGGGATTCACCCATTCAAGATGCCTTTCGCTGGTATTTAGCCCGCTTTTTGGAAAGAGGTCGACTGGTGGATGCGTGGCGTTTTTTCCGGCTGGATGAGATCCGGAGGATCATGCCTTCGCTAAGGTTATCTTCTCGCGCCGTCGACAAATGGACAAGGATCTTGGAATACTATGGAAATCCTTAAAGAATTTTCCCTGGGCTATGCTTCCCCGGCTCAAAGATCCGTCCTGGCAGCCCTGAGCCGCGACCCGATCGTTGAAGACGCGTTCTTCCTGACCGGCGGAACAGCGCTATCCGTTTTTTACCTCGGACATCGGGTTTCGGACGATATCGATCTCTTCACAAGAGAGCCGCTCGATTTGGCGGCCGTCACGGACATCATTCTCCGACCATGGGCCGGGGAGTTCATCGTGGGCGAGCGGGAATCATCCTTTGTTTCCGTCTTCATCCGGACCGTCAAGGTCGATTTCGTTGTCGATCCCCTATCGGAACTCGAAGAACGCCCCGTGGCCGACCTCGAGTTCGGCGGCCGCCTGACCGTGGACTCCCTGGAGGCCATCGCCGCCAACAAGTTGGCGACCCTGCTCGGCCGCGTCGAACCCAAAGACTTCATCGACTTCTATTTCCTTCAGAAAGAATTTCCCCGATTGAAGGCCGATCTCATCTTCGAGCGCGCGAAGAGGAAGGACGCCGTATTCGACGATCCCTCAGAGGCGGCCATGCGTCTCAAGGAAGGATTGCGGATCATCCTTAGGTCCGCCCCGGAGGCCACGGCCCTGGATATCGATGATGTCCTCCGCCACGGGCTTATCCCGTACCCTCGACTTCTGAAGCCCGTCGATTGGACAGAATTCGGGCATGCTTTCGAAGATTTGGGAGACTGGCTCACGAGGCACGGGATCAAGACTTGACCCCTCCAAGAGCCGCCCTTATAGGGGAACAGGCCTGATCCCGCCTAAGGCCAGGGCTGGCACGAACGCGGCGGGCCACCGCGCTCTGGGCTACGCCCGGAGCGGCCCGGGTTTCTTTCTTGCCATCGGAACTCTCCCCCGCGCGGAGACGACTATTGCGTCCGCCAGGAGCCGATGTCAAGGCTCCTGGAGCCAATCCCTGTTCTTCTTGAAATTCGTGGCCGCGAAGCGGACTTTATAAGGGTAGCGGATCTTGACGAAATCGAAGTCCCCGTCGTGGGGCTCCTCGTAGACGTTGAGCAGGGGCGCCGAACCAGGGTAATGGATATTGCTGGCGCCCGCGCCTCCGAATATGTCCAGGATGTCCGGGATCGCTTCGTCGGGGGCGGCCACGATGACGGTTTGGAGGAAGGGCCGGGCGGTGGCCAGGACCCCGGCCGCCGACTTCGCGTCCTCCACCGGCATGACCTGGGCATAGCGGTAGGTTTCGTCGGGCAGCCAAAAAACAGGCGTGTCGGCGACGCGCACGAAAGCCGATCCATCGGCCCCGGCGAAGACGTTCGCAGAACCCTCGAAGACGCGGGCCAGGTTCTTGCCGATCGGCATCATGGCCGGATTGATAGGCGATGTCGTCACGGCGTGGCGGTCGAGGGCCCCGGCGAGCTTCTCGGCGAAGGCACGATGGTCGCCCTGCACATAGACGTTCTTCGTGCTGTAGCAGGCGGCGCCGTCGAAGGCCGAAATATCGCGGACGAGCCCCTCGATGACCCGCTCGCAGAGCGACGGGGACCCGGCGAATTCACTCGAGATGTAGGCGGCCCCGACCTTATGGCCGTGCCCGAGGACGACCGGATGGCTGCCCAGCCGCTTGGCCCGGGCTTCGATGTCACGGACCGTTGTCTCGGCGCCAAGGACGTTGATGGCGTCAGACTCGGCAAGCAGGACATCCTCGAGGGCCCGGTCGCCACCCTTCCAGTAGCCGCAGGCCATGGTCTCACGGACAAGGGGCGCGAATTCGGCCATCTTGGAAAGATAGAGCATGGGGAAGACGGCGGATGTCGACGGGAGCTTGATGACCTGGGCGGCCCCGCGGCCCCACTTCCCCTCCCCGCCCGCTCCCCTATCCCCTCCCTCGCCCTCGAGCGGCAGGCCGATCCGGGTCAGGATGGCCGAATAGCCGGCCACGTTGCCCGAGGCGAAATGACTGAGGAGGCCGGGCTCGCGCTTCCGGACGAACGGGGAATTCGCGCCGAAGCGCTGGAGAAAGCCGAAAGCGGTCTCGACCGGCCGCCTCGTCTCAAAGGCCCGCTTCACGAACCGGCCGGCGAGGGCCCGGTCATAGCGGACGAGCGGCGCGAAAATGCCGAGGCCGAAGCGCTCGACGTCATACTTGGAGAAGCCGTCGACCCGGTTGATAAGGTCGACGATGGCCCGGATCTCGGGCGAGCTCGTGCCTGCGAAATGGGCGTCGAGGCGCGTCATGGCGTCCTGGATCTCCGTCGGCGAAAGACGGGCGAAGACCTCGTGGGAGCGCTCGCGCACGGCTCTCAGGATATCGGGAAGCGTCGCCGCTTCGAAAAGAGGGAACCGGAGCTCGAGTCCGCCGGCTCTAGCGGTCTTGGATGCTTTGACGTAAGGGTCATCGAAGACGATCCGGCCGGGAACCGCGCCGGAGACCCCGCCCTGGCCGGCGGCGCGCTCAGACACCGGCGATCTCCGCCGCCTTGAAAGCGCATCCGATCGTCCCGGCGGTTTCGACGCCCGCGAAGCGCGAGACGCGGCTGAACGAGCCGACGCGGCCGTCCGCCTCGGCGGTCACGATCTCGGCCTCGTCGAACTGGAGGACACAGGTGTTGGCGGCCGTGGGCCGGCCCGCGGTGTAGGGCGCGACGACTTTGATGATGCCCCGGCCCGAGCGAAGAGGAGCTTCCGTTTCGGGGTCGACGATGTAGACCCGGTGATCGGCCGCCGGCCGGAAGAGGAAATCGTCGAGGCTCCGATCCCAGAAGCCCACGATCTGCGCGGACGTCTCGGTGAAGCTGTAAATGTCCTTGATGTGCGTCGCCCAGAGCTCCGGGTCGATGCCGAACACGGCCCCGATCTTGGCGACGAATTCGGACTTGTCGATCTTGGCGCCGCGGATGGAGCCTTTGGCCCCCGAATAGCCGCCGCCGCTGAAAGCGACATAGCCCTTATCGTGGAGAGCGAACTCGCCCTCGCGGAACTCGTCGAGGTAGGGCCGGAGGAGCAGGGTGAGGCCTCCGAGGGAGACGGGGCGGCCCTGCTTTTCCGCGGCGCGGAGGAGCGAAGCGAGCTCGGCAGCGGGCATCTTACGGATGGAGGCGGGGCGTCCGGCGATCCTGTTGAGCACGGTCTTGAGAATATCGACATCGACCGTGGTGTAGGTCCGTTCGTAGAACTCGTTGCCCCCCTCGAGCCCGAGCTGCATCCTCAGGACGGCCTTCTTTCCTTTGTGCGCGGCCTTCTTAGAGAGGGCGTGGAGGATGCGAAGGGATGGGGCGAAGCCGATGCCGACAGGCACGCCGGCGAAGCCGAAGGTCTCGCCGTAGCGGGAGGTGATGTGGGCCAGCTCGGCCGGTCCCGTGTAGACGTAGCTCGGGTCGCCCGAGGTGCTGCTCGAAACCTGGAAGACGCCGGGACCGGACAGGTCATTGAGCTCCTCGATCATGCCCTTCGAGAGCTTGAAGGCGGATGACGCGACGCCCGGGAGCCGGTGGTAGGCGCCATCGGCGACGAAGGTCAGCAGATCGGCCCGCGAGACTTTCCGCTTGGCGCAAAGCTGCCGGTAGTAGGCGAACCGGTCGAATTGGGACCCGATGCTCGCGCGGAGGAGGTCCTGGAATCCGGATTCGGAGAGGGGGACGGCGGGGGCGGGGGCGCTCTGTGTATTCATGGTGGCCTCCTTCTCGTTCTATGCCTTAAGGATAGGCGGAGGGCTGAGCCAGTTGTCAGGGTTAGGTCAAGATTTTGTGAAGATTCGGTCAAGGCCCAAAGGGCAGGTCGGGGTATAAAATAGCTAAAGGAGCGCCGCTCAGTCGTTCATCGCGTCGCGGACGGCCTTGAAGTCCTCTTTGAGGTCGACGAAGACCTTGACGATCTCGGGATCGAAGTGCGTTTCGCTCGAGGACACGATGATGCCCACGCTTTGCTCGTGCGAGAAGGCGTCCTTGTAGCATCGCTTGGCCCTCAAGGTCTCATAGACGTCGACGACCGCCATGATGCGCGCGGAGAGCGGGATGGCCTCGCCCGCCAGGCCCAGCGGATAGCCGTCGCCGTTCCATTTCTCGTGATGGAACTTGGCGATGGCGATGCCCATGTCGAGCAGGGCGTTCCCGGGGAATTGGCGCTGGACGGCTACGAGCTTATCGGCCCCCAGGGCGGCGTGCGTTTTCATGACCTCGAACTCCTCGGGCGTCAGCTTGCCGGGCTTGAGGACGATGCGGTCGGGAATGGCGACCTTGCCGATATCGTGGAGAGGGCTCGCGTAGTAGATATTCTCGATGAACTTCGCGTCGACCTGCCGGCCGAACCGGGGGACCTTGGCCAGTCCTTCGGCCAGCTTCTTGCAGAACGCCTGGACGCGCTCGAGGTGCATGCCCGAATCATCGTCCCGGGATTCCGCGAGCTTGGCCAGGGCGAAGATCATGGCCATCTGCGTATCCGAGATCTTCTTGACCTGGGCCTGAACGAGCTTGCCCAACTGCCGGTTGTGCTTCTCGAGCTCCTGCTGGAGATGCCAGAGCTTCAGGTGCGTGTTGACTCGGGCCTGGACTTCGTCGAACTGGAACGGCTTGGTGATGTAGTCCACCCCGCCCACGGCGAAGGCCCTCACTTTGTCCAGGACCTCGTTCAGGGCGCTGATGAAGATGACGGGGATGTCCTTCAGCTTCTCGTCGGCCTTCAGGCTCTGGCACACCTCGAAACCGTTCATCTCCGGCATGTTGATGTCGAGAAGGATCAGGTCCGGCGGCTCGCTCAAGGCGGCCTGGAGGGCCAGCATTCCGCTCGGAACGGGCCGCGTCTTGTACCCCCGCTCCTTCAGCATGCTGGCCAGGAGCTGGAGGTTCGCCGGGGTATCGTCCACGACCAGGATGCTCGGCTTGTCCGGGTACGACAGGGATGTGGTCATCGGGTCACTCTTTCTCCGTGGTCAGCAGGTTCAGGAGCGTATTGTACTCATAGCGTTCGACGAGGCCGCGCAGCTCTCGGACGACCGGTTCGTTCCGGCCGTCGATCTCGTTGACCATACCGATCATCAGATCATAGTCGGCCTTGACGACGGCGTCGCGCAGTCCGCGCCGGAAGCCCTCCGGCAGGGCCGCCAGAGCGGCCGGGACGAGCGCGCGGGCGCCGCCGGCCGGGAGGTCGGGGTCCTTCCCGGACGGCATCTTTTCCGAGAGCTCGAATTCGACGGCCAGGAGCCGTTCGATCTTCTCGAAGAGAACGTCTTCGCGGAAAGGCTTGGTCAGAAAGTCGTCGGCGCCCGCCGCGAGGGCCTCTCGCCGGTCCTCTTCGAAGGCGCTGGCGCTCACGCCGACGATCCTGACGTCCCGGCCGCCTTCGCTCGCGCGGATGCGGCGGGCCGCTTCGCAGCCGTCCATCTCGGGCATGCGCAGGTCCATGAGGATCAGGTGCGGCCGCCAGGACCGGAACACCTCGATGGCCTCTTTCCCGTTGGTCACGCGCTTCGTCTCGAAGCCGATATCGCCGAGGAGCTTGGACAAGAACGCGCCGTTGAGCTCCTCGTCATCGGCGATCAGGATCCGGCGGGGAGACTGCCCGGGACGCAGGCATTTGACCCGACGGGACCCGGCGCCTTTCTCGGCGAAGCCGACGTCCCCCTCTCCCAAAAGGACATGGAACTTGAACAGGCAGCCCTTCCCCGCCCGACTGGTGAGGGTGATGTCGCCGCCCATCAGGTGGACGAACTCCTTGCAAATGGCCAGTCCCAGGCCCGTGCCGGATCTCATCAGGCGCCCGCTCCGGGCCTGCTGGAAGGGCTTGAACAGGTCCTTCTGCTCTTCCTCCGGGATGCCCGGACCGGTGTCCTCGACCTCCGCGTCGAGCCGGATCCCGCCGGAGTCTTCCCGGCCGGTCCGGACCCTCAGCACGATCCCGCCGGCGGCCGTGAATTTCACCGCGTTGCCCAGCAGGTTGATGAGGATCTGGCGCAGCTTGCCTTCGTCACCCTCTACATAGCGCGGGATCCGGCCGAGACCCTCGAGGGAGAAGGTCAGCTTCTTCGCGTCGGTGCGCATCCGGAACATCAATTCCAGGTCCTCGAGAAGGGACAGCAGGCTGAACGTCGTCGGGTTCAGCGTCGTCCGGCCGGCCTCGATCTTCGACATTTCCAGGATATCGGTGATCAGGGCCAAGAGGTGCTCGCCGCTCCGGTTGATGATGTCCAGGTGTTGGCGCTGTTGGGGGGCCAGGGTATCGTCGCGCTGCATCAGCTGGGAGAATCCCATGATCGCGTTGATCGGCGTCCGGATCTCGTGGGACATGTGGGCGAGGAATGTGCTTTTGGCCCGGCTGGCCGCGTCGGCGGCCTGTTTCGCGTTCTCAAGCTCACGCGTCCGCTCCTGGACGACCGTCTCGAGGCTTTCCCGGCTCTTCGCGACCTCTCCCTCGGCCAGCTTGCGGACGGTGATATCCCTGGCGATCCCGAGGGCGATCTTCCGCCCCATGAACATGACCGGATAGGTGCTGATCTCGACGGTGACGCGCGAGCCGTCCTTGCGCCTGAGGACGAGCTCGTCGGGGCCCGTCGGCTTGCCGACGAAGTTCCGGCTCAGGAGCGAGGCGGCCTTCGGCACCTGGTCGAAGGGCAAGAGCCCCGCGGTGAGCAGGTTCATCCCGACGAGCTCCCTCTTCGGATAGCCGCTCATCGCCTCGGCCATCCGGTTCCCTTCGATGAGGTTGCCGCGGATGTCGTAGAGGAAGATGCCGTCGGGGGCGTTGTCGAAGACGAGCTTGAAGATCTCGCGGGACGTCCTGAGCTCCTCCTCGATCTGGCAGCGCTCGGTGGCGTCCATGAGCTGCATGACCGTCTCGCCGCCCCCGTTCCCGCCGTTGCCGGGGAAGAAGTTGGCCGTGCAATCGACCGAGCGCGTTTCGCCGTTCTGGCGGACGAACACGAACTCGTAGCTCGAAGGGGCGAACTGGCCGCTCAGGCCGCACTGATGATAGTACTGGACGAGGGGAAGGCTCTTGGGATCGACGAACCGGAGGAAATCGAGGTCGAGGACGCGGTCGCGGGGGTAGCCGGCGAGCTCGCCGGCCGCTTCGTTGGCGTAGATGATCCGGAAAGCGGGATCGAGGATGAATATGGCCAGGCGGGAGTTCTCGGACAGAGTCAGGAAGCGCTCCTCGAGATTCCGCGGAGCGGAGACCGAACCGGCCCCCTCGGTCGGCGGGTCGGCGCCGGAGCGCGAATAGTCCCTCAGATCGTTGCGCATCTAAATTCCTATCAAGAGGATATGATGGCGCCCCGGGCGGGAGGAGGCCATCGCCTCTAAGGGGGAATCAGGGGGGGAGATGGGGAAATCGGCGGGATGAGGCCTTATGGGTCAGAATGCCGGGCCGGTAGGGTGGCGGCGGCGGTGGCGACGGCGGCTGTGGATCAGGCCGCGTTGATGGCGTCGACCATGAGGCGCAGGGTGCCGGCGGCCTTGCGGTTGAAAGCGAACGAGAGGCGCGGCAGGCCGGGGTACTCGGCGTCTTCGCCTTCGCCCTCGAGCGGGGTGGAGTGCTGCTCGATGCGGCCCCCGGTGAGGATCGAGGCGTAGGTGTCGTTGAGGCGCTCGAGCGCGTCGGGCGGGAGCGGAGAAGAGAGGCGCAGGACGAGCAGCGGCCCGACGTAGCGCATCGAGTGGTAGCGCCTGTAGAAACCCATGATCTCCTCGACGGCCGCGTCGATATCGTCCGTGATCTTGAAGAGATGCATGTCCTCTTCGCCGATCATGCCGTTGTGGAGAAGCTCGGCCTTGAGGTAGGTCCGCCAGTGCTGCCAGTACGTGCCGCCGGGCGAGTCGACCATGACCAGGGGGATGAGGTTCGTCTTGCCCGTCTGGATCATGGTCATGGCCTCGAAACCCTCGTCCTGGGTGCCGAAGCCGCCGGGGAAGAGCGCGATGGCCGAGGCCTCCTTGAGAAAGAGGACCTTGCGGGTGAAGAAGTACTTGAAGTTGACGAGCTTGGCGTCGTCGGCGATGACGACGTTGGTTCTCTGCTCGTGGGGCAGGCGGATGGCCACGCCGAAGGAGGCGGCGCGGCCGGCCCCGCGCTGTCCGGCCCCCATGATGCCGTCGCCGGCGCCGGTGATGACCATCCAGCGGCGCTCGCGCATGCGGCGGGCGAAGGCCTCGGTCTGGAGGAAGTCGGGGTGGTCGGCGGGCGTGCGGCTGGAGCCGAAGATCGAGACCTTGCGGACGTCGTGATACGGGGCGAAGACCTTGAAGGCGTAGCGAAGCTCCTTGAAGGAGTTCGTCAGGAGCTTGAGGTCGCCGCGGCCGGTGCCGTCGCGGGCCAGGCGCGTGATGGCCACCATCAGGTCGGCCAGGACGTCGCGGTCGGGGCAGTCCGTGGCGAAGCGGGCGAGGAAGTCGGCGATGGCGGCGTCGCGGGCGGCGGCCCAATCGTGGGGCGGCGTCGGGCCGGGGGCGGAGCAGGCTTGGGCTTGGGATGGGGATGGGGATGGGGAATGGGATGGGGACGGGGGGGACGGGTTGGTCTTATCGAAAGGGTCGTTATTCATGTGATTGTTCAAGGAGATTCTACCACAGCCCGAATTCGGGGACACAATACCATGTCCCCGATTTTGGGCGGGGCGGGATTAGTCCAGCCAATTCTCGACGGCGAGGCCGGGGATGCCCTCGAAATGCCGGACGTTCCCCGTTACGAGCGTCAGCCCGTGCTGGAGGCCGATCGCGGCGATGCGCAAGTCCGGCTCGCTCCGGGGGACGCCGCGCTTTTCGAGCGAAGCTTTCAGCCGGCCGAAAACCCGGGCGCTTTCGAGATCGAACGGCAGCACGGTCAGGCGGGGCAGGACGAACTCCTCAAAGGCGCGGATGAGCTCATCGCGACGCGCGGTCCGGGAGGCCCCGTAAATGATCTCGGCGGCATTGATCGACGTCGTGAATTGGAGGGCGCGCGGGATCCGGGATAGGCGGCCGACAAGGGCTCGCGGCGGGGCGGCCTTGACGACCCGGCTCAGAACGTCGGTATCGAATAAGTACATCAGAGAGCGACTTCCCGGTCTTTGGCCTTCTCCCGGGCGGCGTAAACCGCCTCGATCATCTCATCGATGGCGATATCGAAGTCGGCCAGGGCCCCGGCGGCGGCGGCCAGCCCTCCTTTTTCAGAGGCCTCCTTTTTCGCCCATTCTTCGTAGGGGACGATGACGGCGACGGGCATCCTTTTCCGGGTGATCACGACGGCCTCTTTCCGATGAATAAGACGAGCGATGATCTCCGATAATCTCGCTTTGGCCCTGGTCAGGGGAATGATCTCCATAACAACACCTTAAGAATGATATAGTCTAACAGACTATATTTGTCAAGAACGGAAGAGGGCGTCGATCTCGGCGATCTTGCGGGCCAGGCGGACGGCGGAGATGGGGAAGGCGGTCTTGATCTCGGGGGCGAAGAGGGCCAGCTTGAACTCCTCGATCATCCAGCGGAGCTCGTCGACGGCGGCGCGCTTCTCCGCCGAAATCGGGGACACAATACCATGTCCCCCTTTTCTTCTTTCGCCTTCGAGGCGCGCGAGCTCGAAGGCGTAGGGCTCGATCTGGGCGGCCTTCGTCATATCCTTGTCGGGGGCGACGCGGGCGCGTTCGAGGCGGATCTTGAGACCCTCGAGATAGCGCGGGATGCGGACGAGCCGGGCGAGGTAGTAGGCGGCGAGGAAGTCCTTCGGGACGAGGCGATCGAGGTCGGCGGCGACGGCGTCGAGGTATTCGGGCTTGAGCCGCGCCTTGATCTTGCTGAGCTCGTAGAGGCTGAGCGATTTGGCGCCGGGGCCCCCTCCCCTGCCCGCGCTGCCGCCGGCGGCGGCGAGCTCGGCCCGGAGCTTGGCGTGGAACTCGACGATCTTGACAACCGTCTGGGTCAAGGCGTGTCCCTTCTCGAAAAGCGTCCGGCCGACCTCGGCTTCGTAGGTCTTGTACTCGGCTTCCGTGCGGATGTTGCGCTCGAAAACGTCGCGAGCCAGGGCTTCTTCGATGGCCCGCTCGATCGCCTCGCGCCCGCCGAAGGTGAGCGCGGCCCGCTCGAAATCCGCCGGGATCTTGTGGTAGCGGCGGACGAACGCGAGGTCTTTTGCGAACTTGCGCATCAAGAGCCAGCGAACGCCGCGCTTGTGCGGTGCCTCGGCCTCGGCTCGCGTCGGGAACAGGCGGATATCGATCGCGGCCTCCCCGATTTGGAGGGCGGGGTAGGCCGTGAGCGAGGTGCCGACCGCGATCTTCTCGGGCAGGTCGCCGAAGGTCCACTCCGTCAGGCCAAACTTCTCCCAGACGCGTCGGGCTTCCTGCCACGCCGGCGATTCGATCTTGGACGGGGCCTCGTCGGCGGCGCCGATCTTCTTCCGCAGCAGCTCGACGTCGCGCCCGGCGTCGATGACGCGTCCCGTGCCCGGATCGACGACGGCCACCCTCATGCGCAGGTGCTTGGGGACGTCGGCCAGGGCCCATTCGCGGGCCGGGATATCGACGCCGTAGCGGCGCTTGACGAACTCGGCGACGGCTTTGAAGAGCGGCACCTCCTCGGGGGCCTGGGGCATCTCGCGGGCGATCTCCTCGGCCTTCTCACCGACCGGGACGAGGAGCTTGCGGTAGCGCTTCGGCAAGCCCTTGATGAGCGCGGCGATCTTGTCCCGGTATTGCCCGGCGACGCCCCACTCGAGGCGCTCGGCGGGGATGGCGCTCAAAAGCCCGGGCGGCACGGTCAGCGTGACGCCGTCGTCCTCTTCCCCCGGAGCGAACTTGTAGACGGCGTGGAAGGGACGGCCGGCGACCTCGACGCTGTCGGGGAAGCCGGCGACCGCGGCTTCGTCCGGGTGATAGTTGAGGAGCGCGTCCTCGCTCAACCGCAGGAACGAGTCGTCCCCGCCCCGGTCGCGGGCGTTTTTGAGGAGCTTGCGCAGGGTGCGGAGGTCGTGGATGCCGGGGAGCCTCTCCGAATAGAATTTGGCGATCTCACCTTCGGCGACGAGGATGTCGCGCCGGCGGAGCTTCTCCTCCATGGCCTCGACCTTGCGTTGGAGCTCGAGGTTGCGGACGAGGAAGGGCGGCGGGTCGTCGATCTCGCCTTCGACGAGGCCGTTCATGACGAAGATCTCATGGGCCTCGGCAGGGTTGACGCGGGCGTAGGAGACGCGGCGCTCGCGGACGATCTCGAGCCCGAAGAGCGTGACGCGCTCCTTGGCCGTGACCTCGCCGCGCGACCGATCCCAGGCGGCGTCAGAGTAGGAGCGCTTGCAGAGCGGGCCGCCCAGCCGCTCGAGCCAGGCGGGGTCGATGCGGGCGGCCGTCCGGGCGAAGAGGCGCGAGGTCCGGACGACCTCGGTCGAGACGATCCAAGGGGCGCCCTTGGTGAAGAGGACCGAACCCGGCCACAGCGTGACCTCGCGGTTCTTGGCCCCGGCGTAAACGTTCTTCTCCTTGTGCGCGGCGATGTTCGAGAGATACCCGCTGAGGATGGAGCGGTGGATCGCCCCGTAGAGCGCCGGCGAGACGTCGGCATGTAAAATCGGGGACACAATGGGGCGGGGCTGCCGGCCGGACGCGAGCTCCATGAGCGCCCCGGCGATCTCCGCGTGGAGGTAAACCCACTCGCGCATGCGCGGGAAGGACAGGAAGTGCTCGTGACAGAAGCGCCGCTTCTGGACGAGCGAGCCGAGCTTCTCGAAATCGCAGTGATAGCGGTTCCAGATATTGAGCAGGACGAGGAAGTCCGAGTCGGGGTGGCGGAACGCGGCGTGGACGGCGTCGGCCTGCTGGGCCTTGTCCGGGGGCCGCTCGCGCGGGTCGCGGATGCTGAGCGCCGCGGCCAACACCGACACCTCGGGGAGGCAGTTCTCGGCGCGAGCCTCGATCAGCATGCGCGACACGCGCGGGTCGACCTGCATCCGGGCCATGGCCATGCCGTTCTCCGTCAGCTCCCAGCGGGAATTCGGAAAATGGTATTGTGTCCCCTTTTTTATGGCGCCGAGCTCGACGAGCGTGTCGTAGCCGTCGTGGACGGCCTTGGTCGCGGGCCGGTCGATGAACGGGAACTGGAGCGGGTCGCCCAATCCCAAATCGGTCATGCGCAGGATGACCTCGGCCAGGTCGGACCGCAGGATCTCCGGCGAGGTGAACTCGTCGCGCGACTCGTACTCGACCTCGCTGTAGAGTCGCACGCACAGCCCTTCCTTGACCCGGCCGCACCGCCCCTTGCGCTGGTCGGCCGAGGCCCGCGAGATCGGCGAGATGGGCAGGCTGTTGATGCGCGTCCCGGGCTGGTATTGGGAGATGCGAGCGACGCCCGTGTCCACGACGTAGCGAATGCCGGGGATGGTCAGCGACGTCTCGGCGACGTTCGTGGCCACGACGATCTTGGGCAGGGTCACGGTGTAGACAAGGCGCTGCTGGCCTGCCGGCAGCCGCGAGAAGAGCGGCAGCACTTTCACGAGCGGCCATTTCCGCCCCTCGAGCATGCGGCAGGTCTCGAGGATGTCCTGCTCGGTCGGCATGAAGACCAAAACGTCGCCGGCCGGCTTCTCGCGCCGCAGATACTCGACCGCCTCGACGGCCTGATCGACGTAGTCCTTGTCCTCGGCTTCCTCCTTGTCGGGCGCTCGGTACTCGACCTCGACCGGGTAGACGCGGCCGCTGACCTCGATGACCGGCGCGTTCTTGAAGGTTTTCGAGAACTTCTCCGTATCGAGCGTCGCCGAGGTGATGACGAGCTTGAGGTCGGGCCGCTCGTCGAGGAGCCGGCGCATGATGCCGAGCAGGAAGTCGATGTTGAGCGAGCGCTCGTGGGCCTCGTCGATGACGATCGTGTCGTACTCGTGAAGGCCGTGGTCGCCCTGCGTCTCGGCGAGGAGGATGCCGTCGGTCATGATCTTGATGTAGCCGTCGCGCGAGGTCCGGTCCTGGAAGCGGATCTTGTAGCCGACGGCGCGCCCGATCGGCTCGCCGAGCTCCTCCGCGATACGGGCGGCGATGGTCATGGCGGCCAGGCGCCGGGGCTGGGTGACCCCGACGCGACCGGCGATACCCCGCCCCGCCTCGAGGCACATCTTGGGGATCTGGGTGCTCTTGCCGCAGCCCGTCTCGCCCGAGATGATGACGACCCGGCGGCGCGGCGACCGCAACGCGTCGACGATCTCCCCGGCCCGCGGCGTGATGGGCAGCTCCGGCGGGTAAGAGACGCGCGGCACGTTCCGGGCCCTGGCGTCGAGCCAGGCCCCGGCACGAGCACGCGTGTTTCTGCGGCCTTCGTTCTCGCTCATCAGATGGCTTTTCGACTATGCTTCCAAAATCTCCGGACGTTCGAGGAACTGACGCGGCGTTAAGATCTCCACGCCACGATATCTTTTCAGGGCGAGAAGGTGCCTGTCCCCCGAAATCAGGAAGCCCGCGCCGCCGACTAAGGCCAGGGCGAGGAACTTGTCGTCGGCCGGATCCTCCGGAATGACCGCGGCCGTTCTATCAACGATCACCATTTCGGCGAACGGCAGGACATGGTCTTCGATGAGGCCCTTGATGACTTCCGCGTCCAGGGCGAATTTCGGATATCCGAGGACCCGGACATATTCGAGGAGAACGTCCTTTGAAACCAAGGGCACGAGCCGGCCTCTCTGCCAGAGCGATACGAGCTTGCCCGGCTCTCCGCCGAACAGCAGCGCGGAGACGAGAGCATTCGTGTCGACGACCGCCCTTATTCTTGCCGATTTCTTGCCCATGCGACGGCGTCCTCGATGTCACGGTCCGTCAAACCCAGGGAGGCGATCTTCTTCCGGACCTTTGCCAGCCGGCTCTTGCCCAACGGTCTGACCTCGACAGGCTCGAGGACGATCGTCCCCTCTCGGATCCGCGCCTCGAAATACTCGACGCCGTCGAATTTTTCCATCACCTTCTTGGGGATGGTGATCTGGTTCTTGTAAGTCCGTTTGCAGAGCATCAGGGCCTCCTCGTCCAGATGATAGGAGAAAGTAATGCTTCTGTCAATCATTACTTCATTACCATGTCTAACGGGAGATCTTGAACCGGAAACGGGGACGCTTTCCTGGGGGGATCATATCCCCGGGCGCTCCCCCCGGGCGCTCCCCCCGGGCGCTCCCCCCGGGCGTCCCGCGGCGATCAGCCGGCCAGCCTCTTCAGCGAGTCCAGGATGGCCGTCACGTCCTCGTCGCGGTTGTTCAGGTAGAACGAGACCCGGATCGAGTTGAGGCCGCCCTCGCCGACGGGCCGGGCGCGGATCTTGTCCTTGGCCAGATGGCTCATGATCTCCGTGTGCGTGTGCGTCTTCATCCGGAACCCGATCATGAGCGTCCGGTAAGCCTCTTCCTCGGGCGAGAGGCGCTCGACGCCTGGGATCTCGCCGAGCCCGCGGTAGAAGCGCTCGGCGAGCGGGCGGCAGCGCCGGGCGATACGGTCGACGCCGATCGTATCCACGAAATCGATGGCCGTCCCCAGCGAATAGAACATGGCGTCGTTCTGCGTGCCGGACTCGAAGCGCTCGGCCGTCTGCTTAAGCACGAGCTCGCCTTTGGCGGCGTCGTAGCTCGTCGACGAGCCGCCGCCGACCGTCAAGGGCCGCAGGAGATCGACCATCCCCTGGCGGACATAGATGAAGCCCGTGCGCTTCGGGCCCATCATCCACTTGTGGGTGCTGCAGGTGTAGAAATCGACGCCGATGTCGACGATATCAAAAGGCGCGCAAACGGGCGCCTGGGCCCCGTCGAGGGCGAACCAGATGTTCTTCGAGCGGGCCAGCGCCGAGATCTCCTTGACCGGGAAGAGCTGGCCGGTCGTGCAGGTGACGTGGCTGAAGATGATGAGCCGCGTCCGCGGCGTGATGAGGCGGGCGATGCGGTCGATGTTGCCCTTCGCGCTCACGCTGTCCGGCTCGAACAGGCGGATGGCGATGCCGTCATGCTGCATGCGGTGAAGAAGGGCCGAGTGGACGGCGACGTGCTCGTGGGTCGAGGTGATGACCTCGTCGCCGCGCTTGAGCGGCAGGCCGTGGATGATGACGTTGACGCCTTCGGTCGCCCCGCCGATCAGTCCAAGGTCCTCCTTGCGGCACGTCTTGCCGAGGGCCCGGGCGAGCTTCTCCTTGACCTCCTGCCAGGGCTTATCGTCATGCCCGGCGCTCGGGGCGCGCTCTTCGGCCTTGGTGAACTCGAAGATGGCGTTGATCACGGGCAGCGGGCAGGAGCCGAGGCCGCCGAAATTGAGGAAGGTCCAGCCGGGCTCGAGGATGAACTGGCCGCGGATGAGGCTCCAGAAGGCCTCTTCGTCGCCGCCGGCCGCGGCGGCCCGGGCGGTGAGGTCCGCGAGCGGCGCGGAGGCGGCCGGACCCGGCCAAACGGGGATCGCGGGTTCGACCGGCGTCGAGGCCGCCGCGACGAGCTTTCGCATCAGGGGCAGTCCGGCCACGCCTCCGGCCAGCCCGGCGGACATCTTGAGGAATTCTTTTCTGTTCATGGTTCTCCCTCCTGGGTCCAAGGGGGGATTATTTAGGCCTGGCCCGGCAAAGTCAAATGAGGACTGAGAGAAGCCCGTTTTCCGGCCCGAGTCAGGCCCTGGATCTTTGATGATATTAGAACGGTCGCGGCCGGCGCCCGAAAGCCGGCGGCAGGGGCTTGCGGCCCGGATAGGCCAACACGGGGAAACCGACGGAATAGGGAAAGAAAAAGCCGGACACGGAGATGGCGGCGGCGCGGGACCGCCCGCGCCCCGTCAAAGCCGCGGCCAGCTGGGTGATCGCGGACGCTCCGGGCCTCATGGCAAGCCGGAGCGTCTTTATCCTCGAAGCACTGTGCGTTGCGTTGCTCATCTTCTTGTCTCCATACCTATAGACGAACGGAGCCCAGGGAAAGTTGCAGTTCGGGGATCGGCGTCCGATTTCTTAGCTTTTTAGTTTTGGTGTCAAAAACGTGGGTTTAAGCCTGAATTACGGCCTTTATTTGGCCCTAGGTTGTTGATTTTCTTCGAGAAGCTGTGGTCCGACCCCATTGGTAGATCGCGCCGGAGGCGACGACCGCCGCGCCGACGAGCCAGGAGCGCCGCGGCAGATTGGCCATCAGGACGAGACAGGAGACGAGCCCGAGCCCGGTCACGATCCGCATGCCGCCCTTGAGGACCTTGAGCCCGCTCAGATTGAGCGCGGCATAATAGAGGAGGAGCGAAAAGCTGCTGATGTAGGCGATGTGGGGCAAGTCGGCGGCGAAGGCCAGGGCGAGCATGGCCGCCCCGCCGATCAGGATGGCGTTCCGCGGAGCGGCGCTCCGGCCGCCCGGCCGGCCGATGAAGGCCGGCAGCTCCCCGTTGCGAGCCATGACCTGGGCCAGCCGCGAGACGCCCATGACCGCCGCCAAGGCCACCGATCCCGCGGCGGCCAGGCCCCCCAGCGCCACGAGCCGCGCCCCGAAGGCCAGGCCCATGGACCCCAACGCGTCGGCGAGCGGAGATCCCGACCCGGCCAGGAGCGCGGACCCGGCGCCGCCGACGGCGGCCACGGCCACGACCAGGTAGACGGCCGTCGAGATGAAGATCGAGATCAGGGTCGCCCGCGGCACGTTCTTGCGAGGTTCCTCGATCTCGTCGGCGACGATGGCGACCCGGGCGAATCCGGCGTAGGCAAAGAAGATCGTCGCCGCCCCGGCCCAGACCCCGTGAAAGCCGAACGGCAAAAAGGGCCGGAAGTTCGGGCCCTGGAAATGGAGAAAAGCCGCCGCGGAGAAGAAGAGCAGGACGGCGATCTTGAACACGACGAGGGCGTTGTTGAACCGGCTCGACTCCTTGGCCCCGCGGAGGTTGATCATGACGGTGGAAACGACGACCGCGACGATGCCGACACCGGTCGGGAGCCTCGGAAAGAAGAACGTCAGATAATGGCCGAAGCCGACCGCGACCGTCGCCCCGCCGACGACGTTGGAAAAAAGCCAGACCCAGCCGACGAGGAAGCCGAGAAAGCCCGACAGGGTCTCGCGCGCGAAAACATAGACGCCCCCGCTCCGGGGGTACCTGCGGCTGAGCTCGGCCGTCGAGAGCCCCGTCAGGAGCGAGACGAAAGCGGCGATGAGGACCGATAAGACGAGGGCCGGACCCGCCACGGCGGCGGCCGCCCCGAGGATGACGAAGATGCCCGCCCCGATGATCGAGCCGAGAGAGACGTTGACGGCGTCGAACAAGGTCAATCGGCCGCCGGGCACGGCCCGCTCGCCGGGATGGGGCTTGGACATCTCGGGCACCTCCTCTTCTATGATAATACAACGGAGGAAGCCAGGAATGCTGTTCGGCCGCGCAAGTCTGCCGCTAAATCCTCATTTTTGACCCAAAAAACACACGCTTTAGGGCTTTATTGAGGCCTTTTTTTTGCTTAAGTTGTTGATTTAATTAGAGAAGCTGTGGTCCGACCCCTAAACCCACTAAAACCTGTAATTGTAGCTGACCTTGAGGAAGAAGCCGCGCTTCATCTCGCGGAAGCGATCGCTCTCGACGAAGCCGGGCAAGCCCTCGTCCCATTCGACCTTCTCCAGGGCCGAGCCGTAGCCCAGGAACACGACCGTGCCGGGAATGTAGGTGAACGAGATGAGCCCGTCGAGGGTCATCCGCTTGTAGAAGTCGTTGTATTCGACGATGCCGCGCACGAAGAGGTACTTGTTGAGCTGGAAGGTGTTGCGGCTCCTCAGGATGAGGTAGTCGTAGGTCTTGCTCCGGTCGGACTTCCTGAAGAAATCCTGATAGCTCAGGCTGAGCGTGAAATCGAGCTGGGTGATAGGCTGGAACTCGAGCGCGGCCATGGCCCGCGTCCCGTACCCCTGATAGGGGTCGGCCTCGTCATAGAAGACCCTCCCCGTCCGCCGGGCGAAGATCTGAAAGTAGAGCTGCTTGGCGATCTGTGTTTCGCCCTGGAGGCCGAAGCCGCTGATGTCGAACCGCTGGCCGGAAAAAACCTCGTTGGCCAGGAGCGCGTCGACGCGGAACTGCGAGTTGCGCGGCAGCTTGAAGCGGAGGGTGAAGAGGTTGAGGCTCTCCCACATGCGGTCGACCGTGTCGAAGAGCTGATAGCTCCAATAGAAGGGCTCGATCTTCTGGAAAAACTTGGACTTGGGATAGATGCTGTACATCGCGAACGCCGAGACGCGCCGCAGCCCGGTCCTGTAGACGAACCCCGAATCGACCTGGAAGTTCTCCGAGATGTCCTGGTAGCCCAGGTCGAGGACCCACTTCCGGTTGGAGAAGCCGTACTGCAGGCCCAAGGCGTGATCGGCTTCGGTCGAATCGGCGCCGGGAGCTTTGGTCAGCGAGCCGAGAAGGTGGAAGGAGGCCGTCTGGGTCTGGCTCAGCCGGAACCGCCCGTCGAACCCTCCGACCCGGTTGTACGAGCCCCCGGCCTCGCGGCCCGTGTAGAAGGCGCCGATATAGGCGTCGTCCTTGAGCGCGTGCTTGAAGCGGCCGATCATGAAATCGGGATGGACGTCGACCGCGTCCCCGGGGAGATTGTCCTGGGCATAGATCGCGGCCACCGTATCGCGCGGCGTTATCTTGCCGCTCAGCTTGAAGCCGAAGGACGGATCGACGATCGTCCGGGTATAGACGAGGGACGAGAGGGGACCCTCCTCGACGGATCCGCCGAATTGCCAGAGTTCGCTGCCCTCGAGGAAGAAAGGCCGCTTTTCCTGGTAATAGAGCGAGTACCGCTGGTTGAAGTCGACCTGGCCGGCGTCGGCCTCGACCTGGCTGAAGTCGGGGTTGATCGTACCGTCGAGCGTCAGGTCCGAGGTGAGGCCCAGCTTGCCGGTCAGACTGAGGTCGTCGATGTCCAGGTCCCTGTTCCGGACGAGCTCGCCCTGGGTGTCCGTCGTCGCTTCCTGCGTCCGGCCGAATGTGAACGCCGGCAGAAGCTCGGCCACCCGCTTGTACTTGAGCCCGGAGAGCTCGAACGGCTGGGCCTGGCCGAGGACGGAGCCGTAGTTCGGGTCGATGGGTGGGAAGGTCACCTGTTCGGAGCTCCGGGTGAAGAAGCGGACAAAGAGCACCCGCCAGGTCTGGGGGTCGCGGCTGGGGAAGCGGAGGCTCTTGAGGGGGATCCGGGCCTCGGCCGTCCAGCCCTGGTCGTCGACTTTGCCCGCGCTGTACCACGCCGTGTCGAACGTCAGCTCCACGTTGCCGTTCGTCGTCAGCATGCCGTCGCCCTGGATGCCGCAAGGATTGAGCATGAAGACAAAGGCGCTCTGCCGGTCGTTGAAGGTGTCGAGGTTGATGAAGACGAGGTCGTCCTGGAAGATCGTGTCGCGCTTGCAGACCGCCCCCTTGACCTTGGCCGGATCGGAGTCGTAGCACCGGAAGGCGAAATAGAAGTTCTCGGCGTCGTAGGCGATATAGGCCTCGGTCTTCTGGCTGGCGTCTTTGCCGTAATCGGGCTTGAAGGTCTTGAAGCCGTCGAACTTGAGGCCGGAGGCCCAGGCGGGGTCGTCGAGGACGCCGTCGATGACGGGCGGCACCGCGGTCTTCGTGAGCACGGGCGCGGATTCCTCCGGTTTGGCTTGGGCGGCCGGAAGGGCGACGGCGGCCGCCAGGAGGCCGGCGACGAGCCAGGTGACTATCGGGGTCCTTTTCATTGCGGTCTCCGTGGGGCGGAATGGCATGGCTCTAACGTTTCTCTCCCCTATTTACGGAGCGGCCCCTGAAAAGGTTCGCTCGCTTGCCGCTGTATGGATAATTATCTATAATTTGCGTTGGCAGGGCAGGAAACGGGAATGGCCGGCGTCTAAAGAGACGGGAGGAGCGACACCATGAGACATCCCGACGCGAGATCCATCCTGGCGGCCGCCCTGGCGGGGCTGGCCCTCATCGGCGCCTCGGCCGCGTGCAAGGGCAAGCCCCCCGCGGACATCCCCGGCGAATTCACGTTCCACGGCCAGGCCATCCACCCGGCCGCGATCAGCGCCCTGTATCGATCGCCCACCGGACAGCTCAACCTGGCCGAATTCAAGACCAACCTCGAAGCCCGCCAATGGGAGGACCAGCCCGGCTGGTGGGCGACGGACTTCGAGGAGGACGTCGCCACGGGCCGTTCGCCCTTCTTCGCCTACGCCGCCTTCGCCGGCCCGCTCGGCGAGGGCGCCGAGGTTTACGTCCTCTCGATCACCTTCAACACGGGCGAGCCCGCCGACGTCGACAACCTCGTGCTCCTCCAGAAGAGCGGCGACTGGATCGGACTCGTCCGGGCCTGGAACGAGGGCAGCGCCTGCAACGGCGGCATCATCTCCGAACGCATCGAGGGCGACGATTTCCTCTACGCGCGGGACATCTCGTCCATCGGCCTTCTCGACCTCGCGCTCGACGTCCGGCTCGACCTCACCGCCAACGAGGACCTCGAAGCGACGAGCGAGAGCTGCGTCGCGTCCGCGAATTTCGTCTACAACCTGACCCAGGACCGCGAGGACCTCGTCTCGGTCCGCCTCTACGACGAGCCCGCGGTCGACGAAAAAGGCCGGACGGAGCAATTCCGCTACCAATCCTGTTTCAACCGGATCTTCAACGACTACCTCGGGCGGAGGAAGACCGCGCTCACACCCAAGGAGGTCGACGAGCTGGCGGTCCGGTTCAGGGACGAATGCGTCGATCCGGCGGCTTTCCAGCCGCCCGCCCCGGCGCCGGTCATCAAGTGAGGGATGCCCCTTACTCGATGACGCACCGCCCGGCCGCGCGGCCGGGCCCCCCGATCAGGGCGTCTTTTCGGAGAGCAGATCGGCGGCCGAGGCGTTCTCCGCGACCTGTTCCGGGCTCTTCGCGCCGGGGATGACGGCCGTCACGACGGGATCCCGCAGGCACCAGGCCAGGGCCCAGCGGGCGCGGGAAACGCCCAGAGGCAGCTCTTCGGCGGCCAGCTTTTCCGCCAGGCGGACCTGCCGGGTGATCTCCTCTGCCCCCAGCGTCGACCGGTAGTCGTCCGGTCCGAACTTATCGCCGGCCACGTACGTCCCCGTGACGAGGCCGCTCGCAAGCGGCACCCGGGCCAGGACGCCCAGATTATGGCGCCGGGCGGTCGGGAAGACCTCGGACTCGGCCCGGAGGTCGAGGCGGTTGTACTTGACCTGGAGAACGCCGTAGCCGCGGCCGAAGGCCTCGCGGGTCTGAAGCTCGCTTCCGGCGCCGCGGATCGACACGCCGAGGTTGCGGACCATCCCGGAGCGACGGGCCTCGTCGAGAAAAGCCCGGAGCCCGTCGTCGACGAAGGCCTCGTCGCCGCCCGAATGGAACTGGTAGATGTCGATCCGGTCGGTCCGCAGGGCCCGCAGAGAGGCGATGAGCTGGGCCCTGATGTCCTCGGCCCCGAAGAGGTCATCCCGCTCCAAGAAGCCCTTGAAGCGGTGGCCGAACTTGGTGGCGATGACCCAGCGGTCGCGCCCGCGCCGGGACAGGTAATCGCCGATCAGCCGCTCGGACAGATGGTCTCCATAACACTCCGCGGTATCGATGAGGTTGACCCCGGCCTCCGCGGCCCGGTCAAGGATGGCGTCGACCTCCGGCTGGGTGAAGGTCCGGCCCCACTCCCCCCCGAACTGCCAGGCGCCGACGCCGACGACGGAAACTTTGAGGCCGGTCCGGCCCAGCGTGCGATATTTCATTGATAGCCCCGTCTTCCTTCTCCTTATATTAGTCGGAGGAAGGGACGGGCGTCAAGAAACGGATTGAGCCGGCGGCAGCGGCGCGCAAAAAGCGGAAAAAGGCCGGTCCGGACGCAACCCGCGGCGGGGGCCGGCCGTTAGGATAAGGATGGATGTTAAAATATTAGCAGAAGGGCTTGACAAGCCCGTTCATGGGTGCTAATATTTTAGCATGCTAATTTTTTAGCAATCAGCCAGGGCCGGCCGGAAGGCCGAAGGAGCCGCGCATGATCAAAGACAAGAGCCTGAGCCGCCGGGAGCGGGAGATCATGGACATCGTTTACGAGATGAAGGAGGCCTCCGCCCTGCAGGTCCTGGAGCGCCTGCCGTCGCCGCCAAGTTATTCGGCCGTGCGGGCCCTGCTCCGCGTTCTCGAGCAGAAAGGCCACCTTGTCCACCGCCAGGACGGGCCGCGATATATGTATGTCCCGCGGCTGGCCAAGGACAAGGCCCGGCGGAGCGCCCTGGCCCATCTCAAGCAGACGTTCTTCGACGGCTCGACCACGGATGTCGTCGCCGCATTGCTCGACATATCCGAGGAGGACCTCTCCCCGGACGACTATGCCAGGCTTACGGAGCTCATCGACAAGGCCCGCAAGGAAGGACGCTGACATGCCCGGAACGGCAGCGGCAGGCACCCTCGGCTTCTTCGCCGGGTGCTTCCTGAAGACCGCGGTCGTCCTGACCTTGGCCCTCCTGGCCGCGGCGGCCGCGCGGAGGCGCCCCGCCGCGATCCGTCATTTCATTCTTTCATCGGCCCTCATCGGGCTCCTCCTCATTCCGCTGCTCTCCCTGGCCCCGATCGGATGGAAGTCGCCGCTCCTGCCCGGCTGGATGGCCGCCCACGCCGCGAGCGCGGCGGGAACATCGGACGCGCCGGCCGTGCGGAACGCAAGAGGAGAGGGGCCTATCGGCGCGGCCTCGTCCTCTTCCGTCCCGGTCCGGCTCCTTATGCGCGGATCGGACGCTCCCCTTCTCTCGGCGCCGACTGGTCTCGTGCCGGCGGCCGGACAGGCGGGCGCTGCCAAGCCCGGACAAGGCCGGCCGTTCGCCGCCGCCGGTCTCATCGTCACCGTCCTCTGGATGGCCGGGCTGGCCGCGCTTCTCGTGAGGCTGGCCTTCGGGCTGGCCGGCGCGGTCCGGCTGACCGCGGAGGGAACGCCCCTCGACGGCGCCGCGTGGCGCGCTCTCGTCGAGCGGTTCCTCGCGCTCGTCTCGCTCCGTCGCGACGTCCGGCTCAAGAGCCACCCGGAGGTCCTCGTGCCGCTGACGTGGGGCTGGCGGAGGCCGGTCGTGCTCCTCCCGGACGGATCGGATTCCTGGACGGACGACGAGCGCTCCTCGGCCCTCTTCCACGAGCTCTCCCACGTCAAACGGGCGGACTTCCTGGTCATGCTGCTCGTCCGCGCGAGCCTGGCGGTGTTCTGGTGGAATCCGCTGTGTTGGATCGTCTACCGCGAGCTCCAGAAAGAACAGGAGATCGCCTGCGACGAGCTGGTCCTGCGCGCCGGGATCCGGCCGTCGACTTACGCCGCCACCCTGCTGGCTTTCCGGCGCTCGGCCGGGTTCCGCTGGAGCCCCTCGGCCGCCCTGCTCGGGATGCTGGGACGGTCATCGTTCCAGGAACGCCTGGCGGCCATCCTCAAACAGAAACTGACATTTATGGAGGTCAAGATGAAAACCAAGATCATGCTGGCACTGGCCCTCGTTCTGGCCGTGGCCCTCGTCGGGACGGCCCGGCCCGTCTCGGCGACCGAAGCCAACGACGCTGCGACTTTCCTCGCGGAGACGGCGATGCCCGCTCCGGCCGGGTTCGACCTCGCGGCTCCCGCCGCGGACGCTCAAAAGGTGACGGCCGAGACGGCCGTCGTCCAGGAACAAGAACAAGAGAAGGCCAAAGCCGCGGAGAAAGCCAAGCGGGCCGAGAAAGCCAAGACATTCGTCATCACCCCCGTCGAGGTCGAAGGGAAGCCCATCGAGGTGATCATCACCGAGGGCGATCAGGTCCGGAAGCTCGTCCTGGGGAAGCCGCTGACGATCACCAAGAGCAAGGACGGCGAGGCCCTCGTCCTGACCGTTGACGGGAAGGACGTCCAGGTCGTCAAGGGCGAGCCCCTGCGCCTCGAGATCAAGGGCGGCGAGCTCCAGGTTCTGAAAGAGGGCGCGGCCGTCGTCGCCGGCGGGCCCATGAAGGTTAAGCTGGCCAGGGAAGGCGGCGAGGAAGGCCAGACGATCGTTTTCTACGGGACGACCGACCCGGAGATCGTCTATCAAAAGGTCAGGCTGGCCGAAAAGGCGGAAGCCGTCGAGGCCCCCGCCCAGGTCATCGTCAAGACGCGCAAGGACATGAAGGAAGGCGAGCAGTGGGTGTCGGCCCCGGAGAAAGCAGTGAAGGTCGTCGAGGGCCAGCCTTTCGCCTGGACGATGGCGAAGGAAGACGACATGCTCGAAAAAGTCCACGCCCTCCAGGAACAGGTCCAGGCCATCAAGGCCAGGAAAATGGACATCTCCGCCCTCGAGGAATCGCTGAAGAAGCTCGAGGCCGAGCTCAAAGCGAACGAGAAGAAGCTCAAGGAGCTCAAGTTCAAGGTCGATAGGGTCCAGGGCGAACCCGTCGTCATCAAGAGGTGGCACGAGGGTGAAGCCGAAAGCGGCCAGAGCGTCGTCATCACGGAAGGCAAGGGGGGCGGGGCGGCCAAATCCAGGGTTTTCGTCGAGACCGGCGATAAGAACGAAGGGACGATCAACCTGATCTTCACAGGTCAGGATGGCGAGGCCGGCAAAGCGGCTTTCGAACGGGCCGTCACGACGCTGAAGAAGGGGCTGCCCGAGGGCTACAAGCTCGTCGAACAGAAATACGACAGTGAAGACGGCACGATGACCTTCAAAGTCGCCGCGCCCGAGGGCAAGAAGACGGACGGGACGCTCATTCGCAAGCTCGTCGAAATGGTCCAGGAAGAGATCAAGAAGTAGATAGGCCCCTGGAACGGGGACACGTACCTCCGGTACATGTCCCCCTTTCTTTAAGAACGGGGACGGCTCAGAACGGGGACATGTACCCCGGGTACGTGTCCCCCTCAAGCCGAGAAGGGGCTTCCCCCTACTTCCGCACTCGCGTCGGATAGGCCGGCCGCTTCGGCTTGGCCGGCGGGTTGGCCTTCAGCTCGTCCAGAACCACTTTGATGGCGGCCTCGAGCTGCGGATCGTGACCGGCGATGACGTCGCGCGGCGTCTGCTCGACCTCGATGTCGGGCGATATGCCCACGTTCTCGACGCCGAATCCTTCTCCCTCGTCCCAGAAGGCCAGGTTCGGCGCGGTCACCGATCCGCCGTCCATCAGCGGAGGGAAGCCCAGCGTGCCGACCAGGCCGCCCCAGGTCGTCGTGCCGACGAGCTTGCCCATCCGGAATTTCCGCCACATGTAGGGCAGGAGGTCGCCGCCCGAGCCGGCGGTCTCGTTGACGATCATGACCTTGGGGCCCTGGATCGAGGCGCTCGGCGTCTTGAGGTCGACGCCATAGCGCATGGCCCAGTAAGCCGAGACGGGCTTGCGGAGCCAGTCGAGGTAGTAGTCGGCGACCGACCCTCCCCCGTTGAAGCGCTCATCGACGATGATGGCCTCCTTGTCGGCCTGAGGGAAGAAATAGCGCTTGAAGTAGACGTGGCCGAGCGTCGTCGTGTTCGGGACGTAGACGTAGGCGACACGGCCGTTCGTGGCCGCGTGGACCTTGCGGATGTTGCCCTCGACCCAGTCGCGGTTACGGAGCGCGCCCTCGTCGGGGACGGGCACGACCTTGATCGTCCGCGATCCCGTCTTGTCGGGGTTCGGGCCGACCGTGATCTCGACGATCTTGTCGGCCGTCGCCTCGAACCGGGCGAAGAGGTTGTCGGGCGGGATGAGGTCGCGGCCCTCGACGGCGAGCAAGTACTCCCCCGCTTCGACTTCGGAGCCGGGCTCGGCGAGCGGCGCCCGCAGCTCGGGCGTCCAGTTGAGCCCGCCGTAGACCTTCTTGAACCGGTAGCGGCCGTTCTCGACCGCGTAATCCGCGCCGAGCAGGCCGCCCGGGACGCGGGCCGGCTGGGCCGGGAGGTCGCCGCCGCCGACGCGGTGGTGGCCGACGCCGAGCTCGGAGCACATCCACTGGATGAGCCGGTTGAGGTCGGCCCGGCAGGAGAGGTGGGGCAGGAAGGCGGCGTACTTGGCCTTCATGGCCTTCCAGTCCGCGCCGTGGTAGCCCGGATCGTAGAAATAATCCCGGTTGATGCGCCAGGCCTCGTCGAAGATCTGCTTCCACTCGGCCTCGGGGACGACGCGGACACTGACCGCGTCGAGATTGAGCTTGCCCTTGCCCGGCTCGGGCTTGCCGGTCGTCGGGATGATGCTCACGGAACCGCGGGAGACGACGAGCATCTTCTTCCGGTCCGCCGTCAGCTCGAACCCGTCGCAGGCCGGTCCGAAGGCCTCGTCCTTGCGCGTCGCCAGGTCGTAAACGCGAATGGCCGAATCCCCGGACCCGCCCGATGTCGGCGTCGGCGGCGGGCTCACCTTGCGGTAGAAGAGCTTGCCGCCTTCGCCGGCCTGGAGATTGTCGTAGACGCCGGCCTCGATGGGGACGGTGACGATGCGGTTTTCGAGCCCGTCGAAGTCGATGGAGACGGCCGCAGCGGGCTTGGCCGCGGGCGCGGCGGGCTTGTCCCCGGGCTTGGCCGCCGGCTTGTCCGCCTCCTTTTTCTCGTCCTTGGGCTTTTCCTCGTCGCTCTCCTTGGCCAGAGGATTGAGCAGATCCTTGCGGAGGACGGCCAGATACAGGGAGGATGTCAGCCTCAGGTCCGCGTTCGACATGTCGAACCACTGGTTGACGGGGCCGGCGTCCGTGGAGCCCAGGAACCAGAGGTACTTGCCCTCGGCGTCAAAGGTCGGCTCCTCGACGCTGCTCAGGCCGTCGGTGACGGCGTACGATCTGTCCTGGTCGACCGAGTAGACGTGGACGCGGCGGAAGAAGGTCGGCGTGCCGAGGGTGTAGGCGATCCACTTGGAGTCCGGGCTCCAGCTCGTCCTCATCTGGGCCTGGCCGCCGGGCTGATAAAGGTACTCCTGGGCGATCTTCTTCACAGCGCCCGTTCCGAGATCGAGGCAATAGAGGGTCAGGGAATTGTCGGCGAAGGCGATCTTGCGGCTGTCGGGCGACCAGTTCGGCGAGGCGTAGAAGCCGGAGCCGGCGAGCTTGAAGGCCTTCGCCGCGCCCTTGCCGTCCTGGGGGGCGATGTGAAGCTCGTACTCGCCCGAAGCGTCCGAGAAGTAGGCGATGGACTTGCCGTCGGGGGACCAGGCCGGATAGCGCTCGTGGACGGCCGGGGTCTGGGTGAGATTGCGCGGGTCGCCCTTCTCGGCCGGCACGGTGACGATCTCGCCCCGGAAGCCGATGACGGCCCGGGCGCCCGTCGGAGAGACGGCGCCGCCGCGGAGCCACTGCGCGCCCTTGGCGAAGCGCTCGCGGAGCTCGGCGAGGTCGGTCGCGACGCCGATCATGAGCCGGCGGCTGCGGCCCTGCGCGACGTCATAGAGGTGGAGAGAGCCGGCCTGTTCGAAGATGATCCGGCCGGCCCCGGCCGAGGCGGAGGCCGAGGCCGAGAGGATCGGGAAGTCCTTGAACGTCGTCAGCTGCTTGACCTCTTTGGAGGCCGGGTCGAAGGAGAAGAGGTTGAATTCGCCGTTCCTGTCCGAGCGGAAATATATCTTGCCGCCGATCCACATGGGGTCGACGTCGTTCGAGCGTCCCTCGGCCTGGGGCAGCTTCTCGATGCCGTAGTCCATGGCGTTGAAGATCCAGATGCGCGAGAACCGGCCGCCGCGGTAGTTCTTCCACTGGGTGAAGGCCTCGGCGAAGGGCGTGTAGGCGATGAAGCGGCCGTCGGGCGAGATCTCGGCGTCCGAGGCGTAAGGGATCTTGAGCATCCCGGCCTCGCCGCCGGCGACGGGCACGGTGAAGAGCTGGGCGTAGGCCCGGGTATTGGAGAACCGGGCCGAGAGGAAGAGGACGGACTTGCCGTCCGGCGTGAACCCGAGGGCGAGATCGGCCCCCGGGTGCCAGGTCAGGCGCTTGGGAACGCCGCCGCCGGCCGGGACGACGTAGACGTCGACGTTGCCGTCATACTGGCCGCTGAAGGCGACCAGAGTCCCGTCGGGAGAGAAGGCGGAATTGGATTCCGTCCCGGTGTCGGAGGTCAGCCGCCGGACGTTCCGGCCCTCGAGGTCGGCCGTCCAGAGGTCGTTGGCATAGGCGAAGACCACGCGCTCGGCCGAGACGGCCGGACGGGTCAGCATCCTCGTGTCGGTGGTGTCGACGGCCGGGAGCCATATCGCGCCCGCGAGCGCGAACAGGGCCAGCCCGGCAAGGATCGTTCCGAAGCCAAAGGGGGATCTCTTCATGACGGCCTCCTGGAGTGGAAAGTAGCGCCAATATACGTCCCCCCGCGCCCCCCCGTCAATGAAAAACGGTTCATCTCCCGATTCCGGGAGGTCCCTCTCTTCGGCTTCGCTTCGGATATCGCTCCTTGCCCCCGCGCCCCGGAAACCTCCTTATACGGTTTCCCCCGCCTTCGGCGGGTCCCCCTTCCCTCACGGGGGCCTTGGAGCGATATCCGTCGCAGCCTCGAGAGGGATTCCCGGAAATGGGAGATGATCCCAGTGGGAATTGACCGGGGCGCGACGGTTCGTTTATGATGTCTCCAAAGCCATGCCGACACGGACGCGGGACTTCTACGAGATCCAGGAGCGCCAGCGCCGCAAAAGCCTTCCCCTCTTCGCCGCCGTTCTCGCTTTCCACTTTGCCGCGCTCGGGCTCATCGGCCTGGCCTTCCTGGCCACCTTCGGCCTTTTCTTCGGCCCCTGGCTCATGGCCTCGCCGGGCTTCTGGCCTCGGTTCCTCCTCGTCGTCCTGGCCGTCGCCGCGGTCGTCGCGTTCTTCCATTTCCAGGACGCCCGCAAGAACGGCCCGCGCGTCATCCTGCGGCGCCTCCAGGCCGCGATGCCGGACGCGTCGGACCGCTATCACGTCCAGTTCCTCAACACCCTCGACGAGATCCGCATCGCCGCCGGCTTGCCGCGCGTCAACGCTTACGTCCTGCCGTCCTTCGCCGTCAACTCGCTGGCCGTCATCGAGGCGGATGGCACCCCCGCCGTCGCCGTCACCGAAGGGCTCCTGGCCGAGGGAACGCGCGACGAGCTTCAGGCCGTGGCCGCCCACGAGCTGGCCCACATCGCCCGCGGCGACGCCTTCTACCTGACCCTCGTCTGTTCCCTGGCCAACTTCTTCGAGAGTTTCAAGGACGCCCTCGGCTCCGCGGCGGACGACGAGGCGGTCTGCGAGGGGAGCCGGAAAGGCGCGAGCTTTCCCCCGGTCTTTTTCTATGCCGCCGTGGCCTTTTCGGCTTTGGTCATGCGCCTGCTGAGCATGCTCGTCAGCCGGGAGCGCGAGCTCCTGGCCGACGCGGCGGCCGTCGAGCTCTGCCGCGCCCCGGAAGCGCTGGCCCGCATCATCTATAAAGCCCACATCAAGAATTCCTTCATCGGCGAATTCTCGCTGAGCTACGCGCCCCTGTTCATCGTCCGCCCGGATTCGCGGGACACGCCCGATACCTTCCTGGGACGGATCTTCAGCTCCCACCCTCCTCTCATGCTGAGGACCGGCGCGCTGGCGGCCATGGTGCGGAAGAAGCCCGAGGCCATTCTCGAATCGGTTTGGGAAGAGGAGCGCTCGCGCGAGGCGGCCCGAGGCGTCCTCCATTCCTACGAGGAGCTGAGAAAGGAACAGCTCGAGCTATTCCCGCGCCAGGAAGGGGGGCCCGGCGGGCCGCCGGCCGGCGAGGAAGCCCGCGTCTGGATGCTCGCGGCCGGGGCCGACAGGCCTTGGGAGGGACCGTTCACCGTCGCCGAGCTGCTATGCCGGCCGCGGTTCTCGGCCATCATGCGGGTCAGGAACACGCAGGAGGGCATCGAGGCCCGGGCCCGCGAGTTCCCCCAGGTCCGGATCGCCCTCCACAACCTGGCCCGCAAGAAGCCCCTCGCCCCGGGGCGGCAGAACCTCTGCCCGCGCTGCCGCGTCCCGCTCGGCGAGGCGTTCTACGAAGGGGTCGGGATCCGGGTCTGCGGGCGCTGCGGCGGGCGCCTGGTCGACGCGGCGTCCGTCGACAGGATCGTCGCCCGACGCGAGGTCGATTTCTCCGGGCCCCTGCGCGAGAAGGCCCGCCTCTTCCGCGAGAGGGCCGCCCGCAACCCGCTCAAGCGCCAGAAGATCGATTCGGCCCTGGCCGCGGACGTGCCCTGCCCGAACTGCGGCTATCGAATGGTCGCCCGGCCGTACAATTACCAGTATTTTGTGCCGGTCGACAAGTGCCTGTCCTGTTCGAAGATCTGGTTCGACTCGGACGAGCTCGAGATCCTGCAGATCCTGATCGAGGACCGGGCGTCGAAGTAGGCGTCCGGCCTCAGTCGAAGATCTTTTCCAGGTCCTGGTAGCGGCTGTGGAGCGTCTGGACCGCCTGCTCGACGGCGGCGCCGTCGGCATCGGCGCCAAGCCCGGCCAGGGCTTCGGCGGCCTTGACGAGATCCCCCGACGCCTTGGCGAACGCCGCGGCCTTGGGCTCCAGGCGCGCCGAGAGCTTGGCCTGGGGTATGGCCCCGGCCTTGGCCTTGAGGTCGGGCGCGGCGGCGCGAATGGCCTGCCAATTTTTTGCGGGCAGGTCGGTGTGGTAGACGACATAGAGGACCTTGTGGAAGGCGTCCATCTCGGCGAGCACAGGACGGATAGTGCGGACAAGACCCTCGTACTTGGCGTGCAGCGCCTCGGCGGCGTCGAGCATGGCCTTGTCGTCCGAGCCCTTGGCGGCCGCGTTATAGGCCTCGACGGACTCGCGGAACGCGGCCAGGCCGGCGTCGTACTTGGCCTGCTTGTCGCGCAGGATGCCGGGGAGCTTGGCGGCGAAGACCTTATCGGCCAGCTCGTTCACCTGGGGGACAAGGCTCTTCAGCAGGGCGATGTCTTTTTCGGGGTAGGCGGTGTGCCAGATGGGATAGATGACTTCGTGGAACGCGGACAACTCGGGGACGGCGCTTTCCGTCTCCTGGGCCAGCGCGGGAACGGCGGCCGCGGCGAACAGGACGAGCGCGACCGCCCAATAACGATGGAGCTTCATGAGATCCTCCTCGGATATTAAGAAGAAAGAATACGACGGCCTATTATAGCGGATTTCGATCAGGTATTGAACTCGCCGGTATCGATCCATTCCTTCTTCAGCACGGACCAGAAGTCCTCGGCCAGGCCCTTCTGAACGTAGGCATAGGGCAGCCAGCCGTAGCCTTTCTCGCCCCAGCCCTTGCCCCAGGAATTGCGGATGAGCAGGGCGCCGCGGGCCGGCTCGCCTCCGGACGCGTTGGCGACCGTCATGGCGTCATCGAAGCCCATGGCCACGATGGCGTGGCCGCCCTCGATCCGCTCGCGGCCGAAGGGCACGGGAATGCGGCCCGTCGTCTCGGCCTGCTCGATCGAGCCATAGACGGTGAAGCCGAACATGGCCGGATGGCCGGCCGCGAGATAGGTCTTGAGCTTGTCGAGCACGGCGGCCCGCGTCACGCCGGCCGGGTCATGCCGGTAGTAGAGGAGCGTCTTGTAGTTCTGGGCGAAGGCATAACAGAAGGCGGGCGGCTCCCGGTCGAAGCCGTCCGCGGCGTCGGTGTACGGCCAATACGGCTCGGGCGGAGCCCCGAAGAGGACCATGGCCCCCATTGTCATCCGGAGATAGGCGCCCGTGTCGCCCTTGGCCTTCATGAGATTGCGCGTGGCTTTATAAAGGAAGAGCCGCGACGCCTCGACATGGTGCCCGAACGATTTCCGCTCGTAATATTCGATGACGCCGGCGCCGGCCTGCGCCGTGCACGAGCCGAGGGCGCCCTGGTCCTCGACCGGCGAAGCCCAAGCCCTCAGGTCGACGGCGGCCGGGAGCGCGGGCCGCGCCTTCGCCCTCGCCGCGGCCGGGGTCACGCCCGTCGGGGCGAGGATCGCGCGGATGTCCCGCGTCTCCTCGGTGTAGTCCCGGAAATCGGGCAGGTCCGGGATCCAGCCCAGACCGCGCGCTTTCATTTCGTTCATCTCGCCTCTCTCCTTTCGTTCCTCAATTATCGTGTACGCAAACCGCCCCCCACGGTTTTTCGGACCCCCGGGGTGGCGGAGCCCCGGGTGGGGGCGCGGGCGGTGACCCGGCGGCGCCGGGGCCGGCAGGGAGCGATGAGGCGACGCCGGGAAGGGCCCGCCCCGAGCCGGGGCGGGCTTCGCGCCCCGGGGCGGGAAGCGTCATTACCCCTGGGGCGAGGGGGATATCATCCCCTGAATCACCTAAAGAGGTGATTGACCCTGTCGGGGGGTGAGGAAAAAATAGGGTATGCGAACGACATCGCCGTCTGAACATCCTTCCGGCCGGCCCGATCGCGGCCGCGAGAAGCTCCGCGGCGATAGGATGCCGTAAACATGGGCGCAAAAAAGATCCTCATCATCGATTACGACCAGAGCTCGCTGGCCACCCTCCAGGGGATCCTCGCCAAGGAAGGTTATCAGATCGTCACGGCGGCCGACGGCCAGGCGGGCTGGGACAAATACAACAAGGAATCGCCGGACCTGGTCCTCATGGAGGCCATGCTGCCCAAGGTCCATGGCTTCGAGCTCTGCCAGAGGATCACATCGGAACGGAACTCCCAGGCCACCGTCTTCATCATGACCGGGGTTTACAAGGACCGCGTTTACCGTACCGAGGCCCTGCGGACCTACGGCGCCGCCGAGTACTTCGAAAAGCCGCTCAAGATGGCCGAGCTCCTGGCCTCGATCCAGGCCGTTCTGGGCAAGCCCGAGCCCAGGCCCGCCGAAACTCGGCCCGAGGCGGCGCCCGCGCCGCCGAGACCGTCCCGGGAGATCGGCGCCGAAATGTCCCCGGCCGGGCCCCGCAAGCGCGAGAAGCCCAAATCCGACGACGCCATGTTCGCCCTTCCCGCCGATCTTGACAGGCTGAGCCGCGAGCTCCCGAAGCCCCACAAGCCCGCGCCGGTCCATCGCGAGGCGTCCGCCGAAGAGCGGCTCGACTCCTTCGCCGACGAGCTTCTCAAGAAGGTCATCAACGAGTCCGCCGCCCCCAAGCCGGTCGAGCCGAAGACCGGAGGGAACGGCAACGGCAATGGGAACGGGAACGGCAAGGCGGACATCGATCGATTCCTCAAGTCCGCGCTGGCCGGCTTCGACCTCGATAAAGAAAAGGTCAAGCCCGTCAAAGCCAGACCCGATCCGACGCCTCCTCCGGCCGCGGTCCCCGAACCGAAGCCGACGCCTGCACCGGCGCGGCGGGTCGAGACGTTCTTCCCCGCGGCCGCCGAGAGGGATATGAAGAACACGCTCGTTCCGGGAGACCCCGGCTCGGACGTTTCGCCCTTCTTCACGCCCCAGAAGCCGAAGCCCGAGGCCCCGGCGGAGAAGCCGAGGGCCCAAGCGGCCCCCGCGCGTCCGGTCCGGCCCGAACCGCCGAGACACGAACCCGTCCATCACGAGACCAGGAGCCGCGAAGCCGAAGCGATCGCGTCGGCCGATATCTTCCAGGACCTGGCCGGGACGAAAGAGAAGAAGGGCTTCCCCAAGCTCGTCGTCGTTCTCGTCGTCGTCGCCCTCGCCGCCGCCGGGTTCGTCCTCCTGCGGCCGAAGCCCAAGGCGCCGGACCTGCAGAGCCAGCAGACCCCGTCGCAGCCCGTGACAGAAACGAACACCCCGGCCCCGCCGGTCATTGAAGTCCCCCTGCCCGAAGTCAAGCCCGCGCCGGTCAAGCAGAAAGCACAGCCGCAGCCCAAGCCGGCCAATCCCGACCCGGCGGGCGCCGACGCGATCCTCCCCACCGGGACGGCCGCGTCCACCCTGCCGCTCATCGGGACCAAGCCCGGCCCCGGAACGAACGAGGGCCGGTCGGCCTCCGGGTCGAACACCGCCCCGGTCGACCCGCCGCCCGCGAATACGGAAAGCGCGCCCCCTCCGGTCACGGAGGCGGCGGCTGATCCGACGAAGGGCGCCGCCTCCGATGCCGGGACGGCCGCGAACACCGTGGTCCCGGCCCCCGAATCGGCGCCGGTCGCCGCTCCCGTCAACGAAGGCGACCTCGTCGAGCTCGGCTCCGTCACCGAGCCGCCCAAGATCATCAAATCCGCCGATCCCGTCTACCCGCAGACCGCCCAGCGGCTCGGCGTCGGCGGTTCGATCACGGTCAACGCCCTCATCGATGAAAAGGGCAATGTCATCGACACCGGCATCCTCAAGGGGATCCAGGACGATAAGGGCCTCGGCCGGGCCGCCGTGACCGCCGTGAAGAAATGGAAGTTCCAGCCGGCCCGAAAGAACGGCGTCGCCGTCAAGGTCTGGAAATCGTTCGTCATCGCATTCAAGGCCGAAGCGAACCCGGCCGACATGATGGAATAAGGAGCCTCAAATGGGTCTCAGCAAAGAACAAGAAGATCTCTACAAGAAGACGATGGCCGAGGTGAAGCACCAGCTGGAACATCTTGACGAGGAAGTCGAGAAGGAGCTCCAGAAGGTCCGCAAGCGGCTGGCCGAGCTGCAGGAGTCCAAGAAGTCGCTCAAGATGGTCTACGAGGGCACGGCCAAGCTCCTCGGCATCGAGCTCGAGTCCGAAGAGGAAACGAGCGAGGAGACCGCCTCGATCGCCAAGATGTGAGGCGCCGTCCCCCCCACCCCGTCCGCATCCCCGTTTTCCTTCCCGACCGCCGCCGCGTCCCCCGTCCGGCCCTCCGGCTTCGTCCCGCTGATTGACGGACGGGGACGGTTTCTGATAAAACTCGCCTCGATATGTTCATTCTCCTGGGCGTGTTCTTCGGCCTGCTGGCCGCCGTCCCCCTCGGCCCGGTCAACTTCTTCGTCGTCTCCCAGGCGCTCAAGCGCGACTACCTCCACGGGCTCCTGGCCGGACTGACGGCGGCCTTCCTCGACGTCACCTTTTGTTTCATCGCCATGGCCGGCTTCTTCAAGATCAAGCTGAACCTGCCCCCCTACTCCATGTCCGTGCTGAAAGCCGCCGCGGCCGTCATCCTCCTCCTGCTCGCCCGCAAGCTCATCCGCGATTCCCGGACGTTCGAGATCCCCCAGGACAAGGACCGGATCCCCTCGGCGTCGCCCAAGCCGATCCTCGGGGTCATCCTTCTCTATGTCACCAACCCGACCCTCTACATGTATTGGATCTTCGTGGCCGGCGCCGTGACCGGCCACAATCTCCTCGGGCAGAACCTCGTCCGCTACGGGACATGGACGGCCGTGGGCTTCGCCGTCACTGTCGGCCTGACCTCGCTCAGCTGGTACTTCGGGCTCGTCCGCTTCGTCTCCCACCATCAAAGACGCATCCGGCAGGAAACGTTCCGCAAGATCCTTTACTACCTGGGTCTGGCCCTCGTCGGGTTCGCCATCTACACCCTGGGAAGCGTCTTCATCTAGCCCCTATGACCAAGCGTGAGCGGGTCGAACGAGCCTGCGCGCTCGAACCCGTCGACAAGGTCCCGTTCGTCCCCGCCGTCTACGAGCATAAAGCCCGCCTCGTCGGCCGCTCGCCGTCCGAGGTCTGCCGCAGTCTCGACCTGCTTCTCGAGGCCCTCGAAAAGGAGCTCGAGGTCTACGACCCCGACGTCCTGACCGTCGGCATCGACGTCTACAACGTCGAAGCGGAGGCCATCGGCTGCGAGGTCCGCTACTTCGACGGCTCGCCCGACGTCCCCGCGGTGGCCGCGCCGCTCATCGCGGGGCCGGGCGGGCTCGGCCGGCTCCGCCGCCCCGACCCGGGCCGCGACGGCCGGATGCCCCTTTTCATCGAAGCGGCGGCGCGGCTGGAGCGGGCCAGGGGCCGGGACCTCGTCGTCCGCGGCGCCCTGACCGGCCCCTTCTCCCTCGCCTGCGCCCTGGCCGGGACCGAAGAGGTCCTCGTCGCCACGGTGGAAGACCCGGGTTTCGTGCGCGATCTTCTCGCCTTCGCCGCCCGGGTCGCGGTCGATTTCGGGTCGGCCTTCCTCGCCAAAGGCGTCGAGCCGGTCCTGTTTGATTCCAAGGCCTCGCCGGCGGCGGCCTCGCCGCGCGTCTTCCGCGAGTTCGTCCTCCCGGCCTACCGCGATCTCGTCGTTCCCGGCCTGCGGGCGGCCGGGGCGCGCATGCTGCCGCTCATCATCGGGGGCGATACGACCCCCATCCTCGAGGACCTGCTCCGGACCGGGGCCGGCCAGCTCCTCTGTGACGCGGGGGCGGACCTGGCGCTCTTCGCGAAGAGGTGCGGGGAGGAGAGGCGGGCCCTCAGGGCCAGCGTCGACGCGAGGCTCGTCCACACCGGGCGGCCGGACGGGATCCGGGAAGAGGCCCGGCGCATCCTGGGCATGATCGCGGGCCGGCGCGGCATGCTGTTCGGCTGCGGCGTCGTCGCCTACGACTGCGATCAGCGGAACGTCCTCGCCCTGCGCGAAGTCCGGGACGAATTCGCTCAGGCCTGAGGGCCAGGGACGAAGCTCCCGGCCCGGAAAACCCCCCCGCCCTGCCGTTTGATGAGGGCTTCCACCTTGTGGGAATCGACGGCCGTCGTCGTCCCCACGCCCGTCGCGCAGACCGCCCCGCAAGCCGAGGCATAGAGCAGGAAGTCCTGCCAGTCAGCCGCCGTGAAGCCGCCACCGTTGCCGCCGCGATCGAGGGCGCCGTGGACCTTCAGGATGACCCCGGCCGAGAAGGCGTCGCCGGCGCCGGTCGGATCGACGACCCGGACCTTGAAAGCGGGGATCCGATGGACGCCGGCGTCAACGGCGGCGACGCATCCTTCTCCCCCGAGGGTCACGAGGACGCTCTTCGCGCCCAGCCGGCGTATGGCGGCCGCGGCCCGGACGGGGTCGCGCTGCCCGACGAGCGAGCGCGCCTCGTCGGCGTTGCAGTGGAAGATATCAGTCCAAGGAAGGGCCTGGCGGAGAAAGGCCCAGGATTTCCGGTAGGGGTTGACGACGTCGACGTAGGTCAGGGCCCCGAGGCTCCTGGCCCGGCGCAGCACCTTGGGGAGGTCCGCATCGAAGCGCCCGAGCAGTCCGACGCCGCCGGCATAATAGACGCGCGGCCGGAGCTTCCCGAGCAGGGCCAGGACGGGAGAGGCGGTCATCTCGATGTTCGCGCCGGGATCGGCGTGATATCGGCGGTCCTCGCCGTGGGCGACGAGGATGAGGTCGAGGGAGGTCGGGGCGCGCCGCGCCAGGACCGGCTCGGCACGGATCCCCGCATCACGGAGCCGCCCGGCCAGGTACGCTCCGAAAAGATCGCGGCCGGCCGGGAAGACGACGCGGAGTTGCGACTTCGGCAGGCCGAGCCGGACGAGGTCGGAGGAGACGTTGCAGGCGTGGCCGCCGAGCGACGGCCGCACGGAGCAGAAAGCCAGCTCACCCGGCTTGGCCACCCGCTCGAGCCCGCTGGCGATCATATCGACGACGGCGATCCCGCTGACGAGGACCATCGCGGCCTCCTTCCCTTATTGTATCCGACCTCGGGCCCGATGCCAACCGGTCCGGGTGAACCTTTCGCCGGAGCGATCCGTATGATCATGCGAGGAGACAAAGAGATGACCAAGTTCTTTTTATGGCTCATTCTGCTTGTGGTCTGCTGGCCATTGGCCTTGCTGGCCCTTCTGCTGTACCCGATCGTCTGGCTCCTGCTCCTCCCCTTCCGTCTCCTGGGACTCACTGTGACCGCGGTCTTCGAGCTTTTCAAGGCCGTGATCTTCCTGCCGGCCAGGCTTCTCCGCGGGCCGTCCCGCATCTGAGCCCGCTTCTTTCGCGGCCGGTTGCTTTCCGGCCTGCCAACTCCCTATAATCGTCCCGATGGAAGTCAAGGAACACTTCTACACGGATGATCCTGCCCGAGGCCCGGTCGACGGCAAGACGACGCTTCGCGACGTCGATTACTATTTCCTCGGGAACGGCCGGATCCAAGCCGCCGTCCAGATCGCTCCGGCCGGGGACGGGACGCCCGCCGGCCTCCTCGTCATGGACCCGGAGCGGCTCGGCCCCAAGCGGGCCGCGCTGACATTCGATAAGGACGCCGGGATCGCGGCGACGGCCGTATCCCTCATCGCCCATGGCACGGTCCACGCCGCATGCGCCGGCTCCGTCCGGGCCCGCTGGCTCGGCGGATCGGTCGACCCCCGCGTCGAGGTCGTCTGGCGAAGCGGGCCCTATCGGGTCACCGAGCTCTTTTTTTGCCCCGACATGAGGGCCGCGCGCCTCCTTCGCCTCGTCACCGTGGCGAGGACGGACGCCGGCGCGTCCAAGGTCCGCGCGAGGACCGGGATCAAGAGGAAGACGGTCGAGATCGGGATCGCTTTCCGCGGCCGGGCGGCGAACACGATCGGTTTCGAATATCGCCTGGCGCGGCGCGGCGGGATGGCCTCCGTCGATCTTCGCGCCGCGACCGATCTTGACGCATCATCCGCTTCGTCCGCCGGCTACTGGAAGACGACGGCCGGGTGCCGGTTCTTCGACCCCCTGCTCGACCGCTTCTACAACGCCGCCAAGTTCCAGCTGCGCGCGGCGGTCGCGGCATCGGGCCGGCTCGACGGCAGCGTCTGGCAGTATAACCTCGAGTGGGTCCGCGATCAGGCCTTCATCGCCATGGCCCTGGCCATGTCCGGTCAGCCCGCCGCGGCCCGGACGATGCTGGCACGTCTCCTTACCGATTTCGTCAGCGAGGAGGGCGCGACGGTGGATTCAAGCCGCTTCCGCCCCTGGGAGGAAAGCGAGGTCGACCAGAACGGCATCCTTCTTTTCGCCCTCGAATCCTACGTCCACTGGACCGGGGACACGGACCTCGTCCGTGAGAAGTGGGACAAGATCGCCAAAGCGGCCGCCTTCCCGCTCCGGCCTCAGTTCAGGCACGCCGCCTCCGGACTCCTGGTCAACCGCCGCGAGTTCTGGGAGCGCCACGAGGCGCACGGCATCCGGATGGGTATGGAGCTGGCCCACCAGCTTTTCGTCGTCATGGGCCTGCGCTCGGCGGGGCGCCTGGCCGGCCTCCTCGGCCGGACCCGGGAGGCCGGGGATTGGACGGAGGCGGCCACGGGCCTCCGCAAGGCCATGCTCAAGGAGGAGAGGTTCTCACTCATTGAAAACGGCGTGTTCATCAAGCGCCGCGGTCTCGACGGCAAGGCCCAGCGGGAGGCCCGGCCGGACACCGGCACCTCTCTGCCCCCCGATACCCCCCTCTTCGGGCCGGGCCGTCATCTCCTCGAACCGGACACCTCGGCGGCGCTTCCTGTCGCCTGGGAATTCGTCGATCCGGCCGGACGGCTGGCGGCGAAGACCCTCGCCTCGATGGAGAAGCTTTGGAACCAGCGCTGGAAGGGCGGCGGCTACGGCCGCTATCACGTGACGTCGGAACCCGATTCCCCCGGACCATGGCCTTTCGCCTCCCTCTTCATCGCCCGGGCCGCGCTCGAGGCGGGCCATCCGCTCGTGACGCGCCGCGTCCTCGACTGGCTCGGCCGGGTCCCGGGTTCGCGGGCCGGGTCATGGTTCGAATTCTACGGTCCGCGGCCGGCGCCGCCCTATCCGCAGGTCGGGATCATCCCCTGGACCTGGGCCGAGCTCGTCTTCCTGTTCGTCCACCACGCGCTCGGCGTGAGACCCGGGGACGGCTATCTCGGCCTGCGGCCCACTCTCCTCCCCGGTCTCGACCGGATGGAGGGCGACCTGCCGCTCCGGGGCGGCCGGCTCGAGCTCTCGGTCCGCCGGGCCCGCCGCGGCGAAAAACCCGGCTTCACGTGCGGCGGCCGCAAGGCCCCCTATCATCGCTACGGCTTCGGGATCGAGCTTCCCGCGAAGTCCGACCGCATCGCCGTCCGCGCCATTATCCCCTGAGAAAGGACGCCCATGCCCGCAAGAAGGATCCATCTCGTTTCCAACGCCCATCTCGATCCGGTCTGGCTCTGGGAGTGGCAGGAGGGCGCCGGCGAGGCGCTGTCCACGTTCCGCCAGGCCGCCGAGTTCTGCGAAACCCGCAAGGGATATGTTTTCTGTCATAACGAGGCCGTGCTCTACCGCTGGGTCGAGGAATACGAGCCGGCCCTCTTCCGCAGGATCCGCAAGCTCGTCCGGGAGAAGAAGTGGCATATCATGGGCGGCTGGTACGTCCAGCCCGACTGCAACATGCCGAGCGGCGAATCGTTCGTCCGCCAGGTCCTCCTCGGCCGGCGCTACTTCGCGGAGAAGTTCGGCGTCGAGCCGAGGACGGCGGTCAATCTCGATCCCTTCGGACACACGCGAGGCCTCGTTCAGATCCTGGCCAAGAGCGGATACAGCGCTTATCTCTGCTGCCGCCCCGGCAACCGCGAGTGCCCGCTCGCCCGCGACGAATTCGTCTGGGTCGGCTACGACGGCTCGGAAGTCCTGGCCAACCGGGCCTCGGCCCACTACTGCTCGGTCGGCGGCCAGGAGCGCGCCCGGCTCGAGAAGTGGCTGGCGGACAATCCCGAGGGCGACCTCGTCATCCACCTCTGGGGCATCGGCAACCACGGCGGCGGGCCGTCCCGCCAGGACCTGGCCGATCTGGAAGCGCTGGCCAAGGAGCGGCCCGACCTCGAGCTCGTCCACTCAACGCCCGACGCGTATTTCCTGGATCTCGAGAAGAGGCGTCAGGGGCTGCCGCGCCGCGAGAAGGACCTCAATCCCTGGGCCGTCGGCTGTTACACCTCGATGTCCAGGGTCAAGCAGGGCCACCGGCGGCTCGAGAACGAGCTCTATTCGGCCGAGAAGATGGTCACGACGGCCTGGCTCCAGGGCCTCATGCCGTATCCGCAGGCTGAGCTTGAAGAGGTCATGCGCGACCTTGCCTTCGTCGAATTCCACGATATCCTCCCGGGCTCGGCCATCCCGGCGGGCGAGGAGGGCGCCGTCCGGATGATCGGCCACGGCCTCGAGACGCTGTCGCGGCTCAAGGCCCGGGCTTTTTTCGCCCTGGCCGCCGGCGAGCCCAAGACCGCGGCGGACGAGATCTCCATCTTCGTCTTCAACCCTCACGCCCACGCCGTCCGGACGCTCATTGAGTGCGAGTTCGAGCCCTGGGAGCCGAACTTCGAGAAGACCGCCTGGACCCCGAAGATCACCGCGCGCGGCAAGGTCCTCCCGTCGCAGACCGAAAAGGAGGAGAGCAACCTCAGCCTCGAGTGGCGCAAGCGCGTCGTCTTCGAGGCCGAGCTTGCTCCTGGCCGGCTGAACAGATTCTCCTGCCGGCTCGAAAAAGCGTCTGAAGAATCCAAAGCGAAGGTCACGGAGAAGGCCGGTGCCATCGTCGTGACGACGGCCGACCTCACGGCTTCGATCAACGCGCGGACGGGCCTGCTTGACACATACAAGGCTGGAGGGATCGACCTCGTCGAGCCGGGCGCGTTCCTGCCGCTGGTCATCCGCGACAACGCCGACCCCTGGGGCATGAAGGTCCGGAGCTTCCGGACCGTTGCCGGGAACTTCGGCCTGGCGACGCCCGAAGAGGCGGCCCGCTTCTCCGGCCTCCGAGAGGGCGGGCTCGAGCCGGTGCGGGTCATCGAGGACGGCGCCGTCCGGACGGTCATCGAGGCGATCCTGGCGTACGGAGACTCCCGCCTCGTCCTCGGCTACAAGATCCCCAAGCGCGGCGCCGAGATCGAGATCGACGTGCGCGTCTTCTGGGCCGAGCGCGACACGATGCTCAAGCTCGGCCTGACGCCCAAGCTCCGGGCCCCCCGTTTCATGGGCCAGGTCGCCTACGGCGCGGACGAGCTCCCTTCGAACGGCGACGAGGCCGTGGCCCAGAAGTGGCTGGCCCTCGTTTCAGAAGCTGACGGAGCGGCGCTGACCGTCGTGAACGACGGCGTCCACGGCTCGGATTGGGACGGCACCGAGCTCCGCCTGTCGCTCCTGCGGTCCCCGGCCTATGCCGCGGACACCTGGGAGGACAAGCTGGCCGTGGCCCGGGACAGGTTCATTCCCCGGCAGGATGTCGGAGAGAGGAGGTTCCGCTTCTGGCTCGGCGGCGGGCCTCTCGCGGAGCGCATGGAGGCGATCGACCGCGAGGCCCTCGTCCGCAACGAAGCGCCCTACGTCCTCGCCTACTGCCCGCCCGGCGCCGGGAAGAAGTCCGGGGCCGGGGTCGTCGTCGAAGGGGCGGCCGTCGAGGTCACGGCCTTCAAGAAGGCCGAGGACGGACGGGACCTCATTATCCGGCTGTTCGAGCCGACGGGCCGGCCGCGACGAGCCGTCGTCAAGCTGCCCGCGCTCGGCGCCCGCACCACGGTCAGGCTCGGCGGCTTCGAGATCAAGACCCTGCGCTACGAGCGTCGGACAGGCCGCTTCGTCGAGACCGACCTCCTCGAAAGGAAGGCGGCTAAAGCATGACCTCGAAAGAGCGGGTCACCGCCGCGCTCGAGGGCCGGATCCCCGATCGCGTCCCCTACGCGGAGTTCGCGGTCGACTTCGACACGGTCGAGCGCCTCCTCGGCCACGAGACGTTCCTCAGGGCCAAAGCCAAATCACAGATCGCCTTCTGGGAGGGGCGGCACGACGAGGTCGCCCAGAGCTGGGTCGAGGACCACATCGCCCTCCATAAGAAGCTTCCCCTCGATATCGTCACCTTTCCCATGGCGACGTGGGAGCTGGCGCCGGCGACGGACGAGCCGGCGCCGCGGCGGATCGACGCCTCGACCTGGGAGGACCGGGAGGGCCGCATCTACAGGCTGTCGGAGGCGACCCAGGACATCACCTGCGTCTTCGATCCGGTCCGGGACGCGAAGGTCTTCACGGCGGCCGAATTCGAAAAGGACCCGGAACCGGTCCGCCGCGACGAGAGGTCGTGGCGGATCCTGGACACGGTCATCCGGGAGTTCAAGGGCGAGAAGTTCATCAGCGGGCCGTCGGGAGGATCGGTCGGCATCGTCCTCCTCGGCGGCATGGAGCGGGGGCTCCTGGAGCTCGCCGCGAATCCGGACGCCGTGCGGGCGGCCACGCGGTATTTCGTCCGCCAGCAGAACGCGGCCGATGCCGTCCTCATCCACCCCGACTCCGACGCCGTCATGTGGGCCGAGGACCTCGGCTACAAGACCGGGCCGCTCATCGGGCCGGCCATGTTCCGGGACTTCTTCCTCGAGGCCAACAAGGAGCGGGTCCGGAACGTCAAGGGAAGGTACGGCAAGAAGATCCTCAAGCACTGTTGCGGCAACATCAACATGCTCATGGATTTTTTCATCGAGATCGGCTTCGACGCCTACCAGTCCATCCAGCCGACGGCCGGCATGGACATCTGCCGCCTGAAGAAGGACTACGGCGGCCGGATCGCGCTCTGGGGCGGCGTCGCCGTCGAGCATCTCGTCGGCGGGACGCCGGAGGACGTGCGGTCGGACGTCCGGCGGGCCATGGCCTGCGCCAAGCCGGGCGGCCGCTTCATCCTCGGCGCGAGCCACAGCATCGCGGTCGGCACGAAGTACGACAACTTCATGGCCTTGCTGGACGAACATTCCAAACTGTGTCAGTATTAGCCCGGAGGATCTGACGATGGCGGAACCTGTATCGCTGGTGATGATCGGGGTCGGCGGCATGGGCGCCGCCTACCTCCAGGCCCTGCTCGAGCGGAAGGACGAAGACACCTTCCGCATCGCCGGGGCGGTCGATCCCCAGCCCAATCGCGCCAAGCAATACGTCGAGATGCGGGCCATGGGCGTGCCGTGCTTCGTCAACCTCCAGGATTTCTACAGGAACCGGAGAGCCGACCTGGCCGTCCTGTCCTCCCCCATCCAGGCGCACATGCCGCAGACCATGTTCGCCCTGGCCAAGGGCAGCCACGTCCTCTGCGAGAAGCCCGCGGCCGGCACGATCCAGGAGGTCCGGGCGGCGATCGAGGCGGAGAAGGCCGCGGCGCGCTGGGTGGCCGTCGGCTATCAGTGGTCGTTCAGCCCCGCGGTGCAGGCCCTCAAGGCCGACATCCGCTCGGGGCTCTTCGGCGCGGCCAAGAGGTTCAAGTGCCTCTATCTCTGGCCCCGCGACGAGGGCTATTACGCGAGGAACGACTGGGCCGGCAAGCGGCGCGACGCGGAGGGGGCCTGGGTCCTGGACAGCCCGGTCCAGAACGCCATGGCCCACGACCTCCACAACATGTTCTACGTGCTTGGGAAGGACAAGGAGACGAGCGCCCGGCCGGCCGAGGTCGAAGCCGAGCTCTACCGGGCCAACGCCATCGAGAACTTCGACACCGCGGCGGCGCGCGTCCGGACGGAGGAGGGCGTGGAGCTCCTGTTCTTCGTCAGCCACGCCTCGGACGAGGATCGGGGCCCGGTCGTGCGCTACGAGTTCGAGAAGGCCGTTGTCCGGTGCGACAGCCGGACCTCGGGCCTGTGGGCCGAGTTCCCGGACGGGACGCGCAAGGACTACGGCGTGCCGGACGACGAACCCATGAACAAGCTCTGGCAGTCGATCGCCGGGGCCCGCGAGGGCGGCGCCCGGCCGCTCTGCGGGCTCGAGGCGGCCGCGAGCCAGACCCTGTGCATGAACGGCATCCAGGACTCCATGCCGGACATCCGCGATTTTCCGGCTGACGTCATCCGGGTCGTCGAGGGGCCGGGGGCGCGGCGGCTGGCCGTCGAGACGCCGGGCGCGCGGCGGTTCGTCGTGGAAGGGCTCGACGCGGCGCTCGCGGCGTGCTATGAGTCCGAGCGGCTGCCCTCGGAGATGGGGCTGCCGTGGAGCGCCAAAGGGACGAAGATCGATCTCAGGGAGTACGTTTCGTTCCCATCACGATAGGGGGAGCGCGAAAGCGCGTTAGGAAGCCATGCTGATCCGCATCGAGAAGATCGTCTACCCGGGCCGGCGCCTGGGCCTCCTCGAAGGCAAGGTCGTCTTCACGGACCGCGGGCTTCCGGGCGAGACCGTCGAGGTCGAGATCTTCAAGGACCGCCGGAGCTACGCCGAAGCGCGGACGATCCGGATCGTCGAGCGCTCGCCGGGGCGGGTCGAGCCGCGGTGCGGCCATTATCTCGCCTGCTCGCCGTACCAGGACATGGACTACCCCCTCGAGGTCGACATCAAGAGAAAGCAGGTCGCGGAGATCCTGACGCGCGAGCTGAAGCGGCCGTTCTCGAACCTCGCGCTGACGCCGTCGCCGGAGATCTGGGGCTACCGGAACAAGATCGGGCTGAGGGTCATCAGGGAGGACGGCGAGGTCAAGCTCGTCTACCACGAACCCGGCGAGCAGGCCTCGTTCGTCGCCGTCGATCGGTGCTACCTCGTCGCGGACCGCGTCAACGACCTGCTCGCCCGCATCCGCGAGATCATCGCCGGCGTCCCACTGGCGACCGTGGACGGCGTCGAGATCAAGATGAGCCGGGCGAGCGGCGAGTCGCTCGTCCTCTGCGACCTGGCCTCGGAGGCGGAGACGGTCGCGGTGGCGGCGGCGCTGAAGGGGCTGAAGCGGGAGCACGGGCTCGTGGGCGTGGTCGCCTCGATCTTCGACGGCAAGCATTTCAGGGACGAGAAGCTCTTCGGCCGGGACTTCATCGAGGAGAAGGCCGGCGGCCTGACCTTCCGCATCGGGGCGCGGTCCTTCTTCCAGACGAACGTCGGCATCCTCGAGAGCGTGTTCGAGGACGTGGCGGCCGCGGCCGGGCCGATGGGCGAATCGGTCATCGCGGACCTCTACTGCGGGCTGGGGACGTTCGGCATGTACTTCGCAAGGCGGGCCCGGGAGGTGTTCGGCGTCGAGCCGGAGGCGGGGAACATCGACTTCCTGAAGAAGAATCTGGCCCTCAACGGCATCGGGAATTTCGCGGTCTGCCAGGGGACCGCCGAGGAGTGGCTGCCGGAGATCCTGGAGCGGGGGCCGGGCGTCGTCATCCTCGACCCGCCGCGCCGGGGCGTCAATCCGGAGATCGTGGCGGGGCTCGTCGGAGACCCCGTGCCGCGGATCCTCTACCTATCGTGCAATCCGACGACGCTGGCCAGGGACCTCAAGGGGTTGCTCGCGGCGTACGAGATCACCGGCGTGCGCGTTTACGATTTCTTCCCCCATACCCCGCACATCGAGACCCTGGCCGTCCTCGACCACCGCAAGCCCGTCATCACCTCCTAAATCGGGGACACAATACCATTTTCCGAATTAATGCTTTTCCAGGAACCGGCCGGCCAGCTGGCCGCAAGCGGCGGCGATGTCGGCGCCCTTGGAGAGGCGCACGACGGCGTTGACCTTGCGCTCCTCGAGCCAGCGCTTGAAGCGGGCTATGTCGGCCTCGGTCGGCGTCTCGAAATCCGCCCGCGCGACGGGGCTGTAGGCGATCAGATTGACCTTGGCCCGGAGGCGCCGGGCGATCCCGGCCAGGCCGTCGGCGTCGTTGAGGGACTCGTTGAGGCCGCGGATGACGATGTACTCGAGGGTGATCATCCGGCCGCCGGCGCGGATGAAGGCCTCGGCCGCCTCGACGAGCGCCTCGAGAGGGAAGCGGCGGTTGATGGGCATGAGCCGGTCGCGGAGCCGGTCGGTCACGGCATGGAGGGAGATCGACAGGTTGATCTGGAGGTCGAGGGCCTCGAGCCGCTTGAACGTGTCGATGAAACCGGCTGTCGAGACGGTGATCCGCCGGGCGGCGATCCCCAGCCCCTCGGGCGCGTTCATAATACGGATGGCTTTTTCGACGTTCGTCCAGTTGTCGAGCGGCTCGCCCATACCCATGAACACGTAGTTCGTGAGGTCGCGGCCGAGCGCGCTCTCGAGGGTGAGGACCTGGCCGACGATCTCGGCGGGCGTGAGGTTGCGCTTGAAGCCGTGGCGGCCGCTGGCGCAGAAGGCGCAGGCGAATCTGCAGCCAACCTGGGTCGAGAGGCAGACCGTCAGGCGCCTCCCGGCCGGGATGAGGACGGATTCGATGTGCTCGCCGTCGCCGAGACGGAAGAGGAAGCGCGTCGTCCCGTCGGCAGAGGAGATCTTGTCGGCGAGCTCGAGCGCCTGGAACGTGAACCGGCCGGCCAGCTTCTCCCGGAGAGGCTTCGGCAGGCTCGTGAAGGCGTCGAACGTCGCCGCTCTCTTCTTGTAGAGCCAGTCGAAGATCTGGGCCGCGCGGAACGGCCTCTCCCCCATCGCCTCGAGCTCGGCCCGCAGCTCCGCCAGCGTCAGGTCACGGATGTCTTTCACCGGATATTCACCATGAGCCAGAGGAGGAAGATGATGACCCCGACGAGGAGCCAGCAGCCCCCGAAGCCGAGGATGTCGATGAGCTTCGGCTTCATGATCTCCCAGTTCGAGCCCGGCTTGAGCTTGCGCGCCTCGACCTCCTCATAGTGTTCCACGGCGTGGAGCAGGGCCCGCTCCTCCTCCTCGGCGGTCGGCTGGACCGGGGTATGAACCCGGGCGAAGAAGCGGTCGAGGTCGGTCTTGGGAATGGGCTTGGTGAACGCGCTCAGCAGGAAGAGCAGGACGAACGGGAACAGGGCATCGAAGCCGAACCGGACTGCGCTCAGCTGGGCTTTGGAAAAGCCCCTGAAATCGATCCCCAGCCAGCTCACCACCCAGAGCTCGGCGTGGAAGCGTCCGATGCCGATCTTCGGCGAAGCCGGGTCCTCGGGGTCGATCCGGGCGACCTTCTCATAGAAGATGCCTTGGGGCGGATTGACCCGCTCCTTGCGGATGACCTCCCCCGTCGCGGCCGCCCGCCCGGCCTCGACATCCTCCCGGACCGCCTGGGTCGTGATGGTCACGACTTGGGCGTTCGTCTCGCGCAGAAAGCCCGGCTTTGTCCGGGCCCACTCGAGGGACTGAAAAACGTTGGGGATAAGGGCGTAGATGGCGAAGCAGATGAAGACCTGGGCGATGACGGCGGTCTTGGTCACCCGCCTCCACAGGAAGCCGAGCCAGATGGCCGCCCCGAAGATGGCCGGGAGCGAGATGAAGTACTTGAACATGTCGAGCAGGTTGCCGATGAACAGGGCCACGCCCACGCCGCCGAGCAGGGTCGCGCCGATGGCGATGCGCCCCACGTTGATGAGGTGGCGGTCCGACTTGGGCTTGACGAAGGGCTGGTAGAGGTTGCGGATGAAGAGGGCCGAGTAGGAGACGCTCGACCCGGCCAGGCTCGACATCTTGGCCGACAACACGCCGGCCATCATCAGCCCGATGGCCCCCGGGAAGAGCAGGTCCATGGTCATGTGGCCCCAGATGAGGTCGGGGTCGTGGAGCTGGCCCGAGTAGAGGGCGATGGCCAGCAGGCCGGTCAGCGCCCAGAAGATCATGATGACGCGTTTGAAGAACATGCCGCCGATCATGCCGACCCGCGCCGTCATCTCGTTCTTGGCCGAGCCGGCCGTCTGCATACCGGTGGCCACGGCGATGATGGAGACGAGGTTGGCCAGGACCATGGCCATGATGGTGTACCAGGCATACTCGCTCGTCGCCGACGACCCGAAGAGCTTGAACATGAAGTCCGGGACAGCGGCGTGGAGCCCGGCAAAGCCGCCGATGCGGTGGAGGGCGATGGGGATGAGCATCAGCGAGAACGTCGTCAGGAGGAATCCCTGGATGACGTCGGTGATGGCCGCGGCCATGAACCCGCCCATCATGGTGTAGATCGCGACGATCAGCGTGTAGATAAGGTAGATGGAGATGGAATCGGTGTAGGAGATGAAGGCCTTGAGCTCGCCCTTCTTCTGCCGCTCGCCGAGCTCGGTCAGGCGGGCCGCCTCGACCGGCTCGAGCTCGACCTTGTCGGCCTTCACCTGGAGGGTCCGGTATTCGTTGAAGAGGTCGACGCTCGCCTTCTCCTGGACGGTGTACTTCACCGCGGGCTTGGGGGTCAGGGCCATCATGGTCTTGGCCGCGACCATGTAGCCGACCCCGTTGCCGAGGAGGGCCATGAACAGGGTAAAGACGGCGAAAGCGCCGCCGAGGAACTTGCTTTTGAACCGCTCCGTGAAGAAATCACCGATCGTCACCAGGCGGACGCGGCGGAAGAAAGCCGTGGTGAACCAGTAGAACGGCGTCAGGAAAAGGACGAGATACTGGATCCACATGCCGCCGACGCCCTGGCGGTAGACCTCGCGGGAGACGACGATGGCCTGGTCGGCGTTGGTCGAGGTCCCGAGGTTGAGGAAGAACTGATAGAACTTGCCCAGGCGGCGGCCGGCCATGAAGAAGTCCTCGGTCGTCTTCGTCTTGCGTGACGCCCGCCAGCCGAGCCAGAGGACGAAGAGTATGAAGGCGAGGACGATCGCGAAATCGAGGACGTTCAGGCCGAAAATCGTCAAATTAGAAGTTCCCGGAGTACTTGAGCCAGAGGTCGTCGCCGAGCTTCAGGTAGGCGGCCACGGCCTTGGCGGCCATATCGTGTGAGTAGCTTGTCAGCATCTCCCGGGCCTTCTTCGGGTCCTTCTTGAAGACGGCCAGGACTTCCTCCTCGAACTTGGCTTGGCCGGCGAAGGCCTTATCCTCTATCGGCTTCCACACGTTGGCGATGTCCTGCGACATCTCCTGGAAGCGGAAATTGGCCAGGCGGCTGACCGTCCGGAACGCCCACCACGCGCACTCGCGGCTGTAAGCCCAGCGGCCGTCGACCATGTAGGACGCCGGCATCTGGGAGATGCCGATGTAGAACGGGACGTGCGGGGTCGTGGCCGGATTGTCGTAGCCGAGCCAGACGACGCCGCCGATCGGACCGGGCAGCCAATCGCGCGACTGGGTGATCTGGAGGTAGGTCGCAGCCGGCGAGCAGATCGTCCGCTCCCGCTTCAGGCGGAAAAGGGCGAGAGTGTCCCCGTTCATGAACGGCGTCGCGACCGGGCTCTTCATCATCTCCCCTTTCCGGTTGACCGCCATCAGGGTCCGCGTCATGTCGTACTCGGTCCCGCCGTAGGTGTCCCGGAAGATGGCCAGGACGTCGGCGACGCCGACCTTCTTGTCCGGCTTGACCGAGAAAGGATAGTTCTCGGACTCGGGATTGAGCCGGAGCGAGGGGGCGAGGACGCTCAGGACGCGCCACTCGCGCCGGCGACAGTAGATGCTCGTCCGCGAATCCGGATTGTAGGCGTAGCAGAACTCGAAGGGCTTGCCGCTCGCCTTCGACCAATAGCCCATCTCCTCGGCCAGAGAGAGGACGTTGGCCGAGGCCATGTAGAAATCTGGGTTCGAGAGGTCGATCTCGCGAACGCGCCCGGCGTTTGCGGACACGCCGATCTCGTCGTCCGGGACGCGCTGGGCGGCCCACACGGCGCCCTTCTTGCCTTTGCCCGGGCCGTGGATCTCGAAATGCCAGACCTCTTTCGTGTCGGTGAAGGTGAAGCACTCGCCCCAATCGTTATAGCCGTAGGCCTTGGTCAGCTCGTCGGCGACCCGGATGGCCTCGCGGGCCGTCTTGGCCCGCTCGAGGACGAGCCGGTAGAGCTCGGGCGCGTCGATGATGCCGTTCTCGCTCATGAGCTCGCGGCGGCTGCCGATCGTCGTCTCCCCGATGGCCAGCTGGTGCTCGTTCATGATCGGATACGCGGCGTTGAGGAAGGCGTAGGTCTCCGCGACCTGCGGGATCTCGCCCGTTTCCAGCCGGTCGGGGTCCTTCGGTCCCTTGGCCCGCTTGGGCTCGTAATAGACCTTGGCCATTTCGCCGGGCTTGTGTTTCATGCTGGGGACGATGGTCATCCAGGTCCGGTCCGTTCCCGAATCGCAGGAATGCGAGGTCATCGTCGAGCCGTCGACCGAGGCCAGCCGGCCGACGAGAACGCTGGTACAGGAATCGAACTCGAGCGGCTCGTCTTGCCTGGCGGAAGGCGCTTGCGCCGCTGGCAGGAACGACAGGGCCAGGACAGCCAGCCCCAGGACCATAAAGGACAGGGATCTCGATCTTTTCATGGCGCGTCTCCTCAGGGCCGTTTATAGCACGGCCCCGCGATGCCGGTCAATCGCCGAAGGCACATTGACGCGCCGGGGCGTCTCTGCTATAGGATGACCTCAATGCTCGATTCGCTCCCGGCCTCACGCTCGCTCGGCGAGATCCTCGCCGCAGCCTCGGGGCTCGTCTGGGCTATCGCCGTCATCTTATTCCGGATCAGCGGCCGGCGCATCCACCCGATCGGCCTCAACCTGGCCAAGTGCATAATCGCGCTGGTCATCATGGTCCCGACGCTCGCCGTCCTGGGCGAGCCGCTGGCGCCGGCCGTCCCCGCCTCCACCGTCGGACTGCTTCTCCTCAGCGGCATCCTCGGCATCGCCGTCTCGGACACGCTCTTCTTTTACGCACTCAACAAGCTCGGAGCCAGCCTGACCGCCATCGTCGACTGCTTCTACAGCCCCTTTGTCATCGGCCTGTCTTTCTTTCTTCTCGGTGAGCGACTGTCCCTCATTCAACTCTTGGGCGCCGCCCTCGTCGTGTCCGCCGTCCTGACGCTGTCGAAAGAAGGAAAGGTCGAAAAGCTCGAGCGGAAGGACCTCGCCGCCGGCATCCTCTACGGCATCCTGGCCATGTTTTTTGTCGCCTTCGGCATCGTCATGGTCAAACCCATTCTGGGCTCGGTCTCGATCTTCTGGGCGACCTTTGTCCGCATCGCCGGCGGCGCGATCGCGCTCGCCGTCCTCGTCCCCTTCCTCAAGAACAGGCGGGCCATCCTCGCCCCGCTCCTCGAGCGGCGCAACTGGAAGGCCCTCGTCCCGGCGGCCTTCTTCGGCTCCTACCTCTCGCTCATCCTATGGATGGGCGGCATGAAGTACGCCAAAGTTTCGGTCGCCGCCGTCCTCAACCAGCTCAATACGATCTTCATCGTCATCATCGCCGCGATATTCCTCAAGGAGCGTCTGACGGGTTGGAAGGTCCTGGCGGTCGCGCTGGCTTTCGTCGGGGCCTACCTGGCCTCGATGCCGTTCTAAATTATTGGGCGGCGAGCTTGGCCTCGACCCAGAAGGCGTGCTTCGCGTAGCGGGGGTTGCGGCCCATCTCGCCGACTCCGCCGCCTGTGCCGCCGAATCCTCCGGCGCCGACCGTGCCCGAGTCGGAATCACCGAAACCGGAATCAGATGACACCCCGCGGTCGCCGGCGCTGACGCTTTGGTCGGCCCGGCCGGCCATCATATCCCTCAAGATCTGGGCGGTCATCCCGCCCCATTCGAAGCCCAGCTTGACCATCTGGCCGGGCTCGGCGCCGACCCGGCCGAGGGGGATCCTGAACTCACAAACCGCCAACGGCCCCTTCTCGATGGCCCGGAACACCGGAGGTTCGGTCGCGGCGGCCGGGTCGGTCGCGGCCTCGGCCTTCTTCGGCTTGATGAGCTCTTCGGTGAAGACGATATGCGTCTCTTTCTTGCCGATCTCGGCCTTCTGCTCCGCGGTCAGGACCTGGCCCCGTTTTTCCATGCTGGCGATCAGGGCGGCCGCGGTGTACACCTTCTTCTGGAAGAGGATGCCGTTATCCTTGTTCTTCTTCTCCCCGGTCGTGAAAAAGACCCTCATGCCGGTATAGTCGAGGGTGGACTTGGGGAAGATCTTGGCCCTGACGGTAGGTGGAGGGGTCCTGAAGACCATGATGATGTAGAGGTTCCGGCCGTCGTTCCGGAGGGCGTATTCGACCTTCGATCCCACGTCGACGATGGGCGTGGATTCGTCCCACTCCTGGGCGACGCCGTCGATGGTCATGGGACCCGAGGCCCACATGCTCTCGACGACCGCGTCCTTGGCGAACACGAAAACCGAAAGGGCCACAACCGCCGCCGCGGCCATCAGGACCGCGGATCTCTTGTTCGTCATGTCGACCTCCTCGGGCCCGCGGGGGCCGCGCGCGCAATCCCTATCAAATGAATTATAGCATAATCCTCGTCAAGCGCGGTGGTCTCCGGCCTCGACGACAGCCGCCACGGCGTCCGGGCCGGCGACCGTCTCGGACAGGAAAAGGACGGGTCATCAGGCCGTGATGAGCCGGGCGATCTCCTCGACCGCCGAGGCGGCGTCGGGAGCGTAGCCGCGGGCCCGGATCTGGTCGGCGTAGTCGCGGGTGACGGGCGCCCCGCCGATGACAACAGGGATCTCGAGCCCGGCCTTCTCGACGGCCTCGACCACCGCCTTCATCTGGACCATCGTCGTCGTCAGCAGGGCGGACAGGGCGATGACACTCGCCCCGCTCGACTTGGCCGCTTCGAGGTACTTCTCCGCGGAGACATCGACGCCGAGGTCGACGATCTTGTAGCCGTTGCCGCGGAGCATCATGGCCACGAGGTTCTTGCCGATGTCGTGGAGGTCGCCCTTGACCGTCCCGATGACGACGATGCCGCGGGGCTTGATCCCCGCCTTGGCCAGGTGGGGCTCGAGCTTGGCCAGCCCGGCGTTCATGGCCCGGGCGGCGACGAGGACCTCGGGGATGAAGACCTCGTTGTTCTTGAACTGGACGCCGAGACGCTCCATCCCGGGGATGAGCCCCTCGTTCAGGATCGTTCCCGCCGGCGTCCCGGCGGCCAAGGCCTTGTCGACGAGGGCTTCGACGTCGGCCTTCTTCCCGGCGATCAGGGCTTCCTGCATCTCTTTGAGCATCTCGACTCTCCTCGCGAAAAATGCGCGGCCTTCGGGGCCTCTATCAACGGACGAACGGAAAGCTCACGAAAACCTGGAACACCGAATTCCGGGCCGGGCCGGGGGGCAGGACGGCCAGCGGTCCCGAGTACTCTCGATGGACGTTGGTCAGGCCGGCCTGGTAACGGAAATGGAAGACGAGGCCCATGCCCCGGCGCGGCTTGGACGCCGTCCAGGACCCCTCGAAGACGAGCCCGTAATCGAGCGGCCTATAGATGGCCTTGACGTCGCGCGTGAAGCGCAGCGTCTCCCCCGATTCGAGCTCGGCCCTGAGCCTCACGGTCGCCGAGCCGAGGAGGCCGACGAACGGGCCCGCCCCAAGACTGAACCGGCCCAGCCGGCAATTGACGACGACGGGGATATCGACATACGCCAAGGCCAGCTCCGCCCTATCCGGATCGGCGAAGTAGGGGTCGAGCTCCGGGTCTCCGACCACGATGAAGGGGAGCTTGGAGACGCCCTTGCGGGAGAACAGCGTGACCCCGGGCGAGAGCGAAAGCCGCTCGGTCAGCCGGATCGTCGCCGAAAGCCCGGCGTTGAAGCCCCCGGTCCGGCCGTCGACGCCGCTCCCGTTCAGGTAAGCGACGTTCAGGCCCAGGGCCAGGCTGAAATAGAGACTCTCGCTGGCGGCTTTATCCCCGGCGATCTGGCTGATGATGGACGATTGGGGCAGGGCCGTCGCCGGGACCATGGCGATGACCAGGGCGAGGGCCGCGAGCGTCCTTTTCATAAGGGATGTAGGATATCCCAAGGTCCCCGGTTTTTCAAGCCGCTAAAATCTGTTCAAGGACCCTCAAAAACTGATAGAATGGGGCTGCCGGACGGAGCCATGAGAAAGCTCAAGGTCGGAATCGACAGCTACAGCCTGAAGCCCCTCGACCTTTCCCCATTCGAGCTCCTCGAATGGGCGGTCATGAACGGGGCCGACGGCGTCCAGTTCTCGGAAGTGAACGTCCCGCCCGGGACGGTCATCGACAAGACCTTCCTGCAGGACCTCCGCGGCTACGCCGAAGGGAACCGCCTTTACATCGAATGGGGCGGCGGCGAGCACATCCCCTTCCACCTCGACACCGGCCGGCCGAAGGACATCGCCGCCGGGAACCGCAAAGCGGCCGAACAGGCCTTCGAGCTGGGCGTGGCCACGGTCCGGTCCTGTTCCGGCGGCCTGATGCGCTGGAAGAAGGACTCCCCGGCGACGGAGGAGTTCCTCGTCAAGATGGCCGCCTCCCTTCGCGCGCAGAAGCCGATGCTCCGGGATCTCGGCGTCGTCCTGGCCATCGAGACGCACTTCGAGTTCACGTCGTTCGAGCTCCTCCGTCTCTTCGAGATGTGCGGCGCGGTCCCGGGCGAATACCTGGGCATCTGCCTCGACACGATGAACCTCCTGACCATGCTCGAGGACCCGGTCTTGGCGGCTCGCCGGCTCCTGCCCTGGGTCGTGACGACCCATGTCAAGGACGGCGGCCTGACGCTCGCCGCGGACGGCTTCGTCTCGTTCACGGCCGAGGTCGGCAAGGGCGTCGTCGACTTCGCGGCGATCTTCGAGTCGCTGGCGGCGGTCCATCCGCACGTCACGCTGACCGTCGAGGACCACGGCGGCGATTTCCTCATCCCGGTCGCCGACCCCGATTTCCTGGCCCGCTTCCCGGACCTCTCCGTCCCCGAACTCGTCCGCCTCCAGGCGCTCGCCGTCCGGACCCGGGGCCTCATGGACGCCGGCAAGCTCGCCGTCCTGCCCCGGGACCGCTGGCCCGCCGTCTGCGAGCCGAGGGTCAAGCGCGACATCCAGGCCGTCAGGCGCATCATCGGCGGCGGCCGGGAGTAAGCGAAGATGGCCCCGCACGCGAGATTCCGGCTCCGCACGGCGGACGACCTCCGCGAGGAGGCGGCGCGCCTGGGGCTCGACATTCCTTTTAGCGACGACATCTCCATCCTCCTCGAAAAGACCGCGCTCGGGGACCGCGAGGTCCCCAACCGGCTGGCCGTCCTGCCCATGGAGGGCGCCGACGCCGAGCCTACGGGCGAGCCCTCCGGATCGACGCTGCGAAGGTACCGCCGCTATGGCGCCGGAGGGGCCGGCCTCATCTGGTGCGAGGCCGCGGCCGTCCGCGCCGACGGGCGCTCGAACCCGGCCCAGCTCATGATCACGGAGGGAACGGTCGGCGGATTCGCCCGCCTCGTCGAAGAGACCCGGGCCGCGGCCGCCAAGGAGTGGGGCCAGCGTCACGCGCCGCTCCTCGTCCTCCAGCTGACCCATTCGGGCCGGTTCGCCAAGCCGGAGGGGACGCCCCGGCCGCTCATCGTTCAGAACAACCCGCACCTCGCGCCCCTGCATGAGCTTCCTCCCGATGCCCCGCTCGTCTCGGACGCCGATCTCGCCGAGATCCGGGACGATCTCGTGGAGGCGGCCGACCTGGCCGCCTCGGCCGGCTTCGACGGGGTCGACATCAAGGCCTGCCACGGCTACCTCATCTCGGAAACTCTGGCCGCCCACAGCCGCGAGGACAGCCGTTACGGCGGCCCGTTCGAGAACAGGTCCCGGCTCCTCCTCGAGACCGTCCGTCACGTCCGCGAGGAAGCGCCGGGGCTGCTCGTCACGAGCCGGCTTTCGGCGACGGACCTTGTTCCCTTCCCCTACGGCTTCGGAATGGACCCGGACGAGCCGGACAGGATCGACCTCACCGAGACGAAGGCGCTCATCGGCCTGCTCGCCCGGGCGGGCGTCCGGTTCCTGGCCCTGTCGCTCGGCGTTCCGGCCTGGAAGCCGCATTTCGGCCGGCCCTTCGACAAGCCCGTGCCCGGCGGGCAGGTCCCGGGAGAGCACCCGCTCGAGGGCGTCGCCCGACATCTCACCATCGCCTCCGAGCTGCAGAGGTCGAACCCCGGCGTCGCCGTGGTCGGCGCCGGTTATTCCTGGCTCCGCGCCCTCGCCCCGGGCGTCGCCGCCGCCGCGGTCGGCGCCGGCCGCAGCGCGGTCCTCGGCCTCGGCCGCGGCGCCCTCGCCTATCCGGACTTCGCCGCCGATCTCCTCAGGCGCGGCGGCCTGTCCGCCCGGAAGGTCTGTACGACGTGTTCGCTCTGCTCGCATCTTCTCCGCCGGCAGAGACGGGTCGGCTGTGTCGTCCGCGACCCGGAATTCAAGGGGGCCGCCCTCGAAGGAGCAACATATGAATAAAGCCGAACGGTCGGGGCTCGCCCTGACGATCGCCGCGTTCCTCGTCATCCTGGCCGCCATCGCGGCCTACACCTTCCTCGCCCGTCCCTGGTTCCTACAATGGGGGGCGCCCGGGCAGGACCAGACGCGCCCGCTCCTCGGCGACGACGCCTGGATCGGGGGGGTCGTCACCGGCACTCGCGCCGTCACCATCGAGGCGCCTCCCGAAAAGGCCTGGCCCTGGCTCGTCCAGATCGGTCAGGACCGGGCCGGCTTCTACAGCTACGCCTGGCTCGAGAATCTCGTCTTCGCCGATATCCACAACACGCTCGAGATCCGGCCCGCATGGCAGGTCCGCGAGGCCAAAGACGTCATCCGCGCCGCCAAGCCGGGCTACATCCTGTTCGGCCTCTTTAAAGATAAGGAAGGGTCCGTTGGCTGGAAGGTCTCCTTCGTCGCCCCGGGCCAATCGATGATGCTGAAGAATTGGGGCACCTTCGTCCTCGAGCCGGCCGGTCCGGACGCGACGCGATTCCTCATCCGGAGCCGCGGCGAGCCCCTCCCTGGCGCCTTCGGGAAGCTCGCCGGCTTCTGGCTCCTCGATCCCGTCCACTTCGTCATGGAAAAGAAGCTGATGACGGAGATCAAGAGATTGGCCGAAGGCCGGCCGGGGCCGCCGGGCTGGCTCCGGGCCCTGGCCACCGCCGGCTTCGGGGCCGCCGCGCTCGGCGCGGCCCTCGTCATCGCCTCGAAGGGCCGGAAGCGCTATTGGCTTCTCCTCCCCGCCGCCTACGCCGTCCTCATCCTGCGGGAAACGGCCGACGTTCAAGCGGCCCTGGCCGGCTTCACGGCCCTGGCCTTCGCCGTCATCGGCTTCCTCATCTTCAAAAAGCGCTGGTGGGTTTTCTTCGGCTTCCTTTTGATCTATGTCTACGCCGTGCTCTTTCTCGCCGCCGACGCCTGGATCGTCTTCGGCCTCGTCTTCCTCGCGGCCTTCGCGGTCCTGGCCTCGAGGGCGATCAAAGGGCTCCGGGCCCGATGAAGACGGGCCGGCCGATTGACGCCCCGGCGGCTGTTGTTATATTTTGACGGCGGGCCCGAAAGGCCCCCGGCATGAAAAACACCATCGTCTCCCTCAATACGCTCATCATCGGCAGCGGAGCGGCCGGGCTCAACGCCGCCGTCCGCCTCCATGAATACGGGCAGACCGATATCGCCGTCATCACGGACCGCTTCGGCGCGGGAACGTCGGCCAACTCGGGGTCCGACAAGCAGACCTACTACAAGCTCTCGCTCGCCGGCGACCTCCCCGACTCCGCCTTCGACATGGCCCGCGACCTGGCCGCCGGCGGCTCCATGCACGGCGACATCGCCCTCGTTGAAGCGCAGGGCTCGCTCGAGGCCTTCTTCCATCTCGTCGGGCTGGGCGTCCCCTTCCCCCACGACCGCTACGGCGCGTACGTCGGTTACAAGACCGACCACGACCCGCGCCAGCGGGCGACTTCGGCCGGACCGCTGACGTCGAAGCTCATGTTCGAGGCCCTGGCCGCGGAGGTCCGGCGCCGGCGGATCCGCGTCTTCGATCGCCACGAGGCCGTCGCCCTGCTCACGGCGGGCCGGGGCGCGGCCAAGCGGACGATCGGGGCCCTGGCCCTCGATACGAGGAAGCTCGGGGGAGCGGACCGCGGCTTCGTCCTCTTCAACGCCGTGAACGTGATCGCCGCGACCGGCGGCCCCGGCGGGATGTACGGGCACTCGGTCTATCCCGAAAGCCAGACGGGCTCGCACGGGATCCTCTTCGAAGCCGGCGCCGCCGCCCACAACCTGACCGAATCCCAGTTCGGCCTGGCTTCGGTGAAGTTCCGGTGGAACGTCTCCGGCACCTATCAGCAAGTCGTGCCGCGCTACATCTCGATGGACGCGCGCGGCGGCGACGAGCGGGAGTTCCTCAACGGCTTTTTCCCCGACATGGGGGGGTTGGCCACAGCCGTCTTTCTCAAGGGCTACCAGTGGCCGTTCGATCCGCGCAAGACCGCCGGCGGCGGATCGTCGCTCATCGACCTTCTCGTCTACGAGGAGACCGTGGACAAGGGCCGCCGCGTCTTTCTCGATTTTCGCAGCGACCCCCGCGGCGACAGCCGGCTCGCGCCGTTCGAGCCGTCGCAGCTCGGGCCCGAGGCCTTCGGCTATCTCGAGCGATCGGGCGCCCTGATGGCGACGCCCATCGCCCGGCTCAGGAAAATGAACGGACCCGCCGTCGAGCTCTACAAGTCCCACGGGATCGACCTCGCCCGTGATCCGCTCGAGATCGCCGTCTGCGCCCAGCACAACAACGGCGGCTTCCGCGGCTCGATCTGGTGGGAATCGAACGTGCGCGGCCTGTTCCCCGTCGGCGAGCTCTGCGGCACCCATGGCGTCACCCGGCCCGGCGGCTCGGCTCTCAATGCGGGACAAGTCGGAAGCGCCCGGGCCGCGCTCTTCATCGCCCGTCGGCGCTCGGGACGCCCTCTCGCCGGGGCCGAGTACATCCGCGCGTCGAGGGAAACGGTTCGCGAGAAGTGGGACCTGGCCTCCTCGATGCTCCGCCGCGGGAAAGGCGGCGGCATGGCGCCGGAGGACTGCATCGCCGCGGTGCGGCGGAGGATGTCCGCCTGCGGCGCGGCCGTCAGGGACCCGGCCATGGTCCGCGTCGAAAAGGGCCGGGCCCGGGAGCTGTGGCTGAAGGCGCGCCGCGGGCTGCGCGTCGCTTCCGCGAGGGACCTGCCTCTCGGTTTCAAGGCCCTCGACCTCGCCCTGACCCACGCCGTCTATCTCGAAGCGATCGGCGAATACCTCGAGCGCGGCGGGAAGAGCCGGGGCTCCTATCTCGTCCCCGACGCGTCGGGCCAACCGCCGCACCCGCTCCTCGGCAGCCGCTGGGCCTTCTCGCTGTCCGCTCCCGAAGACCTCGCCGTGGGCAGCATCCTGGAGGTCCGGCTGGACGGCAACGGACGCGTCCGCAAGAGCTGGGTCCCCGTCCGCCCCGTGCCAAGGCCCGGGGGCTGGTTCGAGACCGTCTGGAACGAGTTCCGCGAGGACAGGATCGTCGTCGAGGAGGAATGAGCTTGGCCAAAAAAGCACGCGGGTCCGCGCCCGTCGCGGTGGTCACCGGCGCCGGCCGGGGCATCGGCCGGGGGATCGCCCTGGCCCTGGCCGGGGACGGCTTCGATGTCGTCGGCATCGACCTCGTCTTCGAGCCGGAGAACAAGACCAAGGGGCTCTTCGAGGTCAAGGAGAGGGTCAGGGAGCTCGGAGGCAGGTTCCTGCCCGTCGCCGGCGACATCTCCCGGATCGAGGACCACGACCGGATGCTCGACGCGGCCGTCGGGGTGTGCGGCCGGATCGACGTCCTGGTCAACAACGCCGGCGTCGCCCCGCTCGTGCGCCTCGACATCCTTGCGACCCCGGCCGAGAGCTACGACCGGCTCCTGTCGACGAACGCCCGGGGCCCGTTCTTCCTGACCCAGAACGCCGCGAAGAGGATGGCCGGGCTGAAGCCGCGGCGCGACGGCATCAGGCTGTCCATCGTCTTCATCACCTCCGTATCCGCTTCCGTGTCTTCCGTATCGCGTCCCGAATACTGCATATCCAAGGCGGCCCTGAGCATGACCGCGACGCTCTTCGCCGACGCCCTGTCCGCCAAGGGCATCGGCGTCTTCGAGGTCCGGCCCGGCATCATCGCCACAGACATGACCGCCGGTGTCAAGAAGAAATACGACCGGCTCATCGCCGGCGGGCTCGTCCCGCAGGGCCGCTGGGGCCTGCCCGAGGACGTCGGCCGGGCCGTGGCCGCCATCGCCAGGGGCGATCTCGGCTATTCGACCGGTGCGGTGATCGAGGTCAGCGGCGGCATGAACATCCGCAGGCTCTGAGCGGGCCCGCTTTAAGAGGTTCTTCTCCCTATTCCGGGGATGTTCTCGAGGCGGCGAGGGATGTCGCTCCAAAGCCCCCGTGAGGGAAGGGGGACCCGCCGGAGGCGGGGGAAACCGAATAAGGAGGTTTCCGGGGCGCGGGGGCAAGGAGCGACATCCGGAGTAAGCCGAAGAGAAGGACCCGGAAAAAGGGAGAAGAATCCTTTAAAAGGACCGGCCCCGTATGATATCTTAGACGCGACAGGAGGGAATAATGAACGAACGCAAAAACCAAGGCCGCATCTTCTGGGGCCTCCTGCTCATCGCGCTGGGCGTCGTCTTTCTGCTCGACCGGATGGGGCGCCTGGACTTCGGCGACCTCGTCGGACGGTACTGGCCGGTCATCTTCATCCTCATCGGCATCTCCATCCTGCTCAGCAACAATCTCAAGAACATCGGCTCCGGGGTCTTCTTCATCCTTTTCGGCACGTTCTTCCTCCTCCTCCGGCTGCGCATCTTCGACCAGGCCGTCTGGCGCTATCTCTGGCCCGTGGCCATCATCGCTGTGGGCCTGTGGATCCTCTTCCGCCCGGCCTTCCATCCGGATAAAAAAAAAATCCCTGAGCTGACCGGCGACGACCTGTCCATCAGCCAGGTCTTCTCAGGCACGGCCCGCAAGATCGAATCCCAGAGCTTCCGGGGCGGCAAGGCCGACGTCGTCTTCGGCTCGGCCGAGATCGATCTCCGGGGCGCGAAGCTGGCCGGCGGCCAGGCGACCCTCGTCCTGTCCGCCGTCTTCGGCAGCATCGAAGTGATCGTCCCCCGCGAGTGGCAGGTCATGCTCGAAGGGTCGCCGGTCCTCGGATCGATCGAGAGTCATAAGGCCGCGACGCCCGACGCGACGAAGACGGGGACGCTCTCCATCAAAGCGTCGGCCGTGTTCGGCTCGATCGAGATCAAGGACTAGCCCGGCCATGAGAAAGGGGCTTTTCTGGTTCCTGGCCGTCGTCATCACCCTCGGATCGGCCGTCTATCAGAGGAAGACCGGGCCGACCCACCCGCTCCGCGTCGGGGCCGGCTTCGCGGGGATGACCGAGGGTTTCAAGCTGCCGCGAAGCGCCGAGACCGTCGGCGACGCCGAGGTGACCGTCCCGGCGCCCGCGCCCGCCGAGGGCTGGCTCGAGTGGAAGCGGTTCAAGACCGCGGACGACTGGACCGTCGCGCCCCTTGTCCGCGAGGGCGACCGCCTCGTCGGGCGCCTGCCCCGGCAGCCCGCCGCCGGAAAGCTCGTCTACCAGCTCAACCTGCGTCCGGCGCCGGACGCCCCGCCGGCCGTCCTGGAGGACCCGGTCGTCATGCGGTTCAAGGACCCCGTTCCGGCCTGGGTCCTCATCCCCCATGTCCTCATCATGTTCGCCGGGATGCTCCTTTCGACGGCGGCCGGCCTGGCCGCGCTCGACAAGAAACGGAACCCACGCCGCCTCGTGCTGTGGACGGTCGCCCTGCTTTTCGCGGGCGGCTTCATCCTCGGCCCGCTCGTCCAGAAGTTCGCCTTCGGCGCCGCCTGGACCGGCTTCCCTCTCGGCTCCGATCTCACGGACAACAAGACGCTCATCGCCTTCGTCTTCTGGATCGCCGCGCTCGTCGCCGGCCGGAAGGGCAAGCCGGCCCGGCCGTTCGTCATCGCCGCCTCGTTCGTCACGCTCCTCATCTTCCTCATCCCGCACAGCCTTCGCGGCTCCGAGCTCGACTATTCCCGGCTGGAATAGGGAGGACGGCGCGGCGACCGGTCCGAAGCCCTCGCGCGACGGGGGCCGTTTTGATATTCGATAATCCCCCTATATAATGTAGGAAATGTCCCGGCCAGGCCGCGACCCGGTTCGGGCCGGCAAAGGAGGCTGTGATGAAAAAAGCCGTTTCCGTTATTCTATGCCTTCTCGTCGTCGCGGTCGTCGGCGCTCGGGCGGGCGACAAGGTCCCCGGCAACGTCGCCTCCCTCTTCCAGAAGAGGTGCGCCGTGTGCCACAAGGGGAAGACGCCGCCGCAGGGGCTGAGCTGGGAGCCGGGCCGCATCGCCGAGGCGATCGATCGGCCGAGCGCCGAGGCGCCGGAGCTGAAGATCATCGACACGGCGTCTCCTGAAGATAGCTACATCCTCAAAAAGGTCCGCAGGGACGGCCACAAGGGGAAACCGATGCCTCCCCTCAGGGCCCTCGACGCCGAGGAGCTCCAGCTCCTCGAAACGTGGATCATGGGGCTGAAGAAGTTCCCTGCTCCCGCGTCGGGCAACGGATCGTCCGGCGAAGCGGCCGGACCATCGGGCCTTTCAACGCCGGTCCAGGAGGGCGGGAAGCCGTCTTTCGATACGCCGGCCTTTTTCGGCACCCATCTGATCAACCTGCCGACGACCACGACGCCGTCCAAGGGCGACGTCCTGTTCCGGATCGCCCATCGCTTCTCCGACCCGGTCGACAGCGGCTTCGACAACTTCCTCGGGCTCGACGGCTACGCCAATATCCTCCTCAGCCTGGGCTATGGGATCACGGACAACCTGACCGTCACGCTCGGCCGGGCGCGCACCTACAAGGAATACGAGCTTTCGGCCGACTGGCTCGTTGCCGAACAGGGCCAGACCGCGGGCTTCCCCTTCTCCGCGACGCTCCACGGCGGGGCCAGCCTGGCCACGGACGGCAGCCCCGACGAGGGCAAGATCTTCGCGGCGCTCAGCCTGTCCCGCCAGTTCACCCGGAGGCTCTCGGTCCTGGTCGTCCCGGCGTTCGTGACCAACGCGAACCACTTCGCAGAAGATCCCGAAAGCACCTTCTCGCTCGGCCTCGGGGGGCGCTGGATGATCTTCAACGAGTTCTCGATCATCGCCGAATGGGTCCCGGCCCTCACGGGCTACAAGGAGATCGAAAGCGGTTGGGGCGTCGGCATCGAGAAGAGGATCGGGGGCCACGTCTTCCAGGTCTTCGTCAACAACGCCCTCGGTCTGACGCCGGCGCAGTATCTGCCGGGCGGCGATCTCCGCCTCGGCGATCTCGATTTCCGGATCGGCTTCAATATCTTCCGGACGTTCTGACCTCGCCGGCCAGGGCGTCCGGGGCCGTCCCTACTTGAGCTGGAAGCGGACCGTCACGGTGAAGACGGCCGGCACGGCCCTGCCTTCGACGACGAGCGGCTCGTAGACCCATTGCTTGACGGCGTCGATGGCCGCCTGGTCGAGCAGCGGGATGGAGCGCAGGACGATGGCGTCAATGACCAGCCCCTCTTCGTTGGTCTTGACGCCGAGGATAACGACGCCTTGAATCCCGGCGGCCCTGGCGGCCTCGGGATAGACGGTCGCGGCATCTTTGATGAGCTGGGGCGGCTTGATCTCATTATTGACCAGGGTCGCGACGGCGGCGAACTTCTCCAGCGTCTTGGAGGTTCCACCCTCTTTGAGCGCGAAGCGGACGGTAACCGTGAAGATCGCCTTGCGCGGCTTGCCGTCGATGACCAGAGGTTCGTACTTCCTCAGCTTGACGGCGTCGATGGCCGCCTTATCAAGAGCGGGGACGGAGCGGAGGATGCGGGAATCGACCACGTTCCCCTGCTCGTCGGCCTTGGCTTCGAGGATGACGATGCCCTCGACGCCGGCCTTGCGGGCCTCCTCCGGATAGACCGGGTCGACCTGCTTGATGAGCTTCGGCGGCTTGATCTCGCCAACGGCCCGGACGGCGTCCCCCTCGAATGCCTTGAGGTCCTGGGCGCCCGCGACCCCGCCGAGAACGCCGCCGACAACACCACCCTGGACCTCGCCCTTGACGCCGCCTTCCACACCGCCCTCGACTCCACCGACGACCCCTCCGCTGACGCCTGTGGAAACGCCGCCCTTGACGCCGCCGACGACGCCTCCCACGACGCCGCCGGCCATGGGTTTCTTCTTATCATCGAGCTTGAATTGCATGGTCACGGTGAAGACCACGGGCTTGGGCTTGCCGTCGATGACCATGGGCTCATAAACATACTGCTTGAGGGCGTCGATAGCGGCCTGGTCGAGAAGCGGGACGCCGCGAAGGATCTTGATGGAGGCGACCCGGCCGTAGGTGTCGGTCGTGGCCTCCATGATGACGACGCCTTCGACCCCGGCCTTGGTCGCCTCGTCCGGATAGACCGCCGGGACCTCCCTGACGAGCCTCGGCGGCATGACATTCTCCCCAGGCTGGGGCCCCTCCCCGGGATATAGGGGAACGCCACCCGACCAGGCGCCACCTAGCACCCCGCTCCATCCGACGACCCTCAGGGAGATAAAATACGGCTTTAGCGCGGTATCTTCGAAACCGAAGACGGCCGCGCCTTTATCGGGCAACGAGAACTCCGTATCGAGCAAGCTCGCTTTGCGTCCCTTGGCTTGCTCAAAGACCTCGATCCGGAACTGGTTCTTTTCGATACGACGTCCCGGTGCGACCATGACCAAGTACTCCCGGCCGTTGATCCTGAACATGTGGAAGGCCTTTTCGGCATTCCCTTTCTCCCAGACGAGGCTATCCTCGGTGAGCAGGCTGACATCTTTGAGGTTATAGAGCTTCTGGATCTGCTGTTCGGCCTGGATGTCTTCCGCGAGGTCAACGTTGACGAAATCAAGATATTTCAGGAAGGACGAGGTCACCGGCCTGGCCGGCTGGACGGGCTTATCCCGGCTCCCCTCGAGGATCCTCATCTTCAACTCGAATCCTGTGGCGGATCCCTTTAAAGCCTGGACGGCCTCGTCCTCGCCGCGGGCCTCTAATGGAGCGAACGCCCAGACACCGATGACGACAACCGCCAAAACCGATAGCGATTTTTTCATGTCACCCCTCCTTTTCGGGAGTTCTCGAAGCCCAGATGAAGACGGTGTCCGTCCCCTGGGGCTGGTAGACGAATGTCTGCGCGGGCACACCGCCCACGTTGACGTAGTCGATCTGGAACCGCTCAGCCGGCGCGACGGCGCCGGCGTCTAAGCCCGGACGTTCAACCTCCCGGAGGAGCCAGAACCCGGTCAAGGCGATGACGGCGGCCATGGACACGGCAGAGGCCCAGCGTAAGACGAGCGTCCCCCGCGCCGGCTTGCGTTCGGGAACGACCGCGACCCTGCCGGCCTCGCCCGCGATCCGCCCCCAAAGGGCGCCGGTGCCGCCCACCTGATCGGGACCGACGAGAAGACTCTTGGCCTCCTCGCGGCTCAGGAGCCCGGCCTGGCAGCGCGGACACCTCTCCATGTGGGCCCGGATGAGCCAGTCCCGGAACGGCCGCAGCGGCACGGCGGTGTAGGCGATCTCAACCGTTTTGCAGAAGTCCATGGTCATTCTCCAAGAGCGCCTTGATCTTGCGCCGGGCGTTGAAAAGATAGACCCGGGCCGTCGACGCCGAGCAGGCCAGGACGTCCGAGATGTCCTTGGCCGTATATCCCTCGTAGGCCCAAAGACAGAGGGCCGTCCTCTCGCGCGGCGTGAGGGCCTCGAGCAGCTTCGATGGCAGGGGCTGCGGGTCGGCGGGACGGGGATCCGCGCCCTGTCCGGCCACCGCCGGGTCGAACCGGGCCTTGACCGAGAATTCCGTGAAGCGCCTCTTCTTCCTGAGCATGTCGAGCGATCTCCTGTAGGCGATGGTCAGGAGCCATGTCTTGAAGCTCCTCTCCCGGTCATAGCGGTCGAGGCGGCGGAAGACCTGGAGGAAGGTCTCCTGGCAGATGTCCTCGGCATCCTGCCGGTTGCCGACGACATTGAGCGCGACGGAAAGGACCAGGTTTCCGTACGCCTCGACCATCGCCCGGTTGGACGCAGAGCTCCCCTGCAGACAGCCTTCGATGATCCCTTGTTCGTCCACGGGAAGCTTCGTTCCTTCTTCCATCGGAGAATACGCCGGCCCTATCAGGGGTGTTTAGGGGGCATCCGCCCCCGCCCTATTCCTACACCTTTCTTTTCGATGTGTCATCCACCCTTAATAAGGGAAATTTCCGGCTACCTATCAATACAAGGAGAGGAGGGCAGCCGAAGCCCGACATTGGGAAAGTTTAGCCGGGCGGCGCGACGGACGAGGGAAGTTTCAGGGGAAACCGCCGGCGGGGAGTGAAGTCTTCGGAACGGACCTGCAGAATCGTGGTCGAGCACTCGAGGCCGCGATTCTGCGAGATATCCGAGAAGAGCTCTTTCCGGATATTTCCCAGAAGTGCGGCTCCGAGTCGCTCCGCCGCACTTCTGATGGTCGCTTCCAAGAGTCCGCTCCCGGCCGGCCGAGTCCGGCGCACCGGCAGGCGTCTTTAAACTTTCCCAGGAGGGCGTGGCTGCCCTCCGAGCCGCCTTTGACAAATGGGGATGGTCTCTGCTAAAAATGGGCGCAAATGAAAGCCCCAGCTCCGCCCCGGCCGCCCAGGGCCGGCAAAGCCCCCGAGGCGCGGAAGGCCGCTTCCGCCCGCCGCGACAGCGCGGACCGCTACAAGGCCCTCGTCGAGCAGCTTCCCGTCGGCGTCTACCGGACGACGGCCAAGGGCCGCATCATCGAGGCCAACACCGCCCTCGCCAGGATGCTCGGGTTCAAGAAATCCCGGGACCTCTTTTCCCACAATGTCAAAGATTTCTACGTCCGCACCGAGGACAGGGCCGGGCACCTGGCCAAGCTGTCCTCGAAATCGACGGCCTTCCAGGAGTTCGAGCTCCGCCGGGCGGACGGACGGAAGTTCTGGGCCCGCGACTTCTGCCGCAGCATCAAGGGACCCGGCCGGTCGATCCTTCATCTCGACGGCATCCTCGTCGACGTCACCGAGATGAAGACCATCGAGCGCCGCTACCAGCAGGCCCTGCACCGAGTCCAGCTGGCCAACGAGAAGCTCGAGAGCCAGTCCTTGTCCGACCACCTGACCGGGCTCAACAACCGCCGCGGCTTCTTCTCCTTCGGCCTGCAGCAGATGAAGATCGCCAAGCGCCTCAAAGAGGACAACTATCTCCTTTTCCTCGACATCGACAACCTCAAAGAGGTCAACGATAAGTACGGCCACGCCGTCGGGGACCTGCTCCTGCAGGGGGCCGCCGCGATCCTCAAGACGACGCTCAGGGAATCCGATATCATGGGCCGCATCGGCGGCGACGAATTCGCCGTTCTGGCCATGCGCTCCAAGGGAATGGGCGAGCGCAGTCTTCTCGCCAGGATCGAAGGGAGCGTCCAAGCCTTCCGTATCAGGAAATATCCCCGCCTCCGGCTGTCCCTCAGCATGGGCCTCGTCCGCGTCGATCCGCAGAAATATCAGCAGCTCGACGGTTTCCTGGCCCACGCCGATTTCTTGATGTATCAGGAAAAAAGAAGAAAGGAACGACAAGGTACAACCCCATGACAAAGCTCCGTGCCCTCTCCGCCTGCCTCCTCCTCATCGCCGTCCTCTTCGCGGGCGCTTTCGCGGCCGCCCAGGACAAGCCGGCCGCGCCAACCGGGTTGGCCGCGCCGCGCGCTCTGGCGCTTCAGGACATCCTGGCCTGGAAGTCGATCGGCTCGACCGAGCTCTCCCCCGACGGGAGCTGGTTCATGTACAAGCTGAGCCCCCTCGAGGGCGAAAGCGAGATCGTCCTGCGGCAGGCCGCGGGGACCAAGGAATATCGCTTCCCGATCGGCGAGGCGCCGCGCTTCGGGGCCGGCGCCCGGACGGGCTTCTCGGCCGACTCGAAGTGGGCCGCGTTCCTGTCCTATCCCGGCTCCAAGGAGATGAAGTCCCTGCGGAAGGACAAGAAGAGGGTCATGACCACGGCCGTCCTCGTCGACCTGGCCAAGGGCGACAAGACCGAGTTCGAAAAGGTCCGCAGCCTGGCCTTCTCGGGCGACAACCCGGGCTTCATCGCCCTCCATCTCTACGCCCCTGAAAGCCAGGAAAAGGAGAAGGACAAGTGGACGGGCTCCGACCTTCTCCTCCGCGAGCTGGCCTCAGCCAAGGAGGTCAACGTCGGCAACGTCGCGGAGTTCGCGTTCGACAAGGGCGGCGCGCGCCTGGCCCTTCTCATCGACGCCCAGGGCCTGGCCGGCAACGGCATCCAGCTCCGGGACATGGCCACGGGCGCGGTCTCGTCGCTCGACAACGACAAGGCGTCCTACAAGTCCCTCGCCTGGACGGACAAAGGCGAAGCCCTGGCCGTCCTCAAGGGCAAGGAAGACAAGGCCTACGAGGACAAGCTGTGGAGCGTCCTCGCCTTCAGCGGCTTCAAGGATGCCAAGGGCCCGCGGAAGATCTTCTACGATCCGGCCGCCGACAAGTCCTTCCCGGAGGGCATGACCGTAAGCCCCGACAGGGCTCCCGGCTGGACCGAGAGCTTCGACGCCGTCCTCTTCGGCATCCGCGAGGCCAAGAAGAAAAAGGACGCCGACAAGCCGGAGGGCGAAGCCAAAGCCGGGACCGACGCGGCCCCCGCGCCGCCCAAGAAGGACGAGGACATCGCCGACGAGGACATCCCGGACCTCGTCATATGGCACGGCCAGGACCGCAGGCTCCAGTCGCAGCAGCAGGTCCAGGAACAGCGGGACAAGACCTTCAGCTACGTCGCCGAATACCGGATCGCCGAGAAGGCGTTCATCCGCCTGGCCGACGACGATCTCCGCTTTGTCAGCGTGGCCCCCAAGCAGAGGTTCGCCGTGGGTCAGGACAACCGGGCCTATGAGCTCGACACGAACCTCATCGGCCTCGGATATCAGGACGTCTCGCTCATCGACATGAAGACCGGCAAGCGGACGCAGGCCCTCAAAAAGAACGAGCACTTTTTCGGGGCCCTCTACGACGGCGCTCGCTTCCTTTATTACGACGACGGCCACTTCTTCACCTACGACATGACCACGGGCAAGTCCGTCAACATCACCAAGGACGTCCCCGCCTCGTTCGTCGACGAGGACGACGATCACAACGTCGTCAAGCCGCCGGACTATCCGGTCGGCTCGACGAAGGACGGGCTGAGCGTCCTTCTCTCGGACGGGTGGGATATCTGGAGCGTGCCTGTGGGCGGGGCCGGCAAGGCCGTCAACCTCACGGTAAACGGGGCCAAAGACAAGCTCCGCTACCGCCGCCTGCGGCTCGATCCCGAGGAGAAGGCGATCGATCTCGGCCAGCCGCAATACTTCGCCGTCTATGGCGAATGGACCAAGAAGGCCGGGATCGCCCGCGTCGAAAAGGGGAAGCCGTCGCCGGCGATGCTCCTTTGGGACGACGCGGGGTTCGGGAGCCTGGCCAAGGCGAAGAGAGCCGAGGTCTACGCGTACACGCGGGACACCTATAAGGACTATCCCGATTTCTATGCCGCGGACGCGATGCTCCGGAACGGCCGACGCCTGACCGAGGCGAATCCGCAGCAGAAGGATTTCCTCTGGTCGAACGGATCGATGCTCCTCGACTACACGAGCGCCAAGGGCGACAAGCTCCAGGGCGCCCTGTTCCTCCCGGCCAATTACGAAAAGGGCAAGAGATACCCGACGATCGTCTATTATTACGAGAGGATGTCGCAACAGCTCAACCGCTACGCCCAGCCGTCGGCCAACGGGTTCAACAAGTCGGTCTACACGAGCAACGGCTACGCCGTCCTCTTCCCCGACATCACCTACAAGGTCAACGACCCGGGCATGTCGGCGGTCTGGTGCGTCCTGCCGGCGATCGACGCGGCCGTGGCCGCCGGCGTGGTCGACCGCTCCAAGATCGGCCTCCAGGGCCACTCCTGGGGCGGCTACCAGACGGCCTTCCTCGTCACGCAGGCCGAATTCGCCGCGGCCGTGGCCGGGGCGCCGCTGACGAACATGATCAGCATGTACAGCTCCATCTATTTCAACTCCGGCTCGGCCAACCAGCCCATCTTCGAATCGAGCCAGGGCCGGTTCAAGGGCGGCTACTGGGACAACCTCGAAGCGTACCAGCGGAACTCGCCCGTCTATTACGCCGGGCAGGTCAAAACCCCGCTCATCATCCTCCATAACGACAAGGACGGCGCGGTCGATTGGAACCAGGGCATCGAGTATTACAACACGCTGCGCCGGCTGAAGAAGCCCGTCATCATGCTCCAATACGTCGGCGAGAACCACGGGCTCCAGAAGCCGGCCAACCAGAAGGACTACACGGTGCGGATGAAGGAGTTCTTCGACCACACCCTCATGGGCAAGCCGGCCCCGGCCTGGTACACGGAGGGGATCCCCTACCTCAAGCTCAAGGACCATCTCAAGGAGCGGGCCAAGGATCTCAAGCCGGCGGAAAAAGCGGAGAAGAAACCGGCCGAAAAAAAGCAGGGGTAGCAGGGGTCCGGCTGTTTTAGAAAGAAAGGCGCCTTCGGCCAGCCCATTCGGGAGAATAAGAGGGCTGGCTGGTGAGGCGCCAAGGTTTCAAAGGAAAAGGAAGCGGGGCTAAGGAGGATCCCTCTCCAGCCAGCGTCCACATTATAGGGCCCCATTTGCCGGCTTGTCAATCAGAAAGTGTCCAATTTAGGAAATTTCCCGACGGCGAGTCAGGGCCTTTCCAGGGGCCCGTCTTGATTTTCCTGCCGTCTAATGTATACTATTTTAGTAGTGTTAAATCGAACGGGAGGCTTAGTTGCCCGCTAGGATCAAGATCGCCATTCTCGCCCTGGCCACCCTCCTGGGTATCGCCGGATGGAGGGGTCTGAACGCCCTGATCGACCGGGAGGCGCCCCGGTCGTCCCTCGTCTCCCTGGAAGGACAGGACATGCCGTCTAAGGTCAATAAGATCAAAAAGTCGGAAAAGGAATGGAAGGCGGCCCTCACGCCCGAGCAGTTCGAGGTCATGCGGAAGTGCGGCACGGAAAGGCCGTTCACGGGTAAGTACAACGATTTCTGGGAAAAGGGCGTCTACGTCTGTGCCGGCTGCGGAACGCCCCTGTTCTTCTCCGAAACGAAGTACGAGCACGGCACGGGCTGGCCCAGCTTCACGACGCCGGTCGACGAGAAGAATATCGACTACCATGACGACTATTCCCTTCTCTCCAAGCGGATCGAAGCCCGGTGCTCGAACTGCGGCGCCCACCTCGGCCACGTCTTCGATGACGGCCCCGGGCCGACCTTCCTCCATTATTGCGTCAACTCCGCGTCGCTCGACTTCAAGCCCGAAGCCTCGGCCAAGCCTGCCGTTCCCGGGGAGGAGGCCGCCAAGACCGAGACCGCGACCTTCGCGGCCGGATGTTTCTGGGGCGTCGAATACAAGATGGGCAAGCTTCCAGGAGTCATCTCCACGATGGTCGGCTATACGGGCGGCAAGACCGTCGACCCGACCTATGAAGAAGTCTGCTCGGACAGGACAGGCCATGCCGAGGCCGTCCAGCTGACCTTCGATCCCGCCCGGCTGAGCTACGCCGATCTCGTCCGCCACTTCTTCTCGATCCACGATCCGACCCAGGTCAACCGGCAGGGGCCGGACCAGGGGTCCCAATACCGGTCGGCCGTCTTCTTTCATAGCGAAGCCCAGAAGGAAGAGGCCCGCAAGGTCATGGAGGAGCTGAAGAGCTCGGGGAAGATCAAAAAGCGCCTGGCCACCGAGCTCGTTCCCGCCTCGGCGTTCTACAAAGCGGAAGAATACCACCAGAAGTACTTCGAGAAGCATGGCGTCGTCTGTTATTAGAAGCGGCGACCGAGTGTCCTCATAATAAGACACCCCCGGCCCAAAGGGGTCGGGCATCTTTCTTTCCCTCCCCTGGATCCCTTTCTGGCACGAATCTTGTAGTTGGAAAAAGTACGACCAGGAGGATAAAGATGAAAGAGGCACGGATTCGGGCTTTTCCCAGGGGGGGGAAGCCTGGACGGGCTGGCCTGGGCCGGAAAGAGGACGTTTTTGTAAAGTTTTTTCTTGACAAGCGGGACGCCCGGGGGTATTCTCCGCGTTTCATTTCCGAGCGCCCCGCCCCCCGAGGGTGAAACGGACTTCCCCTCGATCCCGTTAAAGAAGCGGAGTCAAGGGCTGGGAAAATGAGAAAACAACCGGGTTTTCGTAACGGAGAGCCCGTTATTGTAGTTTTCCTATCATAAAGATAGTCAAGGGAGACGAACATGGCTTCTCAATTTAAATATCGGAACAACGACGAGCTCCTGCAGCTCATTCCGGGCACGCCCGGAGGCCGGTTCTTCACGGACGACGAGGAAGGCTTCTCCGTCGCCGATCCCGCCGCCCTCGGGGCCCGGCAGAGTGAACCCAAGAACGGCAACGGCAACGGCCACGGCAAGGGCCTGAATTCCCCGGAAGACATCGAGCAGACCGCCGACCTGGTCAAGATCTATCTTCGGGAGATGGGCAGCATCCTGCTCCTCTCGAGGGACCAGGAAATCAGCCTCGCCCGCCGGATGGAGCGCGGCGAAAAGGCCATCCTCAAGGCGCTCGTCAAAACGCCCTTCACGCTCGACGAGATCGTGGCCCTCGAGGCCCTGCTCAAGCAGACCCCGGAAGCCTTCGTCAAGTACTTCAATATGGCCGAAGACCCTCTCTTGGACGAAAGTCTCGAGGACCGGAGGGCCGAGGTCCTCGAGAAGATCCATAAGCTCCGGGGGCTCTGCGCCCGGCTCATGAAGGTCCGGCCCCTCGTCCGCAACCGGTTCGCCCGGGGCCGTCTGTCCGTCCGGATCGTCCGCCTGGCCCGCGAGCTCGAGCTCAAGCCGGAGTACCAGGACCGGATCGTCCAGAGGGTCCAGCTCCGGCTGAAGGAGATCCACAAGCGGGCCTCCAAGCAGACACGGAAGGACAACAGGTCCATCCTTCTGGCCATCCAGTCCGGCCGGCGGACCCGGGAACGGGCCAAGAGCGACCTCGTCTCGGCCAACCTCCGGCTGGTCGTGTCGATCGCCAAGAAATACCAGGGCCGGGGCCTGCAGCTTCTCGACCTCATCCAGGAAGGCAACATCGGCTTGATGCGCGCCGCGGAAAAGTTCGACTACCGGCGCGGGCACAAGTTCTCGACTTACGCGACTTGGTGGATCCGCCAGTCGATCACCCGGGCCATCGCCGATCAGGGCCGGACGATCCGCATCCCGGTCCACCTGACCGAGACGATCCACCGGCTCAAGAAGATCTCCCAAGCCTCGGTCCAGGAGAGCGGCCGCCTGCCCAACCCCGAGGAGCTGGCGCGCAGGATGAACCTGCCCGTCAACAAGGTCCTGGAGATGCTCTACAGCGCCCAGGATCCGGTCTCCATCGAGACCCCTCTCGGTGAGAACGGCGAAGGCTCCCTCGGCGACCTGCTCGAGGACAAGGCCTTCCCCTCGCCACCCGACACCGTCATCCACATCAATCTGCGCGAGCAGATCGAAGCGGCCCTGCGCACCCTGCCCGAGAGGGAAACCCTCGTCCTGAGGATGCGCTACGGGCTCGGCGACGGGCGGGAATACACGCTCGAAGAGGTCGGCCAGCACTTCAAGCTGACCCGGGAAAGGATCCGTCAGATCGAGCTGAAGGCCCTCAAGGCCCTCCAGCTGTCCGGCCCCGGCCAGAAGCTCAAATCGTTCTGACCCGGGGGCCTGCGGCGGGACCCGGCGCGCCCTTGCGCGGCGTTGAAAAGGCCCCGCCTTTTTTGTTAGGCTAGGGGTCCTTGCGACCCGGCGGCGCCCCCATGAACTACGAAAAGATCGGCTTCATCGCCCCCTCGACCTGCCTGTCCGCCAAAGAGAAGCCCGTCCTGAGGCGAACGGCCCGTCTCCTCAAGAACGCCCTGGGGGTGCAGGCCGTTTATTTCAGCCCCCACCTCTACTCGAGCGACACGGAGATCGACCACGTCACGGCCCCGGTCGAGGACCGGGCCGAGGTATTCAAAGAGGCCATCCGCGAGCTCGACCTGATCATCTCGGTCGCCGGAGGGACGGGCGCCGAGGACCTCGTCCGCAAGATCGACGCCAAGGATTTCCGGGTCATCCGGGAGAGACGCCCGCTGTTCATCGGTTTCTCCGATTTCACGTTCCTGCTGAACGAGATCTACCACGCCTGCCGCGTCCCCGTCATCTATTTCCCGTCGCTCAAGGTCGGCAAGGGAGACTTCCTGAACCTCCTCGCCCTCATCAACGGCGAGGAGATCCAGTACCAAGGCGCGGCCTGGCTGACCCCTCCCCCGCCGCGCAAGCTCTCGGGGATCCCCATCGGCGGCAATCTGTCGACGTTCGTCAACTTCCTCAACCGCGGCACGCCGCCCAAGTTCAACTGGAAGCGCCACATTCTCTTCTTCGAGGACATCCAGGTCGACGTCGAGGACGTCCACCGCCTGCTCGCCGCCCTGCGGAGGCACAGCGTGTTCGCGGGGATCAAAGGGATCGTCATCGGATCGGTCACGCCGCCGGGCGTAGGGTCGGCCCGGAAGAAACCCCAGCGCCGGGCCGCCCGCTTCATCCGGTCCTACCTCGCCGACGTCATCCGCGACCGCCGCCGGCAAGGCAATCCCCTGCCCATCCTGACCGTCTCGAATTTCGGTCACGACATCCGGCGCAACCTCATGGTCGTGCCGATCGGCGGGCGGGTCACGATCTCGCGCTCCAAGCGGATCTCGTTCCGCCTCAATGGGAAGGCCTGCCGCAACAGGCAGGCCGTCTGAGCGTCGGGGACCTTATTTTCTCAGATAGACGAGGGCCTGCATCCCGGCCACGCAACCCTCGCCGGCGGCCGAAACGACCTGCAGTCCGCCGCAGGTGATGTCGCCGGCGGCGAAGACGCCGGGGATGTTCGTTCGCTGGAAGCGGTCGACGGCGACGCACTGATTGTGGTCGAGCGCGACCCCGGCCCGCTCGAAAAGCGGCCCGGCTGGGATCTCGCGGAAGATGAAAACGGCCGCGACCTGCGCGACCTCCGGTCCGGCTGCCCCTTCGATGACGACGCTCTCCACTTTTGCCTCGCCGCGGATCTCCCTGACCTTGCCCTCGCGCCGGATCGTCACGCCCCGGCTTTCGAGATCTCGAGCGCCGGGTGAATCCGCCGCCCCGCCCTGCTTGCCGGGCACCCACAGAACCTTGATGCCCATGGCATGAAGGGCATGGACGTCCTCCAAGGCGTCTTCCCCGTGACCGACCGCGGCCACCGCCGCCCCGCGGAAGAGCGGGCCGTCGCAGGTGGCGCAATAGCTCACGCCCTGCCCGATGAGCCTCTCCTCGCCGGCGATGAGTCGCTCCTTGGGCATGGGACGGCCGGTGGCCAAGATGACCGCGCCGGCGTCGATGACGGCTTCCTTGGTCGTGACGTATTTCGGGCTCCCGTCGAGGGCGAAAGCGATGGCGTCCCCGGCGACGACCTCCGCGCCGAAGGAAACCGCCTGCCGGCGGAAGATCCCGAGCAGCTCCCGGCTGTCGATCGAGGGAAACCCCGGGTAGTTCTCGATCGTGTACGGGATCCCCAGGCGCGACCCGCCGCGGCCCTCGAGGACAAGGGCCTTCTTCCCGGCCCGGGCCACATAGATCGCCGCCGTCAGACCGGCCGGGCCGGCGCCGATGATGAGGACGTCCGTCTTGAGCGAGGTGATGCTCATGGAATGACCGCCTCCCGCGGCGCCGTCAATCGGCCAGGCGGCCGCTGTCGCCGACCTTCCAAGCGTTGCTCGTCAGGACATAGAGGATGGTCCGGCGGATCTCCCGGCTCTCCTCCCCTTTGAACCAGACCTCGACGATGGCCCAGTCCTCGAGGCCTTTGAAGGTCATCTCCAGGACGGACACGCTGGCCCCGGCCAGCTTGGCCCCCCGGAATTTCCTGAGGATAGCGCCGTCCTTGCCGAAGTAGCGGAATTGGAGAGGAAGGAGCTCCTTCTCTTCGTAATCCGTTTTGATGACCTGCTCGAGCTCCGTCGCCGGCTGATAAGAAGGGTCCATGGTGACCCAATCGACGCCTTCGGCCGGGCCGGCCGACCGTCCCGAGCCGAGCGCCTTGATGCCGAAATAGGCGCCCACGACGACGAGATCGAAGGCCAGGAAGATGACCAGGATACGGACGGCTCTACTCATTGGATCCTCCAGTTTTCGTCGGCGGAGGAGGATTCCCTCCCCGGGCTTTTTCCGCGGCGGCGGCCTCGGCGGCGAGCAGACGGAATCGGTCTGACGGGATCGTCCGGGATTTCCGGAAGAGCGTCCGCGCCCGCCGCTCCTCCTGCCCGGAGAGGCCGCCGAAGACCTCCTCCTCCCGGTCCTCGGGGTTCCTCTTGAAGAACTCCTCGAACTTGGCCTCGGGCAGGATGCCGAGGCCGCGGAGGGTCCGGAGCATGGCCCGCGTGCTGACGCCGAAGTAGCGCTTGAGGAACAGGATGTCGTCGAAGGCCAGGCTCTTCGCGTGGATATCCTTTTCGATGAGCTCGAGGAGCTTGCCGGGCGGCACGAGGAAGCGCGAGGCGAAGGTCTGGGCGAACTGCTCCCGGGGCGGATAAAGCGAGACATACTCGTCGACGACGACGTCGTGGTTGTCGACGATCGGGCTGTCCTCCCGGTCCATCAGATAATGGCCGTAGAGGTGGGCGGCGATGAGGGTCTGGAACCCGGGCGGCTCATTGGCGTTGACCAGGGCGAAGGCGGCTTTGCGCTCCTCGTCGAAGACGAAGATGCCGGCGATCCGGGCCTCCTCGGCGAGGGATTGGCGGATGATGCGGCAGCCGTTGACCTCGCAGAGGGCCAGGACGTCGCGGATGGGCTCGTTGCCGAGCCCGAGCCGGCGCCGTTCCTCCTCGGCCAGCCGCTCGGGGGAAATGCGGGCATAGCGGGGGGCGAGATCGAGGCGCCGGCCGGTCGCCTCCTCGAGCTCCAGGTATCTTTCGCAGGTGGCCCGGAACTTCTGGAGGTCCTTGCGGACCCTCTCGTCGGTCTCCGCCCGGTCGAACAGCCTTTCGAAGGCCGGCCGCAGGTCCTCGAAGAAATAGGAAACGTTCTTGTTGAGGAACCCGGCGACCTTGAGGAGCGTCTCGAAGCTCGGCGTCCGCTTCCCGGACTCGAGAAGGGAGATGTACTCCGACGAGAGTCCGAGCGATTTCGCGAACGCGCCCTGGCTGAGATTGATCTCCTCGCGGGCCCTCCTGAGTCGTGTCCCGAGAAGCTTGTCCATGGCGGCGCACCCCTGGGCGGCGACGGCAGGATAACACGAGGTTAGGGGGGTGTCAACCGCTGCTCCCCCAAAAAATAACGGTTGACAAATCACCCTGCCACCCTAGAATGGGAGAAAAAAGAGGTGCCATTATGGCCGAAGAGAACATCCTCGATATCTTCCAAGGGGCGTCCAAGAGCCTCTGTAACAGCGTCCTCGACCAGGTCCACGATGCGGTCGTCTGGCTCGACAGGGACCGCAAGGTCGTCTACTGGAACAAGGCGGCCGAGCTGATCTCGGGCCGGGAGAGCGCCTCCGTCCTGGGCCGGGCCTGCTTCGAGGAGCCGGCCCTGTTCGTGGATTTCGGCGGCGTCAACATCTGCCACGATAAATGCCCCGTGGCCATGACCCTCAAGGACGGCGCCCCGCGGTCCCTGGAGGTCTATCTCCAGCACAAGCAGGGATTCCGGACCCCGGCCTCGCTGCGGATCATCCCGGTCCTCAGGGAGGACGGCGAGATCCTCGGGGCCGTCGAGGCCTTCTCCGGCACGGCGCCCAAGATCACCCTGCCCCTCGGCCTGCCCGAGCTCGAGAAGATGGGCCTCGTCGAGACCGAGACGGGCATCCCCTCGAAACAGTACCTGGACATGAGCCTCGCGACCCGCCTCGAGGAATTCCAGAAGTACGGGCTGTCCTTCGGGCTCATCTACGCCGACATCGACAACTACGGCAAGATCCTCGAGAAACACGGCCGCTTCAACGCCAGCAAGATCGTCCGTACGGTCGCCCGGACCCTCCACAAGAACATCCGCTTCTTCGATATCGTCGGCCGCTGGAGCACGGAAGAATTCGTGATCATCCTCCTCAACATCGACGAAGGCCGCCTGGACATCGTCGCCAACAAGCTCCGCCTCCTCATCGCCGAGTCCTACATCACGACCGAGACGGGCATGCTCAACGCCACGGTGTCCATGGGCGCCAGCCTCGTCCTGCGCTATGACACGGTCGAATCCCTGGTCAAGCGCGCCGAGCAGCTCATGATGCACAGCAAGTGGCTGGGCAAGAACCGCGTCAGCATGAGCTTCGTCCACAAGGAGATGGCCTAGGCAAAGGCCCCCTTCCCCGGGGGGGCGGGAAAGGGGGAAAAGACAGAAAGGAGGGTTAGAAAGAGGCCGGATTCTTGGCTTTGAGGTTGTTGATCTCGGCGGCGAAAAGGACTTCGCTGTTCTCCCCGGTCAAGCTGAGGCGCAGGCCCGTGCCCCGGAACGCCCACTCCGCGGACAGGCTCAGGCTGCCCGACGTCACGGCCGTGCCGAGGTTATCGCCCCGCTCGGCATAGGCGCGGTCTTTCCAGATGACGTTGTTGTAACGGGGCTCGCCCACCCTGCCGTTCAGGAACTCCCGGATCTTATTGTAGTCCGCGACGTAGCGGTCCTTATTCGCGTATCTCTCGAGGAGGCTGACCCGGACCGAGGCGAGCTTGCGCTCGACCAGGACGTAGGTGACGAGGCACCTCTTGCCGAATACCTCGCGGTGGTAGCGCAGGAACTGCATGTCGCCCGAAAGCTCCCGGCTGAGGGGGCGGCCTTCGATCCGCTCGATGCCGGACTCCGAGGCGCCCCAGGCGATGGCGGGGAGGCTCGCTTCCGTCAAGTCAAACTCCCTGGGGTCGGCGATCTCGGCCGCCGGGGTCAGGTCGACGACCTTGATCGTGGAGTTCAGCTTGCGGACGGAGTCGTCCAAGATGTAACCGGCCAGGGTCCGCCCCGACCGGGAGGAGACGAAGAGGACATAAAACCAGTTGGTCCGGAACTTCATGGCGCTCGACAGCTTGACGACCGTGCCGCGCGGCAGCGTCTCCACGACGGGGCTGCGATCGTTGGGCTCGAGATGGACGGGGACCCTGTCCGCGGTGACTTCGAGCCGGACGATGATCTCGGATTCCGCCGCGGGAGGGAGGAAAGCGAAGGACAGGAGCAGGGCGAGGCCCAAGGCTCCGGCGGCGCGGCCGAGAGGCCGGCGGGCCTTCCATCTCAGAGACGATCTCATGGTACCTCCCATCATTCGACACGTTCACTATCGGACAGGAGGTCTGCGGGTTCAATCCCCGCCGGTGATGATTTCGGGGGGGAAATGGCTCACCCCCAGGGGGGATCAGGGGCGAGGCCCGTCCTCCCGGGGACGATCACTTCAGCTGGAACCGGACCGTGACGGTGAAGATGACCGGCCGGGGCCTGCCGTTGATGATCATCGGCTCATAGACCCACTGACGGACCGCGTCGATGGCCGCCTGGTCGAGCAGCGGGACCGATCGCAGGACCTTGACGCCCGTGACACGCCCGTAGACGTCCGTCGTCGCCTCGACGATGACGATGCCCTCGACGCGGGCCTGGCGGGCGATCTCGGGGTAGACCGGCTGCACTTCATGGACGAGCTTAGGCGGCTTGACGTCGCCGATGGCCCGCACGGGCGCTTCGACCTCCCCCACGACGCCGCCCAGGACGCCGCCGACAACGCCTCCCAGGACGCCTCCGACGACGCCGCCCTCGACGCCGCCTTCGACGCCGCCCTCGACGCCGATGTCAGAGAGCGTTTCCTCGGCGATCTCCTCGGGGATCTCGACGGGCGCGACGAGCCGGCCCGCTTCGACGGGGGCCTGGGCCTGGACGCGCTTGATCCGGGCGCTCGTCGTCGAGGCCTTCCGCTTGGCCGGAGGCGGCGGGGGGGGAGGCGGCGGCGGGGGCGGCGCGAGGAAGGCGCTATAGACCTCGACCGTCGGCAGATCTCCCGTCTTCAGGAGGGGAAGCACGATGAGGAGAATGAGAACCGCGACGTGGGCCACGACCGACAGGGGGAACAGGACCGCCTTCTGTTTCGTCCGGCTTTCCGGGCGATAGAATGAATCTTGGAACATCTTGACCTCCGCAGCTCGAAATGCGGGGGCTCCGGCTTGCTCGCGGGCGATCGCGGCCCGGATGCGTCCGGGGAAAGAATCCCAGTAGTCCGGGTCCTGCGGACCCGGGGGAGACGATTCGGCGAGAGTCCCGACCTTGCGGATGAACTCGAGGTCCCGCCGGCACTCCGGGCATTGCTTGAGATGCTTCTCCACCCGGGGACGGTCGGCCGCCCGGAGCTCGCCGTCGGCATAGGCCCCGATGAGTTCCTGGAGTTTTCGGTGTCTCATCTCAAGCTCCCCTTCCGAGGGAATCCGCCAGAAGCTCCTTCAGCTTCTGGCGGGCCCGGTTGAGCCGCGACATCACGGTGCCGAGCGGCAGATCGAGCGTCCGCGAGATCTCCTCATAGCTCATGCTCTCGTGGAACCTCAGGACGAAGACGCTTTTCTGATCGGCGGGAAGGGATTCCACCGCCCAGTCGAGCCGGGCCCGGAACTCGGCCCGCTCCAGCCGTTCCTCGGGGTCGTCGCCCCTGGCGGCCGCAGGCGCGCGCCGCGCGCCGAGAGAGCCTTCTTCGAGCGGCCTCTCCCGGCCCCGGGCCTTGAGGTAGTTCAGCCCGGCGTTGACGGCGATCCTCCGGAGCCAGGGATAGAGCGGCCACTGGACGTCGAACCGGCCCAGGGCGTAATAGGCCTTGATGAAGGTCTCCTGGGCCAGGTCGTCGGCCGACTGGTGCGCGCCGGTCAGGCGCCGGCATAAGGCGTAGACCCTGTGCTGGTATCGCCGGACCAGGCTCTCGAAAGCGTCCATGTCTCCCTGCTGGGCTTTCCTGACGAGGACGGCATCCTCCGGATGCTCGATCGGTCTCGTCGGAGCTCCCATAGGTCATACACCTCGCCGCGGCGAATATTCCGTATCTATTTTACACTTTTTCCGCGCGTCTGCGTCGGTTTTGACAATTCCTATAATTCCTATAGAATATGGCCATCGAGGGGCCCCGCGGAGGGGATATCGGGGGGCGGCGCTCGGTGACCTCCTGGGATATCTCCCGCGCCCGGGGCCGTGATGATCGGTCCGTCGGAAAGGAGGTCCTCCATGCCCGCATTGCATAAGATGCGACCACCCGCTCTCGTCCTTGTCGCCGCTCTTTTGGCCGTCATGGCTCTCACGCTGATGGCCTGGCCCGAAAAGGCGCCCGCCCCGCAAGAAGGCCCTTACGCGGGGATCGATCAATGCGCAGCCTGTCACGAAGAAGCCGTGGCCGCTTTTCGACAAACCGTCCACGGGCAGAAAGGCTTCGAGATGCGCTCGAGCCACGCCTGCGAGACCTGCCACGGTCCGGGCAAGGCCCACGTCGATGCCGGCGGCGGCAAAGGCTCGATGACCACGGTCAAAGGGCTGTCCAAGGAAAAGCAGGCCGCCATGTGCCTGACCTGCCATGAGCGCGGCCATCAGACGGAGTGGCAAGGGAGCCTCCATGAATCCCGCGGCCTGGCGTGCCAGGACTGCCATTCCGTTCACAGCCCGGCCATGGACAAGGCCCTCCTTAAAGAGCCGGAGACGGACATGTGCTTCTCCTGCCACAAGCAGAAGAAATCGCAGTTCTTCCGGGCCTCCCATCACCCCGTCCGCGAAGGCCTGATGACCTGCTCCGACTGCCATGATCCCCACGGCCTCCAGGAAGGCAAGCTCGTCGATCAGGCCGCCGTGGCCGAAGCCTGCTATGAATGCCATGCCGAAAAGCGCGGCCCGTTCCTTTGGGAGCACATCCCCGTCCGCGAGGACTGCATGACGTGCCACGAACCCCACGGGTCCAACCACATGAAGATGCTCAAGGTCAAGGAGCCGTTCCTCTGCCAGCGCTGTCATTCCGACACCCGGCACCCCGGCACGCTCTACGACGGGACCCAGCTGCTCAGCGAGAGCAACCGCCTCTTCGGACGGTCCTGCACGAACTGCCACTCGACGATCCACGGCTCGAACCACCCTTCGGGGAAGACCTTCGTGAGATGAGAAGGAGCCTGCGATGAAAAGACACATGGGATCGTTCATTCTCATGGCCCTGATCCTCGGGTCGTCCCTCTTCTCCGCCCCGGTTGAGGAAGGGGACGCCGGCCAGGTCGTGGTCAAGGGGAGTCTCACGGCCGGCGCTCAGGCCGTCGGCGAGACCACACGCTCCTCCAAGTTCACGGAGTACCGCGACGTCCCGCGAGGGACCTTCGTTCAAGCCCTCAACTTGGATCTGACGACCCGGGACTTCTATGCCTCTATCGCCGCGAGGAACCTCGGACAGGCCGATCAACAGCTATCGGCCGGGTTCGGCAGCTACGGCAAGCTCAGGATCGATCTCGGCTACAACCAGATCCCCCACCGGTTCAGCTTCTTCGGGGCCACCCCTTATGTCGAGACGACGCCCGGCGTCTTCACGCTGAACGACGTCATCCGCTCGGCCGCCGAGGCCCTGGTCCCGACCGGCACCAGCACGAACATCGGGGCGGCCCGGACGCTCGTTTCGAGCTTCCTGACGAGCGCGGGCCCCATCGATCTGGGCCTCCGGCGAAAGAAGGGAACGGTCGATCTCGCCTTCACGCCCAGCGTCCCGTTGAGCTTCAGCGTCTCCGCGAGCCACGAACAGCGGAACGGGAACAGGCCCTACGGCGCCTCTCTGGGCTTCAGCAACGCCATCGAGGTCCCCGAGCCGATCCATTACAGGACGACCAATCTCGACACGCGCCTCGAGTACCACAAAGGGTGGGGCACGCTCCGGGCCGGGGTCGCGGCGTCGTTCTTCGACAACGACGTCCAGACCCTCGTTTGGGACAATCCTTACAGGATCACGGACTCGACCTATGGCTCGGCTTACGTCGCGGGCAACGGGACTGCTCGCGGCCGGATGGCCCTCGCGCCCTCCAACGACGCCGTGCGGTTCTATGTCAGCGGCTCCTTCAAGCCCCTGGCCGGGACGCGGATATCGGCGAACGCGTCCTACGGCGCCTTCAATCAGAACGAGAGGCTCCAGCCCTTCACCATCAACACGTCCATTCCCGGCTCGGACCCGAACGCCGTGAACGCCCTCTCCCCGCCCCGGGAGACGGCCCAGGCCAAGGCCCACATCGGCTCCTTCGACCTGACCGTGAACTCCCGGCTGGCGAAGTCCGTCTCCCTGACGGCGGGATTCCGCTATTACGATTTCGCCAACAAGATCGCCGAGCTCGACATCCCGACGGGCTATACCCGCCTCGACCAGGTTTGGGAGAACGTGCCCGTCGCCATCGAACCTTACTCGTTCTCCCGTTCGCGGCTTTTCGGGGACCTGACCTTCGCCCTGCTCCCGACGACGTCCCTGAAGGTCGGCTATTCCCTTTACGGCGTCCGCCGGCACGACCCGGCCCTGGAGGGGGAAAAGAACAAGACCGACGAAGGCTCATTCAAGATCTCGGTCGATAGCCGGCCCAAGGACTGGCTCGCCTTGCGCGTCTCCTATGTCAACTCGAAGCGCGACTGGTCCCTCGATGACACCTACGTCGCCTACATCCCGGGCTTCAACTTCAAGCGCTACTACGAAGCCGGACGGGACCGGCAGGCCCTCAACGCCCTCGTGGGTCTCAGCCCGATCGACCGGCTGGACATCGAGCTGACCTACGCCTTCGGGCACGACAGCTACCCGCAGTCCAGCTACGGACTGACGCGCGACGATTTCGACATGTACGGCATCGACCTCAGCTACGCCCTGGCCAAGGATCATTCCCTTTATGTCTTCTATATGCACGAGCTCTACGACACCGACCAGGCCGCGCGGCAGAGCGGAGGGACCTTCTCGACGAACCCGGCCGACGACTGGACGGCGAACATAAAGGACAAGGTCCGGACTATCGGGGCCGGCTACACGGTCGACATCCTGCCCGACAAGCTCGGCTTCAACGTCTCCGCGTCGTACTCCAAGGCGGCCGGGTCATCCTTGCTCGACTCTCCGGCCGGCGGGGTCCCGGACGCGGCCGTCAACTACGACCGCCCGCTCGACACGACGGACTGGAGGACCCTCCAATACTCGCTCAAGTGGAAGGTGACGAAGAGCCTCGCCGCGGTCTTCGGCTACTGGTATGAGGCGTACACGCTCGACGACATCGTCCGCAACGACGTCGCGGTGGATTACGCGGCCGTCGGCGCCATCTTCCTCGGCGCCCTGGAACCCGGCTTCAGGTACCACGTCGGCTCGGTGAGGCTCATCTACAGCTGGTGAGGGGGCCCGGCCCCCTCGTCAGGCGTTTCGAGGGCCTTCTGGCGGCCGGCCTCGATCTTCTCGTATTCGAGCGCATGGAGCGCCTTGAGCTGGTGCCCCGTGATCTTGCCGTCGAGCCAGATCCGGCTCATCGGGAAGACCTCGGGGTTGAGATGGACGTTGTACATGTGCCAGATGATGATGGCCAGGAAGGCCAGCATGGCCTCGTAGCCGTGGGCGATGACGAAGATGTCGTGGAGCCAGAGGGGAAAGAGCCGGAGCGACAGCTCCACGTTCCACATGAAGAACCCCGAGACGATCATGACCACCGAGCCCCAGGCGACGGCCAGGTATTCGAGCTTCTCGATGAAATTGTAGCGGCCGTAGTCCGGGAGCTTCTCGAACTTCCAGAACGGATGGCGGTCGAAGAAGCGCCGCAGGACCCCTTTCCGATAAAGCCATCCGGAGAGTCCGACGTTGTACCCGAACAGGGCCACCGCGTCGCGCGCGTCCTTCCAATGAGGAATGAGCTCGCGGAAGTTGTCCCGGCCCCGGCGGGTCGAGATCGTATAGGCGAAGTGCCAGAGGATGTCGGCGATGAGCAGGACGGCCGCGGCGCGGTGGATGACGCCCCGGAAATAGAACACCCGGCCGTACGAGAAGACGGCCTTGAAGAGGCGCATCTCGTAGAACATCAGCGGCAGGCCCGTCAGGACGAGAAGGGAGAATGAAACGATGAGGAGGATGTGCTGGGTCCGCTCGACGCGGTTCATGCGGAGGAAGACCTCGTCGTCGCGGATGAGGCCGCGCCGGGTCATTTCGTCCATCGTCCCCTCAGGCGGCGATAGAGATCGGCGGCGATGAAGGCCAGGAAAACGGAGATCAGCCCGCCGATGACGACGAGATAGACGACCTTGACGGTGTAGGCCCACCGGTTCTCGGTCCTCTCCGAAACGACGTGGATGCGGCCTTTGGAAAAATTCTCGCCGGCGCCGGGGTGGCACGTCCCGCAGGTCGAGGCCATGTTGGCCGCGTTGACGGATGAGCGCGGGTCGGTCGAGGGGCGGATGTCGTGGTGCCCGTGACAGCTCGAGCAGTTGGCGACGCGAGTCTCGCCGGATTTCGAGGCCATGCCGTGGTAGGACGACGCGAAGGTCTTCAGCCGCGAGGTCAATAGCCCGTACTGACGGGCCAGGCGCTCGTCGTCATGGCACCGGGCGCAGACCGCGGCCACTTTCGTGGCGTAAACGACGGAGCCAAGGTCGGAGGGGGAACGGATGTCGTGCTCCAGATGGCAATCCGTGCAGACGGGCACGTCGCCGACGCCCTTGACATAGGCTTTTCCGTGGACGCCTTCGAGGTAGTCCCTCTCGATGCCGGCGTGACAGCCGCCGCAGGTCTTGATGATCGCCGGGCGGGCGACCTTGGCCCCCGGATCGTCGACGGGCCGGACATCGTGACCGCCGTGGCAGCTGACGCACGTCGCGGCCGAGCTCAGGCCGGCCTTGGACAGGGCCCGGAAGTGGACGCTCTCCAGGTATTGCCCGACGAACTCGGGCCCGTGTTCGGCCCGGACCCGCTCGAGATGGCAGGCCGTGCAGGTGTCCGGGATGTTGAGGGCGAACGTCCTCGACGCGATATCCTCATGGGGCAGGATCTCGTGGGTGCCGTGGCAGTCCTTGCAGAGGACGGGGAACGGCATCGGGCCGGCGTGAGGCCGGCCGTGGGCGCTCTCGCCGACCGCGGCGGCGGCGGCATCGTGGCAGGAGGCGCAGGCGACCGGCTGGAGCTTCTCGGCGTGGGGAAAATCAGAGAAACCAGCCAGATCGGCGTGACAGCCGACGCATGTGATCCCGGCCGAGCCATGGACCGACGCGGTGAACTTGGCGCCGTCGACGTACAAGGGCAGGCCTTGGCTGCCTTTGAGGTCCGGGTCGCTGTGGCAGATCAGGCAGTCGTCGTCCGGCGGCTGGCCGGAAAGGGGCGCGGCGGCGCCGAGGACGGCCAGGGCCGCCGGCAGGATGAAGAAGGCTAATGCGGCCGGTCGTTTCATGGGGCTTTGGGCCCCCGCGCCCTCCGGACGAGGGCCGGCAGGAGATAAACGAGGCTCAGGACGGTCAGGACGAGGACGGCCCACAGGAGCGCCTTCTGGAAGTAATACGGGGCCCCGGAGCCCCGTCGGCTGTAATCCCTGTGGATCTTCGTCCCGGCGATCTTCGGCGTCATGTCGGGGTGGCAGGAGGCCTGGCCGCAGGTTTTCGCGAGGTTCGCCGGAAAGACCTTCGACTCGGGATCGGCCGCGGGACGGATGTCGTGCACGCCATGACAATCGACGCAGCTGGCCTCGGCCGTTCCTCCCAGCCCGATGGCGATCCCATGGAAGCTCTCGATGAACGTCCGGATCCTGTCCTCGGGAACGCCGTACTTTCTCATGATCTCGGGGCGGGCGTGGCAAACCGAGCACGTGTCGGGGACGCGGGCCTTCGACGTCGGGGCCTGAGGAGAGGCCGCGGCGGCGACGGTGTGCTCGCCGTGGCAATCCACGCACAGGGGCACGTCGGGATTGCCCTTGAGCGCTTCCCGGCCGTGGATGCTCCGGGAGTAGTCCTCGAGGGCCAGGGAGTGGCATCTGCCGCAGGTCGCCGGCTCCCGGGCCGGCAGGGGCGACGCGCCGACGCCCTGGATATCGTGGACCCCGTGGCAGTCGGTGCAAACGGCGGCGAAATGGATCCCGTCTTCTTCAGGGAGGCCGCGGCCGTGGATGCTCCGGCGGTATTCCCGGTAGGGGGACTCGGCGTGGATATTGTACTTCACGACGACCGCCATATCCTCGTGGCACCGGGAACAGGTCAGGGGAATGTTGCGGCGGTTGACCGTGGAGTCCGGGTCCTCGACGGGCTTGATGATGTGACGGCCGTGGCAATCCCAGCACCTGGCCACTTCCGGGGCGCCTCGCTCGAGGTAAGCCCGGCCGTGGACGCTGTCGGGATACGCAGCCGGGCCCGCGCCGGGCCCCGAAACCGTGTGCGCCTGATGGCAGGAGGTCCCGCATTTTGGAGGTGGCAGGTCCTTCTTGACCTGATGAGGCGGCATCCCCTCCCGCCGGACATGTCCGGAGTGGCATCCGGCGCAGGCGAGCGTCGCGTGGGCCGTGCCCTGCAGAGACACGTGCGGGTGGCAGTCGAGGCACGGGAGCGGGATGTCCGTCCCTTTGACCTGGGTCGGGGAAGCCGAGGCGAGGCCCGCCGCGGCGAAGAAAAGAATGACTCCGAGCTGTCGTCGAACCAAGAGTCGAACCGTCCGTTCAGGCGGAAGCGCCGGGGAGTCTATTTATTCGGGACGGGGTGTTTGATCTTCTCCCAGGCGGCCGCGAAATCGAAGGCGATGCCGTGGGGATTCTCGTGGCACTTCAGGCATTGCGCCTTGATCGCCTCCGGGCTCCCGTAGAGGATGAGCCCGTTCTTGGCCGACTCGGCCCTGTCCTTCATGATGTTGAGCTTCCGGTACGCGCTTCCGGGCCCGTGACATGTCTCGCAGGACACGCCTTCAGCCTTGAGCTCGGGGGCCTGGGCGGCGAGGGGCGCGTGGCACTTGAGGCAGCGCGGATCTTCGGCCGGCTTGTCCACGCCCATGGCTTTGCAGGCCTCGGCGGCCTTGGGCGAGGTGAGGGCCGCGAAGGACTTGGAGTGCAGGGTGCTTTCCCAGATCACGGACTGCCTGCCCTGGGCCTCCGACTTGTGACAGAGCACGCACTTCTGAGCCCCGACATACGTGAAGTCCTGGGCGAAAAGAGCAGCGACGAGAACGAGGGCGGCCAGCGCCGCGAGCGCGGTGAGCTTCTTCATGTTGTCTCCCGATATAACACATAAAGACTATCGGAGAGATATTGTATAAGAAGCGGCGCTCGTTGTCAAAGCGCCTCGATGGCCGCGCTCAGGGACCCGGCGGTCCGGGGGCCCCGGGACTCCCCTCGCCCCGGCGGGCGCGGCCCATGCGCCTGACCTTCAGCGCCAGCGCGACGCCGAACAGGGCCAGAATGGCCGTGGTGACGGCCAGGCCCCGGCGGCGGAAGCTCGCTTCCCTCACGGCGCCGACGGCGGCTTCCCGGACCTCGAGAAGAGTCTTCTCCCCTTCGCCCAGGCTCTTGCCGACCTCGGCCGCGTCGAGGCCGTGCGTCAGGTTCACCGCCGAAACCAGGATGGTGTGCACGCCGAGGAGGTTGAATTCGGCGTCGCTCACCTCGACACCCTTGCGCCTGGCGAGCGTCAGGAGTCCCTCGACCTCGCTATAGCCGGCGATGAAGCCGTCGAGCATCCCGCGGAGCTCGGCGGCGGTCTCGAAGCCCCGCGATCCCGGATCATGGCACTGGATACAGACCGCGCCGTCGCCGGTCCCGATCATCGCCGTCGACGGCGGCTCGATCTTGTGGTTGCCATGGCAGGCCTCGCATTCGCCCATCCCCATGTCGTCGAAGGCTTGTTTGTGGGGGCTCTTGCCAAAGAGCTCGCCGGCCGATGGGTGACACTGGCGGCATACGGAAGCCACGGAGCTCGCGGAAGGCGGATAGGCGCCGTGGTTCCCGTGGCAGTCGTTGCAGACAGGGGCTGAGAGGTCCTTCTTTTCGAACAGGGCCTTGGCGTGGACGCTGGCCTTGTATTCGTCGAGCTGGTCCGTCGGGATCCTGTAGCCCGCCATCAAGTCCTTGTCGGCGTGACAGCGCCCGCAGGTTTGGGGGATGTTCCAAGGGAAGGTCGTCGACTTGGGCAGCCTCGCCGACAGGATGCCATGGACCCCGTGGCAATCGGTGCAGACGGCCGCCTTGGTGTCCCCGGCCTTCAGGAGCTGCCCGTGCCGGCTCGTCTGGTACTGGCTGAGCTGGTCCGTGCGCAAGGCGGGATTGAAGGCCCGCATCCCCGCCGCGTCGGCGTGGCAGCCGCCGCAGAAGAGAGGGATCTGATCTCTCGAGGGCGCGCCTTTGTAGGTCTTATCCTTGGCCAGGGCGATATCGTCCGTATCACTATTGCCGCCGTGACAGTCCCGGCAGCTCAGGCCGTACTCGCGATGGATGTCTGCCGCAAAGGCGGCGACGGGCGCCTTGAGGCCGTCATCGAGCTGGCCGTGGCAATCGACGCAGCCGTCCTTCTGTCCGAAGGCGAGGAGCGGGGCGAAGAGCGCCGCGGCGGCGAGAAGGCGGATGGGGCGGAGGCTCATGTCATCTTCCTGTCACAGGTTCGGCGCCGTGTACGTCAGGACGGTCATGACCACGATGTAGGCCGCCAGGGCCAGCCCTACCCAGGTGAAGATCGGGCTCTTTTCGCCCCGCAGGGCCCGCCGGTCGAGGAACGGGACGAGCATCCAGAGCAGCCCCCCGGCCATGAAGCCCAGGATGGCGAGCTTCTCCCCTTCGAGCCCCAGGATGTGGGCCGGGATGATCTTGAGGGTCGAGAACATGAAGGTAAAATACCATTCCGGCTTGATCCCGAGCGGCGTCGAAGCCAGCGAATCGGCCTTCGTCCCGACCTCCCACGGCAGGAACACGCACAGGACGCCGACGAGGACGAGGATCACGGTCCATCCCAGGGCGTCCTTATAGAGGAAGTCCGGAAAGAAGGGGATCTCGCGCGTCCCCTTCTCCCCGATGGGCTTGCTCATGCCCAGGGTCTGGACGAGGAGGACGTGGACCGCGACGAGCGTCAGGGCCGCGATCGGGAGCAGGGCGACGTGGAACCAGAAGAACCGTGCGAGCGTCGCCTGGGAGACCTCCGGCCCCCCAAGGATGATCGTCTTGAGCCCCTTCCCGATGAGCGGCAGGCTGCCGGCGATGTCCGTCCCGACGCGGGTCGCGAAATATGACAGCTCATTCCAGGGCAGCAGGTAGCCGCTGAAACCGAAGGCCATGAACAGGACGAGCAGGATGAACCCCGTCACCCAGGTCAGCTCGCGGGGCTTGCGGTAGGCCTTGAGGAAGAACGTCGAGAACATATGGACGAACATCATGCCGATGAGGATGTTGGCCGTCCAGCTGTGCACGGAACGGATGAGCCATCCGAACTTGACCCCGCCCATGATGAACTGGATGCTCTCATGGGCGGCATCCACGTGCGGCGTGTAATAGAGGAGAAGCAGGCCGCCCGTCGCGATCTGAAGGCCCGTCAGGAACAGACAGATCCCGCCGAAGAAATACCAGAACGAGCGCCCGTGCTCGGGGACGGTCTTCTTCCCGGCAAAGCCCAGAAGCGACGAGATGAGGAACCGGTCATCCAGGAACTCCCACACGGCCCGGGCGGCGCCTTTAGCCATGTCAGCGCCTCCTCGAAACGACGATGTCGGGTCCGGAGATGGTGACGGCGTAAGTCTCGAGCGGGCGCGGCGGGGGCCCGGAGAGGACGTTCCCGCCGAGGTCGAAGCGGCCGTTGTGACAGGGGCAGAAGAGGGTCCCGGTCTCGCCGTCGAAGCGGACGGTGCAGGTCAGATGCGTGCAGACGGCCGACATGGCCGTGAGCGTCCCCTCCGGCGTGTTCACCAGGACGGCAGGCGCCGCCCCGAACCTGAACACTTTCGCGGAGTTGGGAGCGAGCTCTCCGGCCTTGGCCGCGACGACGCTGTCCTCGGAGACGGCGGCCTTCTTCGGGGGGAGGACATAGCGCACGACCGGGTAGAGGAAGGCGGCGATCGTCGCCACGAGGCTTCCGCCGAAGAAGAGGTCGAGCGCGCTCCGCCTTTTCATGGTTCGATGCCCCCCGGGCCCAGTAATAATTTGACGGCCGCCGTCATCTTTGTCAAGGTGTCGTCCAGGAACGCATAGTTGTGGACGCCGACGCTTCCGTCAAGGTCGATCGTGCGCAGCGCCTCCTCGATCTTCCCGGCTTCGGTCTTTTCGGCATCCGTCAGGGTCCTCTTATAGACCGCATGGAGGCCGGTCCTGATCTCGTCGGCGCGGCGGCGGATCGAATCCCGCCACTCTCCGAACGTCGCCCGATAGCCCTCGTCATGACAGGCTACGCAAGCTTCCCCGCCGGGCCGGACGACCTTTTTCGCCTTGTCGAGGTGGCAATCCACGCAGGCGGCGCCGGCTTCGGCCATCATGTCCTTGGGGACCTGGAGGCCTCCGAGGGCGCCCCCTTCATAAACGGTCTTCTGGAGCGGGTGGCACTCCGCGCAGCCCCGCTTCAGCGGCTCGTGGTGACAGGGCGCGCAGGATGCTTTTGTCGCCGTCAGCTCGCCGTGCCGGACGGCGTTCGAATGGCACCTCGCGCAATCGAGCGCCTGCCCGATGACATGCTTCCTGTGGGAGAACGCGAGGCCGAAGGCCGAGGCGGCGACATCCTCGATGCCGGCGTGGCAGGTCAGGCAGGCGTTCGGTGTTTCGCGGACGAGCAGGCTCCTCGCCTCGGGCTTGTATCCCGACCCCGCGGCGGCGAGCGCCTCGCGGATCCTCTCCAGCGCCGCCGATAGCAGCTCCTGGGAGTAGGCCATGTTGTGAACGCTCTTGCCTTTCTCCACGACCTCGATGTTGAAACGGGCGTCCTTGATGAGGGCGGCCGCCTGATCCCTCGCCGGCCCCGGCGCCTTCCCGATCTCGGCGTCGGCCCGGGCCGCGATGCCCCGGATCTCGGCCAGCCTCGTCGCGGTCGCGGCCTGCCAGTTCTTGAGGATCCTGGCGAAACCGCGGCCATGGCAGGATTCGCAGGCCGCGGCCCCGGCCGTGAGGGTCGCGCCGCCGAGCGGGACGGCCCCCTCGTGGAACATGTGGCAACCCCGGCAGCTCAGCCCTTTCTGCCACATGATGTTGGGCATCGCATGCGGCGCGCCTTTGCCGCCCGTGCCCGTGTAGAGGATCTTCTGGGCGTCGTGGGTCCCTTGGTGGCAGGCCCCGCAGTCGGCGATCGTCTCGATGTCCCTGACGATCTTGTGCTCGATCTCACGGTGGCATTGGTCGCATTCGATCTTGTTGGCCGTGATGTGGGTCCGGTGCATGAGGTCCGTGTCGCCGAACTTCTCGAGCCGGTCGCGCTCGAAATGGCACTTGTCGCAAGCCTCCCTCGGCACCGCGCCGTCCCCGGAAACGACGCGAACGTGGCATTTGTCGCAGCGATAGCCTTCCGTGTAAACGACGGTATGGTCGAAGCGCTCCTTGGCGGCGAGGATCTCGTCCTTCCTGTGGCAGACCGCGCATTCCGCGGCCTGCGTTTCGGGCGTCTTGTCCTTGAAATGGCAGAGGAAGCAGGAGGACGCCGTGACGGTGATGTGCTCGCCCTGGACGATCTGGGAATGACAGCTCGTGCAGCGCAGCGTCTTGCCCCGCTTGAGGTCCTCGAAGTGGGACTTGTGGTCGAAGACGACCTTGCCGAAGGCGACCTTGCCCTCGAGAAGCCGGCGGTCGTGACAGCCGGGCCGGAGGCAGCTTTCGTCCTGGATCTCGGCCCAGGGCTTGGATTTCACATAGAGCTTGGTCCAGTAGCGCCCGACCATGACCAGGCCCTCGATCTTCGTCCGGAAGAACGACTTCATGCCGGGGGGGTAGTGGCAAACCTTGCATTCGACGCCTTTGTGGCTCGACGCCTCCCAGCTCTCGAAGAACGGCTTCATATAGTGGCAGGACGAACAGAAGCGCGACGTCGAGGTCACCTCGACGGAGACGACGAAAAGCGCCAGCAGGACGGCGGGCAGGCCGAAGAGAAGAAGCCGCTTCTTCCGGCGTTTGGCCTTAGGAGTGACAGGGAGCCCGGTGGGCGGGCTCTCCTCCCCTTCCTTCCGGGCCTGATCAGGCATAGGAATGCAGCCCCGCCAGGAGATAGTTGACGCCGAAATACGTGAACAGGGCGGCCAGGAAGCCGATGATGGCGATCCAGGCCGACCGCTTCCCCTTCCAGCCCATGACGATCCTCGTGTGAAGGTAGAGGGCGAAGACAAGCCAGGTGATGAGGCTCCAGACCTCCTTGGGGTCCCAGGCCCAATAGCGGCCCCAGGACCGATAGGCCCAGACCATGCCGAAGACGAGCCCGCCCAGTGTGAACAGGGGGAAGCCGACGGCCACGGCCCTGTAGGCGAGGGCATCGAGCCGGGCCTTTTTCTCCTCGGCGCCGGCGGCAAGATAGAGCAGGCTGGCCACGAAGGCGACGGCGAAGAAGGCCTCACCGAGTAGGGTCACCGACACATGGAGCCAGAGCCAATAGCTCTGAAGGGCCGGGACGAGCGGCGTCGCGCCCTTGGGCATGAGCGGGGACGAAGCCAGGGCGACGAGGCCGACGACGATGAGCATGAGATAAGGCCCAAGTCCCGGCACGCGCGATCTGCGTCCGAAGATGATCAAGGCCAGCACGATGGCCCAGGACAGGAACGAGAGCGACTCGTACATGTTCGTGAACGGGGCGTGGCCGCTCGAGGCCGTTCTCAGGATGAGGGCGGCGGTTTGGCCGCAGAAGCCGATGACAGCCAGAATGAGCGCTCCGCCGGCCCACGACTCCCGCCGGGCGAAAAGCGCCGCGAAATAAACGACCAGGGCGCCGAAGTAAAATGCAAAGGCGACCGTGAACAGGGTCGATTCGGTCATTCGGGCCTCCTGATGGAGTTGAAGATGCCGTCGAATTCCGACTTGAACGCGTCCCGGCTCTTCGAGGCCTGCCCGCCCGCGGTGACATCGACCCGGCCTTGGGACTCTTCGAGGACGACCCGTATCTCGCGGGGAGGCCAGTAGAAGGCCAGGAAGAGACCGGCCGTTATGAGCAGGCAGCCGAGCCAGATGAGGTTCGCCCCCGGGTCTTTGGCCGCTTCGAGGACGGAATAGGGGGCCGCGGCATAATCTTTCAGGATGACCGCGATCTTGGGCGCGCCGGCCTCAGCGCCCGGTCTCGCGCCGGACATCGGGTCGTTGCCATGGCCCAGGCCGAAATCCGGGAACTTGGCGAAGATCCAGCCGGAGAAGACCCGCTCCTCCCCTTTCCAGGCCTCGACCAGGGCGGCCGGATTGTTGGGTTGGTCGGACCGGCTTTGGATCCGGCTCCCCTCGCCGATGACGAAGTCGGGCACGAAGCGGCTGACGAGGACGTGGATGACATCCGGGCTGTCGACTGCGGCCCGTTCGCCGACCTTGAGGGAGACCTTCCGGGCCGAAGCGTCGTCCCCGGGCTTTCTGAGCTCGAGGACGAGGCGGGGGGCGGTCCAATCCCAGCCGTAGCTCGCTTGATAGAAGGAGAAGCCACGGTAGGTCAGCGGCTCATTGACCTCGACGACCCGGGTCAGGACGGGCGCGCCGCCTTCGACGACGGTCACGGTGCTCTTCCAATCCTTGACGGCGCCACCGGGATAGTATTCCGTTTCGAACTTATCGAGGCGCACCTGAAACGCCGCGTGGGGAACGTCGGCCGTCTGGCCGTCGGAAAGCGACAGCTGGGCCCTTCGCCCTCCGAGCCCGCTGGTGAGGCCGCCGGCGAGGATGACGAGAAGTCCCAGATGGACGATGTCCGAGCCGAACCAGCCCAGCCGCCTCTTACGGGCCAAGAGGACGTGCCTCTCGCCCTGGGCGGATTCGTCCACGCGGTAGCGCCAGGCGGTGAGCCGGCCGGCGACCCCGTCCCGGGCGGAAGCGACTGGAAGGGGCAACCGGAACCGGGAGCTGAGGCGCATGGACGAGACGGCCTTGGCGTCCGTTTCCGGGGCCGGGCGGAAGGCCCGCCGCCACTTGGGCCCGAGCCGGGAAAGGGTGCAAACGATGGTGTTCAGCGCGAAAAGGAGCAGGATCGCCAAGTACCCCGCGGACTGATAAAGGCTGGTCAGACGGAGCCCGGTGAACAGGCCCGACAGGCTCCCGTAGCGGGCAGCGTATTCGGCCGCGCTCCGGCCTTGAGGGATGAGGGTCCCCAGGACCGAGGCGACGGTCAAGAGGATGAGGAGGACGATGGCAAGCTTGACGGAAGCGAAGAATTTCCAGATAGGTCTCATGCGCCCTCCCCGAATTCGACGGACCGGGCCGCTTAAACTCTGTCAATATTATCGGATTTCATTTCCAGGTGCAACTCCGGGCCACGGCGGGCTTGAACCTTTCGGTCCCCAGGACGTAGAATGGCTTAGGGGAAGAGTTCGATAATCCCCGTCTTTCCGATGGGAGGTGTCTATGGCCATCCAATTCATGGAACCGCTCACCAGCGCTTGGAAACGGATGAAGATCGCCTTGTTCAGGCCGTTCGACATCCATAAGTGGTTCGTCGTCGGCTTCAACGCCTTTCTGGCCGGCCTGATGGAGGCCAGCAACGGAAGCGGCGGGTCGCGCTGGACGCGCGGTCGCGATCACACGACCTTCAGTGAAGTCTTCGCTTTTCCGCGGACGGCTTGGGACTGGCTGATGTCCCATCCCGGCTGGGCCATTGCCATCCTCTTCGCGGCTGTCGTTGTGATCGCCATCATCGTCGTCCTCGCCTGGGCCAGCTCGAGGGGTGTCTTCATGTTCCTCGACAGCGTCGTCCGCGATCGCGTCGAGATCGCCAAGCCCTGGAGGGAATACCAGAAGGAGGGCAACTCCCTATTCGTGTGGCGGCTCTTTCTGGGCATCGCGTCGTTCGCGGCCTTCGGGCTCATCATCGCCTTCTTCTTCGCCCGGGGGACCGATCTCTACGCCAACGGGATCGACGCGGACATCCCCATCGCGTTCCTTCTCGGCGTCGGTCTGGTGACGCTGGCCGTCGTCCTTATTTGGGGATATATCGTTCTCTTCCTCAAGGACTTCGTCGCCCCCCTGATGTACAAGAACCGGATCTCGTGCGGCGCGGCCTGGAAGCTCTTCCTCGGCATCTTCAGGAAGAACCCCTTCCCGTTCATCGGCTACGGCATCCTCATCTTCCTGCTGATGATCGCCTTCGCCATCGCCGTCGTCTTCGCCGGCCTGGCGACATGCTGCATCGGTTTCCTGTTCCTGGTCATCCCCTACATCAGCACGGTCGTGACGCTGCCGGTGTGGTACACCTATCGGGCTTTCAGCCTCGAGTTCCTGGCCCAGTTCGGGCCGGATTACGATGTGCTTTCGCGCCCGGCCGCGCCCGAGGCTCCGGTGCCGGCGGTCTGATCGCGGCGTTAGGGGATCTCGTCAGCGCGCGATCTGAGAGTTGGCCGGAGTTGTCATCGACTCCGGCGTCGCGCTGATCGCCCGATAGAGTTCTTCCATATTGTCGGCGATCCCCGGTTGGCTCCGTTCGAGGAACCGGATGAGCAAATCTCCGCCGCGATAGAACGAGACGCGAGTGAAGGGCGGCTGCTCTCCGCCCTTGTTTTCAGGCAGGCCGAGGACGCCGCGCATCCGGTTCTCGAGGTACCTGGCCAAGCCCTCTTTCCATAGCTGCCAGGTGAGGTATTCCCATTCCGCCGGGGATAGCGCCTTGCGCAGTGTCTCCGTGAGGGATCCGGCCGCCGCAGCATCATCCCCGTCCCAAGCTTTGAAGAGCGCGGGGTAGGTCGCGACGAACGCCGGGCTCGCATAGGGGAACGCGTACTGAAGCTCCCACATATAGTTTTTGGCCTTCATGGCCTCCTGGAAGATCGACAGGCCCTCTTTGAGCCTCTGCTCGCAGCACTCCCATTGGGCGCAGTGCACGAACTCGTGAAAGATGAAGACATGGCCGTCGGGCTGATCAAAGACTTCTCCCGTCACGACGCAAGCCATGCGGTTCTCCCAGAAGGCCAGAGGCATGGCCGCCCGGATCCCGATGGGGATGTCGAAAGTGTCGGGGGCGGTTTGAGCGAGGCGATACTCTTTCTTAGCGGGATCCGGCTCGAAGATGTAGAACGTCTTATTCTCGACGACGGCGACCGGATGGACCTTCCCCAGGGCCGCGTGGAGCGGGGCGAATCGGGCGCCGAGGTCGAAGATCTTCTTCAGGGGAGCCGAGTATTTTTCGACGACGGGGTCCACGGCGTCCTGTCCCCAGGCAAGGCCTGAGGCTTGGGCGAACAGAGCCAACGACAAGAGAATGAAGGTCTTTTTCATCAGGCCATCCAGCGGCGGGCGCGCGCGTCTGTCGATCTTCCCGGACATGCGTGTCTCCTTTCGGCTGGGCGCCCGAGGCGTTCCCGGCTCGAGATCCGCATCGCATGATATCGCCGGCCGCCGGACCGCGTCAAGGGAACAGCCTGGTGCCTTTTATCGAAAGGGGGAGGCGTTTATCGCGAATTTGCTCGCTCAGTCGGGCATCGAACCCATCCCGAAGGCGCGAGGGAGGCTCAGCCGGAGATAGACCTCAAGGGAAAACGGTCGCTTTCCATAGACCGGCGTGAGTTCATCGACGACATGATAGATCGCAGCTTGGGCGCCGGCGTGGAGCTGGAACGGCCGGAACTCTCCCAGGCGCCAGGCGGCGCCGGCCGTGAGGGCGCCAACGGGAAAGATACGGTCACCAAATTCGTCCAGCTTCAGATCATGGGCCAGTCTCTCGACGAACTCGACCCGAGCGTATACGGAAGCTCGTCCGAACCGGGCCTCTGAATCGGCCAGGAGTGAATGGGTTGCCGGGCGATCCGATGATGTGTTGACCCCCCAGACGAGGGTCGTGGTCCAGTCCGCCCCCGGGCGCAGGGGACGGCTTATCATCAGGGAGGCTGAGGTCCGCCGAACGTCGACATCGGGCTCGAGAGCCTCGGGGCTGCGGAGAAAGCCGTGCGAGACTTGGAGGGCGACATGGTCGGAAGGATTGAGGGACAGCCGGGCCGACCAGGAATCGAAACGGGGCCGGTCGAAACCGAACCTGTTTTCGTCGGGTTCCCGGCCGGTGAATACGGAAGCGTCGACCTTGAGCTGTTTGTATCTTGCGCCGCCCGTCAGTACGCCAAATGTGATGTGGGTCGAATCCTGGAGGTGGTGACCGAGGGGAGCGTCGGGATTGCTCAGGGACGAGGGCCGGTGCATGAAGGCGGGAGGACCGAGCGCCGGCTCGCCGGGAAGCCCGAAATACAGGAACACGCTGGCGTCCGGGCCCAGCGGCCGGCCGTATGACACAGAGAGCTCGGAAAAGAGGTCATGGGGGTGCTGCCTGTCGACGAGGGCCTCGCCCTTCCAGGATTCCCCGGTCTGAAAGAGGAGCGGGTAGCCGCTCCCCCCTTCAGTGATCCGGTCCAGAGAGAACATCCCCCTGAACGAAAAGCCGCCCTTCTCTCCACGAGGAGGCTGGGCCATGATCATGACCCAGTTCGGCGCGTCGAGCTTGTTGCCGCCCCGCATCCCAGCCCCGCCGGCGTCCTGGCTTGTGTAGCGGAGAAAGGCGCCGCCGTGGATCATGAGGGACCACGTTCCTGCCGCCGCGTGCCAGGCAAAAACCGGCGAGGAATCGGGCTGCCAGCTTGTTCCCGATCCTTCCCGCGACATCGACAGGCCTGGGAAGAGGGCGCTCGTCATTGTCATGGGCGCCATCCCCATGTGCCCTTCATGCTGCGCCGCCAGCGCCGGGGGGAACGCGACCGCGGCAGCCGCGAGAAAGCTGATCGTTAGCATCCGGAATCGCGCCGTCGGCCGATTATTCATCAGTACCCCTCGCCCAGCATGCTACGGGACCCGCTTGATCATCTATCTACAATAGGCAGGGTCCCCTGTCCCTGTCAATCCGCCCACAGGCGACTTTTCCCTTGACGTCGTCCCGTCGAGTCAGGCCTCATCAGAAGAAGGACCCAAGCCGGCCAGGCTATGTCCGGGAAAGCTACTTCTGGTTTTCGATCGAGAGAAGCTTAATTTCTTTGCCCACCTTCTCCGCCTTCACGACGACCTGAAGCTTGCTCTCTGGCTTTCTCAGGAACTCTTCGACCTTCTTGTTGCTCGCTTGGTCGAATCTGTAGAGTTTTCCCTCCGCAAAGATCGAATACCCGCTGGCGATGCAATCGCTCATCAAGGCGCATTCTTTGGTATGGGTTTTGAGGAAATCCGCAAGATTGTCCTTGTTCTCAGCCGCGCACATGTTGTCGATAATATCGCCCTTGAACGTGAGACCATCCGCCGCCAGGCTGAACAGCCCGACGAGGCCGGCCAACAAGACTGCCACGATGGCTTTCTTCATGTTCAAACCTCCATAATAAATATTTGGTAACTTGAAAGTGATGACAACCTCTTAATGCCCCCTCAGGTGGGGGACGGGGATTTGACTGGGGTCCACTGTCCCCTGCTTCATCTCATAGCGCCATTTCCACATGGCGTAGATCGGGGGGTAAACGAGCAACTCTAGGATAAAGCTCGTGAAGACTCCACCGATCATCGGGGCGGCGATGCGCTTCATCATGTCCGAGCCTGTACCCAGGGACCACATGATGGGAAGAAGACCCATGAACATCGCCGTCACGGTCATCATCTTGGGCCGGATCCGCTTGACGGCCCCATGAATGATCGCCTCCTTGAGGTCCTCGAATGTCTTCATGCGGCCCTGCCGGACCTGGTCGTAATAGGACATGTCGAGAAAGAGGAGCATAAAGACACCCGTCTCCGCGTCCAACCCCATGAGGGCGATCATGCCGACCCAGACGGCGATCGAGATGTTGAAGTTCAAGATGTAGAGGAACCAGACGGCCCCGATCAGGGAGAACGGCACGGCCAGCATGACGATGCCCGCTTTGACCGGGGACTTGGTATTCATATAGAGCAGGATGAAGATGATGAAGATGGTCAAAGGGATGACCACCTTGAGCCGTTCTTTCACCCGCATCATGTTCTCGTATTGCCCGCTCCACTGGAGGGAATAGCCCGTCGGCAGGGTCAGCTTCTCGCTGACGATCTTCTTGGCCTCGGCCACGTAACTCCCCACGTCGCGGCCCGTGATATCGACATAGACGTACCCGGCCAGCATGGCGTTCTCATCCCGGAGCATGGACGGTCCGAGAGTCAGGTGGATGTCGGCCAGCTGTTCAAGCGGGATCTGGGCGCCGGACATCGTCGGGACGAGCACGCGGCGCAGCCTGTCCAGGTCGTCCCGGAGCTCGCGGGCGTAGCGGACGTTCACCGTGTATCGCTCACGCCCTTCCACGGTCGTCGTCACCGGCTCCCCGCCGATCGCCGACATGATGATCATCTCGACTTCCTTGATTGTCAGGCCATACCGGGCGATATCCTCTCGACGGATATCGAAGTCGACGAAATAGCCTCCCGTAACGCGCTCGGCGAAGATGCTCCTCGTTCCCTTGACGTCTTTCAGGGTCATCTCGAGGCTCGTCCCGATCTTTTCGATCTCTTTCAGGTCCGCCCCATAGACCTTGATGCCTATGGGCGTCCGCACGCCCGTGGTCAGCATATCGATCCTCGCTTTGATGGGCATCGTCCAGGCGTTGGAGACTCCCGGGAACTGCATCTTTTGGTCGAGCTCGTTGACGAGTTGTTCCCAGGTTATCCGGTCGCGCCACACATGACTCAGAGGCTTTTGGAGGAAGCGCGGCAGAGACGAATACCAGCGCTTGACCGGCCGCCATTCGCTCTCCGGCTTCAGGACGACGGTCGTCTCCATCATGCTGAACGGCGCCGGGTCCGTCGAGGTCTCGGCCCGGCCCGCCTTGCCGAAGACCCGTTCGACCTCGGGTGTCGCCATGAGGATCTTGTCCATCGTCTGGAGGAGGTTCTGGGTCTCGGTCACCGAAATCCCCGGCAGGGTCGTCGGCATGTAGAGGATCGTCCCTTCGTTGAGAGGGGGCATGAACTCCGATCCCAGCTTGAAAAAGATGGGCACGGTCGCGGCCATCAGGACGATAGCCCCGGCGATCGTGGCCTTGCGGTAGTTGAGCACGAACCTGCAGACGGGCTCATAGATGCGGAAGAGGATCTTGCTGATCGGATGCTTTTCTTCGGGGTAATACTTGCCGACCGTGAACGTGTTCACTATCCCCGATAGCCACTTCGGTTTGAAATGCTTATAGTCCATGCGGGTAAATAGCATGCGCATGGCCGGGTCGAGGGTGATGGCGAGAATGGCGGCGATGGCCATGGCCAGGTTCTTGCTGTAAGCCAGCGGCTTGAACAGCCGCCCTTCCTGGTCGACAAGGGTGAAAACGGGCAGGAAGGCGACGGCGATGACGAGAAGCGAAAAGAAGACGGATGGCCCGACCTCCTTGAGGGCGTTCAGCCGGACGATGTGATAATCGCCCTTCCGGCCCCCGTCCTGCCAGAGCTGCAGCTTCTTGTAGGCGTTCTCCACTTCGACGATGGCCCCGTCGACGAGGACGCCGATGGAGATGGCGATCCCGGAAAGGGACATGATATTGGACGTCAACTTCATGCCGTAGAGGGGGATGAACGCCAGCAGGACCGAGATCGGAATGGTGACGATCGGGATGACGGCCGAGGGGAAGTGCCAGAGGAAGAGCAGGATGATGATGCTGACGATGATCATTTCCTCGATGAGCTGGCCCCTGAGCGTTTCGATCGATCGGTTGATCAGTTCCGAACGGTCGTAGGTCGTTACGACCTCGACGCCGGGGGGGAGGGACGGCTGGATCTCCTCGAGCTTGTCCTTGACGCGTTTGATGACGTTCAGGGCGTTTTCGCCTGAGCGCATGATGACGATGCCCCCGACGGCATCGCCCTCGCCGTCGAGATCGGCGACGCCGCGCCGGATCTCGGGACCCAAGACGACCTGAGCGACGTTCCTGACGAGGACCGGGGTCCCGGACATGTCGCTCTTGATGACGATATTCTCGATGTCCTTGATCGACTTGGCGTAGCCGCGGCCGCGGACCATGTATTCCTTTCCGGAGAACTCCACCAGGCGTCCGCCGACATCGTTATTCCCGTCGCGGACGGCCTCAATGACACTCATCAGAGGGATGTTGTAGGCCTGGAGCGCGACGGGATCGACGTTGACCTGATACTGCTTCTGGAAGCCTCCGACAGAGGCGACTTCGGCGACCCCGGGGACCCCCTGAAGCCAATAGCGCATGTACCAGTCTTGGAAGCTGCGGAGCTGGGCAAGGTCGTTCTGACCCGATTTGTCGACGAGGGCGTACTGATAGACCCATCCGACGCTCGTCGCATCGGGGCCCATTTCGGTCAGGACGCCCTGCGGCAGCCTGGGCGTGATCTTGCTCAGATATTCCAGGGTCCGGCTGCGGGCCCAGTAGATGTCCGTCCCGTCCTGGAAGATGACATAGACATAGGAGAACCCGAAGTCGGAATAACCGCGGATGGCCTTGACCTTAGGCGCTCCGAGCATGGACGTCACAATCGGATAGGTCACCTGGTCCTCGATGACATCCGGGCTCCGGTCCCACCTCGAATAGATGATGACCTGGGTGTCCGAGAGGTCCGGGATGGCGTCCAGCGGGATGTTCCGGATGGCGTAGACCGCCCCGACGATGGCCGCCGCGACGAAGATGAGAACGATGTATTTGTTCTTCGCCGAGAACTCGATGATCTTCTCAATCATGGTCGCTTTCTCCCGTCGCGACCTTGGTCATCCGGCTCAGGGCGGCCTTGAGGCTCGACTCGGAGTCGATGAGGAAGTTGGCGGACGTAACGACGTTCTCGCCGTCGACAAGCCCGTCGAGGACCTCGAACATGTCCTCGCCCTTGACGCCGAGCTTGACCTCGCGGGGCTCGAAATATCCGTCCCCCTTGGCCACGAAGACGATCTTGGATACGCCGGCGTCCAGGACAGCGTCGACGGGGACGGTCAGCTTCGTCCCATAATCGACATGGATCTCGAGGTTGGCGAACATCTCGGGCTTGAACTTGAGCCCGGGATTCGCGACTTCGATACGGACCTGGTTCGTCCGCGTCTCCGGCTTGAGATAGGGATAAATATAGATGATCTTCCCTGTGAAAGATTCCCCGGGATAATAGGAGAGGGAGATCTTCGCCTCTTGCCCCGTTTTGATGAAGGGCAGCTCGTACTCGTAGATCTCGCCGAGGATCCAGACCCGGGAGAGGTCGGCGATCTTGAACAGGTTCTCCCCGGCCATGATCTTCTGCCCCTGAAGGACGTTTTTCTCGACCACGATCCCGGGAGTGGGAGAATAGACCGGCACGGTCTTCTTGAACTGTCCGGTCTCCGCGAGCTCCTCGACCTGCTTGTCCGTGATATCCCAAAACCGCAGCTTCTCCCGGGCGGACTTGAGCAGAGACGCGGCCTCGCCCATCATCGCGCCGGCCTTGAGCGCGATGAGGTACTCCTGCTGTGCCGAGACGAGCTCCGGGCTGTAGATGTCGAACAGGGGCTCGCCCTTCCGGACGGCCCGGCCGGTCGAATTCGCGAAAAGCTTTTCCACCCAGCCGTCGAACTTGAGATTCACGATCGAGATGCTCGGCTCGGCATAATCCACCCGACCGACAGCCATGACGAGCTTGTGGATGGGCTGCGCTTTCACGGCCGCCGTCCTGATGCCGATGAGCTGCTGCCGCTCCGCGCTGATCTTGACCTGGATCCGCCCGCCGACTTCGGTGACAGTTCCGCTCTCCTCGACCTCAAAGGGGACCATCTCCATGCCCATTGAATCCTTGCCGGGCTTATCGGAGACTTCGTTGGGCATCATCGTGGAGCGGTACATGGTCTTCTTCTTGGGGGTGGGCTTCGCCGGCTCCATTTGGCTCTGCTCCTGTCCCGCGGCCCCGGACGTCGCGGGCGTCCCGCTCTTTCCCTTGCAGGATATAAAGAGAACGACCGCGAGGGCCGCCAGACATATGACCGCAATCCTAATTATTGTCTTCATTGTCCCCCCCCCAATTCACGATCTCTCTCGCCGAGTACTCTTCCAGCCGGGCGATCGAGCTCCATAGCCCGGTCAGCTCTTTGTATAGGGCTATTTGATAGGAGAAATAGGTGTTGATATCGGCCAGCAGGGCCAGGAAGTCTGTCTTGTCGACTTGATAGCTGGCCAGCGAAGATTCCACGGTCAGAGAAGCCTGCGGAATGATCTTCTCCCTGTAGAGCTTAATCAGGCTCTCGGCGGACCGGGCCTTGAGAAAATCATCCGTCACCATGAAGATCACCTCGTTCTTCATGGACAGGAGTCCGCTCTTCGAGCTCTCGAGGCGCGCGAGCGATTCCTCGAGCATCTTAGACTGCTTCGTCTTGCGATAAAGCGGGATCTCGAACCCGACCATGACCTCGTACATGCTGGGCAACCGGCCCTTGAATTCCCAGCCGCCTCCGAGGACGAAGTTGGGAGAACGCTCCCTTTTGGAGAGGTCCACCATTTTGGCGCCCTCCTCGACCATGAGGGAAGCTTCCTTGAGGACGGGGGAGTTCTCTTCCGCGGCTTTCTTGAGCTCCTCGAGCGACACGGGGAGGCTTTCGATTCCCTGGTCTTGTGGCATGCCCAGGGGCTTGTCCGCGGGTAGATCCAGGAGCAGGTTGATCCGGGCCTGGAGAGACTTGATCATCTCGGCCATCGGCGTGATCATCTCGTCCATCCTCGAGATCTCTACCCTCGCTTTCAGGACGTCCGATTGGACGCCGCTCCCGACGGAGTACTTCGTCTCGGTCAGTTCGAGCGCCCTTTGCAGGAGGGCTTTCTGTTCCCGGAGGATAGCGATGGACTTGTGCAGGTCATAAAGCTCGAAATAGGCGATCTTGACATCCTTGAGGACGCCCAGAACAACGGAGTTTCGGACCTCTTTCGTCCTCTCGAAGGCCTTCCCGGCGATCTCGCCTCTGAGCCGGAGCTTGCCGGGAAACGGGATAGGCTGGGAGAAGGATAATCCGACCCCGCTCATCACTTCCTGGCCGAGGGTGAACTCCGGGAAGCCCATGTTCTTCAGGTTGAAGCCGATCATTGGATCGGGCAGGCTCTTTTCCCGGGGGATCCGGAAGGACATGGCGTCGGCCTCGAAACCGACCGACTTGATGTTCGGGTTCCTTTCCAATGCCTGTTGGAGGAGGTCGCCGAGGCGCACGGCGTCTTCTTGGGCGACGAGAAGCGCCGGGAACAGCAATAGAATGCATAAGGAGACCGATCTTTTCAAATTCACCTCCTACCGCCGACCCCTATCTCTGTCCGGTGCGCAATACGCAGGTCTTATCGTGATCGATGAACAATGAAGAAACGCTTTTTTTAACCGGTAGGAGCGCGACGAAGGCCGTGATGACCAAAAAAACCAAAGTGAGGACGGCCCTTTTCAGAGGGAGCGAAATCCTCGCCGGCCGGCCCAGAAGTTGGTTGGCCCTTTCCATCGTCGGGTCGAAAAACCAGGAAGCCGCCGGGCCATTGAGCTTTTGAACCTTCAAGAGCGAGCTGACGAGGTCCATCGGGTCGGCCTGGGATTTGACGGAATAAGCATCCGCCGTCAGCTCCGACGTGAGATGGAAGGTCTTCTTGAGGAAGCGGCTGACCGGAAGGAAGAACAGAAAGTCCGATATGAAAGAAACGACCAAACCTTTCAAGGGGTCCTTCGATCTCTGGTGATGGGACTCGTGGAGGACGACCGCGCCGAGTTCTTTTCCGTCCAGGATCTCCACGAGCCTGGTGGATAGGAAGATCCGAGGTTTCAGGAAGCCGCCCGTAAATGCCAGCGGCAAGCGGTCCTCGAAGACCGTGGCCTTCTCCAGAAAAGGAAATCGCAATACATCCCTGGACGGTACGGCCTTGCGCTCGGCACGGTCGACCAAGGAGGACGTACGGAGAACCCTTGAGACAGTTCGGAAAAGGGCATAAAGGAATGACAATGACATGAAGACGAGGAGGAGCGCTTTGCCCGTTTCTCCGAGAACCTGCAGGAAGGGCATGATCCCCAAGCAGCGGAGATTGCAGGCGAACGCCCCCGGACCCGGCAGGGAGAGCAGGAGGAGGGCCGTTTCCGGGTGCCTGTAGAGCTTAAAAAGGACCATGAGGAAAAACAGCGAAAGCCCGCCCAGGAGCAGGATAGCGTTCGTCCTCGTCTTAGTCTTAGCTGGCCCCATTTTTCTTCTCTTCGAACAGCTTTTCGAGCCGATCGATGTCTTCCTTGGGCATCTTGGAAAACATCTCGACGAAGGCAGAGACGGCCAGGTCAGGGGACGTCTCGAAGGCCTTCTGGATAAGACTTCCCGTTACGGCGCTCTCATAGGCCTGCCGGGATACCGCAGGAGTAAAGAGAATTGTCCCCGACTTCCGGTCCTTCTCAACGAGGCCTTTCTTGGATAACCGTTCCAGAACCGTCAGCGCCGTCGTGTAGGCGATGTCTTTCCCCCTTCGGATCTCCAGGTAGAGATCGCGGCCGGGCATTGGCCCTCGCATCCAAAGGATTTCCATGATCGGCAGTTCGAGCTCGCCGGAAAGGACGCGTAATCTACCCATTGCCGATGGTTTCGATAGGGTCATGAGATTATGATATTCTACCCATTGTAGAATGTCAAGAGGTCCTCAGCCGATCATCCCGTCCTGGAGACGCAAGGTCCTATCCGCGAATTCTCCGAGCCGGAGATCGTGGCTGGCGACGATCACGGTCGCGTTCCGCGCCTTGGCCTGGCCGTGAAGCAGCGTGATGATGTCGATCGCCTGCCGGGTCTCGAGGCTGGCGGCGACCCGTCCTGCCCGCGGACGAAGCCGGATTTCCGCTTGAATTCAGGACTCAAAGGGACTATTTTGTTTGATATCCGACTATGGCTAACGAACGCAGGGTGGTCGTCACGGGCATGGGCGTCCTCTCATCCATAGGAACCGGACTTGACGAATTCTGGCGCGGCCTCGTTTCAGGGAGAAACGGGATCGGCCGCTTAACGCGTTTCGACCCGGCCGGATTCGCCTCGACCATGGCCTCCGAGGTCCGGGATTTCAGTCCGGAACGGTGGATCGACCGGAAATCCGCGGGCCGCATGGACCGGTTTACCCAGTTCGCCGTCGCCGCCGCCGACATGGCGATGGCCGACAGCGGACTTCAGGGATTCCCTTTTGTCGCCCCCCGGGCAGGGGTCATCATCGGCTCCGGCATCGGGGGTTCGGAGAGCATCGAGGCCGGGCACGCCCGTATGGACCGGCGCGGGCCGGGGGCCTTGGACCCCTTTTTCGTGAGCCGGGTTTTGGTGAACATGGCCGCCTGTCAAGTCTCTATCCGGTTCGGGCTGAAAGGCCCGCTTTCCGCCCCTTGTGTCGCCTGCTCCACGGGCGCCAATGCCATCGGGGATGCCCTGCGGATCATTCAGCGGGGGGATGCGGACGTGATGCTCGCCGGCGGTTCCGAAGCCAGCCTTACGCCCCTTGCATACGGAGGATTCTGCGCCAACCGTTCGATGTCGCGCCGGAACGACGATCCCGAGGGCGCATCGCGGCCGTTCGACAAAGGGCGCGACGGCTTTGTCATGGGAGAGGGGGCGGGCGTCGTTGTGCTCGAAGGGCTCGACCATGCGCGAGGGCGGGGCGCCCGCATCTATGCCGAAGCGGCCGGGTATGGAAACACGGCCGACGCCTATCATCTCACGGCTCCGGATCCCCAGAGCGACGGCATGATCCGGGTGATGCGCAATGCTCTTGGCGATGCCGGCCTGAAACCTGAGGACGTCGGCTACATCAACGCCCACGGAACGTCCACTGTCCTCAACGACCGCTGCGAGAGCGCGGCCATCCAGGCGGTCTTCGGGCCGCATGCGCGGCGCCTCAAGGTCAGCTCCACCAAATCCATGATCGGCCACCTGCTGGCGGCCGCCGGGGCCGTCGAGTTCATCGCCACGGTCATGAGCGTGTCCACGGGCATCGTCCACCCGACCATCAACTATCGGGAGCCCGATCCGGATTGCCCTCTGGACTATGTTCCGGGTCGGGCGGAATCCCTTGACCTGAAGGCGGCGATCAGCAATTCCTTCGGCTTTGGAGGAGGGAACGTCTGCCTGGCCGTCACGAAGATCGGGAGCGAACGATGAAGATCCCTGCGCTCGACATCGGCGATATCCACGCGCCTTTTCCCCTCATCCAAGGCGGCATGGGTGTCCGGGTCTCCCTGGCCCGCCTGGCCGCGGCCGTGGCCAACGAAGGCGGGATCGGCACCATCGCCGCCGTCGGATTAGGCGACATGGAGGCGTCCAAGACGGATTTCGAAAACGTCTCCAGAAACGCCCTGATCCACGAGATCCGGCGGGCCAAGAGCATGACCGACGGGCCTCTCGCGATCAACATCCTCGGCGTGCTGAGCAACGCCAGGGACCTGATCCAGACATCGGTTCGCGAGGGGATCAAGATCATCGTCTCGGGCGCCTCTCTGCCCCTCAAGCTGCCCGAGATGGTCGATGACGCGACGGTCAGGCTCCTGCCTATCATCAGCTCCGGCCGAGCCGCGGACCTCGTTCTCAGGACGTGGGACAAGCGCTATGCGAGAACGGCCGACGCCGTGGTTCTCGAAGGGCCCCTGGCCGGAGGGCATCTGGGATTCTCGTTCGAACAGCTGCGGGAGCCCGAGAAATACGCCCTTTCCATTCTCCTCCCCGAAGTCCTCGCGGCCGTCAAGCCCTTCGAGGAGAAGCACGGGCGGAAGATCCCGGTGGTCGTCGCGGGCGGCATTTACACCGGGACGGACATCGCCCGGATGCTTCAGGCCGGCGCTTCAGGCGTCCAGATGGCCACGCGGTTCGTCTGCACGGATGAATGCGAGGTCTCCCAGGAGTTCAAACAGGCTTATCTCGATTCCACAGCGGACGACATCGTCATCATCAACAGCCCGGTCGGACTGCCGGGACGGGCCATCCACAACCAATTCCTGCGGAACCTCGAGGCCGGCACCTTGGAGCGGCTCAAATGCCCCTACCGCTGCCTGACGACCTGCAACATCGCCGAAGCCCGCTACTGCATCGCCCAAGCCCTGGTCAGCGCGTATCAGGGAGACATGGACAAGGGCCTGGTGTTCTGCGGGCAGAATGCCTGCCGAGTGAACGAGATCGTTTCCGTCAAGAAGTTGATAGCCGAGCTTCGGGCAGAAATCGAAGCCTACTGAATCTTCCCGATGACTCGGTTTCGGACAGGCTGGCGCTGATGCCGGCCGTCGGATTGTGATATACTGAGTTGTCTGTGCAATCCCGAGTGGCTCAACTTCCAACCAGGAAACACTCAGTCCCTGTCTAGCCTGATCACGGCAAAGGCGGCAATCCTGGACGGACTGCCTCTTTGCTTCATTGGCGAAAGGACCGGAACAGGAGGACAGGAAGGAGAATATCGTCATGGAAGATGGCGCAGCGACTTCGACCTTTAAACGCATCGCATTCGTCGGCAACTACATGCCGCGGCAGTGCGGCATCGCCACGTTCACCACGGACCTCTGTGAGGCCATCGCCGTTGAATATGCCGGCACGACCTGTATCGCCATGCCTGTCAACGACACCGCGGCCGGCTATGACTATCCGGGCCGCGTTCGGTTCGAGCTGACGGAGACGGATATCGAGTCGTACGGCCGCGCCGCCGATTTCCTCAATATCAACAATATTGGCCTGGTGAACCTGCAATTCGAATACGGCATTTTCGGCGGAAGGGCGGGCAGCCACATCCTGACCCTCTTGCGTGAGTTGCGCATGCCCGTCGTCACGACTTTGCACACCATTCTCAAGGAGCCCGACCCAGATCAGCGCCGGGTACTAGAAGAGGTCGCCGCGCTGTCGGATCGGCTGGTCGTCATGAGCGAACGCGGCGCTGAATTCTTGCGGACGATCTATCGTGTGCCGTCGGAAAAGATCGATTTGATCCCCCACGGCATCCCTGATGTGGCCTTCGTCGACCCGAGTTTCAACAAAGACATCTTTGGCGTCGAGGGCAAGACCGTTTTGCTCAGCTTCGGCCTGCTGTCGGCGAACAAAGGGATCGAAACGGTCATCTCCGCCCTCCCCGCTATTGTGGCCCGCTATCCTGACCTCGTATATCTTGTTGTCGGAGCCACACATCCCCACGTGATCCAACACGAAGGAGAGACTTACCGGTTGTCGCTCCAATGGCTGGCTCAAGAGAAGGGCGTGGAAAGCCACGTGATCTTCTACAACCGTTTCGTCAGTCTCGAGGAGCTGGTCGAGTTCATCGGCGCGGCGGACATTTATATCACTCCTTACCTGAACGAGCAGCAGATCACGTCCGGAACATTGGCCTATACGGTCGGAGCGGGCAAAGCCGTGATCTCAACCCCTTACTGGTATGCGGAAGAGCTGCTGTCCCAGGGACGGGGCGTGCTGGTCCCGTTTCGCGATCCGGCGGCCTTGGCGGAAAAGGTCATTTACCTGATGGAAAACGAGGCAGAGCGCCACGCCATGCGAAAGCGGGCCTATCTGCTCGGGCGGGAGATGATCTGGCCGAAGGTGGCGCGACGCTACATGGAGAGCTTTGAACGCGCCCGCGCGGAACGCCGGCATTTCACGCCCCCGGGCTTCACGGCCAAGGCGTTGGACAAACATCTGGGGGAGCTGCCTCCTCTCAAGCTGGATCACATGCGCCATTTGACGGACGAAACGGGCATGTTACAGCACGCCATCTTCACAGTCCCCAACTATCGTGAGGGCTACTGTACCGACGACAACGCCCGGGCCCTGATGGTGAGCGCGCTCATCGAGTCGCTGGGCATCAAAGAGTCCTTCGAGCTGGCGTCACGCTATCTCGCCTTCCTCTCATATGCCTTCAATACCAAGACCAGGCGTTTTCGCAACTTCATGGATTACCAACGCAACTGGCGGGAGGATAGCGGCTCGGACGATAGCCATGGCCGGGCCTTATGGGCGTTGGGCTCTGTGTTGGGCGTTACGACCACGCCCGCCCTCCATGGCATGGCCGGATGGTTGTTCGAGCAGGCTTTGCCTGCCATCCACGACACGACCAGTCCGCGGGCCTGGGCGTTCGCGCTCATCGGCATCCATGAATATCTGCGGCGGTTTGCGGGTGACCGGAGGGCCAGCCAAGTCCGGGAGGAGCTGGGCGGACGGCTGCTGGCTCTGTATCAAAGCCACCGTTCGGACGAATGGCGATGGTTCGAGGATGATTTGAGTTATTGTAACGCCGCGCTGCCGCATGCCTTGTTGATGTGCGGCCGATGGATCACCAATAAGGACATGGCCGAAGCGGGGCTGGAGTCGCTCAGCTGGCTGGCCGATCTGCAACGCTCGGAGGCCGGCGGGGGGCATTTTGTTCCCATCGGATGCAACGGCTTCTATCGGCGCGGCGGTGTACGCGCCCGGTTCGATCAACAGCCGGTGGAAGCCCAGGCGATGGTATCAGCCTGCCTCGAGGCCTATCGGGTCACGGGGGACAAACGCTGGAACAAGGAAGCCCGCCGGGCCTTCGATTGGTTCATCGGGCGCAACGACCTCAACCTCCCCATCTACGACCCGACGACCGGCGGTTGTCGAGACGGTTTGCATCCCGACCGTCCGAACGAGAATCAAGGCGCGGAATCGACACTTGCATTTCTCCAGGCCCTGCTGGAATTGCGCCTGGCTGAGAATGCGCTTTTATCTCTGGAGACACGATCCCAATGAACAATCATCATCCTGAGCTTTTTCGCCGTCATGAGCGGAATCCCATCTTGACGGCTGACCGTTGGCCCTATCCGGTCAATAGCGTGTTTAATCCCGGCGCCACACGGCTGCCTGATGGCACGACGCTGCTTTTGTGTCGCGTGGAGGATCGCCGCGGGCAGTCCCATCTCTGCGCGGCCCGGTCCTCCAACGGCCAGGACGATTGGCAGATAGATCCCCAGCCCACCCTGTTGGCTGACCCCAAGCACTTTCCAGAAGAAATATGGGGAATAGAGGACCCGCGCATCACCTATCTTCCCGAATTGAGCAAGTATGCGGTGGTCTACACCGCCTACGCCCGTGAGGGTCCGGGTGTTGCCCTGGCGCTCACGGAGGATTTCCGCCGCTTCGAGCGCTACGGCGTGATCATGCCGCCGGAAGACAAGGATGCGGCCCTGTTGCCTCATCGTATTGGCGGTCGCTGGGCTTTGATCCATCGTCCGGTCAGTTCTCCCCGAGCCAATATATGGATGTCCTATTCGCCCGACCTGCGCCACTGGGGCGGCCACAAGCTGATGATGGAATCCCGGCTCGGCGGGTGGTGGGATGCTAATAAGATCGGCCTCTCCCCGCCGCCCATCGAAACTCCCGAAGGTTGGCTGATGATCTACCACGGCGTGCGGCAGACCGCGGGCGGCTCGCTTTACCGGCTGGGGCTCGCTCTCTTTGATCTAAACGAACCGGAACGTTGCCTCAAGCGCAGCGATGAGTGGTGCTTCGGCCCGGAGGCGCATTACGAACAGCACGGGGACGTCGGCAACGTCGTGTTCCCCTGCGGCTGCACCATCGCTCCCGATGGCGACACCATCAACCTATATTATGGAGCGGCGGATTCGAGCATCGCCCTGGCCACCGGCAGCGTTCGCGCCCTTCTCGAGTGGCTGGGATGAGGGTGCTATCTCCGCGGTGGTGTGTTTACACCAGTACTCAGTCCTTCTTGCCCTGTTCAGCCATCGTCGCCTGAAAGGCCTGACGCAGCTGATCGATGATCTGCCCGCCGGACGAGAGGGTGATGGAGCTTATTTTCTCGCTGATGCGCTCGATGTACTCCAGCTCTTTGAGACGGTAGAGCGTCTTGTTCTCGTCCATGATCTTGGCGGTGTTCAGCAAGCTGCGCGTCGAGGCCGTCTCCTCACGCCGCATGATGACGTTCGCCTGGGCTTTTTTCTCGGCGATCAGCACCTGGTTGATGATGTCCTTCACATCGCCCGGCAGGATGATGTCTTTCACTCCGGCGGAAAGAAGATCGATGCCCATATCGGACGTTTTGCCTTTAATGGCCGTCACAACCTGCGCGCTGATGCTCTCCTTGCGTTCCAGGATTTCGTCCAGGGTTAACGCGCCGATATATTCGCGCAGGGCGAGCTGCATGAGGATGTACAGCTGCTCCTCATAATTCTTGATCGCATGCAGGGCTTTCACCGGATCATTGATCCGGTACTGACAGACAAAATTCACCCGGAGCATGATCTTGTCCTTGGTCATGATCTCCTGGCCGGTCATGTCCAGCTGCAGCTGCCGCATGTCCGCCTTGAGGACCGATACGGCGGTTGTTCCCCTCCAGAAGAAATAGTCGCCCGGTTCCAGCAACTTTTGAAACTCCCGGTTGAAGAACAGCAGCCCCTTTTCGTGCGATTCGACCGTGTAGGCGGACAGGAATTTCTGTACGTCAGGCCTCAGGAAGAGGGCCTTGTTGAATGACGCGTCGATCTCCGGTCTCGATAGATCGATGCTTACGAACGACTGCGGCTTGGTGCCTTTCCAGAAAGCGTATTTTCCGGGAGCCAGCAGTCCTTTGTAATGGCCTTCGACGAACCGGGCCGCGATCTCGTTGTCCCTGACATCGTAAATATACAGTTCATCACAGAGCTCCTGGTCATGAAGGAACAGCGACAGGTCCCTCTTAGGTATGAACTCATCGAAAATACTGTAGATCTCGACCAGCTGCCACGGCGGTATGGTGTGTTTGCCTGGCTTGAGCATCCGCAGATACTCGCCGCGTTTGGAACCAACTCCGCGTCTGTAAACAAGGCCCCGTTTGTCGATCTCTATTCTCATATTTCCCCCTTTATGGAATGAAGGGCAAAGGAACGGCGGGATGCGCCTTGGAGATCCATCGTTCACCGCGCGGAGCCATGCTTAAGCCGTATATCATCCCGTTTCTTTGACCCCCGAGGACGCTGGCGCGGCCTCGAGGATCAGCACCGGGACATAACACGGCGGTATCCGCACGCCTGCAAGGCGCGTGACGATTGCAGTCCGCACATGACGACAAGCGCCATGTCCGGACCGCCGGAGCTCCCGCCATCATCCCTCCGTTGATCATTTTTAGAAGTGATCAGCTTCTTCAGCCGGCTTATCAGGCCGCTGCTCTACCCACTGAGCTACCGTACCTTAGTACGGGAGGGAGTCGAACCCTCGACCCGCGTGTGATGGTTGCCGTCGGAATATCCATTCAGCATACCGTCCGGCCAAAGGCGGCGGCACTACGGGGCGCTTGAGGCCCTCATGTTGAACATCTACCCCTTTACGGCAACAGATGTTCTATATCATTTTGATGATTCCCATGCAATCAACTCACGCCACATCAACTCACGCCACCATAAGGCCCTTCGATCCCGACCAGGATCCCGGCCGTCTTCAACGGGCCCGAGCTGGCCATGGGCTGATATGCTTTCGCCGGATTGACAAGGTCCTCATGTGTCGCTACCATCAACGCTCCCGGCGGCAGGTCGCCGGGACACCCACGAGGCCCGATGAAGAAAATGACGGCAGGCCTGGCGGCCTGTTTGCTGGGAACGGCGGTCCTTCCGCTCGCGTCGCCCGCCCTCCCGGCGGGCATCATCCAAGGGCGGGTCTTCCAGGCCCCCGGGCGCGTCCCCGTGCCCGGAACGCTCGTCGTCGTCTCTCCCTCCCGTCCGTCCGTGGTCAGCGGAGCGGACGGCGCTTTCGTCATCCCGTCCCTCCCGCCGGGCCGGTACGTCCTCTCGTTCCAGCGGACAGGATTCGTCAGCCGGGAGATCACGGTCGATCTCGGCGCCGGCGAAACGGCGGATATCGACGTGCTTCTCGAGCCGACGCGCCTCACCTTGCATGAGGAGATCACCGTGACGGCCGAGCGCGGCCTCCAGGCCTCTTTTAAATCTCCGGCGGCCGTTAGCACGCTGACGGATGTTGACCTCTCGGGGCAATGGCCGCGGACCGCGCCCGAGATGCTCTCGGAAGCCCCGGGCGTCTGGCTCCAGAAGACGAACCACGGCGGCGGGTCTCCTTTCCTGCGCGGGCTGACGGGAAACCAGGTCCTCGCCCTCGTCGACGGCATCCGCTTGAACAACTCGACCTACCGTTACGGGCCCAATCAATACATCAACACGATCGACCCGTATTCCATCGACAGGATCGAGATCCTGCGCGGCTCCGGCTCCACCCTCTACGGGAGCGACGCCATCGGCGGCGTCCTGAACTTCCTGTCCCCGTCGCCAGGATTGGCGGCCCGAGGGACCGAGATCTCCGCCGCCGCGAGAACCAAGCTGACCAGCGGCGACATGGAGGCGACCGGCCGCCTGGACGTCCGGTTCCGGACGCCCCGGATGGGGTTCCTCGGGGGAATATCACTGCGGTCCTTCGGCGACCTCCGGGCCGGAGGAAACCTCGGCGTCGAATCGCCCAGCGGCTACGACGAAACCGCCGGGGACCTTAAGGCCCTGTTCAAGCTTGGCGCCAGCCTCTTGTTGACGGCGGCCTGGCAATCCGTCCGCCAGCCGGAAGTCCCCGCCTACGATCAGGTGGCGGACCGGGGCTACGCCCGGTATGTCTTCAGTCCCCAGGAGAGGCGGCTGTCCTATCTGAAAATGAGCTCCTTCTCCTCTAAACCCCTCTGGCGGGAGATCGACGCGACCGTCTCCTGGCAGGAATCCGTCGAGGGCCGGGAGAAGCGAAAGGAGGCGAGCGACCTTCTGGTCAAGGAGCACGACCGGGTGCGGACCCTGGGCTTCCAGATCCAGGTCCATAGCGCGCCCCGGCCCTCCTGGAACCTGACGACCGGCTGCGAGCTGTATTCCGACCTCGTCCGGAGCTCCGCCGCGGACTTGGATCTGGCGACCGGGTCGAGCCTCGAGAAGCGGGGGCTCTACCCCGACGGGGCCCGGGCCGGAGCGCCTGGACCGGCCTCCGCTGGGGCTGGTGAAGCAGAATTCGCCGGGTTGGCCATCGCGGCGGTAGTATTCAGTTCTATTTTTTGGTACTATCATGGCGTGCGCATAGATTTGGCCAGATTCCGCAAGATCGCGGGAAAACGAGGCCTGAGCCTCAACGCCCTTCTCGCCAAGGCCGGGGTCAGTAAGACGGCGTTCTACCATCTGGTCCACAAGAGCTCCGTCCTGCCCGCCTCGCTCCGCGCGCTCGCGGAAACGCTGTCCGTGCGCCCCGGCGCCTTTCTCACCGAAGAGAATCCCGACGTCGCGAAGATCCGCCGCATCCTGGCCTTCACTGACCGCATCGTCGCCGGTGACCCGAAGCTCGATCGGGACAACGTCCGGTTGACGCTTCTTTTGCTGGAGGAAGAGCCGGTCCAGCGGCTGCGAAGGAGCTTGATCCGTGGCAGAAAAAGCAATATTCACCGGTAAGGAGGTCTCCTTCCTGAAGGAGCTCCATAAGAAGGGGGTCGATTACATGATCGTCGGCGCCGCCGCCGCGGCCCTGCAGGGGGCCCCGATCGTCACACAGGACATCGACCTCTGGTTCAGGGACCTGGCCGATCCGGCCCTCAGGAAGGCCGTGGCAAAGGTCGGAGGGGTCATCGTTCCATCGATCGGCCTGCATCCCCCGACATTCGCGGGAGGCGCCGTCGAGCTTTTCGACATTGTTCTGACGATGCACGGGCTGGGCACGTTCGACGAAGAAAAGAAGCACTCGATCCTGGTCGACCTCGGAGCTCTGCCGGTCAGAATCCTGGCTTTGGACCGGATCATCAAGAGTAAGGAAGCGGTCGGCCGCCCCAAGGATGTCCTGACCCTTCCGGTGCTACGAGATGCCTTAGCCACCATCAAGAAAAGAAAAGCATCGACAACACAGCGTACGAAGAGGGCGGCCTGATCGTCCCCCAAGTGACATCGCCCCTTATTCTCGCCCAATGATCATGTGCCCCAGGGGGGCCAATTCCGTGCTTTCTGGGGCAATCGCAGGCAAGGTAGAAGTCCCTCCGGCAAGAAGACAAAGCCTGTGATTTGATGCCAACATGGGAGGAATTGCTGAAGCCGGCGAGAGGGATCGAACCTCCGGGCTGATACTCGCCTTCTATCGGCTTGCTCCCAAAGCTTAAAAACCGGGGCCGGCTAGGTCAAGAGGTCCCGGGCGCCGGCGACGTGGACCACAAGCCCTCCGAAACGACGCTCATAGGCTTTCCGGATCCCAGGGCAGATAAGGTAATTCCGGCCGCCGGGATAGGACGCGCGAAAAACGGCGAGGGAGGCCGGGTCGAAGCGGTCGGGATTGACCTTGCATTCGACCGCATCGACCTCCTTGCCGCGCCGGACGATAAAATCCACCTCCCGGCCAGATTTATCGCGCCAGTGGAACAGCCCCTCTCCCCCGGTCGCGGTCCGTAAGATGTCCAAGACCAGATGCTCCCAAAGGAGACCGCGGTCGTCATCCCGGATGTCCTTCCATCCCCGCACGTAAGCGACGAAGCCCGTGTCGAATCCGTAGACCTTAGGCCGCTTCAGTATCTCCCTTCGTCCGCCGCCATGGTAAGGAGGCAAGATCGAAAGCGCACAAGCGATGCTCATGGCCTCCAAGTATGCCTTGACCGTCTGGCGGCTGATGTCGCATTCCTTTGAGAGCGCGGTATAGTCGGCCAGCCCGCCGCTTGTCCTGAGCATGAGACGGAAAAGATCGAGAAAGCCCGTGCGCTCCCGGACGGCAAAAAGCTCCTGGATGTCCCGGGCGTAAAAACTGTCCATCCATTCCGAGAACAGCGTTTCGTCCTTCTCGGGGCTGAGCAGGAACTCGGGGAGGCCGCCGTGATGAAGCCGGCGATCGAGATCGGCTATGCCGAAGTCATCTTCGCATTCGGACCAGAGAACGGGAGTCAGCTGGAGGACCTGCTTCCGCCCGGTCAGAGTGTCACGGAACTTGCGCGTCGCGGCCAATGTGGACGAGCCGGTAGCAAGGATGCGGAGTCCGGTAAAAGCGTCGGCGGCGACCTTCAGAATGCGGCTGGGGTCGGCCAGTCTGTGGACCTCGTCGAGGACGATGATGGCGGCTTTGGGCTGGGCCCGGAAAAAAAGCTCGGGATCCTCGAGGCGCCGCACGTCAGAGGGCAGGTCGCAATTGACGTAGATGGAATCGGGCAGCAACCTCGCCAGGGTCGTCTTCCCGACGCGGCGGACCCCGGCCAGCCAGACGATCGGGCGCTTTTTCCAAGCATCCCGGATACGCTTCAGCCAATAAGGACGATTAATCATGATTTTATATATAACATATAGACGACTATTTGTCAATTATTATTTCTTTTAACAATGGGGGGCTACCATGGATATCGACGGAGCCAGCGAGAGGGATCGAACCTCCGACCTGCTGATTACGAACCAACGGCTCTAGCTTTTCAACTTACTGTTAAAAAAGATAGTTAGGCGGGGCGCAAGATCGATTGTGCTCAGATTGTGCTCACCCGTGGCGCTGCCCCGATTTGGCTAATAGTTGCCCTTCGGCTCGGCCAGCCGCGGCCCGGATCGATTAATGGGGGCAGGCCAAGAGTGAAGGATAAGCCGGTTCTCGCCGGCCTACTTCACCTTTATCCCGGTGCCCTCGGCGATAGGCGTCCATGGGCCGCCGCCCATCGAATAGTAATTCTTCCAGATGCACGCGGTCGGGGTCACGTCAGAGAGAACGAGCTGCAATCTGACTGCCTGGCCCCCGACTTTAAAGTCCCAGACGTGGGTCCAGACGTCTTTCTGGATTACCACTTTCCCAAAACCGCTGAGTCCCGTGCTATCCATGTCATAGTTCCAGTAAGCCTTCGCTTCGGGGTCGTAGCCGTATATGCTGAGCTCCTGCACGGGACCATTCGGATACATCATGTTGTAAAGGCAGACAAGCTGGGATCCGCCGCTGAACCACTGGCAATCGAGAATGGCCGAGATCTTCCCGGTGGGCATAAAGGGACTGCCCTTGCTCTCGCCGTCGAGCTTCCAGGATCCGACAAGCAGGCCAAGGCGCTCAAGTTCCGGGCCTGCGCCCGGCTTCGCCCCGCCCGCGGGGAGCGACAACCCCGCGGGAGGCGCGTCCGAGTTCCAGATGTCGCGTACACCCTTCCAGGTGCCGTCGGCCTGTTTCCTCCATACCAAGATGTACTTGCCGTTGTCGGTCATAGGTGCCAACGCCCCCGGCGGAGTAAAAGTCTGGGAGTAGGTGCCTTGTTCATAGGCCAGGTCGGCGCGTCCTTCAATACTCACGATGTTCACCTTCCAGTCCTGGATCGTGCCCATCGCGGCGAGCACCGTCTTGATGGCCTCCCTTCCCTCGATGGTCGGTATTCCCGGCATCATGATTTGCGCGTCCTCGGAGTATACGAGGCTGACATAAGCCCCCCAATCGACGTTCGGGCCGATGGCCATCTTGACCGCCTCTTCGCAAGCTTTTCTGATGGCCGTCTGGTCTTGCTCGGAAAGGCCGGCCTGTTGCTGGCAGGTTGCGCAGACAAAGACCAAGAAACCCATCGATACAACAGATAACAAACGAGCTTTCATCAAACGCTCCTTTCGCTTAAGACCCTGAACTTAGACTAGCAGACGAAGCTACCCTTTTCATGGACACCTCCCCCCCGGGGATACCCATTGCTTCCCGCGAATGATTAGGGCTCTCGCCGGGCCATATCACATCTTGGCTGCGGCTTTTTGCCGGACGAAAGCATATGGGGTGTCGTCCAGGTTCCAGTTGGCGATTTTCTTGTAAAGGTCGGCCGCTCCGGCCGTATCCCCCGCCTTCTCTTTGGCGAGAGCGAAGAAATACATGGTCCAGGGGTCATCCATTTCGCCCTGGCCGAAATATTCTACGGCTTTGCCGGCGTCACCCTGGGCGAGGGCAATGTGGCCGAGAAGCCAGACGGGATACTTTTTCCAAGTGGGATTCTTGACCGCTTCAACCTTCGCCTTGAACTCGGCGGCAATAGCCTGGGCCGCGGCGAAATCCTTGCGTCCGACCGCCACCATCGCTTGCCAAAAAGAATTCGACGCCTGGACATTTTCTCTATAGGCGGGAGTGAGGTTCGCGGTTTCGGCGACCTTGATCCTATCGGCCAGGCTGGCGTCCGCCTTATCCCAATCGTTCAGCTCGAAATGGAGACTGAGCTTGACCCAATGGTTGAAGGCTGTCTGCTCGGGGAGACCCAAATCTCGTGACATCTGAAGCGCCTTGTCGGTCGCCTCCAAAGCCTCGGCATAATCGCCTTCATAAATGTACCCCCGCACGATAGCCATGAGGTCGTAGAGCTTGTTGGCGGGCTTGGCTTCCATATCCATGAGCTTCTGCAGGGCCTGGCGTCCTTCCTCGAACTTGCCCATGAAGAACAATGTGGTCCCGGCCTTATACTCTGAGGACCGGAACGACGGGTCCATTTTGACCGCCTCGTTATAATGCTCGAGGGCCTCTCCGAACTTCCCCATTTTCCGATACAGGTCAGCCAGGTTGTCGTGTCCGTTGGCTTCTTGAGGAATCAGTCGCAGATATTCTTTGAAATATCCCTCAGCTTTCTCATATTGATTCCTCCAACGATAGGTATAGCCTAAGGCCTGATAAGCCGGAGCGAACCTCTTATCGATGGCCAGGACCCGCTCATAAGCGGCGATTTCCTTGTCATACTCCCGGAGGTTGGCATAGCTCCCGCCCAGATACCACTGGACGCGCTTATCGTTGGGGAACTGGCCGGCCAGCTCCTGGTAGATCTGGTTGGTCTTGACCACGTTGTTTTCGTCATAGTAGGCTTGATGGGCGGCGATGATCTTCCGCTCTCCCTCGGAAGCTTTGGACGCTAAGGAAATCGCCTTAGCCCGCGCTTCCTTGAATTCCTTGGCGTCGGACGCTGATCCGGCCTTGAACAGATAAGCCAAGGCGAATTCAGGATCTTTTTCGATGGCCTGGTTGAAAAGCTCGTTCGCTTCTTGAGGATGCTGGGCTTCCGCCATCTCGCGGCCCTGGATGAAGAGCTTACGCGCTTCCTCCGATGTCGTGGTGATGGGCACCTCGTCGGAATTGGCGGATTTGCATCCGGTCTGCAGCACGATGAGCAGAGCGACGCAGGCCAAAGCGCACAGACAGAAGACAGAAAACAGCTTTTTCATGATCCCCTCTCCTTTCTTGAATCTGCGGTGAACGGAGGTTAAATGGGATTGGGAAGGATAAAATACCAATCAAAGAATAAGGAGCAGGATTTCGGACGTCCCAATTAATTCCCCCTCAACTGGCCGTACTATATGAGGCCAAAAGTACAATGTCAAGCTCCGGCATTGAGCGGCGCTGGAAACAGGAGAAAAGGCCGTTTCGCTCAAGGATATCAGCGAAGCTTTAGGACTAGCTAATTCGTTGATTTAATATTATTTATCCGCTTCGCCCGAAAGACAGGCGATTATTGGAGCCAGCGAGAGGGATCGAACCTCCGACCTGCTGATTACGAATCAGCTGCTCTACCGACTGAGCTACGCTGGCTGACAGAGGCTCGATTAAGTTAAACGAAACCGGCTTTTCTGTCAAATAAGAGGGGTGGACACGCCCTGGGTGCGCACACAGCCATAAGATTGGGGACACGTACAAGGAGTACATGTCCCCGAAAGCCCCCGCTTCGCGGGATAGTCCCTACTTCTGGAGCACGAAGCGGACCGTAACGGTGAAGGTCACCGGCCGGGGGCGACCGTTGACCAGGAGCGGCTCATAGACCCACTGACGGACGGCCTCGATCGCCGCGCCGTCGAGGAGCGAGAGGGAGCGAAGAACGCGCACGGCGGCGACTCGCCCGTAGATGTCCGTGGTCGCTTCGAGGATAACGATGCCCTCAAGATGGATCTGGCGGGCCAGCTCGGGGTAGGCGGGCTCGATCCGGCGGACAAGACGGGGCGGCTTGACGTCGCCAACGGCAAGTATCGCCGGTTCAGAGGGTTTGCCGACGAGGTCATAGAGGTCCGCGCCGAGAAGATTGACGGGCAGCCCCTCCCCCGCCCCATAGTCAACGCCGCCCGGGATGCCGAAGTCGGCCCCGCCCTCACCGAGGCTCTCCTCGCTGATGCCTTCGGGAATGTCGACTGGGGAGAAATGCCAGGCCTCCGCCGATGCGGCCACGGCCCGCCGGGTCTTGAGACGGGCGCCGGGGTTCCCGGCCCTGGCCTTGGGCGGCGGCAATGGAGTCGCCGGAAGCGCCGGCACGACGATGACGTCCGAGACATCGACCTGCGGCACGTCCCCTACGCGAAGCAGCGGGACCGTCACCAGGAGCGTCAGCGCGACCGCGTGGATGAGCGCCGCGAGCGGCAGCGCCGCGGCCCGAGCACGCCAGTTCCTGTCCGGGAGAAACAACGCGTCTTGGAACATTGTCGCCTCCTCATCATCGCGATCTCCGGGAAGCTTTCGCCTCCATATTGAATACAATCGGCCGGGGAGGATATTCCCCTAATCCCCTTTCAAAACGAGGGCGATTCGCTTACAATAGCCGTCTGTCCCGGACCCTGGGCCGGACTCATTCGACTGAAAGCGCCTCACTCATGAGCATGATCATCAAGAAGCTCGAATTGCAGGGATTTAAATCCTTCGCCGAGCGGACCAAGATCGTCTTCCACCCCGGCATCACGGCCATCGTCGGCCCGAACGGCACGGGCAAGTCCAATCTCGTCGACGCCATGCTCTGGTCGCTCGGCGGGCACCGCCAGAAAGTCGTCCGCGGCGACCGGACGGATGAGGTCATTTTCTCCGGCAACGCCAAGCGGCCCGCGCTCAGCATGGCCGACGCCGTCCTGACCCTGGCCTCCGACGAAGAGGAGCTGGCCGTCTCCCACCGGGCCTTCCGCTCCGGCGAGAGCGAATACCGGATGAACGGCAAGACCGTCCGGCTCAAGGACATCCAGGACGAGCTCTGGAAACACGCCATCGGCGGCTCGGATTACTTCGTCATCGAGCAGGGGGCGATAGGCAACTTCGTCACCTCCAAGCCGATGGAAAAGAGGCTGTTCATCGAGGAGGCCGCCGGCACCGCCTATTACAAGGACAAGAAGCGCCAGGCCCAGTCGAAGCTCGACAGCACGGAGCAGAACCTCATCCGGCTCGAGGACATCATCATCGAGGTCGAAAAGGCCAAGAATTCCCTCCAGCGCCAGGCCCAGGCCGCCAACCGCTACCGGCGCCTGCGCGAGCGGGTGAGGGAGCTGACGTCCCACCATTACCAGAGAAAGCTCGTCCTGCTCGAAAGAGCCCAGCAGGAGGCATCCGCCCTCTACGACGAAAGCCTCCTGCGCGAGCAGGACACGACGGCCCGCCTGAGGAGCGAGGAAAAGGACTCCGCCGCCCGGCGCAAGGACCTTTGGGACCTGGAGAAGGTCCTCAAGGACAGCCAGGAGCGGCTCTTCGGCCTGAAATCGCATGCCGCCCGTGTCGAAAGCGACATCGAGCGCGAAACGAAGCGGGTCGAGTTCTTCGAAGAAAAGAAGAAGCGGGCCGAGACGGACCGCAACGAGCTCCTCGAGGACGTCCTTTATTTGACGCGCGAGATCGAAGAGCTCAAGGGCCGCCGCGGCGGGTTCGAGGAATCGCTCGTCGCGAACCGCTCGGAGGTGGCCGCCTCGGAAGCGAGTCTCGCCGGCGCGCGCGAAGCCCGGCAGGCCGCCGGCCGCGAGATCGAGCGCATGCGGGGCGAATACCTCCAGGCCCTGCAGGCCCTGACCGAGGCCAAGAACGAAAGCGCCAAGACGGACAAAGAGCTCGAGCTCCTCATCCGCCAGGAAGAGAAGCTCGCCGTCCAGCTGGGTGACCAGCGCGGCTTCCTCCTCGAGAACGCCGAGCGGACGGCCGCCCTCGAAGGAGACATCTCCGAGCAGCGCGGCTTCCGGCAGACCCTGGTCGGCCGGGCGGAGGACATCAAGACGACGCTCGGCGCGGGCCGCTCCGCCCTCGACGAGGCCCGGCTCCGGCTCGAGGCCCTGAAAGCGCAGCGCGACGAATCGGCCTATCACCTTCAGGTCCTGCGCAAGATCGACGAGAAGGCCCGCGAGGAGAGCCCGGCCGACGACGTCCCCGGCGGCCTCGGCATTCTGGCCGACCTCATCAGGACGAGCGCCGAGAACGCCCTCCTCTTCGACACGTTTTGGCGGGAAGGGGCCCGGTCCCGCGTCGTCCCGGCCGAGGCGTTCATCGGCGGCCTGCCCCCCGGCCTTCGCGGCAACTACCTGCTCGTCCCGGCCGCGGCCAGGCCCGAGATCCCGGCCGATGTCCTCGACCGGCCCGGCGTCATCGGACAGCTCAAGAGCCTCATCGAGCCGGACGAGCGGCTCGGGGACCGCGTGGGCGGCCTCGAGGACGCGGTCATCGTGAAGGACGCGGGGGAAGCCGTCCGCATCTGGATGGACCACCCCGGACTGAATTTCCTGACGCCGTCCGGCGACTTGCTCCTCTCCTCCGGTCTGCTCAAGCTCGGGCAGAAAGCCGAAGGAGCGGTCGCCCTGGCCTCTGAGATCCGCAAGCTCGAAACGGAGATCGGCCGGTTCGAGGCCGAAGCGATCCCGGTCACGGCCGAGATCGAGGATAAGGCGAAAGCCGTCGAAGCCCTCGAGGCCGAGCTCGCCGGCGTCCGCGAAGAGCTCGAGCGCACGGAGCGCGTCCTCCTGGATAGGGAACGCGAGCGCCGCTACGGCGTCGGCGACGGCGATAGGATCCGCACGATGCAGGGCATCCTCGGCCGCGAGCTCGAGGCCCTGCGCGGCGAAATAGCCGATCTCGGAGAGATCCTCCGGGGATCCGGCGAATCCCTTTCCCTCCGCGAGTCCGAGACCCGGACGCTCAAGGAGGCGATCGAAACCAAGGAGAAGGCCCACGCCACGCTCATCGCCGAAGCGGCGGCTGTCGAGCGCCGCTTCTTCGAGACCAAGTCCGGCCTCGATCTCGTCCAGGAGAAGATGAACGGCCTCGGCGATCAGATCCGGGCCGCGGAGAAGCGCAAAGAGGCGGCGGCGGCCAAGATCCAGCTGCTCGAGGCCGACGTCCTGCGAAGCGACGAGGACAAGGCCCGTCTGCGCGAGGAGATCGCCGCCCTGCGGCTGAGCGCCGGGACCCTCGGCGAGGAGCGCGCCGTTGCCGAGACCGGGCTCGAGGGAACGGAAAACGAGCTGGAGAAGGTCCGCCAGGCCCTCGAAGCCTTCGAGACGATCGTCGAGAAGAGCCGGGAAGAGGAAGCGGACGTCAAGAACGAGCGCGTCCGGCACGAGATCCGGAAGGCCGAGGTCGAGCGCGATCTCGTCAACCTCGACGAGATGTGCTGGCAGGAGCTCAAGAAGACCTTGGCCGAGCTCCGGGCGGAAGCCCGCGAGGCGGAGGCCGGGACCGCCCCGGCGGCCCCCGCCGCGGAGGAACCCGAGGCCGGGGACGAAGGCGAGGACGAGACCGAAGAGAACGGCGCGGGCGAAGAGACGGAGCCCGGCGCGGCCGGGACCGCCGCCGAAGCCCCCAAGCCCCGGCGGAGGGCCAAGAAGTGGCGCCCTCTCGCCGGGATGACGGACGAGGACGTCGAGAAGGAGCTCGAGGAATCCCGCGAGACGATCAACCGCTTCAAAGCCGTCAACCTGATGGCCGAAGAGGAGTTCGTCGAACAGAAAAAGCGCTTCGATTTCCTGACCCAGCAGCGCCAGGACCTCCGCGAATCCATCACCTCGACCGTCGAGGCCATCCGCAAGATCGACGAGGAGAGCAAGGACCAGTTCCTCAAGGCCCTGGAGCAGGTCAACAAGAATTTCGGGGACCTCTTCACGGCGCTCTTCAAGGGCGGCAACGCCGAGGTCAAGCTCCTCGAGCCTGACAACCCCCTGGAAAGCGGCGTCGAGATCGTCGCCCAGCCGCCGGGAAAGAGGGTCCAGAACCTCGGCCTGCTGTCGGGCGGCGAGAAATCGCTGACCAGCCTGGCCTTCCTGTTCGCCCTCTTCCGCTACCGGCCGTCGCCCTTCTGCTTCCTGGACGAGGTCGACGCGGCCCTCGACGACGTCAATCTGGCCCGCTTCCTCGACCTCCTGAAGTCGATCAAGCACCAGACGCAGTTCATCCTCATCACCCACAACTACAAGACGATGGAAGTCGCCGACTATATCTACGGCACGACCATGGCCGAGCCCAACATGACCCGGCTCCTGTCGGTGAAGCTTGAACGGAAGGGCGGCGAGCTGCCGCCCGAAGTCGCGGAATAGGCCCGGTCAACCCGGCCGAAGGAGGGCGGCATGTCGACGTACCTCATCATCATCCTGGCCTACCTCGTCGCGCTGACGGTCCTGAATTTCGTCCGCTCGAGGCGGATCAAAAGCCAGGAGCAGTTCATGGTCGCCGGGCGGAGCCTCAAATGGCAGGTCATGGTCTTCACCTTGATCTGCACCTGGATTGGCTCGGGGACCTTCATCAGCGGAGCCGAGTTCGCCTCGAAGGCCGGGTTCTCCGCGCTGTGGCTGGCGGCGGGCGCCTGGGTCGGCATCATCCTCATCTACTTCCTGGCCGCCAAGATCCACACCTTCGGGCAGTACACGGTGGGCGACGTCCTCGAGGTCCGCTACGGGCCGGCCGCGCGGCTCTTCGGGGCCATCGCCCTCATCATGTCCTTCGTCGCCATCGTCTCCTACCAGTTCGTCGCCGGCGGCTTCATCCTCAACGTCATCACCGACGGCAAGATCTCGGAGGCGACCGGGACGCTCATCGCGGCCGCCTTCGTCATCCTCTTCACGGCCCTCGGCGGCATGGTCGCCATCGCCTACACGGACCTGCCGAACGGCATCATCATCGTCCTGGCCTGCCTTCTCGCGGTGCCCTTCGTCGTCACGGCGGCGGGCGGCCTGCCCGCGGCCAAGGCGGCGCTCGAGCCGGGCTATTTCGCCGTCGTCAACAGCCAGTTCGGCGTCCATCCGTGGCTCAAGGCCATCGGGTATTTCCTGTCGACGATGTTCCTGCTCCTCGGCGTGCAGAGCATGTATCAGAAGTTCTACAGCGCCAAGTCGGGCAAGGACGCCAAGAAGGCCGTGGCCTGGTGGACGGTCGGCACGATCTTCGTCGAGACGATCGTCGTCGTCATCGCCGTCTTCGCCTTCAGCAAGCTCCAGGGCCAGATCGACCTCAGCGTGCCCAAGGCCGGCGGCAAGGTCGTCCTGATGGCCGCGAAACAGATGGTCCCCTTCCCCGTCGGCGTGCTCCTCCTCGCCGCGGCCTGCGCCGTCGTCATCTCGACCGGCATGAACTACCTCCTCTCGCCCTCGACGACCATCATGCGGGACATCTACCAGCGCTTCCTGAAAAAAGACGCCGACCCGAAGAAGATGGTGGCCCTTCAGAAGGTTTTCATCGTCGCGCTCGGCGTCGTGGCCTTCCTGCTGGCCACCCAGCTCAAGTCCGTCCTGGAGATGAGCTTCTTCGCCTATACGATCTACGGCGTCGCCATCACCCCGGCCCTCATCGCGGCGCTGGCCTGGAAGCGGGTGACCAAGGCCGGCGGCCTGGCCTCGATCATCGCGGGGACCGTCGTCTGCCTCGTCTTCTTCGCCCTGTCGAAGATCCCGGGCATCCCCGCCCCCGACGGCGACCCCTGGGGCATCCCGCTCATCTACCCTTCCCTCATCGCCTCCTTGGGCGCTTTGGTCATCGTCAGCCTGCTGACCCCCAAGCCCAAGCCAGAAGAATTGGAGAAGTTCTTTCCCAAAAAGGCCGAAAATTAAACGAAAGGTGGGCCGCCCCGGGCGGCGTTTCTGGAGGAATAATGAAGCCGGGCGTTGTCATCGACAGACGCTACATGAACCATGACATGGGCGCCTGGCATGTCGAGTCTCCGGCCCGCATCGCGACTCTCCTCCGGATGCTCGAGAAAGACCCGCCTGTCCCCTATCGCGCCATCGAGCCCCGCCCCGCGACCGATGAGGAGCTCGGCTGCGTCCACGAGCGGGGCTACATCGACCTCATCCGCTCCACGGCGGGTAAAACCGTGCCGATGGATAGCGACACGGTCGCCGGCCCGAAGACATGGGAGACGGCGCTCCTCGCCGCGGGCGGCTTTCTCGAATCGCTCGACCGCGTGATGGACGGGACCGTTCAAAGCGCTTTCTCGCTCGTCCGGCCTCCGGGACATCACGCCGAGGCGTCGCGGGCCATGGGCTTCTGCTTCTTCAACAACGCCGCGATCGGCGCCGAACACCTGATCCGCCGGCACGGCCTGCGCCGCATCCTCATCGTCGATTGGGACCTTCACCACGGCAACGGGACGGAGCGGGCGTTCTACGAGCGCCGGGACGTCCTCTACTTTTCGACCCATCAATCGCCGCTCTATCCCGGCACCGGGGCGGTGCGCTTCTTCGGACACGGCGAGGGCTACGGCTACAACCTCAACGTCCCGCTGCTCGCGGGGAAGACCGACGCCGATTTCCTCCACATCTTCGAGAAGATCCTGGCCCCGGTCGCCGCCGAGTTCGCGCCGGAGTTCGTCATCTCGAGCGCCGGCTTCGACATCGCGGCCGGGGACCCTCTCGGCGGCATGGAGATGACCGCTGACGGGTTCGGTCTCCTGACCGCCTCGCTCATGGCCATGGCCGATCGGACGGCTAAGGGCCGGCTCGCACTCGTCCTCGAAGGCGGATACGACCTCTTGGCCCTCAGGGACGGGGTCGGTGAAGTCCTCAAAGCCCTGGGCCAGAGGGACGGACCTCAACCAGACCAGCCCGGGCCCCTTTCGCCTTCTCTTAGGGTCGAGCTCCAGGATCCCCTTGCCGCTTTCCATAAGAAGTGGGACATCCCCGGCTAGGTGTCCTCGCCCTTCTCGAGACCGTCCCTTTTTAAGGACAAAAAACGGCTCTCCCCCGCCTAATATCAGGCAGGGGCCTTGGCATAGTTCTTGCACAATGCCATGTCGGATAGGAGAAGGATCATGAAGAAGACACTCATCATCGCCGCCGCGATCCTCCTGACTGCGGCCGGCATCTACGCCCAAGAGGCGCAGGCGCCCAGCCCGCAGAACACCCAGGAGATCAAGGACGCGAAATACACGAACGAATCGATCGCCCGCCTGAGTTTTGTCGAGGGCAAGGTCTTCGTCCAGAGGGCCTCCGACCTCGGCTTCGAAGAGGGCGCCCTCAACATGCCTATCAGCGAGGGCGACCGCATCGGCACGTCCGAAGGGCGGGCCGAGATCCACTTCGGCAAAGGCAACTACATCCGGCTCGACAACGAGAGCAAAGTCGATGTCCTCAACCTCCCCAAGAAGGACGATGACGTCGCCCGCATCCGCGTCTGGTCGGGCAGCGTCTATCTCACCGTAGCCACGCTGAAGAAGGAAAAAGGCATCGAGCTCCATACCGCCGACTCCTCATTCTACGTCCTCGACCGCGGCATCTACAGGATCGACGTCCGCGAGAACAGGGACACCGAGATCCAGGTCTTCCAGGGTCTCATCGAGGCCGCCGGCGAAGAGGGCTCCACCCTCCTCAAGGCGTCCCAGCGGCTCGAGATCTCCGAGGGCCGGTTCGCCTCGAAGCCGTCGAGCTTCATCGCCGTCGCCAACGACGCCTTCGACAAGTTCAACGAATCCCGCGCCTCCGTCACCGGGCGGGAATTCGCCGACCGCAGGCTTCCCGAGGAGCTCTCCGATTTCGAAGGCGAGCTCGATGAATACGGCGAGTGGACCTATCTCGCCCCTTACGGCAACGTCTGGATCCCCAACGGGGTCGACGAGGACTGGCGCCCCTATTACAACGGCCGCTGGAGCTGGCTGCCCCTTTCCGGATGGACCTGGTGGCCCTACGAACCCTGGGGCTGGTCCACGTCCCATTACGGCCGCTGGCACTGGGGCGCCGACTTCGGCTGGTATTGGATCCCCATGAACATGTGGGGCCCGGCCTGGGTCAATTGGTGGTGGGATGACTTCTATTTCGGCTGGGCGCCGCTCAGCTACTGGGGTTATCCCGGCGTCCTTTACGGCGGCATGTACTACGGGCACTATTACGGCGACTTCTACCCCAACGGATCGCGGGCCCTCACGGTCGTCCGCCGCGAGCACCTCAAAGACCCGCGGCTCTCCGCCAACGCGCTGCGGGGAGATTCCCTGAAGGGCCTGAATCGGATGGCCCTGACCAATCAAAGCCTCAGCCTCAGGCCGGCCGGGACGAAGATCTCCGTCCAGCCTCTCGACGGCAACCGCGTCATGCTCCGGAACGACCGCACGGGCGGACTGGCGCGTGACGGGCGGTCGGGCCGCCTGGCGAGCGGCGGTACGCCCGGGACGGCGACATCGACCAACCCCCGGACCATCCGGAAGCCCGACGCTCCCACGAAGACCCAGGGAACGACCAGCGGCAAGGCGGCCAAGCCCCAGAGCGTGAAGAGCCCGACCCGGGGCGAGAAATCCTCCGGCACGACCAAGTCATCGGGCTCGGGCGGCCGCAACATCCGCAAGAAGGACGGCAGCCCGGCGACGGCCGCGAGCGCCGCGTCGGGATATCAGGACGATCCGTCCGTCGCCGGGACGCGCACGAGCGTCGGGACGACGCGGACCGTCAACGGCTATCCCTCGTCTCCGAGCATCAAGCGGCCGGCGACGTACGGTGACGGCGGCAGCGGCAGGTCCCGGTCCTACACCGGTCCCTATTCGCGGCCGTCCTCCGGCTCCTCGGTCGGCAGGCCCTCGGCGGGCCGTTCGAGCGGCGCCTCCGTCAAGTCCGGGGGAGCTCGGAAAGGCACATCGTCATCGGGTAAATCGGGCAGCGTGTCGCGGGGCAGCTCCTCGCGCGGCAGCTCCTCCCGGGGTTCGGGTTCCTCGTCACGGGGCTCGTCTTCGGGTTCCCGCGGTTCCTCGGGCGGCGGCGGCGCCAGAAGAAAGTAGCAACCCCTTTCCATCGGGGGGGCGTCCCTCTCCTCCAGGCCGGTTGGGGAGGGGCGCCCCATTTTTTTTAGTGGTCTTCGGCCGCCTTTTCCGTCGAGTAATAATCGAGGACGCGGAGGTGGTCGGCGAGCGTGCAGTACCGTGACGGCTCCGTCCCCGGAAAGAAGACCTCGAGGAACGGATAGAGGCAGGCGGGCGTCGCCAGGAGGCCCGTTCTTTTATCGATCTCGACGAAGGTGAGGTTCGGGGGGACCTCGAAATCCGGCGGCACGAAATCGACGACGCCCTCGGCCTTGGCCTTGGCCTTCGCGTCATCGATGACTCGAGCAAAGAAATCCATCCAGATCGGCAAGGCCGCCGCGCCTCCGGTCTGTCGCTCCCCCAGCGGGATGGGCTTGTCGTGGCCGACCCAGACGCCGGCGCACAGGTTCGGCGAGAAGCCGATGAACCACGCGTCCGAATATTTATCGGTCGTCCCCGTCTTGCCGGCCAGCGGCCAGCCGAGGACCGAAGCGGCCCCGGCCGTCCCGCCTTCCCCCTCGACGACGCCGCGCATGAGGTAGGTCATCATATAAGCGGTCTGCGGCGAGATGACCTCTTCGGATTCGACGCGCGCCTCCTCGAGGACGTTGCCGTCCTTGTCCTCGATCCGGCTGATGAAGTAGGGCCTGAACCGGACGCCCTTGTCCGGATAGGTCGAGTAGGCCGAGACCATCTCGAGCAGGGTGATCTCAAAAGTCCCCAGGCTGAGCGAGAGGAAAGGGTAAACCGGCGAGGTGATGCCGAAACGCCGGCAGTAGTCGACGCCGACCTGCGGCGAGACGAAATCGAGGAGCTTCGCCGTGACGACGTTCCGGGACTGCTCGAGACCCATCCGAACGGTGACGGCGCCCTTGTACCTCCGGTCATAGTTCTTGGGCGACCAGGGCTCGTTGCTCCAGCGGTCGATGAAGGTCATTGGCTCGTCGGCGATGACGCTGGCCGGGGTGAAGCCGTGCTCGAGGGCGGCGGTGTAGAGGAAGGGCTTGATGGCCGAACCTGTCTGCCGCGGCGCCTGGACGGCGCGGTTGAACTGGCTGTCGCGGAAGGAATAGCCGCCGATGAGGGCTTTGACCTGCCCGGTCTGGGGGTCGATGACCACCATGGCGCCGTTCCGGAGGGGCTTTTGGTCGAGCGAGACGCGGGCTTCCTTGGCCTCGGGGTCGAAGGACGCGACCTTGACCTGGATGACGTCGCCCCGCTTGAGGATCGCGTCGAGGCCGCGGGCTTTCGTCCAGCCGATGTCCTTGGAGGTCATCAGGCCCACGGCGTTCTTGACCCGGACCGAGGCCTCGCCGCGCGAGACCGAGAGGACGATGGCGTCGTAAACCCCGGCCGGATCGATCGCCTGGTTCTCCCAGGTCAGGAGCCAGTGCTCCTCGAGCGCGGCCTTGGGGGAGGCGACGAGGATCTTGAGGGCCTCGGGACCGGCGGTGAGGACGTTCGGCTTGTCGGCCCGCCAGCCGTGCAGCGCGTTCTCCGTCCGGCGCAGGCCCGACTGCAGGGCCGTCTCGGCATAGCGCTGAAGGTCCGGATCGAGGGTCGTGAAGACCTTGAGCCCGGCCCGGTAGAGGCCGTCGAAGCCGTAGGCCTTCTCGAGGTAGCGGCGGACCTCCTCGAAGAAGTAGGCCCCGAATTCCGCGCTCGTCCGCCTCAAGGGCAGGACCTCCATCGGCTTGGCCTTGGACGCCTCGCCCGCCGCCTTTGACAGATAGCCTTCCGCGACCAGCCTGTTGAGGACATGGTTGCGGCGGTTGAGGGTCCCCGTCTTGTTCGAGTACGGGGAGTAGACGGCCGGACCCCGGAAGATACCGGCGATGACGGCCGCCTCCTCGAGTTCGAGGTTGGCGACGTCCTTGCCGAAAAAGAGATTGGACGCCGCCTGGACGCCGTAGGCGCCGTGGCCGAGGAAGAAGTGGTTGCAGTAAAGCTCGAGGATCTTTTCCTTGGAGTAGAGCTTTTCGATCTCGCGCGACAGATAGAGCTCCTTGAGCTTGCGCCGGAAGCTGACCTCCCGGTGCAGGAACAGCGAGCGGGCCAGCTGCTGCGTGATCGTGCTGCCCCCCTCGGGCCGCTTGCCGCCGAGGACCTTGAACACGTCGGCCCAGACGGCCCTGAGGATGCCGCGGAGGTCGACGCCGCCGTGGCGGAAGAAGCTCGGGTCCTCCGTCGCGACGATGGCGTCGATGAGGGACTTGGGGATCCGGTCGTAGGTGATCTCGACGCGCCTCTCCTCGGCGAACTCCTTGATCGGCCGGCCGTCGGCGGCATAAACCGTGGTGATGAGCTTGGGCCGGAAGGTGTCGATGTCGGCGACCTGGGGCAGGTTGTCCTTGATGGCGATATAGGCGCCGGCCAGGGCCCCCAGGCCGGCGGCCAGGCCGGCCAGGACGAGGATGAGCAGGACCCTGAGGACCGTGCCCTTCTTGAACTTCTTGATCTTGATCTTGAGGCTGGGGATGTTCATGGCGTCAATACGTCATCATAGCAAAATGGGCCCTCAATGACAAAATTCGCGGCCTTTGGGCGGTTCGGAGGCCAGCCTCTCCGCCGGTTTCAGGCCTCGCTTAGTCATTACTTAGAGAGGAGCGGCGCGACCTCGGCCCAGATCGCTTTGCCGATGGCCCGGGGATCGCCGCGGCCGTCGACGTGGACGAAGCGGGGGCCCTCGAAGCCGCGAAAGACGTGGGCGACGCGGACGAGGTAGTCCTCGCGTTCGAAGAGCTCATCGCGGGTTCTGCGATGGCCGATCCGGGCCAGTCCGGCGGCCGCTTCGACGTCGAGGATGATCACGAGGTCGGGCGGGATCGCGAAGGCTTCGTTCATCCGGCGTATCCGCCCCATGCCGATGCCCTTGGCGCCTTGGTAAGCGATGGTCGAGAAGTAATAGCGGTCGAGGACGACGACCTTGCCGGCCGCCAAGGCGGGTTTGAGGTTCTTCTCGACGTTCTCGCGCCGGTCCTTGACGAAGAGCTTGAGCTCCCCCTCGGGCGCCAGCGAATCGGCCCGGGCCGCCAACCGCTTGATCTCCCTCCCCCACCGGCCTCGCGTTGGCTCCCGGAAGAAGGCGGCCTTCCGGCCTCTCCGGCGGAGACGCCTGAGAAGGGCCCGGGCCTGGGTCGTCTTGCCGGAGCCGTCGATCCCTTCGAGGACGATGAGAAGGCCCCGCCGCTTGGTAGACATATCGGGGTCATGATAGAACGGAACCCGGTTGGACGCAACGTTCCCCGGGAAGGGGGCGTTTGGATAGGCTTGAGTCAATTGAATTATGGACCCTGATATGGTATTTTTGATGAGTCGATTTGCGGAGGATTCCCATGAAAAAGTACGCCTGGATAGCCATCTCCAGCTTTGCCCTGGGCCTGCTCCTCGCGGGCTACGTGTTCCTCTATATCCCCGAGAAAGCCGCCACGCCGCCTGACGTGTTCGCCACGGCGGCGCCGTCCGTGCCCGCCGCGGCCTCCAATCTGTTCGCTTCCCCCGCTCAGGAGAAGGCCACCCTGGACTTCGTCACGATCGCCGAGAAGATCGGGCCGGCCGTCGTCAGGATCGAAGCCGAGCGTCGGGAATCGGCCGGCTCCCGGGGCTTCGGCGACGAGTGGCCGTTCGGAGACGATTTCTTCAATAGGATCTTCCCCCAGCCGCGCCAGAGACAACCCGAATCGAACACGGTCCAGGTGTCCGGGACGGGCTTTTTCATCAGCGCCGACGGCTACATCCTGACCAACAACCATCTCGTCGAGAAGGACAAGACGGCCCGGGTCACGGTCACGACCCTCGCCGGCGACGAGTATGACGCCAAGATCGTCGGGACGGACCCCGGGACCGACCTGGCCCTGCTGAAGGTCGAGGCCAAGGCCATGCCCTTCGCCGTCCTGGGCGATTCCTCCGAGGTCAAGGTCGGCGAATGGGTCCTGGCCATCGGCAATCCCCTGGGCATGGAGCACACCGTCACGGCCGGCATCGTCAGCTACAAGGGCCGGTCCATCGACACCCAGAGCTACCAGGACTTCATCCAGACCGACGCGGCCATCAACCGCGGCAACAGCGGCGGCCCGCTCATCAACATGAGTGGCGAGGTCGTCGGCATCAACTCGAACATCGTGACCTCGGGCTTCGCCGGCAGCGGGGGCAACATCGGCATCGGCTTCGCCATCCCCTCCGACATCGCCAGGAAGGTCATCGTCCAGCTCCGGGAGAAAGGCAAGGTCATCCGCGGCCGCCTCGGCGTCCAGATCCGGGACCTCTCCGAGGGCATGGTCAAGCAGTGGAAGCTCAAGTCCCGTAACGGGGCCCTCGTGATCTCCGTCGAGCCCGACTCCCCGGCCGAAAAGGCCAAGATCAGGCAGTATGACGTCATCTCGCATGTCAACGGCCAAGCCGTGAAAAACCCCGACGAGCTGCGGTTCAAGATCGCCGATATCAAACCGGGCAACAAGGTCGACCTGGTCATCATCCGCGACGGCAAGGAGATGACGGTCACAGCGGTCGTCGACGAGCTCGAACCCGAGCCCGAAAAAGGCCAGATCGCCAGCACCGACAAGGACATCGGCGTCTCCGTCGTGGCTTTGACGCCGACGACGGCCCGCCGCTACGGGCTCAAGACCACGGAAGGCCTGCTCATCACCGAGGTCCGCCAGGGCAGCGAGGCCTACCGCCAGAACCTGGCCGCCGGCATGATCATCCTCGAGGTCAACCGCAAGAAGATGATCACGGTCCGGGATTTCGAGGACGTCCTCAAGCGGACGGCGAACGGCGATGAGGTCATCCTCCTCGTCCGCCAGGAAACCGACGGCTCGCAGCAGGACTTCATCGCCACGGTCAAAGTCCGCTGATGCGGTTCGCCAAGCTTCACGGGCTCGGCAACGACTTCCTGGTCGTCGCGCCCGGTCGTGGTCCGGACCCCGCCGCGGCCGGTGACCTGGCCCGGCGGATCTGCGACCGGCACACAGGGGTCGGGGCCGACGGCCTCATCCTCCTCGGTATCGAAAAGAGCGAGCCCGCCGAAGCCGGCTTCCGGGTCTTCAACTCCGACGGCAGCGAAGCGGAGATCTCGGGCAACGGTCTTCGCTGCGCGGCCGCCTTCCTGGCCTGGAGCGGCGCCGTCAAGTCCCCCAAGGTCCTCTTTCGCTCGGCCGCGGGCGAGCATCCCTCCGAGATCCTGTCCTCCAAAGGACCCCAGTTCGAGGCCAAGATCGGCCTCGGCGTGCCCCGCCTCGCCGCCAAGAACGTGCCGTTCGACGACGGGCAGAACCTCGACAGGATCCAGGACTACCCGCTGTTCGTCATCAAGAGGACGTTCACGGTCACGTGCCTGTCCATGGGCAACCCCCACTGCAGCCTCTTCTTCGACGCCTTCCCTTCCCGCTCGGAATGGCGGGGCATCGGCGCCGAGATCGAGACCCATCCCTTCTTCCCCAACCGGACGAACGTCGAGTTCATCCGCGTCCTCAACCGGAAAGAGATCGAAGTCCGCTTCTGGGAGCGCGGGGTCGGCGAAACGCTGGCCTCGGGCACCGGCTCCGCGGCCGCGGCCGTCGCGTCCATGCTCAAGGGTCTGACGGACAGGGACGTCACCGTGAGGACGGCCATCGGGAGCTTGAGGGTCGAATGGCCGGAAGGCGGGCAGGTCCTCCAGACGGGACAGGCCGAGGTCGTCTTTTCGGGCGATTATCCGGCCGAGTGAGCGGCGGCCGCCGCTCCCCTATTCCGAGAAGTGTTCGAAGCCCCCGGGGCGCAGGGGCTTTCTCTTGCCGTCCGGCCCGACGAGGGAAATGCGCCTTCCGGCCGTGATGAGGCCGATCCGGCTCAACGCGTGTTTTGACGCGAGCGCTTCGACGGCGGCCGTCTTGGCCGGCCTTACCGTGAACAAAAGCTCGAAATCCTCCCCCCCGTTGAGGGCCATATCCAGGGGGTCGCGCGCGAACCGCGTCAGAGCTTCCGAGACGGGGATCCGCGCGGCTTCGACCTCCGCGCCAACCCCGCTCTCGCCGCAGATATGAGCCAGATCGACCGACAGGCCGTCCGATAGGTCGATCATGGCCGACGCGAGTCCCTTGGCGGCCAGCAGGGCGCCCAGCTTCAGGCGCGGCGCCGGGTCGAGGAAGGCCTCGATGAGCGGCCGCACGGGCTTGACGACACCGCGTATCCCGCCCTTCTCCAGGAGCCGGAAACCGGCGGCGGCGTCCCCGAGCGTTCCCGAGACGAAGATCGCGTCTCCCGGCTTGGCCCCGTCCCGCCTAACGGGGACCTTCGCTTCCCCGGTCACCGTGACGGCGATCATGATCTTATCGGCCTGGGACAGGTCCCCCCCGACGAGGGCCACCCCCGCTTCGCTTGCCGCGCTCCGGAAACCGGCCATGAACTGCCGGAGCCAGCTTTCATCGATGTCCCCGGGCAGGGCCATCCCCACGAGGGCGTGCAAGGGCCGGCCGCCCATGGCGGCGATATCGCTGAGGTTGACGTTGAGGGCCTTGCGGCCGAGGAGACGCGGGGGATGATCGGCCCGCCGGAAGTCCTCATCCTCGACGAGGATGTCTGTCGTCAGGAGAAGCCGCTGGGGCCCTCGCACGAGAGCGGCGTCGTCGCCGATGCCGAGGAGGATATCGGGGCGCTTCTGGCCGAAGGTGCGGCGGATGCGGGAGATCACCCGGCGCTCGCCGAGATGCTTCAGCCGCACCGCGTTCCTCCCTTAGGCTTTCCTGGCCTTCTTGGCCTTCTTTGTCCCGCTCTTCTTCTTGCCGCCGGCCCGCGGCGCGGCGGGGCGCAAGGGCCCGACCATGGCTTCCTTGAAAACGTCCTTGACGTCCTCGACGAAGATGAACTCGATCTCGCGGAGGACCTTCTTCGGGATCTCGTAGAGGTCCTTCTTGTTCGCCGCCGGCATGATCATCTTCTTGACCCCGGCGCGCTGGGCGGCCAGGACCTTCTCCTTGATGCCGCCGACGGGCAGGACGTTGCCGCGCAGCGTGATCTCCCCGGTCATGGCCACGTCCCATTTGACCTTGACGTTCGTGCAGACGGAGAGGAAGGCGGTGGCGATGGTGACCCCGGCCGACGGCCCGTCCTTGGGAATGGCCCCCTCGGGAAAATGGACGTGGAAGTCGTTCTGGGAGAAGATCTTGCTGTCGATGCCGAATTCCTCGGCGTGAGCCCGGGAGTAGCTCAGGGCCGCCTGGGCCGACTCCTTCATGACGTCACCGAGTGAGCCGGTGAGCTGCAGCTGTCCCTTTCCCGGCATCTTGGTCGCCTCGACGAAGAGGATCTCGCCGCCGACCGCCGTCCAGGCGACGCCGGTCGCGATCCCGACCTGGTCCTTCTTGAGGAGCTGGTCCTTGAAGACCTTCGGCGGACCGAGGAGCCGCTCGATCGACTGGGCCGTGATGATGGTCTGGCCCTTCTTCCCCTCGGCGACCTTGCGGGCCACCTTACGGCAGACCGAGGCGATCTCCCTCTCCAAGTTGCGAACGCCCGCTTCCCGGGTGTAGAGGGAGATGATCTTCTTGACCGCGCCGGCCGTGAAATCGATGAGCTTGGGCGTCAGGGCGTTCTCGGAGACCTGCTTGGGGATGAGGTGGCGGACGGCGATCTGGAGCTTCTCCTCCTCCGTGTAGCCCGGGAGCTCCAGCACTTCCATGCGGTCGCGGAAGGCCGGCTGGATGGGGTCGAGGAGGTTGGCCGTGGTGATGAACATGACCTTCGACAGGTCGTAGGGGACGCCCAGATAGTGGTCGCGGAACTGGTTGTTCTGCTCGGGGTCGAGGACCTCGAGGAGCGCCGACGAGGGATCGCCCCGGAAATCGGCCCCGATCTTGTCGACCTCGTCCATCATGAACACGGGGTTCTCGGTCCCGGCCCGGCGGATGCTCTGGATGATGCGGCCGGGCATGGCCCCGACGTAGGTCCGGCGATGGCCGCGGATCTCGGCCTCGTCGTGGACGCCGCCGAGCGAGATGCGGACGAACTTCCGGCCGAGGGCCCGGGCGATCGACTTGCCGAGCGAGGTCTTGCCCGTGCCGGGAGGGCCGACGAAGCAAAGGATGGGGCCCTTGGTCGTCTTGGAGAGCTTCCGGACGCCCAGGTATTCGAGGATGCGCTCTTTGACCTTGTCCAGGCCGTAGTGGTCCTCGTCGAGGATCTTGCGGGCCTTGACCAGGTCGATCGTGTCCGGCGTGGACTTGTTCCACGGCAGCATGAACATCCAGTCGAGGTAGTTCCGGACGACGGAGGTCTCGGCCGATTCCGGGTGCATCTGGGCCAGGCGGCTGATCTGCTTCTCGAGCTCCTCCTTGACCTCGTCCGAGACGCGGATCTTGCGCAGCTTCTCCTGGTAGATCCGGATCTCCTCCTGGATCTCGGTGCCTTCGCCGAGCTCCTTCTGGATGGCCTTCATCTGCTGGCGCAGGAAATACTGCTTCTGGAGCTTGTCCATCTC